>Ga0307516_10007680_pt1 | contig 12343 bp, 6 predicted proteins | sample 19_EM_MG_FD_203310 | JGI IMG/M metagenome (GOLD analysis project Ga0307516, IMG submission 203310) | Populus trichocarpa ectomycorrhiza microbial communities from riparian zone in the Pacific Northwest, United States - 19_EM | ecosystem: Host-associated > Plants > Roots > Unclassified | place...
AGTATAAATTCACAACAAATAATGGTCAATTCTTTGAAGAGTTGAAAGTTCAATCAAGAACCAAGATTGAGCAACCAAAAGTCAGCTACAATGCTGAAAATATCATCAAAAGTCTGACCTAAAATTATTTCTAAAGAGTATTTAAACTCTAAGCCAAAACCCTAGTTTTCCTAATGGGTCTCACATAAACCCAATTTAAATAATAATCAGCCCAAGCTAAAACTAGCCTAAACTAATTAAAATAAACAAGTCTAAAACCCAAACAAATTGTCTCCTCTCAAAATAAATTAAGTTTGATAGCCCAACTAATTCAATAAGACAAGTTCGTTGTTTTCGTATTCTGTCTGGCAGCAGCAAGACCCAAATTAAAACGGATGGTTCTCTCTTGTCTTAATGAATTAAAAGGTGTTCCATATATCGTTGGAAAGGTATGAAAGTCTAGTTTCCAGAACAACTAAAATCACATCAAAATTCGATCTGTAGCTCCAGTTATGACCAAAAGAGTAACGAAATGTCAAACTGTCTGAATCTAATTTTCTTCTTCAAATCCTTATTTAATGGTCTTAGTTCCACCAACAAGCCCCTCTTGAACATGAATCAGGTTAATCAAGGATTGCTCTTTATTATTACAGATCCTCTTGAAGTCCATTGAAAGATTCTTTAAACTTCTTAGCCCTAAGCCTAGTAACTAGACCAACTGGAACCTCCAATGGATCCTTTGATGGTTAGATCGCATCATACATGTTATGCTCTAAGGTGAGTATGTTAAAGGAGCCGCAAATCTTATCTATGGCTCAAGTGTTTCAATTCACATATGCGACACGCGAGTCGCAGATATGATCTGAGATAATCGAGTCGTAGATGGTATCTACGACTCAGTGTTGTACAATTGCGAATCGATCAATTGTGCTAGATCCCTAAATATTTTTTTGTTCGTGTTATTTTACTAAAAACCTTTTTTGAACTATGTTAAGATCTCAAAACACTCTTAAAAGCATCTTTTTGATAGGTGGCCAAGCTTCCATACACATACACAAAAAAACAAATTGTGATGGCAACTCAACTTAAAAGGATAGTCATAAGCGAAATGAATTTAACTAACCTTCTAGTCTTTCTTTTGGAACAATCAATCTTCTTTTCTTTGGGGTTTTAAACTAATCCTTTAAAATGGTGTAACTCTTTCTGGCAATATATTCATTAGGATATCCGCTTCAATTTCTAGCAAACATGAAGAAAACAAAGAACAACATGGAATAATATCAATATACTAGCACATCAGTGCTAATAAATAAAGAATTCATAATTTCCACACTTCTTTAGAAGATCAATAATGTCAAAAAATTCCAAATAATCAAATATGTCTATGTTGCCTAGAAATATGAGGAACAAACTTGTTCTCCATTTTATGAGGTTTTTGCCTAGCAATTATGATCGTTTAATGTCTATGTTGCATGACAAGATCTATCAAATATTTGTAACAATGAATCTACTTAAATGGTACCAATGAATTGCAAATGTAAGTTCTAATGTTATGGTGGAAGTATTACACTGCTTATTTATAGAGAGGTCATGTTAGTTATTTTTACAAGCTAGCTATCTTGAAAAGGAAAATGAGAAGAAGTTGAAAGATAATAAAAGATAGGAAAATGGTTTGGCAAGATACTAAAAACCTATTGTTCGTTAAGTTTATATATTCTATAAACAGTAACACAATACAAATTTGAATAATAATATAATTACAAGTTTGAAAATCAGATAGCCTAGTTTGTATAAAGTAAAGAATTGATTTCCTGGATATCTTTATCATTGATTTACATGATATCTTTAATATCCGTAACACCCTTCCTCAAATTGAAGGGCAAGGAACAAACCAACAATTTATCATGTAAAATACAAAATTGGGCAATAGTGTGGCATTTGATGAAGATATTTGCAACTTGATTTCGAGTATTAACATGATGGATAACTACATCTATATTAACCAACTTCTTTCTAATAAAATGATAATCAAGTTTGATATGTTTGATTTGAGCATGGAAAATAGGATTGGAAGCCAAAGAGATAACACTGAGATAATCACATCAAAGCGTAGAGGGGGGGATAGATAAACATGTAATTATCGCAAAAGAATACGTACCCAACATACTTTAATATTCATTAAGGCTAAACTACAATACTCTACTTTAGTACTTGATCAGGAAACAATAGGTTATTTCTTAGAAAACCAAGAAACTAGACACTGCCCAAGATAAATGTCATAACCACTAGAAGAGCGCCTATCATATGGATTGCCCACTCAGTATGCATCATAGAAAGCATGTAAAAAAATAATACATGGTTTATAATGAAGACCAAAATCTACAATATGCTTTAAATATCGAACAACCCTTTTGGCTGAAATGCAATGGGTGTTAATGGGAGTTTGCATATGTTGACATAACTAATTGACTGAATAATATCAGGACGTGTAATGGTAATATATTGTAAGGCATCAATAATTTAATGATATTCAAAGGATCATCCAAGAAATGGCCATCGCGTTTAGATATTTTAGAACTAGAAACACAGGGAGCATTGTAAGGTCTAGCACCAACTATATTGGCAAGATCAATTAAATCAACAATGTACTTGGATTGAAGTATATGCAAACTAGTATCATCTCATGTAGCCTCTATCTCTAGAAAATAACTCAAGTCACATAAATCCTTCATTACAAATTCAGACTTCAATTATGAAATAACAGAGAAAATTATAGTTTCATTATTGCCAATGACAATAATATCATCAACATAAACTAGTATAAAAATATGTGATTTATCTCTGTAGAGAGTAAAAAGAGAGTAGTCAACATATGTACTAGAAAAAACAAGTTCAAAATTAAAGTTATGAGAGACGAGTAAACCAAGCTCGTGGTGTCTGCTTAATGCCATAAAAAGAGCGAAGTAAGCAACAAAAAAAATCAAGATACTTAGCACTGATAAACTCTTTCGGTTGCTCAATATATATTTCCTCATCAAGATACCCTTAAAGAAAAGCATTGGAGACAATTGTACAGCTAAAGAAAGAATAATACAAATAGTTGTTGGTTTAACAATTGGGCTAAATGTCTCAAAATAATTAATGCCAGACCTTTGATTAAACCTTTTTGCAACCAATCTAGTTTTATAACGATCAACAGAACCATCAGGTTTCTGTTTTATCTTGTACACCAATTTGTTATGGATAATAATGATTAGATGACTTTGGATAGAGTGACCATGTATAGTTGTCCAATAATGCTTTGAATTCAAATTCCATAATTATACGTTATTCCGATTTAGAGATTATCTGTTTGAAAGTTCTGGGTTCAGGATGTATGATGAAAGTATAGAAAAGATGAAGTGGACAACGTAAGGAATAGTGGGTCACAATGTCAGGAAATTAGCGAGGGATGGAATGTATAATTTATGAGCGAGTTATAATATATGGAAAAGGAATAGATGAGTGTTTTATATGTGCCAAAGAGTTGGTTACATCAACAATATCTTGATATGGCAAAGGATTAGACAGTGTTGTTAAAGTATGAGTGTGAGATGAAGTAGGTGAAACATATGGATATATGGATATAGGATTCTGACTATAAGGTGGTTTGTTGACACTTGTAGAGTAATGTACATAAAATGAATAGATGTAACTTAAGAATTATTTGACACATAAGCTGAAGATAAATTAGAAGAAATTGGATTTTGAATTGGAAAAGAAGTCTCGTGAGAAAGATGTGGAGAAATTAGAATTTGAATTGGAGAAAAAAAGACTTACTAGTGGGAAACACAACACTAGTAGGAGAGTGATTTGGGATACTTAACTTAGTTGGAAATACTCTTCGTCAAACATAACACAACAAAAGATGTTGACATGCAACTTACGAGATCAATGCACCTATAACCTGTTGTATTTGAGCAATAACCAATAAAACAAGCATGAAGCTTGTCATGTGGTTCCTTGGTCTCTTGGGCTTTGTGCTACTGCTCATTGCTGATTAGCTAGCTATGCTCCTTGGATGCTGGCTGCTGGTCTTGTCCTGCATGGTATGTTGGAGTTGAATGGCTCCATGCTTGTTTGTTCTTGCCCTGCTATGCTGGTTTGCTGTGGAATGTTGGCTTGCTAGTGTTCTTTGGCTTACTGCAGTCTTGGTTTTGGCTGATGTGCTGATTAGTTGTTGTATGGTTGCTGCTTTATGTAGCATTGGCATGTCGGAGATTTGCTGTTGATTTGTCCATTTCTGCAGGTCTACTGCAGCTTGTGAATCTGTTATTAGAGAGGCCCTTGGGGCTGGCCTTAGCTGTTGTGGTTAGTTGGAGTAGGCTCCTTACGGCTTTAGTTGCGAGCTGCCCTCCTCCCTAGCCTGTTTGTTGATGGGTTTTGTTGGTGAAGGTTTTGCTCCTTGTCTCAGCACTGTCCTTCTCTTGATGGAAAGCATGTTGCTGCTGCTATTCTGCTGTTGGCATTGGTTGACAGGTTCATTGTGGATCGGCTGTTTGGTGGTGCTGGTGTGCATCTACTAGTGCCTTATGCGTCTATTTGGCTTGATTGCTCAGACTCTATTTATGCGTGGCTGCAGTTGCTAGTCGATCACCTCACTGGTGTTCTTGTATGCTGGTTGGAGTTACTGCCTGCAATTGCAGCCAATATTCAGCTGCTTCCATTGCTCCCAGGCTTGTCTGCTGGGTTGGAAGGAGATACGTCTTTGCTTATTGATACTGTTGGTTTTTGGGTCTCCCAGCATATGCTTTCATTGACTGCTAGTTTGTTTTTTTATGTATGTTTATTGCCATACGGCTTTGATGCATGTTAAAGGGAGCCTGTTCAAGGGAGCCTGTTCTCTTTGATTGTACAAACATGTATATCTTGACTCGCTGGTTTTCAGCCTTGTTTCACTTTTGATCTATACAAGTTCTTACATTTGATAAAAAAAAAAAGATAACAACGATATAAAAAATAATTAATGAGGTGCAACTTTGTAAAGTTAACAAAATGATTATCATTATTTAAACATGATATATGTAACATATTAATTATATACATGGTAGTTAAAAATGATTTAAGCCAAAAAAATTTATCGAGTCTGGATTGCACAATTAAAGTGAGTCTTGTATATATAATATGATGATGTTTATGCTCTATAATGTAATTTTGTTGATAAGTATGTGAACATGTTTGTCTATATCAAATACCATTTTTTATTAGGTATTGGGTAAAAAATGAAATGTATCCTTTACCGTTATCAGTTTGTAAAAGCTTGATAAGAGATGCAATTTTTTTCTACAAGTGTTCAAAAATGAGCAAAAGAATTGAAAACATCATATTTATTTACAATCAAATATAGCCATGTAAATCAACTTAAATTATCAATAAATATTATATAAAATTTAAAATCATTATGTAAAGCTAGAGGAACAATATTCTTTTGTACAAAACCAACAAGAGGCAAACTAGAATTACATAAAACATGATATAAGACAAACTCAGATGGATGACCTAAACATTAATGTCAAAGAGAGTTACATGTTGTAATTCCCATAAAAGTAGTTAACTCTTTGCGCTTAAGGTGTGATAATTTTGTGAGATTGATAGGGTTAAGCTCATTTTCACTCGAGCCCTAAATGAGCTTAATTCTTGTATGATTGTCTTGAACTGAATAACCATTATGGGTGAGACGAAAAGAAACATTATTACCAGTATAAACTTATGAATAGAGAAAGATTAGTTGTAGCTTAAGGATAGTAAATGATGTTATTAAAAAGAAATTGGTTGTTATGAGAATGAATAATAGATGAACCAAAATGTTTAATAAAACAACCTACATTATTGCCCATACCAACAACTCATTGCTATCAAATGGTCGTTTGGAATCAAGATTCTCAACATTTTTGGTAACATTTTTGGTAACGTATGCATTAACACTACTATCTATAAGCCATTGATTATTCATAAAATCGGTATTAATATCAATAACCATGGCTTCTAGCTCTAAATGAGGATGACATCCTTGAAAGGAAAAATTCATTTTCCTAAAATAGTCTAGCATTTGATGATTAATGCCCTTACAAATCTAGCAGGGTGAACGTCCACTAGAAATGAAAGATGGAATAGCACCTACTTTGGTAGATATATGAGGTGAACATGTAAGGGACAAATTCAACTTGTAATATTATAGGTGGAGGAACTAGAAAAACATAGTTTACGCTTTATCAGTTGAAATTTTAGACAAGTTATAAATAGAGCAAATGAGGACATCTTTGGTGCAAGATTGATAGGAGCATGATGATTGAGAATAATTTCATGATTTAGTATCCCATACCTAAAATTAAAAAAAAAAGACATAGAAGTCTCTCTAGTATAGAAGGAGTACAAGGTGATAAACTATGTAAAAATACGATTAAGACCCTTAACTAGTTTTCCAACAGCATATAATTGATCATCTAGGAACTTAGCTTCTAAAAAATATAAGCAAAAGTCATACAACCTTGTTGGAGGTTTTGTAGTTGATGTTTTAAATGGGAAATATAAGACTTTGATTAAGAAGCAAAATGAGCGGTAAGTGACTATCATACCAAAAATGACATGTCCAATCCATAAAGAAAAGCCACCAACAAAGGAAAAATAAAGGAGATAATCCAACTAAGTAGAAATTGGTCACAACTCTGACAACTAGTGTAAGCTAGATTCATAAACTTATTTTTTGCATCATCATCATCATCATCATCATCAACAAACATAGTAGAACAATTTTTAAAGCCATCAATACAACTAAGCAAATTATAACTCTTAAGGATATGCTTAAATTGAGCATTCCACACAAGATAGTTTATCTTAGCAAGTTTAATAAAGTCAAGTTGTGTTGGATTTAGAAAAAAAATCAGATTAAAAGGAGGAACCAAACTCATCCATGTTTAGAAAAACAAAAGTAGGATTTTAAAGCGTAAGCTGATTATGCTCTGATAGCATGAAAGATAATAGAAGATAAGAAAATAGTTTTGACAAGATACCTAAAACCCATTTTTCATTAAATTTATATATGTTGTACAGTTGAGATAAAATTACAATAATAGAATATAGTTTTGAATAATAACATAATTATGAGTTTGAAAATCAAATAGCGTAGTTTATAGAAAATAAAGAATTGATGTCCATGATATCTTTAGTAAGAGTGAACTAAACATGATGATAGAATTATGTATACCCTTATATGTAAGGACTAAGGAATAACAAAAATCTTTATTTGGTGTTTTATGAGCTTGTCATTTACTAATTATTAACATCAAATGACACTAGAGTTCCCTCAAACACTTTAGCAGGAATGCATGATATTACTCTTTTATTATAAATAGTCCTAGTCAAGTGCTCAAGGAAACTCTAGGGGACACTTGATTTATGCATCATTGAACCTATACTAAATAACTAGCCCTTGACGTTTATATGTTCAATATGGATCATTAGCCATACTATTTATAGGAACTATTCTATATAGCAACTAACAGTACATAGTGAACTTGGACGCAACACTAGGCCGAATGGTGGGAGATTTGGTGGCTCAAAAGAACAATTATACTCTTTCCTTCATGGAATTTGAGTTGTTTTTCTACTTTTGGTTCATGTAATAGAACTTGTATTTGTTGTAAAAGAAAAGTGTGAAGCTGTTCTTATATAGCTAGAATAACATTATCTTTAGTAAGATTAATTACTCTTTCTTGTCTTGAAGTTTCATCAACCATGGAAATAATTTTTGGTGAAAGATATGAAAAGGGAATGAACTAGTTTTGTTTTTAGTTTTCTACAAATGGAGCCACCTTTAAAGTCATGAAAAAAACTCAAACTAAGTTTAGGCTTTATAGGTTTGTAATCTTGGTCTATAAGCTTTCATATAATCAAGTTCCATTTGTGTATAAAGGACACTTTGATGCTTAAATCAGTAAATATATGAAGAAAAATAATATATAGAAAGAGAAAAGTTATAGTAATGTGTATCTATATGTAGCCTATGCTCCTTGTTTGTATGTCCTAGCATATATGGCTAAGAGTGTTTCTTGCATGGCCTTTAATGGCTCTAGCTTTGTATGGTTAATGATGAGATTGTATGTGGTCTAGCTGGCTTTTAAAGGCTAAGTCTAGTTTTATTTTGTATGACCTAGAATGACTGTATGTTCCTTAGCCTAGCTTTATATGGTTTTGTATTGCTCTAGCCTTGTTACCTGGTGACTGGATGTATTTACAAACTCAGAACTTATACTTGCTTCTTGGAGAATGATACATATCATTAAAGGAGAAATTAATTTTGTGGAACTGGTAATCAATTGGAGAAAAATGGTGTTGTCAATGCTATTCAATAATTTTCATGGAGAAAAAACCATTGGCTAGCCATGGTGGTGTATTGTGCACAAGCTTTCGAGGTGTGTGCTATACTTGCATAAATGTTTTCTAATCAGTAATTGAGAGCAAGAGCATAATATATACCAGCACACTAAGTAATGTTGCAATTGATATAGAAAATAGTTCATGCTCTACATAAAAAAAAAGGTTGTGTTAAAGAATATTGTGTGCATGGAAAGTTTATGTGCACGACTCTAGGAACCTGAAAAAATACATGAAGGTGTATGCTGGTGTAGGATTAGATAGGCCAAGGGTGTTGGGTAGGAGAGAGAAATTCCAGTCATTTGGACGTACCTAAATGACTAGATTTTTTTATGTATTATCGATTCCCCCCACAAGTCTTTTACAAAAATATGTTTGGAATACTTTCACTAACAAAATCATAAGAGAAAAAAAGTTGTATAAATTTTACTTTTTGTGGCTATGCCTAAATGAGAATGTTACTTTATATAGAGATGCTTGTATAAGAAAATGATTATTTTTCATTTATATATTTTGTTAATGTGTTTGTCTAAGATAAAAGAGATGAAAGTTTAATTATATTTCTTATTAAAAGAAGTTATCTAGTAATAAAAGGTGAGTATAAAAATAAGTATTATGGTTTACTTATGTGATTTAGAACGTATTTTATAGGAAAATGTCCTATGAGTAATCATAGGGACTAAAGAAAGATCTTTGGTCCTTTTGGAGATAAATGGTCATAGAAACATGTAGAATATTGAGATAAGTGCCCTGATTCTTTTGGAGATAAGTGGTTGTATAGACTTGGAGAATTTTAATGGAGACGTGGAGATTTTATCATAAAGATTTTTATAGAGAAGCACTACCACTTTATTGAAAAATTCAAAAAAATAGAGATACAATTCCTTGAGATAATTAGAACATTATCTTATCTCAAGTAGCTAATCAAGTATGTAGACTTCCCTTCTTTGATCTGGTTTCTTTTCTTTTCTTTCATCATAAATTGTTGGAGTTAGCCTCTGGAAATTAATCTTTGTATCTTGTTTTTTAATGGATGACACTCTTTAGTGTCATGCCTATTGCCATGGTGAAAGAGACAAAACTTATTAGGGTTCCTCATGTTCATGTTGTTTTTTATAAGAGTAGAATATTGCACAAAATCTTTTTATTTTATAATAGCTAGCACCTTAGTATGTGTGGTGTTTAGAGGCATTGTTAAGAGCTCAAAAAAGGTTAGGCAACAGTGAATATGTATCTTAGTGCTTTTTTTGGATACTCTAGTGGGAGACTAATAGTGTTTAAGAAACCCTGCTTTATGCGACTATAAACGAGGATGTCGTTGTTTGGTCACGCTTACTTCTTATACTCAAATATGAATCTTCATGGCTTGTTTCATAATGACAAGAGTTTTATCATGGAGAATATATAGGCACTCCAAAAATCAATAGTTATAGACTCCATTGATCAGGGTCTTAGTGACAATAGGTTTGAGTAGATTTTTCGCGATGAGCATTTCCTTGTTAAATATCTAAAGATATGCTCTGGTACTTTATCTTTTCATTTGGTGATGGAAAAAACCTTTATCATGCCCTTTTTAGCTAGAATGTTAATGTTGAAATGAGATGTTATCTTAATATAGAGATCGTGAAGGCCAAGGATGGAGCCAGGTTCAAGGCGTGATACCACACTGAAGCATATTCATGAAAAGTGGAGGGAGAATTTTGCACATAGCATCATTATTTATGTTACAAGCTCTATGATGCTTCTAGCATTTTGTATGTTCTCTCTAGGATTTGTAAGGTCATCTTAGTTATCCAAGTTAGCCTTTTAGGCATTAAAATCTTTGAAGAGATGAGTGTGTAATACTCTATGACAAAATGAAGAGTCTTCTACCTAGTAGAAATGGTGTTTATTTTTATTCTTAGGAGTTCATGCAGTCTTGTATCTAGGTTTTTTTTTAACAAGAAGCATGTGAGCATGTTATTTTAGTGTTCTTCATAACAAAAATGACTTCTTCATAAAGTTGAAATATTGTACCTACTTTGCATGTTATTCTATCATGTTATTTCATAGAACTAGAATTATTTCTATACATTTAATGCATGTAATGGAACCTGTAATTACTAGAATGGAAAAGTGAGACTCTATTCTTGTAAAGCTACAATAATATTTTGAGCATTTGTACTTGAAGAGAGAGTTGGTGAATATTTAGAGGAGTTGGATCTTTTATGTTGGATATTTATTACTTTCATTTATCTTGGAGTTTCTTCATCCATGGAAAAAAAATTGGTGAAAAGTGTGAAATGAAAATGAACTAGTTTTTTGTTTAGTTTTTAACAAACAGTGTCACTGATGAAGTCATGAAAAACTTTAAACTGAGTTTGGAGTTTCTAAGATTGCAATCTTGGTTTACGAGCTTTCTTGTAAACAAGTCTCCTATAGGCACAAGGGATATTCTAATGTTTAAGTTAGTAAATGTAGAAAGAGAGAATAATATAGAAGAAAAGAAAAGTTCTAAGAGTATGTATCTATGTGTAGCCTATGTTCCTTGTTTGTGTAGGTACAACTAAGATTTTTATCTTGCATTGCCTTCAATGGTTATGGCTTTGTATGACCAGAAATGAGATTATATATTGATTGGTTAACTTTAAATGGCAAAGTCTAGCTTTGGCATTATATGGCTTAGAATGGTTAGTATATTTCCTAACCTAGCTTTGTATGACTCAGTATTGCTCTGGACTTGTTACCTGCAAGCAAAGAAAATAAGCAGCCAATGCAAACCTAAATATCAACTAGTGTGTTGTCGTAGGCAACCAAAAACAAAACCTAAACTCTTAAAAATATATGTAGTAGTGCAAGGATCATTCCCACTAAAAATATCTAGCCTAGTTTTATGTCTGTGAACCAGGATGAAGGGGGGGGTTTGATAATAACAAAAACATATTTTAAGAAAAACAACTAAGAAACACCCAAATTAAATTATCAAAATCAATCCAAAGAAAAAATCTTGGTCTAAGTCAACATCTGTCATCGGGTCTTTTACAACTGATAATCTATGCATATATATCAATTCACAGTTTGAATATTCACAATTAGAACTATTTTCTTATCTCTCCTTAGTCGTAGTCAATTAGAAAACAAACAATCTAATTAACCTTAACTACTAAACAACTCAAGATAAGCTCTAAAATTTAATTTAGTGGCAGTCTTAAATATTAAAGAGATTGATGAAGCTAAACAACACAAATACAAGCAGTTTCATTTAATTTAATAAAAATTTCTTCCTAAGATTTACTAATTTCTGATGCAACAAATCATTAAATCTTACTTTAGAAATTAAAGAGATCAAACAATTATGGATTTGATATCTAACCTAGCAATAGAATGAAACGAATAATAAACTAGTAGGCCTCCTACTAATTAAACAGGACAATCATGAAAACAGACACCGAAAAACATTCAATACTCAAAGCATAAATTAAACAATGAAAACATATTAGATCTCATAATTTTATTGATTATGGAGAAAAGGAAAATTGAACGGGGAAGAGAGAGGCAAGAGTTTTGATTTGATCTACCCTTCTTCTTCTTTTTATCTCTTTTATATGTTTTTGTTTTCTCTTTGGAAGCCTACAAAATCTCCTAAAAATACTTTTAATATTATCCTCCAATAATAACCATCAAATTTCTATATTTAATGAAATTATTAAATAAGAAAATAGATTCCTAATATAACAAAGAAAATGATGTCTTCAGCTGGAATTCATGCACCAAGTCTAAAAGCTTCCAAAAATAAATCAAATCGTAATAGAGTTGCATGCCCAAGGACGTTCCAGCATGTTGGCAGTATAGGTGTAAATTTGTTCCTAGAGTTCCATAGCATTTTGACCTCGATGTAGTCAGTATCTATCAAAACTCAAAACATGAAAGTTTTATCTGTTTCTTAGGGTTCCATAGCATTTTGAGTCATCTC
>Ga0307516_10007681_pt1 | contig 12342 bp, 11 predicted proteins | sample 19_EM_MG_FD_203310 | JGI IMG/M metagenome (GOLD analysis project Ga0307516, IMG submission 203310) | Populus trichocarpa ectomycorrhiza microbial communities from riparian zone in the Pacific Northwest, United States - 19_EM | ecosystem: Host-associated > Plants > Roots > Unclassified | place...
TGATGACCTACCTGAACAGACCGAGCACGGCGGCGCAGCGGACAAAAACCCGGAACCAGCCGTCGACATAGGCGGGGTGGACCGGGCTGCCGTCCTTACCCACGAACACGTAGGACTGTGAGGCCATGGCTCAGGTGGTAAGGCCACATGTGAACGCTGCCACTGCGACGGCGGTCACACCCAGGGGTGACATCTCGTGATCGACGGCCACCCGCACGGCACCGTGCGTCCCCAGGTCAACCCTTTACCGCGCCGGCGGTGAGCCCTTCGGTCAGGAAGCGCTGCCCGAGGGCGTACATGATCACCACGGGGATGCTGACGAGCAGCGACGCCGCGGCGAGTTGTCCCTGCGGCACCACGTCCCCGGCGATCATCGACTGCATCCCCACCGGGAGCGTCTTGTATTCGTCCTTGGTGATGAACACGAAGGCGAAGAGGAACTCGTTCCAGGCGTTGGTCAGGGTGAACAGCGCGACCGCCAGCAGCCCCGGCTTGGCGAGGGGCAGCACTACCCGGCGGAACGCCTGGATGCGGGTGCAGCCGTCGACCAGCGCGGCCTCCTCCAGCTCGATGGGGATCGACGCGAAGTACCCCGTCAGCAACCAGGTGGCGAACGGCAGCGTGAAGGTCGGGTACGTCACCACCAGCGACCACAGCGAGTCGGTGAGCCGCACCCCGATGAGCAGCTGGTACAGCGGGATGAACAGCAGCGCGCCCGGCATCACGTAGGTGAGCAGCACCGTGACCGTGAAGCCCTGCGCCCCGCGGAACCGCAGCCGGGCCAGCGCGTAGCCCCCCAGCGCCGCACAGACCAGCGCCACCGCGGTGGACGCCGCGGACACCAGCATGGTGTTGAGGTACCAGCGGCCGAACGGCTGGTTGGTGAACAGGGCACCGAACTGTTCCAGGGTCCACGGCGTCGGCCACAGGTCGTGGTCGCGCATGACGACCTGGCTCTCGGATTTGAAGGCCGTGACAGCGATCCAGTACAGCGGGCCCAGCACGAAGGCGAGCAACCCGGTCAGCGCGACACCGGACCCCAGGCCCGACACCAGGGACGACGCCCGACGGCCACCCTTGGCCTGGAACGCCGAGACCACCCGACCGACCGCCGCCGCGACCAGCAGAATCACTCCGAGGACCACCGCCGCCTTCCAGAAGATCTGCGGCGACGCCCAGGCCAGCAGGCCGGTGACCACCGCGGCGACGACCCACGGCAGCGCCTTGCGCGCCGTCCGGAGCCACCGCACCGTCCGGATCCGGCGGGGTGACGCGGTGCCGGCGTCCTGACGCAACAACCGGACCAGGACGAACACCAACCCGCCGATGACCGGCAGCATGACGAGCGTCACCGCCGCCCCCGCGCCGTACTGCAACTGCAGGATCGCCTTCGAGTACGCGACGAGCACGTACGGGGCGGTCACGTCGCCCGGGCCGCCCTGCGTCAGCAACCAGATGAGGTCGAAGTTGTTGAAGGTCCAGATCGACGACAGGGTCACCGTCACGGTGATCACGTGGCGCAGTCCGGGCAGCGTCACGTGGACGAACCGCTGCCACGACGAGGCGCCGTCGATGGTCGCCGCCTCGAACTGGTCCGCCGGGATGGCCTTCAATCCCGCGAGGAAGCAGACGGTGAAGAACGGCACCCCCTTCCACACGTTGACGAGGATCACCGACGGCATGGCCAGCGACGCGTCGGACAGCCAGCCCGCGGGCCAGCTGTCGACCAGGTGCGCCGTGGCCAGCAGCGGCCCGATCCCCGACTCGGTGAGCAGCGTGTTGACGCTGCCGAAGATCGGGTCGAGCAGCGCGCGCCAGCTGAACGCCGTCACCACCGTCGGCACCACCCACGGCACCAGGAGCAACCCGGCCAGCAGGGCCCGACCACGACGCCGATGGTGCAGCAGCAGGGCCGCGGACAGCCCCAGCACCACCTTGAAAACCTCGGCGTACGCGGTGAAGACGAACGAGTTCACTACGCCCGTATGGAACTGCTCGTCGCCGGCGAGGGCGAGGTAGTTGCCCAGGCCGACGAACACGCTGTCCTGCCCGTGCCGTTCCGTGGCGCTGGTGATGATCGACCGGGCGATCGGCACGAGCACGAGCGCGCCGACCAGCACGGCCGTGGGCGCCAGAAACAGCGCCGCCAGCCGCCAGTCACGACCCAGCCGCCGCTGGGTCGCCGTGAGGGAGCCGGGCCCCGGCGGCGAGGATGTCCTCGTCACCGGGGCCGGCGCCGGTCGGACCGACGTCACTGCGGCAGCCCCTGCTGGGTGAAGATCTGCACCATCTTCGCGTGAGCGGCCGTCACGGCCCGCGCGGGCGCCGTTCCCTGGACGACCTGCTGCATCATGTCGGTGAGGACGTAGGCCGCGACGACGGCCTGTTGGCCCGCGCTGGCCTTTTGCGGGAAGGCCAGACCGTTCTTCGTGGACAGCGGCAGCGTCTGCTGGGACATCTTGCGCAGCATGGGAAACGCCTGGTCGCCGCCGGTGAAGAACGGATCGGCGTCCCAGACCTTCTCCCAGGCGGGCATCACCAGGCCGGGCGCCTCCTTCGCCACCCCGACCAGCGCGGGCGCGCTGACCAGGTACTGCGCCAGGAGCTTGGCGAGCGCGGGGTTCTTGGCTCCCTTGAAGACGACGAAACCCTGGGACTGGCCGAGCAGCAGGGACTTGTCGGTCGCCGGCCCGATGCAGTCGGAGAAGACGTGGGTGTTCCCGTAGACGGGGTTCTTCTTGGTCTTGGAGTCCGCGTAGACGCTGAAGCTGTTGCGGGTGTAGCCGAGGATCCCGGCGAGCCAGTTCTCGTTGTTGCTGGTGTCGGTCCAGCTGGCCACGCCCGGCGGCAGCATCGGCTTGTACTTGGGATTGGTGTAGATGTCGCCCAGGAAGGTCACCGCCTGCACCGTCTCGGGTGAGTCGAACGTGACCTTCCTGCCGTCGTTGGAGGCGATCGCCCCACCGTAGGAGTTGATCAGCGCCTCGATCGTGCCGTTGCCGTCACCGGACCGGTTCACGGTCATGCCCCAGCCGTACCGGCGCTTGGCCGGATCGGAGATCTCCAGGCACAGGTCCCGCACCTCCTCCCAGGTGTAGACGTCCTTGGGTGAGATGCCCTTGTCCTGCATCCAGTCCTTGCGCAGGAACGATCCGATCCCGATGAAGTGGTAGGGGATGGCGAACCACTTGCCGTCGAAGACGCAGAAGTTCTTGGCCTCCGCGCAGGGCTCGCCGAACTTGGCCGTCAGCGCCTTGACGACTTCCGTCACGTCCTCCAGGTCGCCCAGCGCATGGAACTGCGCGACGAACCGCGAGTCGGTCATGAACGCCAGGTCACGCGCCACGCCGCCCTTGACCTCGGCGTCGATCTTGGCTACCACATCACCGGCGTCGGCCTGGACCAGACTGTTCTCGATCTTCGTCCCGGTGGCGCCGGCGAACTTCTTGATCGAGTTGTCGAGCTGTTCGTTCGCCGTCGTCGAGTACAGCTTCTGCGACAGCACCCCCATCGAGGAGCCCTTCACCGACGCCGCGGCGTCGAGCAGCTCCTTGGGAACCTCCGGCTGCACCCTGGTGGGCGTGTCGGAGGTGCCACCGCACGCCGCCAGACCGGCCGCGCCGAGCACCCCCACCCCCATCCCCAGAAAGCCGCGCCGGGACCACAACGGGTTGTCCTCCATGACTACTCGCCTCCTCCGCTCCCCGCACCGCTGCACGCCGGCGGCATGCATGGCGAACGCCGCGTTCCTCGCGCCTTCCAGCTGTGTCTCGATGTCAGCGACCCGCGAGCACGTCGCCCCCGTCGATCAACGCGTTCACGTAGCCCGCCTTGCCGCTGTCCACCGCGGACCCGTCAGGTCGGTCGGGTCACGGGATACCGCCGTTCGAGATTTCGAACTATGTTCGAGATATCGTATCGAGGAGACGCGACGAAGTGGAACCCTGAAGAGGTGTCAATGTTTCGATGCGGTTACCGGCCGAAAACGGCGGGCCGGCTATCGAGGCTGGGCCAGATAACCCATGCGGGCGGACAGCGTGGCCGCGCCCTCACGAACCAGCTTCGTCCACTCCACGTGCGCCTGCGGGGCCCAGCGGATGATCGGCGCGGACACGCTCATCGCGGCGATGGTTGCGCCGGAATGGTCTCGGACCGCTGCGGCGACGCAGCGCATAGCGCTGTCAGACTCGCCGATGTCGGTTGCGAGGCCCTCAGCCCGGACGCGTTCGAGATGGGCCCGCAGGCGGTCCGGGTCGGTGATGCTCTCCGGCGTCATGCCTGGCAGGGCATCCTTCAGCAGGACCGCGTCCAGGCCCGCCCGATCGAGGCTCGACAGCAGGATCTTGCCGACCGCCGTGCAGTGGGCCGGCAGCCGCCGCCCGACCGCGGAGACCATCCGGACGGGGTGCGTGCTGTCGACCTTGACGAGGTAGATGACATCGGCGCCGTCGAGCACGGCCACGTGGACCGCCTCGTCGCACGCGGCAGCCACCTCCCGCACGACGCCCTGCGCCTCGCGAACCAGGTCAAGCTGGCCGGCGAAGGCCGCGCCGAGCTGAAACAAGGGCATGCCGAGCCGATACCGCACCGGCTGGCCCGGGACCGAGATCAGGTACGAGCGAGCCACGAGCGTGACGAGCAGTTCGTGGACGGTGGTGCGAGGTAGGTCGAGCCGCTCGGCCACCTCGCGGGCCGACAGGTGGGGGCGGTCCAGAAACAGTTCGAGGATGTCGAGTGCGCGGATGACCGCCGGTACCACGCGGGGCATGTCGATAGTCCTTTCCAGATGCCGGACCCTGGTCAACGATCTTCACACGGACCGGCACCTGAACAGGGTAGCGGCGTCGGCCCTCGCCGTAGGTTGCCGACTCGTCGGCGGCGGGAGAGGTTCCGACGCAAGAGAAATGGCCACACTTCCGCACACTTAGGATGGGTCACATGCCGATCTCCCTTCACCACCTGCGTGCCGGCGACGCGTCGCGCTGGGCGGTGCGCCAGGACGGCGAATGGGCCGAGCTCGACGGTACTCTCGCCGACCTGCTCGCCTTGCCGCTCCACCAGGCCCGGGCCGTGGTCGAGGCCGCCGCCCGCGAAGCCGGCGGCGGCATGCCCGGCGAGAAAGCGCTTCCACCCGTCGACCTGCAGGAGGTGTGGGCGGCCGGGGTGACGTACCTGCGCAGCCGCGACGGACGCAAGGAGGAGTCCGGGCACGGTTCGCTCTACGACCATGTCTACGACAATGACCGTCCCGAAATCTTCTTCAAGGCCAGTCCGTGGCGCGTTGTCGGCGACGGCGACGCCGTCGGGATCCGCGTCGACTCCGGCTGGGACGTGCCCGAGGCCGAGGTCGGCCTGGTGCTCAACGCGGCCGGGGAGGTGTTCGGCTACACGCTGGGCAACGACATGAGCAGCCGATCGATCGAGGGCGAGAACCCGCTCTACCTGCCGCAGGCGAAAATCTACGACCGCTCCTGCGCGCTGGGCCCGGGGATCATGCCGAGCTGGGCGGTCGGCCCGGGTCCCTTCCAGATCGGGTTGCGGGTGCTGCGTGAGGGCCGCGAGGCGTACGCCGGGACGACCTCGACGTCGGCGATGGCCCGTGGCTTCGAGGACCTGGCCGACTGGTTGTTCCGGGCGCTGAGCTTTCCGGCCGGTGTGGTGCTGCTGACGGGCACCGGCGTCGTACCGGACGCCGATTTCACCGTGCGACCCGGCGACACGATCGAGATAACGTCCGCGGCGCTCGGGACGCTGACCAACCCCGTCGTCGCGGTTGGCGATGCCACCCGGGGGAAGGGACAACCGCCCCCGTAGGCGCCGCCGGATGTGACTCAACTGCGGCCGGCCGATGCGCATGGACCCATCATCGGCGAAGTCGATCCTCAGCCGATGGGCGATCTGCTCCGGGCTCCAGGCCGTCGCCCACCGCCGGTCCTGTCGGTGCGGCTTGTTCAACCCCTTCCACGCAGGCGGTTTTGGCCCGGCGACGACCGTGCCATCGGGTCTGCGGACGCTGCCACTCAAACGCTCCTGGACGTACTGTTGGTCTACCTGCAGATGGCATCGATGAATACCACACATCGCATTGACGGCGATAAAAAGCGCGTCTAATTTTGACTTGGCGGCCCTCAGCCGGTCTCGTGCTCCGGAACCGAGTCGCTGGCAAGATCAAAAACCGGGGGGGAATGGGCCAGCCACTCGAATAGGAGTCACGCCTGCAATCTTTCGGCACTGACGCCGAACAGGCACGTCCCACATTCTTCCGAGCGCATCCACCGGAACCCGCGCTGCGTCATGGTGCCGGCGCGGACCCATCGCTACAACCGACGGAGGAGAAGTGACCATCGACAACGCCGAGCCCGACATCGAACCGGTCGATCTACTCTCGCAGGAGCTGGCCGAGGATCCTCACGGCGGGTACGCCGCGCTGCGTGAACGCGCGCCCGTGGTGCCCACGTCGGTCATGGGCGGCCCGCCGATGTGCCTGGTGACCAGGTATGCGGAGGTCCGGTCCGTCCTGACCGACGCGCGCTTCCGCAACAACGCGACCTCGGTCAACGAGGGGCAGGACGTGCGGACCGTCATCATGAACACGCTGAACGTCCCCGAGGACCTCGTCGACTACCTGGCGCAGAACATCCTGAACACCGACGGCGACGACCACACCCGGCTGCGAAAGCTCATCTCGCGGGCGTTCACCCCGCGCCGGGTCGGCGCCATGCGGGCCCGGATGGAGGAGATCACCGCGCAGCTGCTCGACCAGCTGGCCGAGGCGGGCGCCGGCGGCAAGCCGGTCAACATCGTCGACGGCCTCTGCTACCCGCTGCCGATCACGGTGATCTGCGAGCTGATCGGCATTCCCGTCGAGGATCGCCCGCGCTGGCAGAAGTGGGGCCGGACGCTGTCCTCGATGGATCCGGAGGGCCTTCCCACGGCGCTGCGCGAGACCGTCGAGCACGTGCACGAGCTGGTGGCCCGCCGGCGTGCCGCACCCGAGAACGACCTGATCACGGGGCTGATCCAGGCCCAGGAGGACAACGGCGACCGGCTCTCCGACCGGGAGATGGTCACCATGATCATCGCCTTGGTGATCGCGGGTCACGACACCACCGCGCAGCTGCTGGCCAGCTCGGTGGAGGCGCTGCTCGCCCACCCGGACCAGCTGGCCCGCCTCGCCGATGAGCCCGCGTTCTGGCCGCACGCCGTGCACGAGCTGATGCGCATGCGGGGGCCGGTGTTCGGCCAGCCGCGCTACCCGGCCGTCGACGTCGAGATCGCCGGGACGACCATCAAGGCCGGCACGCCGGTGCTGGCCGCCCTGCTCGCCGCGAACACCGACCCGCGCGAGTTCGACAACCCCGATGAGCTGGATCTCCGCCGCGAGCCGGGGCGCCGGGAGCGCCACATGTCCTTCGGGCAGGGGGCGCACTACTGCCTGGGAGCCGCGCTGGTCCGCGACGAGGTTGAGATCGCGCTACGCGCGCTGTTCACCCGCTTCCCCCGCCTGGCGCTCGCCGTGCCCGAGGTGGAGCGGACGATGCGCCCCGGCTCCAGCCGCATCCTCGATATGCCGGTGCTGCTGAACGACGCCCCGCAATAGCCGCCGACGGCGACATCAACGTTTACTGTAGAATCGAGCACCGGCCGGTGCATGCCGGCCCGCAGTTGTCGGGCGGGCCGGCAATAGTTTTACGGAACCGCCGATGGACCGGTCACGAGCGCGAGACGCGGGTGGTGAAAAATTCATTTTCCCGCAGCCAAGTAGACGTTTATCGCGCGGTCGCCACCCATTTCCCGGTGGCCGGTGCGGCAATTCGGCCGCGGCCGTGTGAGGGAGCCGGAAGGAAGCTCAGATGATCACAGATCCGATTCTGTTGCGGATCGGCGAGGCCGTGCAACTCAACCACGGAGGCGAGCGCGAAGCCGCCCGGCGCCTGTTCGACGAGATCTGGGAAGAGATCGGCGGAGAGCAGGGAGATCCCCTGCAACGCTGCACGCTCGCGCACGGCATGGCCGATGCGCAGGACGACGTCGAGCAGGAGCTGATCTGGGACCAGCGGGCGCTGGCGGCGGCCGGCCTGATCACCGAGGAGAGGACCGCGGAGGCGGGGGTGGCGCTCTCGGTGGAGGGCCTGTACCCCTCATTGCACCTCAACCTGAGCGAGTGCCACCGCAAGCTCGGCGACCTCGACCAGGCCCGTGAGCACCTGAAGCAGGCAGAGGCCACCATCGGCGCGCTCGGCGACGACCCGTACGGCCAGTTGATCAGGGACGGTCTCAAACAGGTCTCCGAGCTGCTTCGCTGACCGGGCCCCGACCGCCGGGTGTCCCGGCACCCGGCGGCGAGCGCGCTGGTCAAGACGGCAACCCGGGCGCGCTGGTCAAACGGCGCCGCGAGCGCGCCGGTCAATGCGGCACCGGGTCACGGCCGAACAGCCGGATCGCCCAGACGAAGCCGGCGATGCCGATGCCGGCACACCAGGCGAGCGCGACGAGCGCGGTGGACCCGGCCGGGGTACCGGCGAGCAGGGCCCGGATCGTCTCGATGATCGGCGTGAGCGGCTGGTTCTCGGCGAGCCACGACACCACCGGCGGCATGGTGTCGGTCGGCACGAAGGCGCTGCTGAAGAACGGCAGAAACTGGAAGATGAGGGTGTTGCTGGTGGCCTGCTGAAGCGTCCGCGCCGACAGGGCCAAGGCCACCACCAGCCAGGTGAGCGCGAGGCTGAAGAACGAGACGAGCGCCACGGTGCCGAGCCACCCCAGGAACCCCCCGTTGGCGCGGTAGCCCAGCAGCAGGCACACCACCAGCGTGACGAGGGCGCTGATCGTCGTACGGATCAGGCTCTCCAGCACGTGGCCGCCGAGGATCGCCGCCCGGGAGATGGACATGGTACGCAGGCGGCTGACGATGCCCGAGCTCGTGTCACTAAAAACGTTGAAGGCCGTCGTGGTGCACCCGAAGTTGACGGTGATCAGCAGGACGGCGGGTGCGGCGAACTCGATGTAGGACGTGCCCGGCGTCGCCTCGCCGAGCGCGTTGCCGTAGACGCCGACGAACATCAGCAGCACGAAGATCGGCTGACCGACGTACACGATCATCATGACCGGATAGCGCAACAGGTGCTTCAGGTTGCGCCGCAACATCGTGGCGGCGTCGGGGACGACGTAAGTCAGGGAGCTCATTGCGCTGCCCTCTCGAGAGAGTCGGTGGTGGCCGAGGCCTTCGCTCCGTTCCCGGTGAGGGCGAAGAAGACGTCGTCCAGGTCGGGGGTGTGCATGGACAGCCCGCCGAGCTCGATGCCGGCGCGTTCGAGCCGGTCGAGCGCGGACCGTACGTCGTCGGGCCGGCCGTCGCTGGGCACGCTCAGGGTCAGCGCCTCCTCGTCCGCGGTGGCGCCGGCGAAGTGCTCGGCGGCGGCGGCGAGCGCCTCGGCGTCGGCGAACTGGAGCCGGATGTGCCCGCCCGGCACCCGCTGCTTCAGCGCGTCCGACGTTCCCTCCGCGACGAGGCGGCCGCCGTCGAGCACGGCGATCCAGTCGGCCAGTTCGTCGGCCTCCTCGAGGTACTGCGTGGTGAGGAAGATCGTGACGCCGCCGTCCGCCAGCGACCGGATGAGCTCCCACATCGTGCGCCTGCTGCGGGGATCGAGGCCGGTAGTGGGCTCGTCGAGAAAGATGATGCGCGGCTCACCGACCAGCGTCATCGCCAGGTCCAGCCGCCGGCGCATGCCCAGCGAGTACGTCGAGAGCAGCTTGCCGGCCGCGTCGACGAGGTCGAAGTGCTCGAGCAACTGCTGCACCCGTTCGCGGCCCTCCTTCTTGCGCAGGTGCCGCAGGTCGGCCATCAGTTGGAGGTTCTCCCGGCCGGTGAGCAGGTTGTCGACGGCCGAGAGCTGGCCCGTGACGCCGATCGCGGCCCGGGCGGCGTCGCCGTCGGTCGCGACGTCGTGGCCGGCGATCACGACCGTCCCGGCGTCGGCGGTCAGCAGCGTCGTGAGGATGTTCACGACGGTGGTCTTCCCGGCGCCGTTCGGGCCGAGCATCGCGTACACCTTGCCTGGCCCGACGGCCACGTCGATGCCGTCGAGGACGACGTGGTCGCCGAACGCCTTGCGCAGGCCCGAGGCGACGATCGCCATCGGTGAGCGGTTGGTCATGGTGTCTCCTTCATGGCGGCGCTTACGGTCAGATGGCGGGCCGGTAGAAGTACGTCTTCCGGAAGGCGATCTTCCCGTCGCGGACCCGGTAGACATCGATGAACTCCTCGTCCAGGTGCTGCCCGGTGCGGCTGGTCCCGACGAACCTGCCCCAGCAGGTGACGGTGCCCAGGTCGCTGACGACCTGCTCGACCTGGTGCCGACCCGACGCGATGTTGCGCTCCGTCCGGTAGAACCGGTCGAGCTGCGCCAAGCCGACCAGCGGGTCGTAGCCGGGACGGCAGTAGGTGCACTCCTCGGCGAAGAGCGCGCCGAGCTCGCTCCAGCGGCGCCCGTCGATGACGTCGAAGAGCTCGGCGACCAGCAGCTCGGCGGAATCCTGTGTGGACACCGGCCAGTGACTCACCCGCTCCATGGCTGCTCCCGGGAGATCGAATAGGGATCGAAGGCGTCGCGGGGTCGCGTCTCCACCTCGGCCCGCGTCCCGAGGCCCAGCTCGTCGGCGATCTCGAGCAGCACGTCCAACGCCAGGTGGTCCTCCAGGGCGAAGCCGGTGGAATCGAAGACCGTCAGGCGATCGCGTTGCACGACCGCCCGCGCGGTGGACGCGCAGAGCTCACCCAGGCTGGGCCCGATCGCCCGTCGCGCGGCGTCGTCGCCGGCCAACTGCTGGCACTCCCCCTCCCGCAGGGCCTGCTCCGGGTGGTCCGGGCAGATGAACGCCTCGCGCAGGAGACGCCGCGGCAGCTCGGTCTTGCCGACCAGGTCCGAGCCGATCGCGTTGACGTGCAGGTGATCCTGGTGGTCGCCGTACGGCAGCACCGGCGGCTCGCCCACACCCGTGGACGTCGCCGTGCTGATGATGTCGGCCCGCGCCACGATGACGTCCGGCGGCACGACCGTGACGGAAACGCCCAGGAAAGCGGTACGCGCCGCCAGGCTGGCCGCGTTCTCCTTCCGCACGTCCCACACGAGCACCCGCTCGACAGGGAACGCCCGGGTCAGAGCGTGCAACTGGGTGACCGCCTGCGTGCCGGCGCCGATGAGCCCGACGACCGTGCTCTCCGGCCGGGCCAGCAAGGACGAGGCCACTGCCGCCGTGGCCCCGGTGCGCAGCGCAGTGAGGACGTTGCCGTCCGCCAGCACGAGCAGCCTGCCGGTGTCGCCGTCGTACCGGGCCAGGGTGCTCAGAATCGTCGGGAGCCCGAAGAGCCGCGGATTTTCCGGGCTGTAGGCCACCGTCTTGATGGTGATGCCGTGCCCGGCGTCGTAGTGCGGCATCCACTCCAGGACACCGGGCGTCGGATCTTCCCTCTCGAACCCGCTCCGGGCGGGCGACAGCTCACGGGCACGCTGGCCGAGTTCCGTCAGCCCCTTGGTGAGCCGTTCGATGATGCGGTCCATGAGCGCGTCGCGCCCGACCGCGTGCAGCACACGCTCGATCTCGGCGTGGCCGATCAACAGCGTATCCATGACCTCCCCCTTCGCCGCGGGCGCTAGACGACTCGGCGCTGCGGGCGTGAGAACGGGCACTGTTGCGAGAAGAAGTTGGTGCGCTCCTGCACGTCGCGGAAGTTCGCCTGCGTCACCTTGCCGGTGATGCCCAGCAGCAATCCGTCGGACGACTCGGGACCGTCGAGATACTCGACGAGGGGCCCGGCCAGGCTCGTCGGCACCGGCACGCTCCTGTCGATGCGGGCCAGCGGATCGTTCGACGCGGCGTTGTCCCGCATCTTCCGGACGGTCCCGACGGCGTCCCGCGCACCGGTCAGCGACTTCGTCTCCATCCCGCCGAGGTTGTTGCGCGGCAGGTGAAGGTGCATGTCGCGCCAGGAGAAGATGAAGACCTGCAGGTCCCGGGCGTTCCGGTGCAGGCGGCGGACGAGCGGGTCGGCGCCACCCGCGTCGCCGTACTGCCGGATGGCGTCGACCAGCTGCTCGTACAGCTCGGTGAAGAGCTCGAAGCGGATGCTGACCGAGTGGCTGCCGCTGGTCAGCCCAAGGTTCTCCCGGATCTGGTGATAGTCGTGCGTGCTGAGGTTGTCGACGAGCGGCGGCAGGCACGCCTCGATCGGGTCGAAGAGCTCGCCGGCGCCGTCCAGGGCGTCCACCGCCGCGGCCGTCTCGCCCGTACGGATCCGGCGGATCGCGATCTCGACCCGGTCGTTGATCTCCCGGATGA
>Ga0307516_10007682_pt1 | contig 12341 bp, 12 predicted proteins | sample 19_EM_MG_FD_203310 | JGI IMG/M metagenome (GOLD analysis project Ga0307516, IMG submission 203310) | Populus trichocarpa ectomycorrhiza microbial communities from riparian zone in the Pacific Northwest, United States - 19_EM | ecosystem: Host-associated > Plants > Roots > Unclassified | place...
CCGTTTCATCAAACTTCAACGATCAAATCATCTCATCCTGTTCCTCACAAGATCCTCTCTCTCTCTCTCTCTTTTCTCTACGTGTGAAGACTGTAAAGAAATCGGTGGCCGGGCAAACTTTTACACTATCTGTTTATATACCCCGCTGGCCTCCTGCTTACTCATCCAAATCATCAGTCAAGCCACCGGAGTATGAAACTCCGTCAAACTTCCCTTTAACCTTCCGTGCCACATCAGCCCGGGTCTGTAGCTCGGCGCCGGCACCGCCCGGAGCGCGGCGGGTGACAAACAGCCTCACATGCTGTGGGAACCCGCGCAGCGCTGTTCCGAGGTTATTGCCCAAGGGCGATAATCGAGGATGATGCCAGCAGAACCGGGTTAGGGTCACAAAGTGGAATCCCAATACAGCAAAAAGCGACACCAAGACGGGTTCTGACCGTGGATGTGAGTGAGGTCACTGGCGGGCCAGTAACCCATGACGCCCAAGTCCACCTCACAATCAATCATCACGAGGAAGACATCCGGCTACACTGCATGACAATCGGAAATGTGCCAATCATCCTAGGACTCCCAAGGCTCAAGCTCCATGATCCGGTGATAGGGTGGAAGAATCATACTGTGAAATTCCACTCGGACCACTGCGCCAAAAAATACTTACCTAGCTGACCAAGAGCGAACACGGTCCCGCAAGAAAAGGCCACGGAGCAATACTACAGGAAAACACCGGAAAATTGGGAGATTGGCGAAACGGACCCATGGGAAGTATGCCAGACCGTCATGAGCAAAATCAAGGAAACCGACAAGACCAGCAAAAACCCATTTCCGCCGGAATATCACGAGTTCCTCGAAGTATTCACCGAAAAAGAACCTACGGCACCTCCGCCCCACCACGCTCACGACCACCACATTCTACTGGAGGAAGGAAAGACGCCCCCATACAAGCCCCTGTGACCCCGGAACGATGAAAAAATGAAGGCTCTCAAGGAATACCTAGAAGTCAATGAGAAACAGGGATGGATCCGGGCATCCACCTTCCCGGCTGGGGCGCCAATACACCATCCAAATCGCAGCAGGAGACGAATGGAAAACAGCCTTCCGAACCTGGTACGGACTATACGAGTACTGCGTCATGCCTTTCGGGTTGACCAATGCACCCGTGTCGTTCCAACGATGGATGAACGAGATTTTGAACGAATACCTTGACATCTTCTGTGTGGCATATCTGGACGACATCCTCATCTTCTCGCAAAATCTGGAACACCACTGGAGACACATCCGGACAATCTTGAAACGAGTTGAGGAAACCGGGCTCACACTGAAAGCATCCAAATGCAAATTCCATACAACGGAAATAGAATACTTGGGATACGTCATATCACCGCAGGGACTGCAAATGGACGAAGAAAAAATCCGGACCATCAAAGAATGGAAGGAACCAACAAACGTCAAAGGAATCCAGAACTTCCTCGGCTTTGCCAACTTTTACCGGCACTTTATCAGAGACTACAGCAAAATCACGACACCCCTATCCTCCCTCACAAGGAAGGAAAAAGGATGGGAATAGAGTGATAATGTAGGAGGAGGATTCCGGGCGTCGTGGACGCCACGCCTAGAGTGGCTAGCATGGCCACTAGCATGGCTTCTAGAGTTTGTGGGACTTAGCAGATGTCTGCCCTAAGGGCTTCCGTAGATAGACAGTCACAAACTAGCGCTAGCACACGGACACTTGTATAAGTGTCTGGTGCTCCCCTCTTTAGAATGGACATGTTTCTCGCGACCCCTCAACTGGTAGCAACACTTTATTTTCTCTGCCCCGCACGACCAGCGGCGAGCATTCTTTATTTTCCCTGCCCCGCACGACCAGCAGCGAGCATTCTTTATTGCACCGTGTGACGAGCGGCGAGCAGATGGAGGGCGCAGAAACATCAAGATCCCGAGAGGACAACGAGAAAATCGAGAAAACGAGTAAACCGAGCGACGAGACACGGGACGGCCCAGCAAACGGACTCTTGCGTGAAAAGTAGCTGCGGGAGGGCGCGGCGAGCGGTAGGTGCGGGGGCCAGCGTTTCGGGGCCCATACCTTACGTCTCACCAAGCTGTTTCCAGTCACATACAGTACGCTGACCTTCAAGAAAAAGATCCTCACACGCCGTATTCACACGCCGTATTCACACACCGTATTCACACGCCGTATTCACATGCCGCACACACACGCCATACACACACGCCGTCCAGCAGTCTCAACTACCCGTTCACCGGGCTGAGCTACTGCCTATATAACCCGTTCATCGGGCAGAAGCGCTGAGCATTTCCAAAGCGCGGTGGGCATTTCCAAACCACGGCGAGCATTTCCAAAGCACGGCGAGCATTTCCCAAGCGCGGCGAGTATTTCCAAAGCACGGCGAGCATTTCCAAAGCGCGGCGAGCATTTCCCAACCACGGCGAGCATTTCCAAAGCACGGCGAGCATTTCCCAAGCGCGGCGAGCATTTCCAAAGCACGGCGGGCATTTCCAAAGCATGGTGAGCATTTCCAAAGCGCGGCGGACATTTCCCAAGTGCGGCGAGCATTTCCAAACGCGTGGCGAGCCAAGCAGGGCATGCCAAAACAGCGAGCAATGTCAAACACCCCGAAATTCTGGCTGGAGCCAGGCGAGCTACTCGAGTGGATTGGTGAGGCGAACCTCTTGCGCGACGAAAACTGGGTAGTTATAGCTGTTTCAGCTGAAGCGGTCCTGAATGCCTATGCTCAGTGGTACGAGACTCACCGGGAAGCCTCTGTGGAGATGGAAGTCTGGAAGCGGCGCTGCGATCACCTCTTGGTCATCAGCGAACAAGCCACAAAACTACACGCTGGGACCTTGAGCCAAAAACTGATCGTTCAAAAAATTAAACTGCATGAGCCAAAGAGATTTGATGGTTCCCAGGACATGGAGGTTGTCGCTCAATATCTTCAAGATGTTCAGCACTTCGTTCGACAGTGTGGAGCAGTCTGTCAAGGTGCATCCGAAGACAACCAGAAGATCGACACCTTCTGGCATTTTCGCACAGGCAAGGTGTTCCACTGGTTCGAGAACAGCATGAAGAAACAGGGTGTGGACGCTATTCCACCGGAGGAGTACAATTACAATATCACATGGGATGACATGAAGGTCCTCTTCAAGCGCCAGTACGTTCCAGAAAGGGCTATCTCGGTAATCCGCTGCGAATGATATGCGTTGAAGTTCAGCCGCCAGCTGGTTTTGTCGTTCAACCAGAGAGCGTTGGAACTGATCACCATTCTGGGCGGGTCGCTCACCATTACTAGGGAAAACCCACTCTGGGAGGAATACCTGATCAAGCTGCCGGAAGCAACGCAAAACGATATATCCCAGCAGGCACGCCTCATGGACATCCTCAGCAATGGCAGCCAGATGACACTATCCGGTATGATGGATATCATCACAGCGCGCATGCTCCCGTTTCAGCCGATGCCATCCGGAAGTGCCGTGCTAGTCCTGAACCCAACTGAAAATAACGAAGTAAATACAATTGTCGATGGAAAGATACAATCGCGATTCAAGCCTCGCATAGGACGCCATGGAGGGCGCGACGGACTCCAGAAGTATCAACCGACCCAACATGCACCACCCACGCAGCAGTCACAGTACTGCGCCAGCCAACCCAATTGGCAAATCCCAGTCAAGCATCTTGACAATGTTGACAATCCGGAGGCAAAGTCTGGTGCGTACATCAAAGCAGGTTGGCCAGACAAGAGAGAAGTGACAGAGCATCCTCCAACTAGGGAACGGGAGGGAGCAAGACTTTATTTGACAAACCTTAATGTTATATGGAAAGACTTTATTGATAAAAGTGATTTGTTACGTTTTTACGCTAAAGTCCAAACCTCTCATTCCAAAACTCGCGCAGCCTACACCTTAATGGACCCTGGTGCGTCACACTGTTATATCGATACCGCATTCGCAAAACAGCTCGGTTTACCCTTTCGACATGCTGGACACATGTCAATTATCACAGCCGGAACCAAACATCCCCCCGAAGATAGGTACCAAGTTTGGCTTAATGGACGGATACACGGCATCCCTGGGAATTACGCAGATGTTACCGGTTGGTACACTGTGTTTGATCTTAAGGGTGCCTACGACATTATTATTGGAAAAAATTGGCACTCAAAAACACGCCATCTGGTGGATTCAGACAATGTTTTACACCTGTTGGATGCTGATTGGTCATTGCTAACGGATGGACGACCGGCATTTGTACCTAAACTGGCATTGAAAGGGCTTCGACCACACCAAGGCCACTACCGGGAAGTTCACAACCATTGCGCAGCAGTAGCCAAAGCGGCATCCATCAATCTGATATCTGCAGACGAAACAAGATGGGTGATGTCAAGATTGAGTGGTGATAGGATTTTTGTGATCGACATCAGGGAACGCTGGATGGGTGATGAATTCGGTGAGGATGATTCCGTTCTGGCAGATCTGAGGAAGTGGAGAGTTCAAATCAGACGCGATTTTGATGATCTCTTTCAACCGCCGAGTGGCGTTCCGCCACCAGGGGAGCACAACTTCCACATTCATACCGACCCAATGGCAAAAATTCCCCACCGCCAGCAGTACCGGGTGACACAGTCCGAAAGGAACGAGTTCGAGGTCCAGATCAAAAAGCTGCTCAAAAAGGGGTGGGTGACGGACTCTGACTTGCATTATGCGGCCGCGATAATCTTTGGGAAAAAGTCGGACGCCACGCTCCGAACATGCGTCGATTATCGCCGATTGAACTCAATAACCGCCAAAGACTGGTATCCGTTGCCATACATCTAGGACTTGCTGGATAAACTCCATGGAGCACGTGTATTCACCAAGCTGGACTTGGCAAGCGGATACCACCAAGTATGTGTTCACCCAGACGACTGCCACAAGACCGCGTTCATAGCACCAGATGGATTCTACGAGTATAAGGTCATTCCGTTGGGACTTGCAAATGCGCTAGCCGCGTTCATGCGTATGATGCACAAAATATTGCACCCACATCATCGGAATTCAATTGTATATCTCGATGATGTCTTGATTTTTTCGAAAACGCTGGCAGAACACAAGACACATGTGGGAGGTGTGTTACAGGTATTACGCAAGGTGTGGTTATGTCTCAGTGAGAACAAATGCGTGTTTGGTACTCTGGAAACGTCGTTTGTTGGTTTCAGAGTGAATAGACATGGTATTCACGCAGAAGAAAAGAAGGTCAAGGCAGTACGGGATTGGCCAACACCCAAAACGCCAACGGAACTCCGCGGGTTTCTGGGATTGGCAGGCTACTACAGGAAATTTGTACCAAAATTCACCCACCGGGTACATCTGCTACATGACCTTGCCTCGAAACCCAAGAGCGAATATGTATGGACCAGCCAACATGCGGATCAGTTCAAGGACCTCAAGGAGGCCTTGATATCTTCACCGGTGTTGGCAACTTTGGATCCAGACCCTGACTTCATCCTGCGTACAGATGCATCGGACACGGCTATTGGTGGCATTCTAGCACAGAAACAGATATTTGAAGGGAGGTTAGTGGAACGGCCACTGGGATACTTTTCGAGGAAGCTCCATGCGGTCGAGACGAGGTATCCAGCATACCACCGAGAGCTTCTTGCAATCAGCGCAAATCTGGAACATTGGGCCTGCTACATTCATGAGCGGAAACGTACCACCATCTATACGGATCATGCATCATTGCAGCATATCCTAGGGCAAATTAAGCTGACGAGCCGTCAGTGGCGTCACCTTGACAGGCTCCAACAGCACGACTACGAGGTCAAATACTTTCCTGGAGCAGCGAATGTTGTGGCAGATGCACTCAGTCGAATTGCCTACACACAGGAAGAGCAGCCAAAGGTCGATCCGCAGTACCTCAATGTCATCGAAATGCGGGTGTCAGCCCCAACCGAGTGGCTGAACGATGTTCGAAAAGGCTACGGGGAGCACACAATTTTCGGTCCAGTTTTAGAATATTTGAGCAATAGCAATGAAAACGAGGACAAAAAGACAAGTTCGAAGCAGTCTCCCCGTGTTAAGGAACGAGCAAAGTCGCTCACACTGGAAGAAGGCCTGCTGTACCATAAGCTGTCGGGCGGAAGGTTATGTATCCCAAAATTCTTGAGAACGGACGTCATTCGAGAAGCACATGACGCTATTCTGGGCGGTGGACATAACGGCATCACAAAAACAGCAGCAGCGGTTGGGTCTCGGTACTACTGGCCAAAGTTGACAGATTCGGTCGCAGAATGGATTGCTGGATGTGACGTATGCCACGGAATCAAGCACAAGAATGACAGGCCGTATGGACTCCTGCATGCACTACCGATTCCACTCGAACGCATGGAACGGGTGAACATCGATTTCGTCACCAAGTTACCAACGTCGGAAGCTGGTTACGATGCTGTGGCGACAATTATCGATCCCCTGACGAAGCAAGCACGTTGGATTCCTGTTAAGGAGGCTGAGCTCACTGCAGAAAAGTTTGCAACAGCGTTCATTGACGGTTACATTCGATCACGAGGGCTACCCATATCGATCGTACCTGACCGGAACACCCGATTTACCTCCAGCTTCTGGCAATCATTGTGTTCACAACTCGGGATTAAGCTCCGGATGTCTACAGCATACCACCCGCAGTCAGACGGACAAGCGGAAAAGGCAAATGCCACTCTGGAAACTTTTTTGAAGGCCTATATATCGCAACTCAAATCCCGCGAGCAGTGGAGCCGGTTGTTACCATTGTCGGAGTTTACTCACAATGCGGCCAAGCACAAGGCTATAGGTATGTCGCCATTCGAGGCGGATATCGGATACATTCCGAGGCTCCCACTAGATTTACTGGCACCAGGTCCGCGGACACCAAATTCAAGACCCGGAACGGAATTTGCAGAATGGCTCGTCAAGATCCTACGGATGCTTCGAGAGCGAATGGAAGAAGCCCAATTGACAATGGTGACGGAAGCGAACGAGCATCGTCAGCTGCACCCGTTTCAGATAGGTGATTCGGTATTCCTGGACATCCGTTTGCTGCCAGTCGGCTACGCCAATGTCAATTCCACTGCCAACGACAGCACCAATTCGCGAAAGATTCAACATCCATATGCCAGTCCGTTTACAATCCTAAAGTCACCCGGCAAGAATGCTTTCGTTCTCGACATCCTGGTGCACTGGCGCTTACACCAGGTTTTCAATGTCGCACGCCTCAAGCTGTCGAGAGTCGACAGAACTCGTGAACACCCGCCCCCACCGCCACTACGCTCCACCGCTACCGTCGAGTACGAGGTTGAGTCGATCCGTGAGCACAGAGGTTCCACAGTTCGAGAGCTCGAATATTTGGTCAAATGGGTCGGTTACGTTAACCCTACGTGGGAACCACTGGCAAACCTGAGGAGCAGCAGCAATGAGCTGCTGGGTGAATACCATGCTGCGAATGGCTTGCGAGTCTACCAGTGGATGGAACAGGAGTGACCGGGAGTGTCAGCTGAGCATTGTGAGAGGGGTTATTGTTATAAGTTGGGTTTGTCGTTGTTTTTTTGTTTTTTGTTTTTGTTGTTGCTTTTTGTTTTTTTTGTTTAGGGGCGGCACTTGTTTTATTGAGAGGGAAGTGGTTGTAGGAGGAGGATTCCGGGCGTCGTGGACGCCACGCCTAGAGTGGCTAGCATGGCCACTAGCATGGCTTCTAGAGTTTGTGGGACTTAGCAGATGTCTGCCCTAAGGGCTTCTGTAGATAGACAGTCACACACTAGCGCTAGCACACGGACACTTGTATAAGTGTCTGGTGCTCCCCTCTTTAGAATGGACATGTTTCTCGCGACCCCTCAGATAAACAACAAGAGGCATTTGAGACGCTCAAGAAAGCAATGATCGCAGAACCGATACTACAACACTTCGATCCGGAACAACCCGTCACCATCGAACAGACGCCTCCAACTACACCATAGGAGCAATCTGCTCACAACCCGACGAAAAGGGAATCCTGCACCCTGTAGCATACTACTCAAGGAAACTCAAAGACCCGGAGCACAATTACTACATCCACGATAAGGAGTTACTGGCGATAGTCAACGCACTACGAAAATGGGATACCTATTGTAAAACAACGGGACTAAAAATCACGATCCTCACCGACCACAAAAACCTCGAATACTGGAAAAGAAAAAAAGACCTCAATTTGCGACAAGCCCGGTGGGGTGAGCAATTAGCTAACTATGACTTCGTGATCAAGTATCGACCCGGGAAATTGGCCGGCAAGCCAGACATCCTCTCTAGAGAGTCAGGAGACTCTCCCTGGGAAGCGGATATAAAGCATCGGCAGAACCACGGCTGAATCCTGGTACCCGAAGAAGCATTCGAAGCACTCCACGCCAATACAACAGAAACTATCAACCTCGAGATAGACAAGAAACTCCTGAATGAAATCCGGACACTAAGCGCAGCAGATAAAGAGATCCAACAAATCTGGAGGAAAAAGGCGAGCAGGACCACCCACGACGGAAAGATCGCGCTAGGGTTATGCGAGGAAAACAGTGGGTTGCTAATGTATGATGGCCTCATATCGATCGTGGACGATGACACACTGCAACTACGCATATTAAGAGACCACCATAACACGCAAGCCGCAGAACACCCAGGCCGAGCAAGAACCCTGGAACTAGTTAGCTGAAGCTTCTACTGGCCAGGGCAACGAAAGTACATCTACAGATACGTCGACCACTGTGACAACTGCTATCGCATCAAGCCAATCCAACACGCGCCATTTGGATTGCTAAAGCCACTCGAACTCCCACATTGGACATGGGACTCGATATCAACGGACTTTATCACCGCGCTGCCGATGAGCAACGGAAAAGACGCATTATGGGTAATAATTGACCGCCTCACAAAGATGGGACATTTCGTCGCCTGCCAGGGCACCATGAACCCCGAAGACCTGGCAGACCTCTTCCTCCGACAGGTAATAAGACCCCACGGGCTGCCAAGCAGTATTGTATCAGACAGAGGGTCACTGTTAACCTCAGACTTCTGGAGACGAGTAACGGAAGCACTCGGGATATCACGCAACCTCAGCACAGCCTTCCACCCACAAACGGACGGACAAATGGAAAGTGCCAATGCCACCCTCGAGTAGTATCTCCGGGCATACTGCAACTACCAACAGGACGACTGGGAAAGGTTGTTGCCAATTGCCGAATTCTGCTACAACAACACACAAACCGGAACCACAAAAATAACCCCCTTCTCTGCCAACTATGGATATCACCCTTGTTTCCTGCCAGACCTCGGCACCCGGAACAAGGAGACCCCGGAAGTGTCGGAATATGTCGCGGCATTAAGAAGGTTGCATGAAGAACTTCGAGCAGAGATCAAGGAAGCCCAAATGTCTCAAGCAGAGCAAGCCAACAAAGCACGTCATCCGGACCCGGTACTGAACCCAGGCGACAGGGTCTGGCTACGATGGAAACACATCTGGACAACCCGACCATCGAAGAAACTGGACCACAAACAGATAGGCCCGTACACCATCCTCAAGAAGGTAGGCTCAAGAGCATATAAACTGGACCTACCGGCCACTGTCAGGATCCACCCAGTTTTCCACATCAGCCTCCTCGAACCCACAGCCAGCACCGAACCCATCCCGGGACACCAACAAACACTGCCACCACCTGTGGTCATCGAAGAACAGCAAGAGTGGGAAGTAGAGAAAATCCTCGACTCCCAACGCCATAGAAACCAGATCCAGTATTGAGTCAAGTGGACCGGTTTCCACGACCCCGCTCGTACCTGGTATCCCGCCCGCAACTTTGAGAACTCACCCGACCTTGTCCGCCAGTTTCATGAGGAATACCCTGAGAAACCTGCACCCCAACTCTAAAAACCCGATATGTCCACCACCGCCACTGTCGACACCAACGAAGGCTGGACCTTCGCTTGCCGTAGCCGCACCTCCGAGTTTCCCATCAGAACCTCCGCCAATAACGAACAAACTGAACTACCCACCAACTAACCCAACAATGACTGGGGTATTGCCGCCACCACGACCGACGGATGGGGCGCCCCTCCAGCCGCACCTTGGCCACCGCTGTCCACCGCAGGACAGCCCCGTACCAACAACCATGCATCCCTGCACTGTGGACGGCCTGCTACGATGACTACTGCAACACCCACCGCCAGAGCAAGGACAACAACTACTACCCACGCCGAAGCAGCCGCCGCCGAGCGTCAAACAGCGACTGCCCACTCCAACACCCTAACGAACTACTCGAAGTAACCCGCGAACGATGCATCAACCCGGTCAAAGCATGTGCGGTCTGGCATCGAGGATAGCGGGTCTGCCCCGAATGCTGGTTCCTCGTGAACATGGAAAACCAACACCTCTGCTGCAGTGCTGCAGCCCCACGTGAAACCTTGGCAGACATCACGCCACCACAGGAAAATCAGGAAAACATAAACCCCACGGACGCGACTGCGGCAGTACAGGACGAGCAACTCGCCCTCCTGGGGGAAATCGTCACCATGATACATCAAACAACCACCCAGGACGCCCGCCGCAATCACGTCGTACACCGGACGCTTGCCTAGCGGATGAACGAGTTCCACTACGCGGATTAACCGCAACTCCAGCAGATGACCAACACCCTGTGAGCCATCATCAACGAACAACAGCGACTGAACGAACAACTCCAAGCCCAGCAGCAGGCTAGCCGGCCTGTCCTCATCTACCACACCCCCATCCGCCACCGGACCCTGACGACCCGACATGACCTCGCCGGAGCTTTGGTCTGGACAGGGGACATACTGTCACGAACCTGGCGTGACAGGCTCCTTGGCGCCGGCGCCGGTGCCACTCTCACCCTTGTCGCCCTGTGGCTCGTCCTCGTTTCCGCTGCCGCAGCCGCGGTCATCCTCTGCGCTTAGGCGCCTCGACCGATCTCCGCCATATGGCTCCGGTAGCGATATCCCCGACCTCTGGCCGGTCTAGACCTCTCTCCTTCGTCTCCGTTATGTTGCTTGCACGTCCATTGTCCTGTCCGCTACGTTTGTTGTCTAATGTTGATGAAGCTTGCACGTCCTGTTGCCTGTTCCTTACCTTTACAGCTTGTGCGTCCTTTCTCCTGTCCGCTACGTTTGTTGTCTCCAATTGATTGAGCTTGCACGTCCTTCTCCCATGTTCGTTACGAGTATTGTTTTCCCTAGATTAAGTTGTACGTCAGTCTTCCTTTCCTTTACTGTTACTGCTTGCGCGTCCTTTCTCCTGTTGCCACCAGTAGAGTGTGGGCCGCGAGGCGGCCGAGTGCGATCATGTGTTTTCCTTGGGCGCGGCGATCGAGTCATGATGTTAGATGGAGAAACTGTATCAGTCTTGCGGGCAAGCTGTGATTCCACAGAGGGAACAGCATGGTGGACTGGAACCCACGGGGTAGTCGCAACACTCAAAGTGGCATACAATGCTGTGGCCCGATGGATTACAGGCCTTCCGCACAATACCAGAACGACAAATCTGATCACTCTTGCTCACCTACCACCGATGGAGACATACCTATACTACCTATCGCTACGATACGCGATCCGACTACACTTTCTCCCAACTCACCACACCTTTGGACCTCCACGAGAACAACCGAATACCCACGCCAACCTTCCGGGACTACACCGCCTATACAACCTCAGTAAAGACCTTATACTGGGCTAGTTGGAGGACCGGACAGCAACCACAACCACGGGAGGAGTGGCGAAGACCGTTTCTCCAAACCCCGACAAAACGACAAAACCACAACAACTCCATGAAAAATGGATACAAACACTGGCAGACCATACGGTTGTCATGTATACGGACGGTTCCAAGCTCGCCAACGGTGCAGTTGGCTGTGGATGGGCAGTCTACCACTGCGGCGACCAGCAACTCCACAGGTTCACCTCGGGAAAATGTCATCTCGGTAGTAGGGCTGAGGTGTTCGACGCCGAACTACATGCTGTACAGAAAGCAGTCTCCACCCTGCTCACTACCACTCTGCCACGCTCTACGGTATTCATCTGCATCGACAACCAGGCCGTGATCGACACCCTTCACTCCAACAAGTATAACCACGAATATGCACGACGGACGCAGGAAATCATTGAAAAACTCCAACTCCTAGGCTGGCAGATCACCACTGTGTGGTGTCCCTGTGACACTGGGGTTGTTTCGTAACCGGAGTGTGGTGGTATCAAAAGGGTAATCAGGCTACTTTCGGTAATTCACAACGGAATAATCTTAGATCTTGTGTGTGGGTTCGGTGGTAGTGTTGGTGAGGATGTTCGTGCTGATGAGC
>Ga0307516_10007683_pt1 | contig 12341 bp, 11 predicted proteins | sample 19_EM_MG_FD_203310 | JGI IMG/M metagenome (GOLD analysis project Ga0307516, IMG submission 203310) | Populus trichocarpa ectomycorrhiza microbial communities from riparian zone in the Pacific Northwest, United States - 19_EM | ecosystem: Host-associated > Plants > Roots > Unclassified | place...
CAAAACAGATCGAACAGGGCGCGCCGGCCGATGTCTTCATCTCCGCCGATACCGACTGGATGGACTACGCTACGGCTAAAAAGAACATCAACGAACCGACCCGGGTCAATCTGCTCGGCAATACGATTGTGCTGATCGCGCCGAAGGATTCGGGAATCAACAACGTTAACATCGCGTCCGGATTCGATCTCGCCAAACTCGCCGGCGACGGCAGAATCGCGACCGGCGACGTCAAATCCGTACCGGTCGGCAAATACGCCAAAGCGGCGCTGGAGAAGCTCGGCGCGTGGCGGGCGGCCGAGCCGAAATTCGCAATGGCCGAGAGCGTGCGCGCGGCGCTGACCCTGGTGGCGCGCGGCGAGGCCGTGCTCGGCATCGTCTATTCCACCGACGCCAAGGTCGAACCCGGCGTCAAGATCGTCGGCACCTTCCCGGGCGATTCCCACCCCGCCATCATCTATCCCGTCGCGGCAACCACGACCGCCAGGCCGGAGACGACGGATTATCTCGCCTTCCTGCGCTCGACCGCGGCCAAGACCATTCTTGAAAAATACGGCTTCAAGTTCCTGGTCAGCCCCTCGACCTGATGTTCGATATCTCGCCGACAGAATGGACGGCGATCCTGCTGTCGCTGCGGGTCGCCATCATCGCAACGCTGGTGGCAACACCGTTCGGGATCGCGCTGGCGTGGCTGCTGGCGCGGCGAGATTTTTGGGGCAAGTCGATCCTCGACGCGGCAGTGCATCTGCCGCTGGTGCTGCCGCCGGTCGTCACCGGCTATCTGCTGCTGCTGACCTTCGGCCGCCGCGGCCTGGTCGGCGCCTGGCTGGCCGACCATCTCGGTATCGTGTTCGCATTTCGCTGGACCGGGGCGGCGCTCGCCTGCGGCGTGATGTCGTTTCCGCTATTGGTGCGGCCGATCCGGCTGTCGATCGAGGCGATCGACCGGCGGCTGGAACAGGCGTCAAGCACGCTCGGTGCCGCGCCCTGGCAGGTGTTTGCGACCGTGACCTTGCCGCTGGCGCTGCCCGGCGTGCTGGCCGGCATGGTGCTCGGCTTTGCCAAGGCGATCGGCGAATTCGGCGCCACCATTACCTTCGTGTCCAACATTCCCGGCGAGACCCAGACCATTTCGTCCGCGATCTATTCGCTGATCCAGACCCCGGACGGCGACGCCGCGGCGGGGCGGCTGGTGATCATCTCCATCGTGATCGCGATGAGTGCGCTGATTGCATCCGAGTGGTTCGCACGGCGCGCCACGCAACGCCTGCACGGAAACTGACCATGCTGCGCGTCGATGTCGAAAAACAGCTCGGCGAATTCCAGCTTTCCGCTTCCTTCACCAGCGAGGGTCGCGTCACCGGCCTGTTCGGCGCGTCCGGCGCCGGCAAGAGCTCGCTGATCAACATGATCGCCGGGCTGCTGCGGCCCGACCGTGGCGTCATTGCGCTCGATGGCGAGACGCTGGACGACACTGCCGAACGCATCCACGTGCCGCCGCACCGGCGCCGCATCGGCTATGTGTTCCAGGATGCGCGGCTGTTTCCGCACCTCGACGTCCGGCAGAATCTCGACTACGGGCGGCGCATGAACCGCCTCGCGGACGATCCCGCGCAACGCATGCGCGTTACCGATTTGCTCGACATCGGCGGTCTCCTCGATCGCCGGCCCGGAAAACTCTCCGGCGGCGAGCGCCAGCGTGTGGCGCTTGGCCGCGCGCTGTTGTCAAAACCGCGGCTGCTGCTGCTCGACGAACCCTTAGGATCGCTCGACGAGGGCCGCAAGGTCGAGATCCTGCCCTATCTGGTGCGGCTGCGCGACGAAGGCATCCCGATGGTTTATGTCAGCCATGATGCTGCCGAGTTGCGGCAATTGGCGACGCAGATCGTGATGCTGCGACAGGGGCAGGTCACCGCGCTCGGCGGGGTGAAAGTCTTGTCCGGAGCCACGTCGCCGAATTGATGCCGGCGCCGCGCAAGCGCGCGCCCGACGCATCTCACCCACCCTTATCGTCAAACGTTACTTCGATTCCTTCGCGGCAACGACTTCGATCTCGACCAGGAAACCGGGATTCGCCAGCGCCGCGACGCCGACAACGGAGCGGGCCGGCAGGTTTGGTTGCGTGCCGCCGAAGAATTGGGTGTAGCCCTCCATGAAGGCCTTGAAGTCCATCGGCGCGCGCGAATCGTGAACCAAAAACACCTGCATCTTGATGACGTCGGCCATGCCGAGCCCCTGCCCCTCAAGAATCTGCTTGATCCTGTTGAGCACGCCCACGGTCTGGGTCTTGGTATCGCCATAGGCCTGCGGGCTGCTCGGATCGGCATCCTTGCTGACCACGGGCGGCACCTGACCGCTGACATAGGTGATGACGGCGTCACCCGACACCCGCACCGTTTGCGCGATCGGAAACGTTGAATTGGGAATCGGAGTTCGCACGATATCGGCGTGCGCGGCGCCTGCGCCAAGCAAGAGTGCGGCCAACGCAGGTATGGCGTGCTTCATCTTGGTCTCCCCATGGTGACGACTATCTCTCGGGCCGGACGAGCTTGACGTCATCGGCGCTAACGGCGTCACTATATTGGTTGCCGAAATGGGTCCGGACGTAGTTCACCACCGCCGCGACCTGCGCATCGCTCATCATCGCGCCGACCGGCGGCATTGCGCGCTGCCCCCTGACAACGACGTAAACGGGGTAGCCTCCGGCCTCGAGTTTGCTGTCCTGCGCGAGCGACGGATAGGTGCCGGCGCCGACCGCGCCTTTGCCATCGGGCATGTGGCAGGCCTGGCAGGCGCTGGCAAACAATTCCTCGCCGGCTGTTTCGGCAAATCTGAAGCCCATGCTCAGCGGTGCCTGCGGCCGCGAACGGATTTCTCCGTCCGCACGAACGGTCTGCGACATCAAGCCGAGACTCAGCGCCAGCGCGAGTGAAAATCCGCCACTCACCAAGGCCGATCTCGCTGGCTTGATCCAGACTAGCCGCATGGCATCAGGTCCTGACGACACGTTCGTGCAGCCGCGCAATCGCGTTGAGCGAGGAAAGTATCGCGCCCTCCTGCCACGCAGGAATATAGGAGGCGTGCTCGCCGGCAAGAACGATCCGGCCGTCAATCTGGCACAGATTGTCGTAGTGCTCCTCCCGCATTTTGTCGGTCCAGCTGCCAGCACAGCCCAGCGTAAAGGGAACCCGGTGCCAGGCCACCGCGATGCCGTTTTCGAACTCGGCGCGGTATTGCGGATGAAGGCGGGCGCCGAGTTCGACCGCACGCGCCACCCGCTCCTGTGGCGCCATCGACGTGAACTCGTACGCATTGGCGCCGCCATAGACATAGGCGCCGAGCAGCACGCCGCGACCCGTCCGATTGTAGTCGTTGCTGGGATAGGAGATCTGCCGGATCGGCAGATCCGTATAGCTGATGCCGCCGTAGATCGCCTCGTCCTCCTCCCAGAACCGGCGCTTGAATTGCAGGCCGATCTTGACGGAAGACGAATAGGGTACCGCGTCGATCGCCGCCTTCATGCGCGGACCGACATCGGTCTGGATCTGGTTCAGGATGGACAACGGAATGGTGCATATGCACCAGTCGGCCTTCGCCGTTTGCGGCGTGGCCGGCGCCTTTGCATCCACGTAGCTGACCGTAACGCCACTTTCGTTCTGTTGGATTCGGGTGACCTTCGCATCGTAGCGGATGAGATCGCCAACGTGCCCAGCGAACGCCTTGCCGATCATGTCCATGCCGCCCACGGGCTGAAACATCGTGGTCTGGAATTCATGCAGGGCAAAATTCCGTAAGTACCGCCAGAGCTGCGATTGCAGGATATCCGACAGCTTGATCGGCTCGCCGGCGACCGGCGCTGCACCGAGGCCACCGCCGGGGTCCCTGGCGTACCCGCGATAGTCCGCTGAAATCAGATTGGCCTTGTAGGCATAGTTCCTGTCCAGCGCGCCCCACGACTGCAACGCTTGCAGCAGAATTTCCCGGTCTTGCACCGAGACCGCTTCGTCCAGCTTGCTTTGCTGCGTGACCTTGGCGAGCAATTCCGAAACATGGCCCTGAAGATCCGCCTTGATCTCGCGGATTCGTTGCGGCTTGCCGCCGAACGCCGTGGTGCCGTGCAGCAGCGCATTGTGATTGAGCTGAACGAACGGCTCCAGCGTGACGCCGAGCCGTTTGCAATAATCGAGCACCGCGCGGTGGTGATAGGGAATCCGCCAGGGCCCGGGATTGATGTAGAGCCCTTCCTCGAAGCCGCAGGTCTGGGTCGCGCCGCCGAGTTCCGTAAAGCTGTCGCCGCCGCGCAGCGTCCAGTTACGGCCGCCGGCACGACTGTTGAATTCCAGCATCTGGACCCTATAGCCGGCAGCGCGCAATTCAAGCGCGGCCGTCATGCCGGCGAGACCCGCGCCGAGGATCAGCACGGAGGCGCCCTTGACGTCGCCCCCGAGCTTGACCGGTCCGGTGTAGGTGGACTCCGAGGCGAAGCCGAGGCTCGTCATGGCCTGATACATCGCCGCGCTGCCGGCAACCGAGCCGATCAGCGACAGTAGGTCGCGCCGACTAAAGCCAGTCTCACCTTCGTCCTGCATGGCCCGGTCTCGCCCATACCAACTCACGACGCGCTGCGCTGCGGCGTCGCTTGCCTCAACTCATAAGTGATGGTTTATGCGCACGCAAACAATCGAACGCGTGTTGTGTTCACGAGTTCGCGCGCCGCGGCAACTCAAACGATTTCGCGCGCGCGCAGATCCGCGATCGCTGCCGCGTCATAACCGAGCGAGGCCAGCACCTCGTCGGTGTGGGCACTGAGCGCGGGCGCCATCGAATCGAGTTTGCCGCCGCCATGGGCGAGCTGAAAGCCGCTGCCGGCGAAGCGCAAACGACCGTAGGGCGTGTCGATCTCCTGGATGGCGCCGCGGGCGGCGATTTGCGGATGATCGATCACTTCCTCGACCTTCCAGATGCTGGCACAGGGCGCGCCGGCCGCATCGAGGATCGTCTCCCATTGGCGCGGATCTTTTTTCGACAGCGCTTCCTCGATGATCGCCCGCAGCGCCGGTTCGTTTTCCTGCCGTGCGAACCAGTCGATGAAGCGCGGGTCTTCGAAGACGTCTTCGCGGCCAATTGCCGTCATCAGCGCGCGGTATTGCTTCTCGTTGTTGACGGCAAGCAGCAGGTGGCCGTCGCCGGCCTTGAAAAGATTGGCGGTCGACTTGCGGCTCACCGCCTGATTGCCGGACAATTGCTGGCGATGGCCGGCAACGGAATAGTCCGCGATCTGGCCCGACAGGAAGGCCAACGACGCCTCCAGCATCGAGACGTCGATCATCTGGCCCTTGCCGGTATGTGTGCGCTGGAACAGCGCACTGGAAACGCCGAACGCCGCGGTCGAGCCGGACAGCACGTCGCAAACCGCAAAGCCGGCGCGGGTCGGCCCGGTCTCGGGATGGCCGGTGATCGACATGATGCCTGATAATGCCTGGATCTTGCCGTCATAGCCGGCGCCAAGCCGCGCCGGGCCGGTCTGGCCAAAACCCGAGATCGCGCAATAGATCAGAAGCGGGTTGATTGCCGAAAGTGCTGCGTAGCCGATGCCGAGCTTGTCCATCACGCCGGGGCGGAAATTCTCCATCACCACATCGGCCTGCGCCGCGAGCTGTTTGACGATCGCGATGGCCTCGGGCTTCGAGAGATCAAGCGTCAGGCTGCGCTTGTTGCCGTTGATCGCCTGCCAGCCCGGTGCGAGCCCGCGCTCGGCCCATTCGCGGGAGAGCGGCGTCCGCCGCATGTCCTCGCCCTCGCGCCGCTCCACCTTGATGACGTCGGCGCCGAGCAACGCGAGCTGGTAGCTCGCATAGGGGCCGGCCAGCACCTGCGTGAAGTCGAGAATCTTCACGCCTTCGAACGGTCGGGTCAATTCAGTTTCCTCCGGAGAATACGATTGAAGGAGTTGTCAATCGGCCTCGCCCGTCATTGCGAGGAGCCCTTGCGACGAAGCAATCCATTCTTTCTTTGCGCGGAGAGATGGATTGCTTCGCTTCGCTCGCAATGACGGCTGCGATATCTCCGGTGCGTCACGCCGCCCTGTTGCCGCGCGCAATTTCTTTCTGCTTGTCGAACTCGGCGCGGCGGCGCGCCAGTTCTTCCGGGCTCATCTGGGCGATGTTGTTGTAGTCGAGCTTCCAGGACGCATCCGCGCTCCAGCGCAGCGGTGACTGCATGGTAGTGCGCGCGCCGGGCGCTGTCTCCAAGAGACGCAGCGCCAGCTCCAGCGTCTGCGCCTGCGAGGCTGTGTCCTGCGGCTTGCCGGCGGAGTTGCCGAGCGGGAAATCCGAGAACAGGAAGCGCGGCACGGCGGCGTGTTCGACGATGTCCTTGGCGCATCCCATCACCACGGTGGGGATGCCATTGGCTTCGAGATGGCGCGCGACCAGCGCCGAAGTCTGGTGGCAGACCGGACAGTTCGGCACGATCACCGCAACATCGACCTTGTCGGCAAGGCAGCGCTCCAGGATTTCCGGGGCGTCGGTGTCGATGGTGACGCGATGGCTGCGATTGGTCGGCGCGCCGAAAAAGCGCGGCGCGACCTCGCCGATCCGCCCTGATGCTTTGGCCTTCAGCAGCTGCGGCAGCGGAAACCAGGTGCCGCAGTCGGTGGCCGTGGTGTGCTTGCGGTCGTAGCCGATATGCGAGATCCGCAAATCATGCTGCTGCGAGGTGTCACCGTCATAAACCTTGTAGAATTTGGCGCCGCCATTATACGCCGCGCCCGGGCCCTGATCGCCCTTGGCCGGATCATATTGGGCAGCTGTGGTGACGATCGTGACGCGCGATTGCGCCAGCGGCTTTTTCAGCAGCTGGAACGGCGCATCGACATAATGCGCCCAGCGATAGGGCGTGGTGTAGCCGATTGCGGTGTAATAATCGCGGGTCCGCTGCATATAGGGGACCGGGGAATCGTGGTCGGGCGCAAAGCCAAGCTGGTCATCGAGCGGGCCGGACATTGTTGTGTCTCCTTGCGTTTCCTCTGCGAGGTCAGACTAGAGATAGTCGACCTATTCCTCAACAGCAGACATCGCACAAGCCTCAGCCAAGGCCCCCTGACATGGCGGCCATGCGGGAAGAATCGCGACGGCGGCTCGCTCGGATCATCCGCGGCGCGGAGGCTACTCCTCCTCGGCCGGCTCACCAACCATACAGGGGCGCAAGGCATCACCGCCCTTGAGTACAATCGTCGCCACCGCTGCATGATTCTGCCGGAAGTCGTTCAGGCGGAAGACGCCGGCGGCGTAGCGCTCGCGCAGCCCCTGCTCGACCCGTATGTCAATCGGCTCACGGTAAATCTCGCGTGCACGCGTCAGGCCGGCGTCGCCAAACCGGCGATACAGATTTGAGGCGTGCTGCAAGCGCGAGGAGAGATACCAGAACATCGCCGAGCGGTACTCTTTCCACGCGCTGCTCGGGCAGGACTGCGGCGTGCAGACCCGCAACGCCAGTGTAATATGGTCGACATTGAAATCGGCCAGACGTTTATCGATCGAGGGACCGTTGCCGTCGGGCGCTCCGCGCGGGAGAATCGTCTGCTTTCCCGCGACGTGCTGCCGCCCGTAGCAGGCCGGTGCGACCTTTGGCTCAGAGGTGTATCTTTCCACGCGGCCGTAAACGTCGCGACCGACGATCACGACACCGCCGATCGCCAGACCGACGGCGACAGCGCGCCAGCGGGTGAAGAAGCCGGCAGGCAATCCTTGTTCGAGCACGCTCATCCGCAGGCGGTCTTTCTGGTTTGAGCATTGGTCGGGCCAACGGCAGGCAGCGGGGGCATTCCGTGAGCATTGCCTCCGAGGGTTCCCGGCAGCCCGTTCGGCACGAGCCGGGCAAAATCGCTGGCCGGGATGTAGCCGTTGGTATCGAGTGCAACCAGACCTTCCACGAACTGCGGATCCATCCGGCTGCTGGGCATACCGCTCGCCGCGCGCTGATTGAAATCAATCGGTTTCTCCGTAATCGCTGCCGCCGGACTGCCAATCTGCAATTGCCATTCTTCACGCGCCTGAACGACCAGCTTGAAATATTGCCTGACGGCCTCGAACAAATGCTGTCGTTGCGGCGCCTGACAGAAGCGCTGCGGCTGTTCCTTGGTCAGGCACGCCACATAGGCGCCGGCCCGCGCGAGCCGGTACTCGACGATATAAAGACTATCGGTGAAGGTTGCGCGCTTCTGCGCATCGGTAAGTTCGGCCGTGGCCGCACGGTCGGTGCAGACACGATGAACGCGCTTCAACAACACATCATCGCCGGCCTGCTCGATCGCCGCCGCCGGATTGCCGGGATTGGCGCGCTCGACGAAACTCCGGTCGAGCGATTTTCCTGCTTGTTTCATGGAGTAGTCACTGACGTATCCGACGGCGAAGACCAATGCGAAGCCGAGCGCCATGCCGCCGATCTGCTTGACCAGCCGCGGGATCCCGCCGCCGGACGACACCGAGACCGGTCGTGATGCCTCCGGCGCCGGCTGCATCCCGCGCCGGCCAAAACCGCCGTTCTGTTGACTCATGGCTTCTCCTTTTCGATCAGCGGCCCGCGCGCCTGCACAAGCGGGCCAGATCGCCGGCGTACATTGTCTTGTCGGTATCGCCGTCGCTCTGCGCCAGACCGGAAGTCGGCGCGATACGGGATGGATTGAGCAACAGGGTGAAGCGGATGGCGTCGAACGGCAGACCAAAATGATCGGCCCAGTTCTGCAGCGACGTACAGAACCCCTGATGATTGTTGCCGTCGCCGGCGGTCGGGTCGACGGCGCGCGCGAAGCTGTTGGCGCCGAACGTCCCGATCCGGAAACCCGCCAGCGAGCCCGGCTGACCGTCAAGGACGTCGAAGGCCGCATAGCCCTCGAATCCGACGCGTGGTCCTGACGCGGGCGTCAGTCCTTGCAGGCGCCAGCGGATCGGCTGATCGGCGATGATGACGACCGCATCGCGCGGTGCGCGGGCGAGGTCGAGTTGCAGAATCCGATAGCCGTCCTGGTCAACGGCTTGTTTCGATGCCCCGCCGCGATCCGGTTTTGTCCCGTCGAATGCGACCGCAACGACCTGAAGCGACGCGGCGGTACCGGAAGCCAGTTCCGGCCTGCCGGTGAGCGCCCTCAGCCTTGCAATCTGCCGCTCGCGTTCCTTGCCAAATACCGATGTGACGATGCCTGGCTTCGATGGCGCGGTGTCGCGGGGACCGGCGTTCTCCAGGATTTGTTGGAACTTGTCATTGTTGCGGCCGACGGCCGAGCCCAGCACATGTCCGTACGTCATCGTCAGCACGACAACCGGCGTGGCGATAAAGCCGAGCACCGTGAACCAGACGAAAAAGCGAATGACCGACTCGAGTAGCGGCGGTCGCGGCGGTGGGTCTGTTTGCGTCACGCTCATCAACGGGCCCAGCGGTCGCCGGTTGAGGCGCGACCTTCACACACTCGAAGCTACACGTAGAAATTGAAAAACTTGTGAACACCAAACTAAAAGTCGCTCGATCCTGGCCATGTTTGATTAACGAGCTGTATCTTTGCGGGACGACGCCTCAGACCCCCGCCACCGACGCCCATATCTCCGCCAGCTTGCGGCGGAACGCCTGCCAGCGCGTCAATGGCATCGCCCCTTCTTCATCCTCGGGCAGCCGGAGGCCTATGACATTGACGCGCCCGCCGCTGATGCTGCGCGCGACCAGCACGATGGGATCGAGCACCAGTTCGGCGCCCTCTTTCGGCGCGTAATCGAGGTGAATGTCGAAATAATCCGACAACGTCAGCTCGGCCTGGTCTTCGCCGACCGCGACGCCATAGATCTCCGCCAATTCCCCAAGCGTGTGCTCGCCCGACACCGTGAAATCGCCGAGCAGATGCGGATCGGGCGCCGAACTCGGCGGCATGTCGACAAAGAAGCGATCCAGCGCTTCGGCCTTTTCCGGCGGCGCCAGCAGATAGAGGTAATCGCCGGCGAGAACCGGATCGGCCTCGGTGGGCGAGAGGATGCGCTGGTCGCGAATGACGAGCGTCGGCTTCGACCAGGACGGGATCAGCCCGCGACGGAAATACAGGCTCTTGGAGCGAACGGGATAGCCGACCAGTTGCTGCTCGAGCTGGCCGGGCAGATCCAGTTCGACACGGCGCGGGCCGCGATCGGCGCGCGGCAGTGCCACGTGCAGCCGCCGCGCCGCCGGTGCCAGCGTCCAGCCCTGCAGCAGCAGCGAGATGATGACGACGACGAAGGCGACGTCGAAATAGAGATACGCCTTCGACAGTCCGACCAGCATCGGGATCGACGCCAGGAAGATCGCGACCGCGCCGCGCAGGCCGGTCCAGGCGATGAAGAGTTTTTCCCGCCAGTTGAAGCGAAATGGCGCCAGACACAGAAATACCGCGAGCGGTCGTGCCAGCAGCATCAGCACTAGCGCCACCAATACGGCCGGAACGACGCTGCTCACTAATCGCTGCGGCGAGACCAGAAGGCCGAGCATGACGAACATCACGATCTGCGCCAGCCAGGTCGCGGCATCGAGGAACGTCACCACCGAATTATGCGCGCGCGTCGGCCGGTTGCCGATGATGATGCCGGCGAGATAGACCGCGAGAAAGCCTGAGGCGTGCGATATCTGGGCCGCGCCGAAGATCACCAGCGCCGCTGTCGTGACAAAGGGCGCATGCAGGCCCTGCGGCAGCGCGACGCGATTGAGCGCCAGCACCACGAGCCGTCCTCCGATCACGCCGATGACGGCGCCGAGCCCGGCTTCCAGCAAGAATTCCACCGCGATATGCGCGAACGAGCTTTGGCCGAGCGAAATGTATTCGACCAGCATCAGCGTGAGGAACACCGCAAAGGGGTCGTTGGTGCCGGATTCAGCCTCCAGCGTCGCGCCGACACGGGGCCGCAACCGCAGCCCTTGCGCATGCACCAGCAGAAACACCGCCGCGGCATCGGTCGAGGCGACGACGGCGCCGACCAGAAGCGACTCGGTCCAGTTCAGGTCGAGTACGTATTTGGCGAATGGTGCGGTGATCAACGCGGTCAGCAACACGCCGACCGTCGCCAGCACCATCGATGGCGCCAGCACCGCGCGGATGCTCTGAAACCGTGTCCTGAGGCCACCATCGAACAGGATCAGCGCCAGCGCCACCGAGCCTACCAGATAGGTCGTGCGCACGTCGTCAAAGCGCAGTTGGCCGGGTCCGGAATCGCCCGCCAGCATGCCGATCAGCAGGAACACCAGCAGCAAGGGCGCACCGAAGCGCAGCGCGAGCAGGCTGGAGAGGATTCCGGCCATCACCAGAACCGCACCGAGCAGAATCGCCAGACTGACTGAGTCTAAGGAAGCCATATGCCTGCGCAAAATCGAGCAAATACTTGCAATTGCATCCTTATCGTCGCCGCACTTGAACGCCAACCCATTTCTCGGAAAAGCGACAATGTGCCCGATTTACCGGCCTAACTCGCTGCGCCGAATTATTGTATCGATGGCGTCCGCAGCCGCCATGTGGGAATCTGCCTGCACTTCGAATCAATTTTTGCCTGATGGGACCGATGGGGCCACGCGATACGCCACCTGATGTATCTCTTGGCCTGGAACGAGATTTTGCCGATGGACCTGACTGACATCATCGAATTCCTGCACAACACCGCGCGATCGTTCGGCGCGGAAGTCACCTCGCCCTGGTTCTATCTCCAGTTCGGCTTGATCCTCGCGGGCGCCGGCATCGCCTATGCGACCGATGCGGCGATTCGCTCGAAGGTCGATATGACCTCGTTCGCGATGGGCTGGCCATTGCCGTTGCGGCACTTTGCCCGCGTCATGGTGAGCGGCGCGTCGACCGCGGTGTTCACCATTCTGATGGTTACGGCCCGGGTCACGATGTACCATTCGACCTGGCCGAGCCGCAGCTACCTGCTGGCGGTCTCCGCCAAGCTGGCGATGGCCTGGCTGGTCATTCGCCTGGTGACCTCGGTCATTCGCAACGAGTTCATCGTCAAGCTGGTGTCGGTGGCGGCGTGGGTGATCGCGGCGCTCAGCGTGTTTGGCCAGCTTTCGCCGGCAATGGACATGCTGGATTCGGACCAGGTCTCGGTGGTGCTCGGCGGATTGCGGCTGACGCCGCTGGTGCTGATCAAGCTTGGCGCCTTGCTGATCGTGGCATTGTGGCTGACCAACGTCGCCAGCAATTTCGCCGAAGGCCGGATCACCCGTTCAAGCGACCTGACGCCGTCGATCCAGGTGCTGCTGGTGAAGATGATCCGGATGGGGCTGATGGTGCTGGCGATCGCCATCGCGCTCGGCGCCGTCGGCATCAACCTGTCGGC
>Ga0307516_10007685_pt1 | contig 12340 bp, 12 predicted proteins | sample 19_EM_MG_FD_203310 | JGI IMG/M metagenome (GOLD analysis project Ga0307516, IMG submission 203310) | Populus trichocarpa ectomycorrhiza microbial communities from riparian zone in the Pacific Northwest, United States - 19_EM | ecosystem: Host-associated > Plants > Roots > Unclassified | place...
GGCCGTCCACGCCGCCAAAACCGGTGCGGGTGTGGGTGGCGTGCGAGCCGAGGACTTTGGGCACATTGAGGTGACCCGCGATCGCCAGATAGCACCACGAGCCCTTGCTCCCGGCGCGAATTTTCAGCACCGCGCCTTCATCCAGCTTGAGCACTACCGCAGGCGGCAGCGACCGACCGTCGAGGCTAACCGCAAATTCGCCACCGGCGACGGCAACATGCAGCGGCGCGGATCCGGCGGTCACTTCGATACCGCCGACGGAAATTTCCACCGCGGTTTCGCCTGCTGAATTGCCGACGGCCAGATTGGCCGCGGCATGCGCCAGCGAATCCATCGGCCCAGCGGCGGTGACGCCAAAGCGCAGATAGCCGTGACGACCGGCATCTTGCAGCGTCACGCCCGGCCCGGCTGACAGAATACGAAGAAGCGCTTCCGCAGCTGCAACCATTACGCAGCACGCCTGCGGGCAACGATTTCGCCGCTAGCGGCCCGCTGTTCCAGATCCCGAAAGGTCGCTCGGCTCGAACCGCAGGATATCGCCGGCCTGAACCAGAAACGCGTCCTTGCGCTCGGCCGCGTAGAGACGCTCCGGGGTCTGGCCGATGACATACCAGCCGGTCGGCATGACGAAGGGTGCGACGGTGCAAAGTCCGCCGCCGATCAGCACCGCACCGGCCGGATGCGGCGGCCGCGGTGTCGGACGGCGCGAGATCTTGAGCGCCTCCGGCACGCCGCCCAGGTAAGCCTGGCCCGGTGTGAAACCGCACATGTAGACGCGATACGTCACCTTCGCGTGCAGCGCGACCAGTTCGTCGCGTGCAAGTTTCAGAATCTGCGCGGCTTCGTCGATATCTTCGGCCAAGGCCGGATCGTAGCAGCAGGGTAATGTCCAGATAGTGGCATTGCCCCGCCATTCGGCAACGGTTGCCGTCGCACGGCGCACCATGGCGACCAGCGTCTCCCGGTCGATCTGCAAGGGATCGTAATGGATCATCAGCGAGCGATAGGTCGGCACGAACTCGCGCGTTCCGGCCGGGGGATCGGCTCGTAAAACCGCATCGAGCGCGAGCACCCGATCATTGATCGCCGGATCGATCGTCTCGCCGAACTGGACGACGAGGGCAGCCTCTCCGGCGTCGAGAAAGCGCGGTTCGGATAACGCCGTCGCGGGGTCGGCTTGCTCTGTCATACCGCAACAGGCTTGAACGCCTTCAGCGTGACACCGGCCTGCTCCAACCGCTGGCGGACAAGGCTGGCGGTCGCGACCGCACGGTCGGAATCGCCGTGCACGCAGATCGAACGGATCGGTGTCGGCAGATGCTTGCCGCTGGCCGTGATCACCGCCCCCGCCTGCACCATCGCCAGCACGCGGTCGGCGGCTTCTTCCGCACCCTTGATCATCGCGCCGGGCTGGCCGCGCGGAATCAGCTGTCCGATGTCGGTGTAGCCGCGGTCGGCATAGATTTCCTGATGGATTTCGAGCCCGGCGGCTTCACCAGCGGCAGCCATCTCCGTCAAGGCGATTGCCAGCAACGCCAGGCCGGGATCGACCGCACGTATCGCCCGTGCCACCGCGTCGGCAACACCGCGTTCCTCGCAGGCGATGTTGCCGAGCGCGCCGTGGGTTTTCACATAGGTGATGCGATGGCCCGCGTAAGCCGCGAGCGCCGTGGCCGCGCCGATCTGGTAGGCGACCAGCCGCTCGATCTCCCCGTTCGAGAACGGGAGACGGCGGCGGCCGAAACCCCAGATATCCGGGAAACCGGGATGGGCACCGACCGCGACGCCGCGCTTGCGCGCTGTGGCAAATGTCCGCGCCATCACCTCGGGATCGCCGGCATGCATCCCGCAGGCGACGTTGGCAGATGTGACGATGGCGAGCATGGCCTCATCGTCGCCGCAGCGATAGGTGCCAAACCCTTCGCCGAGATCGGAATTGAGATCGACTGATGGCATGGCGGCCTCCCTGGCTGTTGTCCAACAAAACTTGTGCTTCCGAAAACAAGGATTCTCATCGCTCAATCCGAACACATCGCGGCGGACAGATCACAAAAGGCGCGCCCCGAAATTCTGCTCCGGATCCATATCCGCGACCAGCCGTCCGGTCGGCTTCGCCGCCTCGCCTCCCGTGCGGGCCAGGAAGCGGCCGGTGCCTGCTTCGACCGAACGTTTGCCGTCGTCCACAATGACGCGACCTCGCGAGCGCATGATATTCCTCCAGTACCTGCGGCAGTTTCATGCCGACGTGCTGGGCCGCGAACGAGACCACGCTGGTGGTGCCGCCGAACGCCGCCGAGACGGTGGCACTCTCGAACGTATCGGCGTTGACGATGCCTGCGGCCGAGAGCTGTTCGATATGGGCGTGGCTGTCGACATCACCGGGCAGTACCAGTTTGCCCCGCGCGTCGATCTCGCGCCGCCCTCCCGGCAGCCGGCGACCGATGGCAGCAATGGTCTTACCGGCGATGGCGACATCCGCCTCGAACACGTCGCTCGCGGTCGCGACGCGGCCACCGCGAATGAGAAGATCGTAGGCGGGTTCGGTCATGGCAAACTCCTCAAATCTTGAATCCCGGTATTGAATTGCGAGTGCTGCATTCGCTGCATAAAAGCACAGATCGTGCCGCCACACTCCCCTGCGCTCTCGGAGCAGACAGTGGACCTTGCATCACTGGATGGCATGGTCATCGCTTCCAGAGCAGGTCCATCCTACTTTGCATGGGGTTGTTTTCGCGATTTTGCGTCCAGGCTCTGCGGTTTACCGCCGAAGACTTACCCGGTTCTGCCCCTGTCATACCATAACGCATCATTCCGCAGGAAAACGCGATGTCCCGGCCCCGCATTCTCGTCATCAACCCCAACTCCAACCATCTCGTGACACAGGGGCTGGAGCAGACCTTGAAGCCGCTTGGCTTCGAGGGCGGGCCGGAGATCGTCTGCGAGACGCTGGCCGAGGGCCTTTCGGCATCGAGAGCCAGGCCGACGCCGAACGCGTGGCGATGCCGTTGCGCCGTCTCGTCGAGGGCGACAACCAATCGGCTGCCTTTGTCATCGCCTGCTATAGCGATCCGGGCTTGCAGGTCTGCCGTGAAGCCACGGACCGGCCCGTATTCGGCATCGCCGAATGCGGCGTGCTGACCGCGCTCGCGCGCGCCGACTCCTTTGGCGTCATTGCGTCGTGACCAGGGCAATCGGCCGCGGCACGACGACCCCGCACAGCAGCTTGTAACGGTCGCGCGGATCGAGCTCGCGGAAGGAGATGCCGGACAACTAGGTTTCCGGAGGCGGTACCGCGCCGGTGCGGCTGGTGATCAGGCCGTAATGCTCGACGCGGCGATGGTTGGCGAAGTTGAAGATCGTTTGCTTGCCGAAAGCGGTGGCGTCGAAATCGCAAGCGTGAACCAGCAGTTCGTCTCCTTCGGTTTTGGCCTCGACCACGATCTCGCCGTTCGGATCGACGATCAGGCTGCCGCCAATCAGGGGATGGCCATCCTCGACGCCGGCCTTGGCGACGCACACCACCCAGGTCGAATTTTGGTAGGCGCCGGCCTGCACGGACAGGCGATTGTGGAACAGCCGCTTCTCGGGGCCCTCCTCGCTCTTCTCGGCATTGACCGAGGGCGTGTTGTAGCCGATCAGCACCATCTCGACGCCTTGCAGGCCCATCACGCGATAGGTCTCCGGCCAGCGGCGATCGTTGCAGACCGCCATGCCGAAGATACCGCCCAGCGTACGCCAGACCTTGAAGCCGAGATCGCCGGACTCGAAGTAGCGCTTCTCCAGATGCTGGAAGGCGCGCTTGGTTTCAAACTCCGAATGGCCCGGCAGGTGAATCTTGCGGTAAGTCCCCACGATCTTTGCGGACTTGTCGGTAAGGATACAGGTGTTGAAATGATGTCCATCGGGCGTCAGTTCGGCATAGCCAAAGCTCATCGCGATCTGATGCCGCGCGGCGCGCTCGAATAGCGGCTTGGTCGCTGCATTCGGCATCTCGCGCTCGAACCAGGTATCGACCTCGGTCTGGTCCTCCATGTACCAGCGCGGAAAGAACGTCGTGAGGGCGAGCTCGGGATAAACGATCAGATCGGCGCCCTTCGTCTTGGCTTCATCCATCAGCGCAATCATTCGCTTGACGACGGCCTCGCGGCTGTCGGCCTTCTGGATCGGGCCCAACTGGGCGGCGGCGACATTGATCACGCGCATGGATGGTTTCCTGAGTAGTTTTGTGGCCGCGCCGCACAAATATGAAGCAGTTTGCGAACATGGAAATGCATTCCGGCCCACGCGAAGTCGGCAGTTAAAGTTTTGGTTTGCGCGAAGTCAATTGCTGCGAGGCTTGGTGCGAGGCTCGGGATGACGCACGTCAGTTCTGCATTTCAGGTCGAGCCCTCGCGCGACGGCACTTCATCGAATGTGTCACGCACACGGCGAATGGCGTAAAGCACTCCCGCACTTTCCGGTCATTATCCGCGGAAGCGGTCAGCGCGGCCGGCCTTCGCAATTCGAGGCCACCGCGCCCGGGCCGAAAAGGTTAACAGCCGAGCCGGCCTACGGCGACGGAATTCAAATCGCCATTGTATTCGGTCGAATTCTGATTATATTGTTTTCTCAGCTGCAACCGCTGCTGATTTGTCGTTGATGACCAGGCCCGTCTGCTCAGGCGGGCCGTCGCCGTTTCAGGGTTCGTGGCAATGACTCGCTCCAATCGGGTTGACCATATCCGGATTACGTCGCACCCGGCGCCGGGTGCCAAGCTCAACTTCCCAATCAGCTGGGGTGCCGCCAGCGCACGCGAGCGCGGACCGGTGATTGGCACGGTGTCGCGTCCGCAGGATCGCAACGTGATCGGCAGCCACGGCGGCTCCTATTCGGTCTACCGCGCACTCGCCGTCTCCTCCGGCGCACTCGACCCGATCCGGCGTCCGGACCTCACCAACACCCACCCTGCGGAAACGATCGGGCCGTTTCCGCAATGGACCGACAAGCAGCGGATCGTCTCACTCGATCCCTGGGGACATCTCGCCGCGGAGAACTTCGCGAGCGAGATCGCCGAAGGCATCGACATCCGTCCAAGCATCGCCATCACGCGTGCCCGTCTCGATCTGCCGGAATTGCAGGCGGCGATCGAAGCCGGACGGCTGAAGCACGATGGCGATGTCGTGCACAAGAATGGCAGCGTCTCCGTGGTCAAGATTGCGATCGACCCGGTCTGGTATTTACCGGGCCTGGCGGAGCGCTTCGCAACCACCGAGAACAATCTGCGCCGACAATTGTTCGAGCAGACCGCGGGCATGTTTCCGGAACTGGTGACGCGGCCAGATCTACAGGTCTTTCTGCCGCCGATCGGTGGTACGACGGCCTATCTGTTCGGCGACGTTAGCAAACTGCCGGACCACACAACGAAGATCACCTGCCGCGTGCACGACGAGTGCAACGGCTCCGACGTGTTCGGTTCCGACATCTGCACCTGCCGTCCGTACCTGATCCACGGCATCGAGGAATGCGCGCGCGCAGGCCAGACCGGCGGGCTCGGCATCATCATCTACAACCGCAAGGAAGGCCGCGCACTCGGCGAGGTCACGAAGTTTCTGGTCTATAACGCCCGCAAGCGCCAGGAAGGCGGCGATGCCGCAGCCCAGTATTTCGAACGCACCGAATGCGTCGCCGGGGTGCAGGACGCCCGATTCCAGCAGCTGATGCCTGACGTGGTGCACTGGCTTGGCCTGAAGCGGATCGACCGCTTCGTATCCATGAGCGATATGAAGTACGATGCGCTCACCAGTCAGGGCATTGAAATCGTCGAGCGCGTTCCCATTCCCGACGATCTGGTGCCCGCCGACGCGCATGTGGAAATCGCGGCCAAGAAAGCCGCCGGTTACTATACGCCCGAGCCGCCAGAAGACCCGGTCAATACGCTCGGCCGCCCGCTCGAAAAATATTGAGAGAGGCCGTCGTGTCCCTTGCAGATAAGGAGACGTCGGCCGCTTTGTCATTGCTGAGTGCCAGGGCCGTTCGCGAGCGTGCGCATCGCATGCTCGCGATCGGCCTTGAAGACGGCCTTTCGAACTTCCGCATCCACCTCGACCGCATGGACAGCGCCGTAGACCTGGTGCTGGAGACGACGCGCAAGGCCTATCCCTCGTTCGACGTTCCCTTTCACTCGCGCTGGCGGCACTTCGTCGCCAATGGCGATAATCGTTGGGCTGCGATTGCGGACCGAGCCCAATGGCCCGATCGCGCGGCCCGCGCCCGGGCCGAATTCGATCTGGCCATGGTCAGCGTCTTTCTCGATGCCGGCGCCGGCCCATCGTGGCGCTACCACGATCCAGAGACGGGATCGGCGATCGGCCGTTCGGAGGGATTGGGACTGGCCAGCCTCGCCATGTTCACGACCGGCGCATTCTCGGCCGATCCACTTCAGCCCCTGCGGGTCGATGCCGGCGTGCTCGCAAACTTCGGCGTTGCCGACCTCGAACGCGGCATGCAGGTCACAGACGTCAATCCGCTGGTCGGGCTCGACGGTCGCGCTGACCTGTTGCGTCGCCTGGGCCGGTTGGTGGCATCGAAACCGGAAATATTCGGCCGAAACGATACGCCGCGGCCCGGTGGCCTGTTCGACCGGCTTGCGATGCTGGCCGACGGCGGAAGGCTCCCCGCCCCCACGATCCTGGCAGAACTGCTGCAACAGCTCGGACCGGTCTGGCCATCGCGGCTGACGCTGGGCGGCATCGCGCTCGGCGACTGCTGGAAGCATCCGGCGATGACGACATCCGATGCAACCAGCGGGCTGGTGCCGCTGCACAAGCTCTCGCAATGGCTGGCCTATTCGCTGATCGAACCCTTGCAAACCGCCGGGATCGACGTGATCGATATCGATGGCCTCACCGGCCTTGCGGAATATCGCAATGGCGGGTTGTTCGTCGATGCCGGCATACTCGCGTTTCGCGATTCTGATGCTGCGCAGCAAGTGCATGAGGTGGCCTCGCCGCTGGTCGTGGAATGGCGCGCGCTGACGGTAGCATTGCTCGACCGGGTCGCCGATGGCGTGCGGCACCGGCTTGGACGCGATGCCACCTCGATGCCATTGGCGAAAATTCTCGAAGGTGGAACGTGGGCTGCGGGGCGATTGCTGGCGCGGGAACGCCGCGCCGACGCGTCGCCTCCGGTGAAAGTGATAAGTGACGGCACGGTTTTCTAGATTTGGGATTAGCAACATGGACGGCGTTACGATCGTTAGTCACCCGCTGGTGCAGCACAAGCTGACGCTATTGCGCAAAAAAGACATTTCGACCAAGTCGTTTCGCGAGCTCCTCAAGGAGATCGGGATGCTGTTGTGTTACGAGGTCACCCGCGACCTGCCGCTGGCCGACGTCGAAATCGAAACACCGCTGGCACATATGAAATCGCCACAGATCGCCGGCAAGAAGCTGGTGTTCGCGCCGGTGCTGCGTGCCGGCACGACCTTTGCGGAAGGCATGCTCGATCTGGTGCCGACCGCTCGGATCGCGCATATCGGGCTTTACCGCGAACCGGAGACCTTCGTTGCCGTCGAATATTTCTTCAAGGCGCCGAGCGATCTGCACGAGCGGCTGGTGATCGTGATCTCGCCGGTGCTGGCAACGGCGAACTCCGCCGTCGCCGCCGTCGATCGCCTGAAGGAGCGCGGCGCGAATGACATCCGGCTGGTATGTCTTATCGGCGCCCCGGAAGGCGTCGAGCGCATGCGCGGCATCCACCCGGACGTTCCGATCTGGCTCGCGGCGATCGACCAGGGGCTGGACGCCAACGCCTACATCGTGCCAGGTCTCGGCGACGCCGGCGACCGGGCCTACGGTACCAAGTAGGCCTTTTATCGATCTAACTCTGAAGCTTCTCCGCGCCGCCAAGATAGGCGTCGCGGACCCGGGGATCATCCTTCAGCGCACGCGCCGAGCCGGAAAGAACGATACGCCCGGTCTGAAGGACATAGGCCTCATGGGCGATCTCCAATGCCAGGCTGGCATTTTGTTCGACCATGAAGATCGAGACGCCCTCTTTGTTGATGGTCCTGATCAGGTCCAGCACACGATCGACGTAGAGTGGAGACAGCCCCATGGTAGGCTCGTCCATCACGATCATCCGCGGCCGGCTCATCAGAGCGCGGGCCATCGCGACCATCTGCTGCTCGCCGCCCGAGAGCGAACCGGCGCGCTGCGTGAGCCGTTGCCCGAGCTTGGGGAATAGCCCCAGCACCCGCTCGAAATCGCGCGCGATTTCGCCGCTGTCATTGCGCACGAAGGCGCCCATCAGGACGTTTTCCCTCACGGTCATGTCCGCGAACAGCCGCCGCGCCTCCGGCACGGACCCAATGCCGCGCCGCACGATCTGCGGCGTGGTGAGACCCAGCATCGAGGCGCCGTCGAAGATCAATTCGCCCGAGCGGGGTTTCACCAGGCCGAGAATGATCTTCATCGTCGTCGACTTGCCGCTGGCGTTGCCGCCCAACAGGCACACGATATGCCCACGCGGCACGTCGATCGAGAGGTCGAAATGCACCTGTGCCTGGCCGTAGAAGGTGTTGACATTGGACAGCCGCAAAAGCGGCTCGGAGCGAGGCGCGGTACCGGTCATGCCGCCGTCTCCCGCGCATCAGCCGCCGATTGCGACAAGCCGTGACCAAGATACGCCTCGATCACCTTGGCATCGTTCCGCACTTCCTCGCCGGCGCCTTCGGCGATCTTCTTGCCTTCATCCATCACGATGACGCGGTCGGAAAGACGCATGACCATATCGAGCTTGTGCTCGATCAGCAGAATCGTCATTCCTTCGGCTTTCAATTCGGCGATCAATCCCTGCATTTCAGTCGTCTCGGTCGGATTCATGCCAGCCGTCGGTTCGTCGAGCAGCAACAGGCGCGGCTTGAGCGCCAGCGCACGCGCGATCTCGACACGGCGGCGATTGGCGTATGACAGGCTATAGGCCGGTTGATCGACACGCGGCAGCAGACGCTCGCCAAACCGCGCCAGGATCCCCTTCACCTCTTCGCGCAATTGTTCTTCTTCGGCTCTTACCGAAGCGGGTCGCCACAGCGCCAACCCCAACTCCAGCAAAGGCCCGATCAATGGCGTCGCAGGCCTGACGGCGCGTAATCTCGTATGCGCGCCGATCAGGACGTTCTCCATCACGCTAAGATTGCCGAAGACACGGCCAAGCTGGAACGTGCGCGCGAGGCCATTGGCCGCCATTTTTTCCGGCGAATGGCCGGTGACGGGCTGCCCATCGAGACGGACCTCGCCGGCATCGGGCCGGTCCAGCCCGGTAACCAGATTGAACAAGGTGGTCTTGCCGGCGCCGTTCGGGCCGATGATGCTGGCCAGATCGCCTTTGGCGAGGTCGAGATCGATGCCGTCGACAGCGGTCAACCCGCCGAAACGCCGCGTCAGTCCGCGCAACGAAAGCAGCGATCCCTGGCTGGCAACCGGTGCATTGATCTTGTCGGCCATCAGATGGTCCCCAACAGGCCTTGCGGCCGAAACCGCACCAGCAGCAGAAGGACAATGCCGTAGATCAGGATGCGGTACTCTGCCGCAATCCGGAAAACCTCGGGCAGACCTACCAGCGCCACAGAACCGACGATCGCGCCGGCGACGTTACCCAATCCTCCAAGGATCACGATGGTCAACGCAAGAATGGACTGTTGCGTGTTGAAGGTCTCGTGATTGATGTAGGAATACAGATGCGCCGCGATGCCGCCGCTGACGCCGGCGGCAAACCCGCCGAAAATGAAGGCCAACGACTTATAGCGGTTCAGACTGAGGCCATAGGCGCGCGCCGCGACATCATCATCGCGAATGGCGCGAAAACTGCGGCCGATATGCGAACCGAGCAACCTCATTTGCAACAGCGCAAGCACGACCATGACCGCGAAGCTGAACCAGTAGATCGACGCCGTACTGACGAGTTCATAACCAAATAGCGACAACGGCGGGATACCTGACACCCCGATCGGCCCGCGCGTGACCGTTTCCCAGTTCAGGATGACCAGGGATATGATCTCACCGATGGCCAGCGTCGCGATCGAGACGTAATGCCCGCGCAGACGAAACGACGGCGAGATCAGCAGCGTCCCGAGTGCTGCGCTCATCAACCCGCCGCAGACGATGGACATGCTGACCGGAACCTTGAAATCCAGCGATAACAACGCGGAAGTATAGGCGCCGATCGCGAGCAGCGCGGCATGTCCGAGCGAGACCTGCCCGATCGTGCCGGCGACAAGCGTCAGGCTGAGCGCCAGCATGGCGAAGATCCATGCATTGATGAGTGTCTGAAGCACGTAGTTTGAGGCCGGCAGAAGCGGCAACAGCGCGAAGGCAACAAGCGCGATTCCCAATGCCCAACGCGGAATCTGTACGGGGCGGCTCGGCGCGATGAAGGTGCCGGTGAGCGGCTCCGGCGGCGCCTGCTTGGCGCTTGCGAACAAACCGTTCGGCCGGAACACCAGGACCAGGATCAGCAGAATGAAGGCGAACATATTGCGGTAGCTGGTACCGAACACGGCCACGCCGTAGCTCTCCACCAGCCCCAGCAGAAGACTGCCGATCACAGCCCCCGGCACATTGCCGGCGCCGCCGACCACCTCCGCGACCACGCCCTTCAGCGTGGCGTGAAGGCTCATCGCGGTATCGATCTGGTTGTAGTACATGCCGACCAGCATGCCGGAGAGACCGCCGAGCGCGGCGGCGATCCCGAACACGGTCTGATTGACGCGGTTGACGTCGACGCCCATCTGCATGGCGGCGTCGCGGTCCTGTGCGGTCGCCCGCACGGCCCAGCCGAGCTTGCTGTAGCGCAGGAAGACAAACAGCAGCAGAGCCGTCGTGATGCCGATACCCGCAATCAGGAGATCGAGCGGACCGATCGTCCCGCCGCCGATGTGAAAGCGGATATCGGGCAACTGGCTCGGCAGCGCCCGCGGATTGGGCGAAAAGGTCAGCATCACGATCTGATCGAGCACGAAGCTGATGCCGATCGTTGCCAGCAGCGGCGCAATGCGCACCGAGTTCTGCAACGGCCGCAAGCCAAAGCGCTCGATGATCAGTCCGACCAGCGCGGAAACGACAGCCACCACGACAATGGTAACGACAAGCGGGGTCCGCAGCCCCACCACCGCAACCCAACCGATATAGGCCCCCACGAGGTAGATCGAGCCCTGCGCAAAATTGATCAGCCGGCTGACGCCGAAAATCAGGGCAAGCCCGACCGCCACGAGCGCATAGACGTTACCGAGGATCAATCCGTTGATCGTGTAGTCGAACCAGGAAGACAAACTGAGTTCCTATTCAGGAGAAGCCGTGAGTAGAGATGCCTCGCAGGCTTACGATTTCTGCTTGCCGTCCCAAAGGGTGAATTGTCCCTTCCGAATGACGAGTTCGGCGTTCATGGCGCCCTTGACCCGATGGCTCGCGACATCGAAGGTCGCGGGTCCAAAAATGACCGTGGGGACGTCCTTGATTTTCGGGAACGCGTCCCTGATCGCGCGCCGGTCGGTACCGCCAATCCTCACCACCGCCGCGGCCACGTTCATCGCATCATAGGCATAGACGTTGAAGGCGTCGGGCTCCTGCCCGTTATATTTGGCCTTGAAGCCCGAGACGAATTTCTGGACCTCCGGGCGCGGATCCTCGGGAAAATACCTGGTGCCGAGGTGAATGCCCTCGACCGCGTCGCCGCCAAGCTCCAGAAATTTCGGCGAATAGACCGAACTCGCCGCGCAGATCGTCTGCTTGAGGCCAGCCTGCCGCGCCTGCCGCACAATCAACGCGCCATCGGAATAATACGAGATCAGGATCAGGCCATCCGGATTGGCGTCGCGGGCACGCACCAGCGTGGAACGGAAGTCGCGCTCGTCCGGAATATATCCTTCGCTGATGACCACTTCGGCGCCGTACTCCTTGGCGGCGTTGGCGAAATGATCGCGGCTGGTGCGCCCCCAATCGGTGTTGAGATGAAGGATGGCGAGCTTCTTGAGGCCGAGATGGGTCACCGCATAACGCGCCAGCAGCGGCTGCTCGTCCGCCTGGCTGACGGAGGTGCTCCACATGAAGTCGCCTCCTTTGGTGAAATCGGGATGCGAGTTGGTGAAGCCGAACTGCACCAGGCCGCCGCGCTGATAGATCGGCGACGCCGCCATCGACGCCGTACTGGAGAAATCGCCGAGCTCCATGACGATCTTCGAATCCGACACGAATTTCTGGGCGATCGCCACCGATTGGCGCGGGTCGCTCTGACTGTCTTCAAATACATAGACGAGCTTGCGCCCGTTGATGCCATCGGCTGCGTGGATCTCATCCAGCGCCAGATC
>Ga0307516_10007686_pt1 | contig 12338 bp, 17 predicted proteins | sample 19_EM_MG_FD_203310 | JGI IMG/M metagenome (GOLD analysis project Ga0307516, IMG submission 203310) | Populus trichocarpa ectomycorrhiza microbial communities from riparian zone in the Pacific Northwest, United States - 19_EM | ecosystem: Host-associated > Plants > Roots > Unclassified | place...
GTTTTCCACAGCCTTCAGCAGGTGCTTCAGCAGCATGATTATGCTTCTATTACATTGCAAAAACTCATATTTGATATTATTCTGAGGAACCGCATGTGTCAGTTTCTGATCTTCAATAATATTTGATCTAACTTTTTTTTATAGCCAATAGGTTCAAATGATGAACCATTATTTATTGTTTTTGTTGTCAATAGTCATGTTTCTACCCAAATTGAGCAGATGACTGTATTCCTGATATAATATATGGTTCTGGACATCCTTCATTAGCAAACCACCTTGTGCTGTGCTTAGCAGGGAGCAAGAGTTCTTCACAATTTTGCAGTGTAGGGGGTAAGTCCCTTGAAGGTGCAAAATAGGGTGGATATCATCAGAGTGCAAGGGCAGGGGTCATCTAGGGTCATCAGAACACAAGAAAGGATGGTAGGACACAGGAGAAACAGCAGGACTCACACTTAGACACACAGATGGGGGGAGAAAAAGCTTCTCATTTTTGGCCTATATAGTGAAATGTGTGTAGGTATGTGATGGGAAGGCTAAATAAGGGAAAGTGTGCAAGAAGTGCACAGAGGCAATGATCCTAATACCCTGCTGAGACCCCTGCTTTGACCTGCCTTACTTGATGGGAGGTTAGGTTACAGGGGAAGTACACCACACAGGGTAGTGCCAATGGGGAGCCAGCTTATACTGGGGATGAGGTAAAGACAAAGGTGGGAAGTGGCGTTTAGTGTAAACACCAAAGGCAGGCAACTTTCAACTTGAAGTTTCATCAGCCCATTTTGTCTCTTATTTATATGCATGGACAGGGATTTGGAGCGGAGTCTGAATCACAAGCATTGATAAGAGTGACTTATCCCATTGGTTACTGGTTGCTTGGTCCTACTAAGCTGGCAAGTGTCTCCAATGCTGAGAACCACATAGTGGGGGGCAGAGCAGCACTACACACAGCCTTTGGATCCCAATTGTTGTTACGCTGAGACAGAGTCTCAGCGTGTTCTAACCCAAAGGGTCGTTCATTCATCCTTCACAAGGTTGTTCCTTGTGTCGTGCCCACAGACGATGCTTGGGACTTGGTTCTAGGGACAGTGGTTCCCTAACCAGCTAAGGCTACTGGATTTGGTTGAGAGTTTAGAGTATCTCTTGGTAGAGATATGAGAGCAATCAGAGAGCAAAGACTAGCTAGATTGGGTAGCTCGAGAATGGAGAATACAGGAGCTGTCCTTAGGGTTTATATACTATAGTCCAGATAGCCTCATGGAGGCAGCGCGGTGTACATGAGGTAAGAGAAACTAAGGCTATTGGCTGTTCACAGGCACAGCCAAACACAGGAAAGCATAGGTTGGGACAGCCATCACGGACAGCAGGAAAACACGTGTTGTACAGCAACAAGGCTGTTCAGAGAAGGAGCTAGTCCAAGAAGGGAAGAGAAAAGAGTGGGGCGACCATAACAATTGTCAGGTGAGCCAACTTGCTGGTGGTGTACAACCCCTTCCAGAAGTGGTTGAACAATAAACCATTTGACTTACCATTGTCTTGGACAATGCAAGTTCCAAATTAGGTGTTACCTAATAGGAAATGCTTCTGGAGCTTCTGATCCTTTAGATCTGATGTCTATCTGACATACCAATAACCAACTGAAGTTGATCCAATATAACTCCATTTGTAGACTCTATTGTTCCATGGAAGCAGCTAATACCAAATAGCTGGGGGGGCAGGTGATGTATTGGTGTCACTGGTGGAGTCAGACATTGGCCCTTAGGGTTAGGGGGGAGCAAAATTGCTTCACAAATTTGTGGTTATCTAGCTTTGATGAGCTAGGTGAGACAAGTAGAAAGGGAAGGTGGCTTCTCCATAGTGAAGGAAACCAGGGACCTTTTGACAGTGAACTCTCATCAGCCCTTTTGTAATCTCTTTTATATGTAGACCAGCCTGTCAACAAGAATGTATGATTATATCTTATCTTATCTAATCTTGGAGGTTTCCAGAGATCACAGGTACATGTGATTCGGAGTAGTGTCAACCAGAATACCGGTAGATCACATGACTGGCTCCACAGGATAGCCGGAACTATCACAAGCAAGGCATGTTTCCAGATAACTACATGTATGGAAAGTGCACCTACTACATATGGGAATATGGTGAAATAGGCGAGAATAATACTTATCTACGCACAGACCATGTACCACAGGTATATATACCCTGTAGGATTCCCTGTAGTCCCTTAGTTCAATACAGTCTCAACTGTTCTCTCATTACTCGCTACTCTAACAAACACTCAACTTCAAGAACCAGCTACTAGCTATCAAAGGTACGCTTGCGTCCCCGCATTGCTGTTGCCCCAGTTTTGTTGCTACACAGCCCTGAGTCTGAAATTCAAAAGCTGGGGTTGAAACATAAATGTTTCCCATTGTTCTCCTTATCAGCCAATTGGTACCAAGCTGGCAAGCATCTCTGATGCTGAGAATCACATTGTGGGGAGAAGAGTGGCACTAGTACACACAACTGTTGTGATAAGTGATAGGGTAAACAACTTACCTGGTCAAATTAGATTGGCTCCCATACTGCTGGTGCTAATCTGTAAGTGTTTGCTGGCTCTGATAACTGATGGTCACACCCTCAACGAACACGACCTGTGTTATATTGAGGGTAGGTGATGGTACAGTAGTAGAGTAGTTAAAGGGTAGTTAGCTTATGTAATTAGTGCCAGCACTATATATATGGGCGCTTCTGCTTACATAAGCAGAAGTGCTACTACACTAGTATAGACCACCTAGTGGTCAGCAGTAAAGGGAGATTACTCCCTTTACACCCTCCCCTTATAGAGTCTGTCTAAGGACTCTTGTAATGAAGCACATGGGTTATCTCGTGCAGTAGTAAATGGAAGTCATGTATATTATAGTGGGAGCGAAAATAATCAACAGAATGTATGTCTAATTGACAGAGGTCCGAGGCGAGAAGGGAACAGAAGAGAAAAACAGAAGGAACAAGTAAAGATGTGACCAGTTGAGGGTCACGACACCTTTTGGATGAGAGGGTTGTGCCTCTCAAGATGACCAGTTGCTCCCCAGGTCAGTCCTACATCTGTGATGGACCAGAGTGGTCAACATCCATCTGGTCCCCTGGGGGGTTCCATGGCAGGCCAGGGTCATCATCGCCCCAGGAATCCTCGCCAAAGCTGTTGTATTCCTCTTCTTCATCAGAGGGCAGCGTCTTGCGACGGCTATGACACTTCTTTTTTTGTTTGGGGGCCAGGTACCCCGCCACTACATCAATTCCCATGAGGGAGAGGGTATCACCAGGGTGAGACTCTATGTCTTGGAAGTTGGTCGGCCTCTCCGCTTGTTTCACCCTGTCTTTGTAGTATTCGAGGGACCGCTCAAGTCCCTCCAGGGCAGTCTCCACAACTGCGAGCTCCGAGCTTATTTCGACATTGGGCTCTCGTCCAGCTACATTGTCCTGCAGCGCCGCTACCGCTCACTCATGCAGGTCATCAGCTTCTTGGAAGCTGAAGCCATTCTGGGTGAGGTGCCCAGCAACCACGAATGGAGATGGTGCTTTATTGGTCAATTCAGACCAAGGGGATGTGCAACCTGGCATGATTATCCACCCCTCTAGCTCGACAATAGCTCTGTACTGTCCCAGGACCATGAACAGCTGTGTGAAGCTGTGGCGCCAACCATTATGGTTGGAATCATACTGGAAACGAGGGGCGAAGTACCCCTTGAGGATGAATCCTCTGAGCCTCCGATCAGTTGGGGGCTCTTGGTGCTTGGGGTCAGTCTTTTTATGAACCCCAGCAAATTTCTTTGTGCAGCCGGCGCGACTTAATCGGTGGATGAAGTCGTGCCATTCTGCGATCTTGTCTCCCCAGCTGGGAGCTCCCTTTGGCAGTCTGTCGTGCCTGTGGGTGGTGTGATTCCTCCGCATTAGGATCAACAGAGGTACGGTCATTGGCAGTGATTGCCGGCTGGAGGACATCACTCCAAATGAGTGAGTGTGCGCTTTGGCAGGGGCTGGCGCTGACAATGATGAGGTGGCAGGGGGTTGTGCCTCCTCAGGAGCATGGGGAAGTGATGATGAGGTGGTGGGCTGTGCCACCTCAGTGACTGGGGGCAGCAACAATGAGGCGACAGAGGGTGGTGCCACTTCGGGGGCAGGAGGAGGAGGCTGGGATGTGGCCTCAGAGGGTTGCTCCCCTTCTGTGTGGCTGTTTCCTCACTCAGCCCGTTTCACCTGCTTGTATCCCTTGTGCTTGCTCTTTCCATGAGCTGAGGCCCATGCAGGGGGTGCCAATGCTTGAATGCATTGCCATGTATTGATTGAGCCAAGCTATGAATTTTTGCCCAAATCTAGTGTTGGGCAAGTTGCTCTCCTCCGACTCCTTTGCAACTTGGGTGTAGAACTTGTCGAGTTCAGTGGTTGTATTGAGCAGGCATACTGCTCCTGGCCAGATGGCACCAGTGATCGGGGGTGCGATGCCTCGATGAATGTTTCTGAGGACGTTCTCCCTGTGGGGGTCCTCGAACTGGTACAGACAGTCGTTGAACGGTACGTGTAGGTATTTGGTGCCGTCCAGCAGCACGTTTACTCGGTTAGGGATTTCTCCCCGGCCAAGTAGAGGAAACATTGTTTCCTCTGGGTTTTCGAGCTGTCCTGCCAACGAAGACCTGGGTGGCTCAGCGGCGTCGATGTCCATGGCGCCGAAGATGGTGCCCGGCGAGTTAGGATGGAAGCAGGTATGACCTGGGGATCGTGATCATGATCAAGAATGGCATTTTCCAGAGTATGATGTGGGTGTTACCCTGCTCCCTCCCCCTGGTGAAATGAGATGTTCCTCCAAGGGTCAACTGGACTGGCCCACCCCAGTGGGGTCCTCCAGACGGGCCGAAGGGATGTACATTGAGAGCAGGCGAGCCTGCTCGAATGCAGTGGAGGTCTGCTGCTGCAAGAAGGTGGAGGCCTTCTCTGCCTCTTCAGCACACTTGTGCCAATAGTCATGTTCACGACACATCAACGCAAGGTTGTCCTCGAGGCCAGACATGTGGGCATTCCACCCGAAGACATGTGTGAGACACTGTAGACGGTCTTCGCGTGCGTCCATAATGGACAACGTCTCCAGGGAGACGTGCTTTTGGTACTCCAAGCATGTGGGGCACCAGTGGTCCCTGTCATGGAGTAGAAGACCAGTAGTGGTGGCACACCACCAGTCGGGGGAAGGAGAAGCGCCACACACTGTTACACGCCAACGTTTCTCGTGTCACCCTTCATGAGAAGGGGGACAAGAACAACGAGGGGAGGGCAAACGAGGTGCCCTCCTCTTGTCAGAGCGATGACGAGCCTGGTCCTGGTGGGACATGGGCTCGTCAGAGGTGTCGTCTGCACACTGTAGTTGCACAGATGGGAAAGGTGAATGGTGGCGGTTGTCAGACATGATAGTTATCGGCATGGTGAGAGTGCAGTGGATGTGGTAATGGGAAGAGAGCAGGACAGGCGAGGAATGAGGCAAAAATTGATGGAAGTCAAAATTGAAAGTCAGCAAATATATGGAAATTGACAGTGGACTGAAACAATGGAGACTCTCAACACGTGTAATCCAGACTGACATGTGCTGGTGGTACCAATGATCACGTGAGGTAACTGTGAGAGTTCCACACTTGTTCGCTTCAACGCTGCTTTCTAGACTACCATGTAGTCATTCGTGCATGCTACGTGTGCGCTGACTGCCCTTGGGCAGTTGTTGTACTGACTGAACTCCATGGAGCTCAAGATAATCATCCAATGCTTCAAGGTCCCTGCAGTGTGCATGCAGCTCCCAAGTATAGTCGCCCAGGTTCCATTTTATCAAGAATTTGGCTTTGTTGCCCACCCAGCGGTGGGTGGTTATCTCATCGATGAGCCATTCGGCATTGTCTGGATTGCCCATGTTGTAGAAGGCTTGGGTGTCCCGCTTCAGAAAGAGCCTATTGTCGTTGGGCTTGTGCCGCCTCAGCAAGTTGACGTGGAAGGTAGGGTGTATTCGTCGATCTTTGAGCTGTTGAGGCAGCTTGATAGTATAATTATCTGTCGTCAGATTACTTGCAACAACTCTCATTGGTCCAATGTATTTGGGCAAGAGCTTTCAAGCTCGTCCCTTAGGCAAGGTAAGATTTTTGGTAGATAGATACACTAACTCCCCCACATCCAGTGTTGGGGGATCCTTCCTCTTTTTATTAGCATGATGTGTTTGTATCACGCAGCTATCAATGATGGCATCAAGGGCCATCGCTAGGTTGTCCCGCACCTGGCAGATGAATCCTTGGACACCAGGCACCATCTTTGGAGCACTTCCATGCTCGAGTTGTGCTATTCAAGGCATATACCCATATGTGAGCTCGAAGGGTGCGAACCCAGTTGATCCACTCATGCTCGAGTTGATCGCGAACTCAACCATGGGTACCTTCTCAATCCAGTCCTTCTGATCTGGCAAGTTCATGCTGTGCAGGATCTGCGCGATTGTTCTGATTGAGCATTCAGACACTCCGTCTGTTTGGGGGTGAAATGCTATTGACATCAGGAGTTTTACTCCGAGAAGTCGATGCGTTTCTCTCCAAAATTGTGATGTGAACTTGGTGTCTCGGTCAGAGATGATTGTCTCAGGTAGTCCATGTAAACGGACAATTTCTTTTACAAAGAGCCATGCTAATTGCGAGGCTCAGATAGTCGTAGTCACTGGCACCAAGTGTACCAGTGAAGTCATGCGACAGAGCACAAACCACAAGTAGTCGTGCTCACCTTGTTCAGGGAATGGTCCCATGAAATCCATCGTGATGGAATTCCAGGGTCTTCGGGGAATCGGCAGAGAATGTAACAGCCCTGCTGGTTTCTCATTGCTCGTCTTTGTCATCTGGCAGACAGGGCACAATCAACAGAATCGATCTACTTCCTTGCTGAGTCCTGGCCACCAGTACCACCTGCGGATATAATCCCCCGTTTGCAGCACACCTAGGTGTCCCAGCACCTTGTGTGCATGATTGATGATACATGCTGTCATTGAGTCCCCCTTCCATCATGTTCGTGGAATGCAGAGGACTCTTTCTCCTCCACTGTTCACAGTGTGGATCAGCCTGCTGTCCATGCTGAACGTGGGGTGATGCCTTGGCTTCTCAGCCACTTTTGCAAGTACTGGATCATCTTTATATCCAGTCCTTACAGCTCCCATGAAGCTGTCTTGCTGTTGGAAATGAGTGCAGGTGGCAGGCGACTGCCCCACGGATTCGAGTAGAGTGAGATCTTCACTCATACGTGCAGGAGCTGTTCTCTCCCTACTCGGTTCTGCATGTTCACACAATTCTGCTGCTTTGATATGGCAATCCTCTTGCTTCCCGCGCAGTCTATTGCTGCACCTCATGTCATCTTGACTTGCTCCCATTGAGGCAAGTCATAGCTCCCTTAGTTGATCTTGGGGGAGGTCATCCCCCTCTGGGTCAAGTCTCACATCTGCATTTGCCCAATCGACGCATTCGGTCTGGACTCCCTCACCTCCTTCCATCTCATAGTAACGGGATAGACAGTCGGCAACTTTGTTTTCGACTCCTTTCACTTAGACGATTTCTGCGTTGAATTGGGACAGGTAATCCATCCATCAGATCTGTCGGCTCGACAGGTTTTGTTGAGTGGAGAGGTACTTCAGTGCCTCATGGTTGGTAACAATTTTGAATGGAAATCTGAGGAGTTTATCCTCGCATTTGAGAAGCACTTCGAGTATTGCAAGCATTTCTCGCTCGAACATCCAATAGTTATGTTGGGCGTCTGTTAGTTTCTTCAACATGAACCCAGCTGGGCGGCATGTCTTCCAGCCTTCTCCCTGTCCGTAGAGTGCGCCCACTCCATACAAGGATGCATCACATATGAGCCAAATTGGCTTGTCTGAGGCAGGATTTATTGGCCTCAGTATCAGATATTTGCATGCGAGGTCCTTGATCACTTGGAAACATTGATCATGGATTTCTCACCAGAGGAAAGGGTGACCATTCCTCTGGATGCCTGTGAGCGGTGTGGTGTAGGCTGACACATCTGGCATGAACTGTGCCAGGTACTCAATGAGTCCAACAAATTATTGTACCTTGTTCAGGTTGCGAGGCTTCCTCCACTTGCGTATCCTCACCATCTTATCTGTGTCTGCATGGACACCATGCTCATTGATCATGTGCCCGAGGCAATTGAGCCTTTCTGTGTACAAGTTGCATTTTTTCATGCTTGAGATAGAATTCTGCCTTCGTTAAGGCATCGAGCATGAGTCGCAAATGCCTCTTGTGCTCTTCAAGTGTGTTGCTAAACACGAATATATCATTGAGATATACATGGACAAACCGTCCAATGTACTCTCGCAGTACCACCGTCATGAGTCGCTGGAATGTGGCAGGGGTGTTGCAGTCTCCTTGCTGCATGACCTGACTCAGGAATGTACCGAAGATGGTCAAAAAGGCTGTTTTCTTAACATCTTCTGGCTCCATGTGTACCTGTTCATATGCATTGGATAAGTCTATTTTCAAGCGATATCTCGCTCTCATGACGTCCATCCTGATCTGATCTTGGTCAGGGAATGGGGTCACGTCCTTGACCATGTTGTTGTTGCACTTCCTGCAATCAATCATGGTCCTTAATTTTCCCATCTTCTTCGGGATGCATAGCATCAGTGCCGCCTGCGGCACGCTAGCCATGATCCACCACTTTGCATTTGTGTAGAGTTGCTTCTCTGCCAGGTGTGGCTTCAGAGAGTCCGGGCAGCATGGCAGGTGGTAGGCATACTGCTTCCCCTTGTCAACCAGGGGTATCTGATGATTTACTTTGTGGAGTGGGGGCAGCTTTGCCACTACTCCGCCCAATTGATTCTTGTATTCGCTTAATATCCTATCATGCAGTCGTGGGATATCATTGTCTGCGAGTTTCTTCACGTTCATCGTGGTGAGTTGTGGGGGCAACTCTAGTTTTTCAGTGGGGGAAGAATGCTTCCTGCACGTCCCTCCCCCTGCCCCGAGTCAATGAGCCGCTGGTGGATGTCCAATTCTCTTGCGAGCATTGGGTGTCACACTCATTTCAGTCTCCACTGAATTCACGATCAAGTGACCCTCGATCTGGAGTGTATCCTCACCGAAGTCGAGGCACACTCGGTGAAGTCTCAGGAACAGCAGACCTAATATACAGTCATACCGGTCAATATTGGCAACATCAAAATATGTGTCATGGGTGACATGTCCCAAGTGTCGACCATTGTCAATGCTTTGCAGCCATTGACCTTTGCTCGCACTATGAAGCAGGTGCACAGGTGGAAGGGTACCACTGGCCTAGGGCCAGGTGGGCCTGTCACTGCGTTCATGCGCATCACATATCGAAATGTGTGGTCTGTAGCTTCATCCTTTACTGGCTGTAGTGCCATCATTTGAGGAGCGACTCTGTTCGCTAGTTCCTCATCTGGAGGCAGGTTTCGAAGCCTGATCGCCTCGTACTCGCCAAGTACATATGGTCTGTCAGGAATAATGTTTTGATCTGGCTGGATATACACCATATGTTCCCCACCTGCAGACATGTGTGCTCTGCCAAGCTGGCGGTCAAGTGTGCAGAGCCCCTCCACTGTTTGAAGGAGCTTGAATTGTGACTGCTCTGTGTGTCGACTGACACATTGGAGTGTTGCCAACATGTCCTGCAATGGATGTCCAGCGAAGTCAACCCATGCTGAAGTCCTGGTGAGAGCCGTGTGCAGGTCCTCTGTGGTGTCCTCCAGTTGTTCCTGTGTGCCATCTCTCGGGGCACTCAGCACCTGGAGTGCACGGTTGATTAGACTGCACACTCAGTTTATACTCTGTCAGATTATTGCAGCCTGTGGGTCACCCAGCAGGCTGCACTCGAATATCTGTGCTATGGTTTCGAGTTGATTGAGAGGTTCATTGGTAGCCTCGAGCCACTCTTGTGCAAGGCCCACGAACACCACTCCCATCTCTGGGATGGTGTGTTCATGAGCCATCCATCCATCATCATACGCCCTCCGAGCACTTCAGCTAGGAAATGCTTGTGCTGCCTCCAAGCCTGGATCTTCCTTGAGCTCAGATGCGATGACGTGCCATTGATATAAGCAACACACGAGGCATTCGCCATGGTGGGTGAACCCGAATCGTTCGTCCCACTCCCATTGAGGGTTTGCATTGGTGGCTGGCATCGCGATGTTTTCCATTGCATTGATCACTCCCCAGTTGCCGATTCCTCCATTGGCAGCTACATTTACTGGAGCATCTACATGCTTGTGTCCCTGTCCAGGGGCTGGGACCTCCAGTAGGTCATTGATGTTATCCCCATGGTAGCCATTTTCACGGGGTTCAACATTTGCAAGTGCAGGTACGGGGGCCGCAGTCTGTGCCTCCTTGCAGGCCGACTCATCATCGCTGTCAGCCTCATACCATTTGATGCAGATGTCCATCCCGTCTCATGCAGTCATAGATGAACAATATACAACCTCCTTGTCATGAGGGTCGTGGGTGTACATCCACCTGAGACACACAACAGGTTCTCCATCGCTGTCTCCTTCATCACTCAAGTACTGGGGGCCATCTACTGGATCCCCCTCATTGTCACTCTCTGGTGACGGATCTTGGTTGTCCATGACGCCATGAGCAGTATTATCCTGCTCACCAGTGTCTTCAGCAGTGTCAGGCTCTTGTAGATCCGCTGCAAATAATCGGGCCTTATTTTGTTTCTTTGGTTTGGGGCAGCGGTCTGCAAAGTGCCCCACTTCGCCACAGTTGAAACATCCTGCGTCCTTCTGTGAGAGTGTCCCTCTCACTTTCCCTGAGGCTCCACCTCCTCTATTGTAGGTGCCTCGGCTGGCATCCCTTGTCCCAGGCTGCTGGCCATCTGTTTGCTGCTGTCTTGCATTGGACAGCACTTTCTTATACAGCACGTTTCCCCTGCAGAAGTACTTGTGCCTGTAGCCAGAGTTCTCAGGACTCAACTTTTCTTTCACAGGGACACCTGTGCCAGTCCCTCTAAATGAACTCTTCACTGCCTGAGTTCGAGAGTGATTGCTGATCATCTTCAGTGCACTCTCCATCTTCTGAACCTCAGCCAGGATTTGTTCCATGGCCGAGTGTTCTGCAGAAATTCCACGTGCCTTCACGACTCCTTCCGCCAATGATAACGGGAGACCATTGATGAACTTCCTTCTCATGGAGTAGTCATCTGGCGGTTGGACCATCCTAGCCACACAATGTCTCATATCATTGTAAAACGTGAGGGCCCCTTGCTTGAAGGAGTACCTCATCTTGTCATACTTCTCAGCTGCATTCTGAGCAGATGCTTCATGAATAAATCACACAAAAAGTGCGCAACAAGATCTTCAAACGTCCAGTGGTGGATTGTGCGATCCAGACTCTTGACTTCCTGATCAAACCATTGACCTGCTAGGTCCTCCAGACAGGCACCTGCGTACATGACTCTGTCTCCATCATGGATAGGGCCTGTCACCTTGTAAATTCTGAACCAGCATAAAATCTGGTTCACCCATTCGTCAAAGATGTTGATGTTGTCCTGGCCCTTATAAGCTTTGGGCTAGGATATTTTCATTGATTTTACTTCCGGACCTGCTGGGTCACCAGGCTGACTGACGGCTTCATATATGCGTTGCCTGTATAGCCACTCATTCCAGGAGTCAGCCCCCAAGTCTGGGCTGTATAGCTCGGTTGGTTAAATCACTCAGGGCGATTTGGAGTTCGTGCCGAGCATGCTTCTCTGCGCTCACGATGATGTCTTCTATCATCGTCATCATCATTGTCTGAGGAGTTGGTTCCTCCCCCTCCTGGTCCTCCTCCTCCCCTTCCTGGGGGTGGCGGAGGTGGAAGGTTCTGGTACCTTTGGCCAGATGAGCCTTGCTCATATCAAGGGACTCCCCTCGCTTCTTCGTGGCCTTCACGCCAAGCCAAGTGGGGTGGAATGTCTCGTGAGCGGGCGTCTCTTGATGCCCCGTTATTTTCTGGTGGTTGAGTGTTCAATGTCACTTGTCTCCCACCCGTCCCATGAGTGGGAGTGTTGAAGACAGAGAAGCGGTCTTGCTCCTCATTGTCATCAATTTCGCTCTTGACAGTGAATCTCAGTGTCGGTTTAAGGTGGTTGATAGCTTCTCTGATCCTCACTCAACACAGAACACGACCAAAGTGTATTCCTTTGAGTATGTAGGACAATAAGAAGTAAGTTGCTATATTACATAACAAGAAGTAATTAAATAGGAAGATGAGTATTACATAAGTAACTGAATATGGGTAACCCCTAAGGGCACCCTTACACCCTCCCCCTGTAGAGCCAATATAGGGCTCTAC
>Ga0307516_10007687_pt1 | contig 12338 bp, 13 predicted proteins | sample 19_EM_MG_FD_203310 | JGI IMG/M metagenome (GOLD analysis project Ga0307516, IMG submission 203310) | Populus trichocarpa ectomycorrhiza microbial communities from riparian zone in the Pacific Northwest, United States - 19_EM | ecosystem: Host-associated > Plants > Roots > Unclassified | place...
CGGCTGGCGGCCAGCCCGGTGGAGAAGTCGTCGTCGGGCAGCTCACCGTCCCGGTCGAGCAGCCGGCCGTACGGCGTGACGAGCGCGTCGTCGGGGTGGTGGAACGTGATCGCGTTGTATCGACCGTCGTCGCGCAGCAGCTGGATCCCGGCGCCGTCGCCGAGCATGTCGCCCGCCGCCTGGGCCGCAGTCGCGAGCACTTGGGCCGTGTCCCCGGAGGCCCGGCTCAGGGCCAGGGCCAGGTCGGCCAGCGCGTACCGGAGGGGATAAGCCATGACACCCATGCCGTTCACTATCTGCAATAGCCGGGGTCGGCGCGGCCGGTTCCCGGGAAAGCAACCGTCCGGCGGAGGGTGTTCCCAGGTGTCACACCCGTCCCGGGCGGAACGAGGGGCCGGGGCGGCGGTGACGGGTGGCCCCGGACAACTACCTCACTTGCGAACTCCGACGTGGGGGCTTGCCAATTGAACTGGACAAACAGCATTATTCCGGTTGGTCTGCGCCGAAGTCGACGAAGCGCGCCATAGCGGCCGGAAGGACACAACCAGCGGTGGATCAGGATCCCACGAGCAGCGCCGCACGCCGGGATGGCGACGGCACGTCGACCCTCGACCTGAGCGGGCGCTGCGTCGGCAGCTCGTACATCCTGGTCCGCCCGATCGGGCAGGGCGCGACCGGCACGGTGTGGCGCGGCGTCGACCGGGCCTCGGGCGAGCCGGTCGCGGTCAAGCTGCTGCACGAGAGCCTGCTGCGGCAGCCGAAGCTGGTCACCCGGTTCGTGCAGGAGCGCACGATCCTGCTGATGTTGCGGCACCGCAACGTGGTCCGGGTCCGCGACCTGTTCAGCGTCGGCGAGTCGCTCGGCCTGGTGATGGACCTGGTGCCGGGCGGCAGCCTGCGCGACTACCTGCGCGAGCACCACACCCTGAAACCGGGCGAGGCGGCCCGGCTCGCCGCCCAGGTCGCGGCGGCCCTGTCCGAGGCGCATGACCTGGGCATCGTGCACCGGGACCTGAAGCCGGACAACATCCTGCTGCACCGCCGGGACGGCCAACTCGACACCCGGCTCACCGACTTCGGCATCGCCCGGGTGCTGAACACGCCCCGGCTCACCACCACGAACGCCGTCGTCGGCACCCCGCACTACATGTCGCCCGAGGCCTTCCACGGCGCCGCGGCCAGCCCGCCCGCCGACGTGTACGCGCTCGGCGTGCTGCTCTACGAGCTGGTCTGCGGCCGGCCGCCGTACGACAGCGACTCCGTCCCGGACCTGATGCGGCTGCACCTGCAGGGCGACCCGGAGCGCCGGCCCGGCATCCCGGATGCGCTCTGGAAGATCGTCACGGGCTGCCTGGCGCAACAGCCACGGCTGCGCCCTACGGCGGCCGAGTTGGTCGCCGACCTCAGCGATGTCGCCCGCGCCACGGTGGACGCGCCGGCGCTACCCAGGCCCGCCCGGCCTCCCGAACAGCGCCGGCCTCCGGAATCCCGTACCCCTCCGCCCGCAGGGCCTGCCGCGGCGCCTGCCGTGGCCGAACCGGCGCCGGCGCCGCGCCGCCGTAACCAGCCGCCGCCCTGGCGCTGGGGCCGGCCCTGGGCGATGATCTCGCTGGTCTCGGCGGCGATGCTGGCCTCCGGCGTGGCGACCACCGCCTGGCATCTCGGCCGCGCCGGCGGCGAGCCCGGCGACGCACCCGCCGAGCAGGCGCCGCTCGCGACGGCCCTGCCGTTCGGCTCGGCCGCGCCGTCCGCGCCGCCGACGAGCGCCGCGCCGCGGGTCAGCCCCGAGACCTCCGCCGAGCCCCGGGCCGCGAGAGCCGCCGGCGCGCCGGCGGCCCGGGCGCTGACCACGGCACGGCCGGGCAGCACCCGCAAGAGCACCACCAAAGCCCCGGAGAAGCAGGCCAAGGCGTACGGCCCGTACGACTGCGACCGAAGCTTCGCGCTGGCGTCCTACAACAGCCCGATCATGCTCGTGCCGTGCCATTCGATCGGCGCCAAGGTGCGGTTCCGGGCCTCGATGAGCGCACCGCCCGGCGGCCGGGGCACGATGGCCGTCTCGGTCCGCGACGTCGGCACCGGGCGCGACGTCGCCGACCCGAAGATCTGCGACAACCTGGTCTTCGCCGAGGGCGCGACGACCCGCGACTGCGGACCGGCCACCGTGTACCCGGCCCGGGGCCGCCGTTACCAGGTGGTGCTGCGCTGGACCTTCCTGAGCGACGGCCGGCCCGCGACGAGCACCGCAAGGGGCAACGAGTTCGGCTGGTGATCCGGTAGGTTCTCGGGCCTATGCGAAAATTGCTCGCGGCGGGGCTCGCCCTCGGTGCCGTGGTGCTCGGGCTGGGCGTGGTGCGGGCGCTGTCGGCCGGCGCCGCGGCAGTGCCGGCGTACCACCCGACGAAGCTGAAGAACATCGGCGACGCGCAGCAGGTCATCGTCGTGACCGGCGCCGGCCGCAGGTCCTCGTACGCGACGGTGCACACCTACCAACTCGGCTCGGACGGCACGACGTGGACGGCGAAGTTCGCCGCCATGCCCGCCCGCAACGGCTACGCCGGCTGGGAGTGGGCGAGCAAGCGGGTCCAGGACACCGGCACCACGCCGATGGGCACGTTCCGGATCACGTCGGCGTTCGGCCTGAAGGCGAACCCGGGCACCAAGGTGAAGTACACGCACGCGGGCGGGGACGACTACTGGGTCGGCGACAACCGGGACCCGAAGACATACAACATGTTCCAGCCGTGGGCGTCGAGCACGCGGACGTGGCGCAAGGGCGAGGCGGAGCGGCTGGCGGCGTACCCGATCCAGTACGAGTACGCGGCGGTCGTCGACTTCAACCGCCCGTGGGGCTCCACGATCACCTGGGACACCCCGCACTCGCAGTACGTGACCAGCAAGCCGGTCAACGTGCGGCTGGGCTCGGCGATCTTCCTGCACATCAACGGCGCGGGCTCGACGGCCGGCTGCGTGTCGCTGCCCCGCGCCGACCTGATCAAGGTGCTGAAGTGGCTGGATCCGGCCGGCAGGCCGCGCATCGTGATGGCGCCCGCGGCCGACATCGGCCGGGTGTGAATCCGGGTGTGAAATAAAGTCGCGCGGTCGCGGGTTACCGCCTATCGTGATCGACATGTTCGCCGCGCCCGGTCTGCAGCTGCCCGCAGGGTTCCCCCTGCCGGTGGCTCCCGCGTGCGATACGCGAATCTGACCCTTCCCCAAGCCGCAGCAGAACCCGGGGAAGGGTAGTAGCTGCGCTGTTCTGGCGCGATCGGCCTGGCCGCCGTCTCGCGTACCGATGAATGCCTCCGTTTCTCGCATCCAGTGAGGACAGATCTGACATGGCCAAGAGCCAGTTCGTCCGGACCAAGCCACACCTCAACATCGGCACGATGGGTCACGTCGACCACGGCAAGACGACCCTGACCGCCGCCATCACCAAGGTCCTCGCCGACCGCGACCCGGTTGCCAACCGGTTCGTCGCCTTCGAGGGCATCGACCGGGCGCCGGAGGAGGCGCTGCGCGGCATCACCATCAACATCTCCCACGTCGAGTACGAGACCGCCAACCGCCACTACGCCCACGTCGACATGCCGGGGCACGCCGACTACGTGAAGAACATGATCACGGGGGCGGCGCAGGTGGACGGCGCGATCCTGGTGGTCTCGGCGCAGGACGGCGCCATGCCGCAGACCCGCGAGCACGTGCTGCTGGCCCAGCGGGTCGGCGTGCCGTACCTGGTCGTAGCGCTCAACAAGAGCGACGCGGTCGAGGACGAGGAGCTGCTCGACCTGGTTGAGCTGGAGGTGCGTGAGCTGCTCGGCGAGTACGGCTTCCCCGGCGACGAGGTTCCGGTGGTGCGCGTCAGCGCGCTGAAGGCGCTGGAGGGCGACCCGCGGTGGACCCGGTCCGTCGTCGAGTTGCTCGACGCGGTGGACGCCTACGTGCCGATCCCGCCGAGGGAGCTGGGGGAGCCGTTCCTGATGCCGATCGAGAACGTGCTCACCATCAGCGGCCGAGGCACCGTGGTCACCGGCAAGATCGAGCGCGGCACGCTGCGGGTCGGCGAGCCGGTCGAGGTCGTCGGCCTCGGCCCGACCGTCGCGACGGTGGCGACCGGGCTGGAGACCTTCGGCAAGTCGCTGCCGGTGGCCGAGGCGGGCGACAACGCCGCGGTGCTGCTCCGCGGGATCAAGCGCGACCAGGTGCAGCGCGGCCAGGTCGTGGCGCTGCCGGGCAGCGTCACCCCGCACAAGGCATTCCGGGCCACGATGTACGCCCTGACGAAGGAGGAGGGCGGTCGGCACACGCCGTTCGTGGCTAACTACCGTCCGCAGTTCTTCTTTCGCACCACCGACGTCTCCGGCGCGATCGACCTGGGTGACCTGCCGATGGTCATGCCGGGCGACACGGTGGAGTTGACGGTGCACCTGGGCAAGGAGGTGGCGATGGACATCGGCCTCGGCTTCGCCGTCCGCGAGGGCGGCCACACGGTAGCCGCCGGCACGGTCACGGAGTTGCTCGACTAGTTCGGACGAGGTTCAGTAGGGGTCACCCGCGGGTGACCCCTACTGCTGTTCGTCGTCGGTCGAGCGCTTGCGCAGCTCTTCCTCGCGTCGGCGCAGGTCGGTCTCCCAGCGCTTCATCATGTCCTCGTCCTCGCGCAGCGAGCCGGCGAGCTTCTTCAGGAACTCCGGGTCGTCGTCGGGCGCGAGGGGGCCGGTGCGGGCCGGGCGCTGGTCCTCGGGGAAGCCGCTGCCGGGACGCCAGGTCTGTCCGTTGCTGAGCCGAACCGGACGGGCCGGCCGCCCGGCGACGAACCAGGCGATCGCCCCGATCGGCGAGAACAACAGGATGATGAAGACCCATGGCACCCGGGGCAGGGCCCGGATCGAGCCCTCGTCGGCGGAGAGGCAGTCGATCAGCGCGATCACCAGCAGCGCCAGGTCGAGAAGCATGAACAGCGAGTAGAGGCGAATCATGGCCTGAGATGTTTCCAGAAATCTCCCAGCTTTGTGGTACCCGAACGGGCTGGCGGCCCCGACGGGTGGGGGAATCCGTCGGGGCCGCTGCCCTTGGGGGATGGGTCAGTCCAGGGCCGAGTCCAGGGCCGGCAGGTAGCCGTACTGGTAGCCGCTGTTGTTCGGGTGGAACGAGTCCGTCGGCGAGAGCAGGTCGAGGCCGTGCAGCCAGGGGCTGGCCGCACAGATGCCGTGCCCGGCGAACTCGTCCGTGACGTCGGAGAAGGTGAAGCCGGCCGCCTGGGCGCGTGCCTTGATCATCTGGTTGAGCTCGACGGCGCCGCTGTTCAGCGACTTGCGCTTGGCGATGCTCATGCCGCCGACGCCGCAGGTCTGCGCGGTCTCGTCGAACAGGATCGGGTAGCCGAGCACGACCACCAGGGCGTTCGGCGCGTGTTCGCGGATCTCGTCGTAGGTGGCGTCGAGCTTGTCGGGCAGTTGGGTGCCCAGCAGTTCCATGGCGGCCTCGACGGTGGCCGCGCACGCGCTGTCGCCGACGACCGTGCAGGTGATCACGGCCGGCGCGAAGCCGACGTCGTTGCCGCCGATGGTCAGCGTGACCAGGTCGGTCCCGCTGCCCAGCGCCGACAGCTGGCTGGCGCGCAGCGTGTCGGTGGTGGCGGCGCCGCACGCGACCGACCGGTACGACGCCGGGTCGTTCGCCGCGTTCCACAGCCCCGGGTAACCGTTGGGGCTGCGCAGGCAGAGCCCGCTCTGGCCGGACGCGCCGACGCCGGACGAGTACGAGTCGCCGAGCGCGACGTAGTCCCACTCGGATCGGGGGGATGCCGCCGCGGCGGGGGTCGCGGCGACGATGCTGAGAAGGGTCGAGCTGACGAGGCAGGCGAGGACGGTGGTGCGTCTGCTCATCGGGTGGCCTCCGGAACCGCGGGGATGGGGGCCGAAGCGCTTCGGTTACCGAACAGTAAGTCAAGACAATGTCGAAAGAAATAAGTGACTTTTGTGTTACCAAGTAGTAACATCCGTCGATGTGACCTGCATCTATGCCATGCGGTCATGTTTCGTGTGCGGAGAGCGACAAGCTTTCACCGGCGGCACAGCCGGTCTTCAGCGTGCGCCCAGGTGTGCGGATTAGCGTCGCGCGTATGGATGAGCAACGGGCCCGGAGGGTCGTCGAGACACTGCGCGGACGCAACGTCTTCGCCCATGTGAAACTGCCGCACGCCGGCATCACCCAGTACGGGATCCGGGTCGTGCTCGCCGACGGCCGCGAGGCGGTCTGGGACAACGACGGCACGGCCGGGCTGGAGGCGCAGGTGATGCGCAACGGGATCCTGGTCGGCTTCGTCTCGTCGATCCCGGGCTCGGAGAACTACGGCGAACAGCAGATCGTCGAGGCGATCGCGGCCGCCGACTACGACCAGCCCATCGGCCGTTCCCGGCCCACGCCGCCACGCACCGACCGGATCGCCTCCGCGCCGCGGCCGCTGGGCCTCGCCGACCGGCTACGCAGGACCTTCCGCGAGTGATCCCGCCGGCGGCAACGGGACCTGCAGGCTGATCGCGCCGCGCAGGTCCAGCCAGGCCCGCTCCGGGCCGCGAACCAGCCGCAGCACCACGTCGTCACAGGACGGGCAGCGGGCCACCAGGCCCGGTGCCGGACCCCAGACGCGCAGCGTGGCGACGATGCACGGCTCGCGGCACCCGGCGCAGGTCGCCACGGCCGCGGTCAGGTCGACCGCGAAGATCTCCCGCAGATCTCCGGCCATCGCATTGCCGTCGACCTCGTTCAAGGTGTGCCTCCGAATCGTTCCGTGCGGATCTTCTTCGGGTCGTGGCCCAGGGCGACGAGGATGTCGGCGGCCGTCTCCACGAACGCCGTCGGGCCGCAGACGAACAGGTCCGGCGCGAAATCCGGCGGCCACCCGTACGTGTTCAGGATCGGCACGGTGATCCGTCCCGGCGGATCGGGCCAGCCGTCCGGGGTCTTGCGGGTGTAGACGAACCGCACGTCCAGGCCCGGATCGTCGCGCACCCGGCGGGCCAGCTCGCCGGCGTAGCAGACGTCCTGCGGCGTGCGGGCCGAATAGATCAGCCGGAACGGCTGCCGGCCGCGGACCTCGCCGCGGGCCCGGATCATCGCCATCAGCGGCACCACCCCCGAGCCGCCGGCCACCAGCAGCACCGGCGGCGGCTCGTCGCGCCACACGAACCAGCCGCCGACCGGGCCGCGCAACTCCAGCGGCTGGCCGACCTCCAGGACGTCCGCCAGGTAGGACGACACCTCGCCGTCCTCGACGCGCTGGACGGTCAGCTCGATGTGGCCTTCTTCATCCGGCCACGCCGACGCGATCGAGTAGCTGCGTTGCGCCGAATACCCGTCCGGCGCGGTCAGTCGTACGTCGAGGTGCTGGCCGGGCAGGTGCCCCGGCCAGTCCGGCACCTCCAGCACGAGGGTCCGCACGGACGACGTCTCCCAGCGGGCGGCCACCACGGTGGCGGCCCGCCAGGTCAGTCGCCCTGATACCGCTGCTCGCGCCATGGGTCTCCGTACATGTGGTAGCCGGCCACTTCCCAGAAGCCCGGCTCATCCTGCTGCAGCATCTCGATGCCGTTGACCCACTTCGCCGACTTCCAGAAGTACAGGTGCGGGACGACCAGCCGGGCCGGGCCGCCGTGCTCCGGCGCGAGGTCGTCGCCGTCGAACCGGTACGCCACCCACGCCTTGCCGTCGAGCAGATCCTCCAGCGGCACGTTGGTGGTGTAGCCGCCGTACCCGTGGACCATCGTGTAGTCGGCAGTGGTCTCGACACTCTCGAAGAGGGTGTCCAGGGCGACGCCGCGCCACGTCGTGCCTAGCTTCGACCACTTTGTCACGCAGTGGATGTCCACCGTGACGTCCTCGGCCGGCAGCTCCTGGAACTCCCGCCACGACCAGCTGTGCTTGCCGCCGACCTCGTCGGTGATGGTGAACTGCCAGCGGTCGAGCGGGATCCGCGGGGTCGGCCCGGCCGAGAGGACCGGGAAGTCGTGCGTGAGGTACTGCCCGGGTGGCAGGTCTGGCCGCGAGGAACGGCGCCGCCCGCCGAACCCGGGGGAGATGATGCTCATGCACTGCAGTAAACCCGATGGTCAGGAACGGCGACAGTCTCCGCGCGGTCAGCCGATCCCGAAGCGGTTGTCCCCCGCGGGCAGGGTCCGCCCGTTGCTGTCGTACGCCGTCAGGCTCTTCAACGTCATGTCCGGCGTGACCTGCTCGGGATCGAACCAGAAGATGATGATCGACGGGTCCTCGCTCCACGCGGCGTGGTGCGCGTCGACCGGCTTGCCGTCTGCCAGCACTGTGATCCGCGCCGCAGCGCCGGAGTAGTAGCCGAACGTCAACGTCCGCACGCCGTTCACGTTCATGCCGGCCTGCGCCGCGTGGAATCCCGCCGCCCGCGCCGAGCCCTCGGTCTCGTTGGCCAGGACGTCGTTGGTCAGGCTGCCGCCGGGCAGGCGCCGGCCGGCCACGATCCCGAACTGCACCTCCGGCAACTCCGGCAGGTCCACCGAGACCACGTACAGGACCCGTTCGGCGGAGTCGTCCCGGAGCCCGGTGCTGATGACATCGCCGAGCGTGTCGTTGGCACGGGCCGCGGTGGCGGTGGGGTCACTCACGACGGGGTCGCTCGCGGCGGCGACGGGGGTGCCCCCGTCCGCCGGCCCGGACCGGACGAACTGGGCGCCGCCCACCAGCAGCGCCAGCACCGCGAAGCCCGACGCCGCGCCGACCGCGAGCCGGCGGCGGCGCCGTAGCCGGCCCCCGGCGGCCATGACCACCGCCAGGTCGAGCGGCCTCGGCTCGAAGTCCGGTGTCGAGTGCATGGCGTCCCTCAGGTCTTCGACGTCATTCATGGGGTCGTTCACGGTGTGACCGCACTTTCCGCGCGCCGGGGCGAGGGGATCGAAACCCGGAGCTTGGCGAGCGCCCGGGAGTTGAGGCTCTTGACCGTGCCGAGCGAGAGGTTGAGCTCCCGGGCCACGTCCACCTCGGTGATGTCGAAGAAGTGCCGCAGCACGACCACCGTGCGTTCCCTGGGTGACAGCGTCTGCAGGGCCGAGATCAGCCAGCGGCGCCGGGTGACGTCGTCGGCCACGTCCCGGGGCACGGGCCGCTCGGGGAGTTGCTCGGTGGCGTATTCGCGGATCGGGCGCCGCCACTGGTCGGTGATCAGGTTCGCCAGCACCGTGCGGGCGTACGCGTAGGGATCCTTGCGCCGCACCCGGCCCCAGGCCGCGTACACCCGGACCAGGGCGGCCTGGGCCGCGTCCTCGGCCTGATGCCGGTCGCCGGTCATCAGATACGCGGCGCGCTGCAGCCGCGCCGAGTTCGCGCTGGCGAACTCGACGAACTCGTCGTCACCTCTTCGGGCTAATCCCACGACGGACACGACGGGCGGGGGGCCGAAAAGGTTGCAGCAACCTTTTCCGGCGACCGCCCGTCTCGATCTGCGTCACGCACCATCCACCCATCCTGATGGAGATACGCAATGAGACTGTCCCGGAACCGTTGGATCCTGGCCGCCGGAGTAACCGGCACCGCACTCGCCGTAGTGGTGACCGGTGCCGTGGCCGCCAGCGCCGCGCAGGAGTCCCCGGCGGGTCTGGCCCCGACTTCCCAGGGCGCGGTAGACCGGAAGGCCGATGCCGTGGCCGCCGGGTCCAATGCCGAGGCACCGGCCGCGCCCGCCGCGGTCGGCACGGTGGTCGACGCCGGGTTCGCCGCGAAGAAGGGCTCGTGGGTGATTTTCGCCGTGCCGGTCACGGAGAAGGTGCTGCCCGGCACGCACTTCGGCGTGATGACCGGGCGGAAGCTGCCCGGCGGCTCGATCGTTGCCGGTGTCCTGGCGAACGAGACCGAGGGCTCGGACCGGGCGCCCGGCTTCCACGCGGTGCAGGCCGGCATGAACGTGGACGGTGAGCAGACGATGGCGTTCGGCTACTACGTGGGCGACGCGACGAAGATCACCGCGAAGGCCGGCGGCAAGACCGTGACCGCGAAGCAGGCTGCGTGGAGCGAGTCCGCCGCGGTGAAGTTCTTCTGGTTCGACCCGGCCACCCCGGCCGTCAGCGACCTGAAGGCGTTCGACAGCGCCGGGAAGGCCCTCGCCACGGGTCACAGCGAGGTCGGCGTCGGCTAGTTCGCAACTCACTGCGCCCGGTCGGTCCGTTGTTCTCGCTTTGAGCATTACTTGAGCCGAGGGTGACGGGGCCGGCCGGGGTGCCGGGGCTGCGTTACAACCATATCCATCACTCTCCGCAATTGAGACGCTACCAATGGTTACGATTTCCGCGAGACGGCCCGCCGTCGTCCGGAGACCGTGCGGGCCCACCTATTCCACAACACGGTCCTTTGAGACCGTAGGAGGACCTCGCATGCGCAAGTCTCAAGCAAGAACCGGCCATCGGCCCCTCAAGGTCGTAGCCGCCGCGGCCTTTGCCACCGCTGCGGTGCTGGCCAGCACCGCAGTACCCGCATACGCGGCCACGTTCACGCTCAGCACGAGCCAGGTCGCCGTCGCCGGTGGCACCGTTCTCTATCTCTCCGGCGGCACGTTCCTGAACACGAACTACATTCGTTTCGCGCTGTCGTCGAACTCCTGCCCCACCCTCTACACCACCAGCCAGACCGGCGCTGTGGACGGTGGCGCGGTCACCGCCGTCGGCGGCGGGACCACGGCCTACGTCACCACGCCGGCACTGCCGGCGGGTACGTACAAGCCCTGCCTCTACGTGGACTCCACGACGGGCGGCGCACACGCGGACACCACCGCCGCCACTGTCACCGCGGTGAACGTGGCTGCGCTGGCCCCGACCACCGGTGTGTCCGCGGACAAGGTCACCCTGACCGCGGGCAGTGGGATCTTCACGCTCACCACCTACTCCACCGAGTTCGTCTCCGGTGTCACCGCATGCCCGTCCACGTACACCACAGCCAGCTCGACGGCCATCGTCGGTGTCACGGCCAAGACCTCGACCACGGTCCTGACCGTCACCGTGCCATCGACCCTGGTGGTCGGAACCCCGTACTACATCTGCAGCTACGTCGGAGCCTCGGCCGGCTCCAGTGCGCTGGCGGCCCGAAGCAATGTGACCTTCGCGTCCTTCGCGACGACGCTGCCCCCGCTCACTGTGGCCCCGTCCGGCGGCAGCTCTGGCGTCGCGACCACCGTCACGGTGAGTGTGCCGACCACGAGCGCCGTCTTCACCGGCACCCCGGACGTGCTGGTCACCCGGAACAGCTGCCCGCTCGTGCGCCCGGCGGACGCCGCCCTGGGCGCGACGACGTTGGTGGAGCCCTACGAACCGACCGTAACGAAGATCTCGAACAGCAAGCTCGCCGTCACCATGCCGACCACGGTGATCGTCGGCGGTATGGACGTCACCACGGCATGGAACATCTGCACCTATGCCAGCACCAGCACCAGCGCTGTGCTGCTCTCAGCGCCGGCCGTCTACTACGTGGCCCCGGTTCTCGACGTGTCGGGCGCCCAGTACGCGGTGGGCAGCGGCTCGGCGGCAGGCACGGGCTCCGGCCCGGCGCAGGGCGGATCGCAGATCACCGTCTCGTCGCTGACCGGCATCCCGACCGCCACCGGCGCGATCCTCTCCGCCACGCTGGGTGGCAGCCCGATCAACATCACCGCCGTGAACAGCAGCACCTCGTTCACCGGCACCACCAGCGCCCACGCGGCGGGAGCGGTGAAGCTGGCCGTCACCACGTCCGCCGGCACCAAGACCACCACGACCTCGCCCTATACCTACACCTACGGCATCACCGTCAGTCCCAACACGGCGGCGACGAACACCTCGCCCGTCCTGGACATCACCGGAGCCGGCTTCGGCTCGCTCAGCTTCGGCACCGTGACGGACACCGTGGCACTGGCGGCCGGCACGTCATACGTGCTGCTCACCAACAACACCTGGAACGCCCAGGACTTCACCAGCGCCCTCGACGCGCAGGCCGTCAAGGCGGTCAGCTTCTGCAACGGCGTGCTTCCGATCAGCGACACGGAGATCATCTGCACCTTGGACCTGACTCAGTCGATCGCCTCCGTCGCCACCAACGCCCCGACCTTCCAAGCCACCGACGTGCCTGCTGGCACCTACACGATGACGGTGGTCAACTCGGGCGAAGACCTCCTGGACACCGACTACAACTACTCGATCGTGTCGAGCGGGTCGACCTTCACGGTGGCACCGTACTGATGATCCACAGCAGTTCTCGCACCTAGCGCGACCAGCAGCGGCCCGGAGTGTGAACTCCGGGCCGCTGTGCTGGCGTCACCCCATGGTGCGCCACTTCTTCTCGAGGGC
>Ga0307516_10007688_pt1 | contig 12335 bp, 7 predicted proteins | sample 19_EM_MG_FD_203310 | JGI IMG/M metagenome (GOLD analysis project Ga0307516, IMG submission 203310) | Populus trichocarpa ectomycorrhiza microbial communities from riparian zone in the Pacific Northwest, United States - 19_EM | ecosystem: Host-associated > Plants > Roots > Unclassified | place...
ATCGAATTGCAAGCGGTTGTAGAACTCGTAGTGGACATGCCAGAGGACGAAGAACCGAGCGATAACGAGGAAGTGGTGAGGATGATGGCGGCTAACGAGGTGCCAACACTAGAGAGGCGGGGAGCGATAGGTAGTGGTATTGTAGAAAGGAATCGCTAATCGATGAAAATACAGGAAATATTGACGCATACAGGGACGGTGAAACCTGACCAATGTTTCGAGATGTTTCTCAGTTATGCAATGACAGGTGGCAATTACATACTATCGCGACAAAGTTCAACCAGCGTGTTCCCAGCGCGAGCGCTCATCACGGTGGTGCCCAGTGGAAAATGGAGACTCGAGCCCAGGACGGGGCGGGAGAGTTGGCGAGGCTCGCGTGGTACTACGGGACGAGAGCGGCGGGTACTGCGGAGGGCAAGGGGGGCATGAAACTCCCGGACACATCGGTCGGACCGCTCGAAGCCCGAGGCTGAGACCATAGCGGTGAATACTTACGACAGGGGAATCATCGGGTCAAAAGCGGTCATTGTTCGGTAAGCGCTGTGCGGGTCCGAAACGGGCGACGGTCTGGAGACTTGGACCTCTGGAAAACCTGGGGAGAGAGAGGTAGGTGTTCGTAGACCACGCCACCCCATGGGGCTGAATAACCCCTAGGGCAACAGGAAGAGATCTCCAGCCGGCCACTAGAAAGGAGATTACGCGTTGTTACGCGCTGTCAAACAACACGTGTGTATGTAAAGGAGGTGGCGGTCGGCCGGAGTAGCGAGCTAGCTGGCGCTTCTCGCAAGCGACTGCACCCGCCAACCGCACGGGGAACAAGCGAAGAAACGGTTTAGACTGGTTTCGCCGAGAGGTCAATCATCTGACCTGGAACGAAGAACGGAGGCATTGCGGAAGAAAACCGTTTCGGCGAGCTCGTCACCCACGAATCAAAATCGTCTCCCGTCCTTGAACAGGGTCGGAACAGCGGTGTGTGCGGCAAGTGCCTATTCAAACCGCCTCCTCTTCTGCGGCTGGCAACAAAGTCATTCTACCATGCCGGATGACCGGCACCGTACCTTCGCTTTTGGCCGGTCGTTCTCGTTCCTGTCGCTCCCATGCATATAAGCACACCCCCCTCTCTCCCGCGAATCTCCCCATCTCCAGCCGTCCACCATGACCGTCGCTTTGCAGTCCCCCAGCCCTTGGCCATCCTTCGCCGCTTCTACCCCATCTCACCATCCAAAGTACTATTTCCAGGATTCACTCACAACGTTCTTGGTGAGTACCTCTGCGTGGTGTGGGCCGTTGCGCGTGTTAACCACGCGATTCGAACCCCTTCAGGTTGAGAGCCAACTTTTCCGCGTTCATCGGTGTGAGTCCTGGTGGCCCCGGTGAATACATACGGGTCCCAGCGTCTGATGCCAAACGACAACAGTCTTTTTTGAATGGGAGTCGGATTTTTTCAAGGCCCTCTTCTCCCTCCAACCTCCCACCGATTCGGGGTGTCGCGGGGTCGAGGGCACGGGGGATGACAACCCTATACCGCTCCCGGTTCGTACATCCCTAGCCACTGATTCCGACGGTTAACCTTGGTTTAGGGTGTGAGCGTTAAAGAATTTGAAGCCCTTCTCGACTGCTTCTATCATCGGTGAGAACCACCACCGCTACCCCCCGAGTTCTTATCTGATCGTTCTTCAATATCAATAGCGACAGAGGCACCCAACTTCCCCGGGAGCACTGGATTCATCTCTTGTCCATCTCTTCACGCTATGACTTTGACGACATCCGGGAACGTGCCATTCAGGAGATTTCCTCCTTCAATCCTCCCCTGGATCCAATCACTCTCGCCGACCTCGCCGTCCGTCATGATGTTGGCGGATGGCTCGAGAGGGCTTACGTATCCCTCTGTTCCCGTCAACACCCCCTGACTGAATTAGAGACCCGCAAGATCGGACTTGCCGTCGCTTTGAAGATAGGTCGATGTCGGGCAAAGCTTACGATGGCCAGCCGAAATTCCTGCACATCTCCCGGCTCTTGCTCTCCCACCAGAGACGAACTGGCGAAGAAAATCGTGCGGGAGACCTTCTGGCCATATGGCCCATCGCTTTGAATTTTGTTATCCGATATCCATCACCATCATCAGGGCGTATGCCAGCTTAATTAATTGTTCATGCTTTCGGCCATGCTACCCTTGTATAACAGCCATGTTTCGATATCCCTTCTGTCCCTATTCGCAACCCCACACGTAGACTTTATTCATACGCTCTCTCCTTTTACTCTCTCCCATTTCTCCTCACCATGGATTTATCATCGTTACTACACCCAGATATAATGCGCAGTTCCGTACATTCTTCCCACCTCAAAGCATCCGATCGAGCGTGGCGATCGCGTGGATCAGCCACGTTTACCGAGTCGAATCGGGGCTTGCGCTGGGACTCGCGAATCGCTGGATCGGGACGGCCCAGGGAAATGTCGAGTTTTGGTCTACCGGCCGTCCTTCCCAATCCAGAGGATGCGGTCATCTGAGCGGAGCTTTCAGTCACGGACCAAGAACAGAGCACCTCTATACAAACTGCGGAAACCAGGAGCCGCTAATTCTTTGGAAGGTAAACCAGCCGTCAGCAAAGCATTCAAACGGGGACCCGCAGGGTTTCGTTCTGTGCTTTCACAACAGATGTGGAGACTAAGCGCCAGGCACGCTGGTCTTCCCGTTCATGGGTTCGGACAGGGAACACGAGGGTTACGTGGATTCCGCGGCTCGATGTGATTGCACTAGTCTACGCAACATATTGGCAGGATGATTGGGGCGTTGATACCGGACGAAGAGTACTGTTTATCGTCGTCGTGCATAATCCAAGATCCGGGGCTTGAGTGATGATGGCAACCAACCAAAGGGGACAAACTTTTCCAAAGCAGGCAATGAGCTGTCAGACCAAGTCGTGGTGCAGGGCGCGAGGCAGTGAGAGGGCGCACGCACAATCATAGTGCCCGAGGCACTTCCGCGTTTTCTACTGGCTTAAGATTCCGTTGCTCTCGTACCAGAACGCGTAACCTCATCCCTTCTTGACCGAGTAAATCCGTCTTTGTATTCAGTAGGTAGTTATCCAGGCCGCCACGCTGAGCAGGGGCGTGCCCCGTCAGAAGCCGTTGCGTGAGGAAGTGAACACCGAACCTCACCTTCTTGATTGTCTTCAAAGCTCTAGTCGTGAGCTTCAGTTTCACTTTCTCTCCCAACACCTCCGAATGGAGCCGTTTCTGCTGGACGTTCGGTAGCCACGTTCGCTTCGTCTTGTGCTTCGAAAATGGGACGTTATTTCCAGATTGCCGCATTTTCCCGTGGAAGAGACCAAACTGAGAGCGTTTGAAAGGGGTGCTGAGAGAGCTGAGCAACGCCTGTGTCCCGAACATGTTGGTGGAGGGCGGAAAGGGAGATCGGAGGGCGCCTCCCGACCTACCTTTCCGGGATTGCAATTTCCCGCGACGAAACGAGCGCCATGATCATCACATCGCCAACTGGTGATACAAAAGGGCATTAGGATCGCGATGGCAGTCTCACGTACAAAGACCGGGGACGACGTAGTGAAGAAAGAGGCGTGTCCGTGATGAAAAATGTCGTATGCTCGTGTGGGTAAACTACAATAACGCATGAATGGTGTCAAATTTGAAGAGCTATGGCTAAAGGCTAGGTGGAGAAAACACTGTCCGTCCGTCGTGAAGGAAACAAGAAAGAGTTCGTGACAGTATGCGGGGCTACGAAATTAAAAAAGGAGAGGTCGACGACGAGTCTATATATTGCGATATGATGAGATGCATAGATGCAAACGCGGCGTGTGTGTCCATTTACAACGAGCGGCAGATCTGACAGTCAATCTTTGCGACCTTGAGCAAGATCAACGGCGTCGCAATCAGGGCAGCGAACGCCCCAGCCATCAGCGCGAACACAATACTGTACTTGATCACCTGCGCCCATGCTTCAGGTCAGCGGTACTTATGGGAAACACGGAGAGATGCTCACGATCCAACGCCGTTGTCTCTTTTGCTTGACCGAGAAAAGGGGGGCGTGGATTTGATTAGAGGGACGCAACCAGACTGAGCAGCAGGTCAGCTCCAAAGGAAGAGACGGGCCCACGAAACAAACTCACAAAGCAACATCGAATGCAACTTGTCGGCGTAGGGAATAAAGATGGGCGGTGTCAACATGAACAGCAGAACGTGTCCAATCAAGAAGTCCGAGCTCCACAGCGAGAGTTCGATGATCTTGACAAAGAATTCTCGAGCTGGCTGAGACATGACGTGCACGCCAAGGTTTCTTCCATACCACCTTCCAGTCCACCAAGCCTTGTTGGTCTCGTCGTGTTTGAACTCACGGGTCAAAAGAACCGAAATTAAGATCTTATGGATGGCACGCTGGATGAAAATCACGGCAATGAGGCCGAGGATGGCGTGCGAGGTGTCCCAGAATTCTAAGAACCACTAGAGACAAATCTGGTCAGAATACGTTGCCTTGAGAGGGACGGGGGTAGAGTACGTACCAGGAACTCAAAGAACCCAACCATCCCAAGCAATCCGAGCGTATGGGCGATGAAGGCCATGGTAGAACCGAACTTGGGGAACGTAGGGTCGAGCATAGGTCCCAAGAACAAAGAGACGAGGAATTGGGCAACCAGCACGCCGGCGTTCCAGACGATGGGTCCAATCGAAATCACCGCAATACGAATCAAGGGGCTGGGTGGTTGGTCGCCATTATGGTCGGGGAACGATTTGACGAACATGTAAGCGATCGTGAAGATCACGGCCATGATAATGGGCCAGACGATTTCCGAAAAGAAGACCGCTCTCCAACTCGCACGAGGGACGTCGCCGGAGAGCTTCTCGGACGGATGGCCTAACCTCTTCTTCTTGTAACCGGTGATCATCGTTCTTGAGAGTCGACAGTATCCGATCCACGAACTGTTATGCGAACGAGAGTTGCCCCGCGACATCCATCTCAGGAATTCACTTCAGGGTGGTTAGGCAATCGGTCGGCGGCATGAGAATAGAAATCTTACCGGTAGTCGATGAAGAAATCCGCAAACGAGAACTGATGAGGGTTGAAAAGGAACGGAGAGCCGCAAAGGGCTAGAATTGTTACCCAGAAGTATATGATCCACGTTGTCCATAATGTGATGGTCACGTATAGGAGCATGACAAGGGTTCTCATCCCAAGGTAGATGCTCGGGCCGGCGAATCGAGAGAAGAGGATGTTGAACGAAATCCTGGTTGTTGCGAATCCTCGACCGGTGGCGATATAACGGGCCCCACCGAAGACCAGGTTGCTAGTGATAGAATGCGACGAGATACGAGTTGCAAAGATTTCAAATGCAGGTGAAATCGACAGGAACTGTTTCCCCAGGCGCAGCACTGCCTTGCCAGCACCTCTTTCCGTGAGCTCTGCGAGAAGATCAGGCCGGAAGGTAGGATGCAAACACCGGTCTCGACTTACCTTGAAGGAATAGCGGGAGGAAAGCAATCATGAACACCAAGAAGATGCTGATGATGCAGCGAGTGATCCAGTCGAAGACAGGGGTGAGGAAGTAGCAGCCATCTGCCCCGTTCAACAATTGACCATTGTCATTGAATTCACAAACAATAACGGATGAATTCAATGTCCCCAGGAAGACCACTGGAGGGGAGGTGGTCAGCGAAGAATGGAACCAAACGGGGTTGTCACTCACTCGTTGACATGAAGACCTGGACCGACAAGATGATCAAGATGTTGTTGATTTGGAACCCAGGGTGGGCGTAGTAGAAGGTCAGGAAACGGTCGATGGGTAGTTGCGTGCCGAGGTAGTAGTACTCTCTGCTCAACATCTGTTCGCCCATACCGGTTCCGATCTTTGTCATGAAGTTCAAGATCGTTCCGAAACCAAGGTCTCGCCCCTTGCCGCACTGATAGTACTCCGTGTGCTTGATGCGCCCTCCGCGCCCGAATGCAGTCATACCGGCGTAAATATCCTCGTTGAGGTGGAGCCCCTTCTGCGCCTTGGAGACACCACCTCGGGTAGTCATGTAGACGGCGTTCAGGAAATCTGGATGGCCGTAGTGGAGCTTCCCACCGAGCCACGACAGAGAGCGAGCGGTGAGGGTACCAAATGTCTGTTCCTTTCCGGCGGCCAAGTCTCCTAAAATACCAATGTTCTCGGAAAAGATGTATTCGCGGGCTCCAACGATGGCGACAGGTGATTTTTTGAAGTCCTTGTGACCCCAGTGAGCGTAAGGGCTTTGACTGGATACCTCGTACTCTTCGAATTCGCCGAGGACATTGCGGATCTTGAGACATTCCTCCAGATAGTTATCCTGGTTTGCATCGATTAACTGAAGGTATTCGCCACGATAGAAGATGATAGCGTGGTTCTGGTTGTCCGACTTCCCATCCCCAAGGATTGGGTTGCCAGGGAGCTCGATCCGGAACTTGGGCCGTCTTTTTCCAGTCTGAATGTCGAACTCGGAGTGGCCATCGATCAGCGAGGAAAAGAGTCTGGGATCTCCCCCCTCCTTCTTGGACGGTTCCTCCTCGAGGTATGCGATCTGGAGCTCGGGGTACGCACGGAGAAGGAATTCGGCATTCTCGTGCTCCTCCTTGTTGAACTTCGAATATCGTTGCATGGAAACGATGAACTTGAATTTTCGCCGCGCCATCGATTCCAACTCGCGTTCGAGCTTTTCGGTGTTTCCTCCAAACGTTTGGACGACCTCGGGGTTTTCGACGCGGTAGAGGAGTTTGATGGCTTTCCCGTAGTTCATCATGCCGGAAACAGTTCGGTAGAGGGTCTGAGCACGAAGCGAGGACCAGATCCTGGTGCGAAGTGTAAACTCCGGAGAGGAGCTCTTGAAACCGATACAGTAAAAGGGAAGATCGTCTGTCTTGGAGACCTTTTCATCCCCAAACGGAGTTGGCCCGTTATACATCGCGGATTCTTCCGCAAGGATTTTTGTGTCCTTGACGAAGTTGTCCCACTCGACGGAGTGGAGCTGTTTCAAGTACTCGAGAAGCGTGACCCTGGTGTTTTGGTCCTCCTCGCGAATGATTTCTCTCAAGGATAATAGAATCTAACATGTCATCAGTAAGCGACTATGACGGGGGTAACTAACCCTCACCTTTTCACTATAATGGGGGGTGAGGACAGTAAATGTCGGCATGGCATCGACGGGGATCGACTCGGGTATTGCGGTGGTGAGAGATTGGGCGAAGAAGGAGATTCGACGTTCAGCTTCTCCATCCTTTGGCAGGAACTCGCCTTTGAACCCAGGGTCTGACTGAGAGATGAAGAACGGCGGTGCCCTTAAACTACGTCGGCCGTCGGCGGTATCGACCTGGTGGTAAAGGAGCTTCTGAACGTGTTCAATAGAGAGGAGGTGTTCACGATACATCGAAATGATGATCGCGTTCCAGATCTGTGACACGAGGACCTACAACGGGAAAACTGTTAAGTGACTGGAGTTTCAGGCTGCTAAAGGGGACAAGCCTTGGGTTTGTACTTGATCTCCAAATCCGAGGTCGCGAGGAGTTTGGAGTAGATCCTCTTCGGCAACCGGGTATAGATTTCGCGCCACGGTGTCCAAATGGAGAGGCCGAGGTAGAAAGAACGTGTGATGGAGAAGATGACGTTCCAGATGATCCACCACAGGAAGGTATCCAAGAAGAAGAGTACGAGATCCATCAGATACATTATGGTTAAGGTGAAGGCGACCTGGTTTCTACAAAGAGCTTTGCCGAAGAACTTGTCGTTACAGCCCTGAATCTTCATGCCGACCATGGCATCGATGGATTCCCGGAAGGAGAGCGTCAAGAACCAATAAGATTCGGTAAACTTGCAACCGAAGACAAGGAACCAGAGAAGAACAGAGGACAACCGCTGTTTCGTCGTCATGGAAGGGTAGCTCGCCGTGAATGTTTGGCTAGCGAGATAATTCCTTGACTTGCCGGCGACGCGATCTCCGAACATCCGACCAGATGGCACAATAGCGAAGATGAGGGTCGCGATGACGGATATGAAGAATTGAACGATTCCAAGGATCAGGGGCACCGTTTGATTCCGCGTCCGGCTTTCTGCAATCGCAATGTAAAAGGTCGGGCCGGCTGTGAGACCAAGTGTGACGAGGAGGAAGAGCAGGCGACGGGCGAGGTGGGAGGTGTTGTTCCAGGTGGTGGGTATGTAGGAAAATTCGGCGAAGGTGGCGGCGATCATGATTATGGTAGCTACTGCACCGCCAAGAGCAGTTGCTGACCACCTCAGAGGTGTGGAACGGGTGCCGTCGTAGACCTTTGGGGAGTTGTAGGAGGTGTAGAACCAGTAGACAGCAATGTGGATGACCCATATGCGATTGAAGTTGACCAGCCAATGTCCGAATGACCTTTTCTCGTAGTACGTCTTGTAGAACGCCCGACCCCATTGAATCCTGTCAAACTTCATGAACCTCTGGGATGGGGGAAGGTCCACAAGGCGGGTCTATTGAGAGACCGAGTCAGCACCCGCCGGAAAAGACTACGGAGTAGGACTTGCATTGTCATTCAACACGATCCGAGCGATACCCTCAGGATACCAGAACAACTGATTGACATCATCGTAGCCAATAATTTCGGCATGGTCCTTCTCCCTGCGAACGAATCTCCCGTCGACAACTTCGTAGCCCTGATCACGGATAAAGCGGTAGAGCGGTTTGATGACGGTCTGCAGGTAGAGGCCTTCTTTCACCGGTTGTACGCGATTCTGGCACTCGGGTGATCGATAGTAGTCGTCCGCGCACTTGAAAATGAAGCACAGGCATTCGGAGACGAAGCGGACTTGGGCGGCCTCTCCCCAACAAAGCAGGTACAGCGCAATCTGTCGCATCCTGTCGTACTGGCTCATGTTGTTCATGGCCTGCCGCCATCGCTCAGTAGCGGTGTTGAGGGACTTGACAGAAGGGGCCTTCTTGAGGTCCTTCTTGTTGGCCTTTGTGGAACCGAACCGTCGGAGACCAGGATTCTGAGTTTGTCCAACTGCATCGTCCAGGTCGAGTTGGGCGGCGAAATACCACTTGCGATAATTGGAGTTCTGGCCGCCGATGTAGTCCGCGTGGAGTGTGAGAAGTGCTTGGTTTGGGGACATACGGGACGCGCGCGAGTCGAGAAGTTGCATGGTGAAATCAAACTGATAGGGGTTGGAAGGCGATGAGCGGTTTTTTAGTTTGGCGTCAATGTGTTAGAACGTAAACTGCCCACCATGTTCCTCATTGAATCCCTCTGGAAGCCGAACTTCTGAGTGAGATCCAAAAAGATGTCCTCGATTTCTTCCTTGGATAGCGGGATCTGACGCTCGGTGGACCAGGCGGGGTACGCATCCCGTGCGCCACCACCAAAATCGACTATTGTTGGTGTTGAGGACTCGGATACACCCATGCGAGGGGCGGCAAGTGATTCAGACGAGGGTTCATAGCGTTGAGGGTAGATATCGCCCTCAGAATCGGTGTCTGGATGGAAATACAGGAGCGTAAACGGGAATGTAGTTGTGGCAATTGGCTCCAAGGGAAAACGCACTGTAAGGATCGTAGGCATTTTGATCGTAATAACGCTCTCCATCCTGGTAGTTGTGAACGCTGTGGTCCGAGGGATAAGTGTCGTGATGGGTGTAAGGTTCCTCTGAGCCGTCGTCGTAGTATCGTTGGTGGTTCTGTTGGGACCCAAAGGGGTCGTGGGGGTCTGAGGAAGGGGGAGAAGGGGTGTAGCCCTCATGACTGCGATGCCCTGAGGAGGCCATCGTCGTCGTTGGGAAAGGAGGGGGATATTGGGTCTGCCAAACTACACGCTGTGCTGTGAGGCCGTCGGTCGCTGAAACAGAACCACAGAAACGAGGTGCTGCGTTGGGGACGCGGATTGCCGACCACCGCTCCCACGCTTTTTGTTTGCCTTTTTACGACGGATTTTTTGACCAATAAACATTCTTACACCATGGACGGCGGCCTACATGGTCATCAAGAAAGCTTAGAGTCAGATTGTGAATCTATGTACTTACAACCGATGCACTTCGGTGGAATGACAACCCACTCCAAGCGGTTCGGAGCGATTCCACTGGGGCACTTTTTCAAAGATGCGCTTCCGTTATATTGAAATACCCGGTCAATGGAAGCGCACCAACGCCCCGAAGCTTTGCGTAGTGCATAATTGGATAAATCCGCGCTTATTACGAGCGCGAGCGTAGTGTACGCAGGGTAGGTCAGTGAGGGGGAAAGTGTTTGGCCACGGATCCATGAACGTTGAACTTTGGTGTGGACACGCTTCGATTAACTGCCAGACTGCTAGCCCCCGTCGTCCCAAGCACTTCGAATTTCGTAGAAGTCAACCAATACTGTCCATGGGACGAGCCGTGAGTTCACCTTGAGCCAACTATTCATCAGGGAGTGGGTGGCTGTCCATAACACTAGAAATACTGCGCACGCTAGAGGTCCCACAACCGGGTTTTTTCCCTCAAAATCTGAGAGCGCATACGCCGACAAACCTCCAAGGTTAAGCTTATAAATCACGGAGATGGCACTAGTACCCAGTGGCTTTCGAGTAGATCAGGTTGCAGCCCTCATCCGATCTGTCCTCTGAGAGCCCTTTGGGCTATTTTTGAGCGAAAAGGCTGTTAGTTTGAAGGCCGCGACTCCGGGAGGGGATTGGCTCGAGATAATAGCCAATGGTCCACGCAAGCGGTGCCGATGGGGTTCCAACAGTTCCACGAAAGGTTGCTGGATATTTGTGCTGGATATTTGTACAGTGGTCATCCACTCCTTAGTCCAAGGTCAACGTTCAGTTAAAGGGGTTCGCTATATAACTGGTCGCCCGCAGTACTATATTCTATAACTTCCAAAGCCTCCGGTCCCTCGTCGCCCATGCAAATAGGGAGATGCCGATAGAGTAAACACCCAAGATCGTCATCGCGGACGTGTCGTTCGCGTGCATCGTAGGGAACGCCAGGTTGACAAAGCCAGTTGCCACGTTCGCCTGTGATCCCGGTCAGTTCCGACCCATTCAAGATCATGAACTACTCACGAGCAAAAAGACCGAAAGACCGTTTTGATTGGTAGCCTGCAATAACACCGGTGCGTCCTTTGCTGGTGGGATCTGGGTTTCAACTGGGAATTTCCGTCTCTCCTTGGGTACCTTCAGTTTGGATGTCGGGGAATAAATTGATTTGGATAGGGGTGATGGAAAGAAGAAAAGATCCAACAAAAAGTATGCGAGGATGAAGGAAGTATTGAACGCCGCCACCCATAGAATGTAAGGTAGGTTGACCTGGAGGGTGTTAATATCCTAAGGACGTAGAATGAATGGCGAGACCTACCAGTCTACGCGAGACACCGGCGACGCTGGGGAGGAGCGAACTCAGTCCCAAGAAAGTCCACCAAAGGATCGCGTATGCAGCAAGCTCGGTCGCAGTTTTGTCGTCTTCCCGCTGTGGGCTCGTACCAGAAAGTACCTTCAGCCCAGCGTTACTGTCTCTCCGAGATCGAGCCTTGAGGGTCTCTAGTTGTTGTCTGCGGAAATACGAAGGCGAGGGTGGGAGGATCATCGTTCCAGTCGAAAGACCCAAAAGGTGTATAGCGAGGTATCCAAAGAGGGAAACGATCCCCTCCTTGTTGGCGCGGAGGAGGTTTGTCCGAGGAGCAAACAGCACGAACTCTCGCCACCCGGCCACGGATAATGCCACCTGGTGAGCTGGATACCGTGTGTATCATCAGTACGACGAGAAGTACGACGAGTAGCAAGACCCACAGAGGGCTATTGTAATCGCGATCATGGAAACTGGAGCGAATGGCAGGATGGGATGCAGGAGGGCTTCGAGAATTGGGAGTGTGGCCATCGTGAAGAAAAAATTCCAGTGGGTGCCATATTCGGTCTCGTGTTCCTAAGTCACCCTCCCGTGAGTGTTATGGGCGACGTCCTTGTGGCGCTAACTCACAGGGTAATCGGACAGTTTCACAACAATTAGTCGCAAGAACCCCAGCACCCATATTGGCAAGGATTTCCGCAGTGCCCTGGCAACTTTTGGTCTCAGCGGAGAAGGCAGATGATCCGGAGACTTGATGATTGGTATTGCAGAAACTACCCCTTGTGAAAATACAAACGATCCCACACCTAGGTCCATCTATGAATCGCCAAACGGTTAAACTTGCTGTTGAGTGAAGCTGCAGGGGTGGGCCTACCAGGGAAACCCCGTATGTCTCGCACTTGGCCAACGAGCGGGGGAACACGGGAAAATCTACGGCAAGAATTGAGAGGACCGTCATCAAGATCATGTGTGCTCTATACGTCGTTAGGGCTGGAAGTTTGACGATCGGTGAATGTTGAC
>Ga0307516_10007689_pt1 | contig 12334 bp, 11 predicted proteins | sample 19_EM_MG_FD_203310 | JGI IMG/M metagenome (GOLD analysis project Ga0307516, IMG submission 203310) | Populus trichocarpa ectomycorrhiza microbial communities from riparian zone in the Pacific Northwest, United States - 19_EM | ecosystem: Host-associated > Plants > Roots > Unclassified | place...
GGACATGAGATAAGATAAGATAAGGAATGTGGAAACATGTCATGGTTGAGCGAAGTTGAATGAGTGGGCGCTTTGGACTTAGGAAGAAAAGAAAGAAAAGAAAGGAAAACTGGCGAAAATCATGACAGTGCCATGTATTCAGCTTCGGTGGAGGACAAGGCAACAGTTTTTTGTGCTTTTGTTGTCCATGATATAAGGCCACCTGCCAATTTGATAAAGAAACCTGAAGTGGACCGTCGTGTGTTTACATCGGAGGCCCAGTCCGAGTCTGTACACGCATTGAGTCCTTGACCAGACACACCATCATATTTGAGTCTATAGTTGGGGGTGCCAACAAGATAGCAGCAGATGTAAAGCGCATGACTTAGATGGTCTTCCGTTGGGTTGGCAGCGAACTGTGCCATTTTGGTAACCGCAAACGAAATGTCCGGTCTTGTTCCAAGCATGAGGTAGAGTAAAGAACCAATTACGGTTTGGTATTTCTTTCGTAGCTCTGGGTCTGCTGCCTTATCCAAAGACTTTACTGGCGCATAACCAACAGGGAGAGGAGTGGGAACAGCCTTAGCGTTAACCATTCCACATTGTTGCAGCACGGCCTGCAGATATTGCGCTTGGTCAATATAGATACTTTGACCAGCACGGCCTATGTGCATATGGAGGAACTCTTTCAGCTCCCCCAGGTCTCTTGACTCCCAACGTTCCATAAACCTCTTTTTCATTATTTCTACTGCGGCTTTTGATGGCCCGAGGAATATGGTGTCATCGACATAGACAACTGCGATGATGAATGTTTTGGAGGCCTCGTCAAAGCACTTGAAGAGACCTGCATCTGAGTCTAGGTTGATGAATCCTAGCTCTTCCATTGACTTCTTTAAGGCTCGCCACCATGCGAGACCTGCCTGCTTGAGACCATATAAGGCACAGCGAAGTCGGAGAACGTGTCTTTCTTTACCTCTAGCATGGAACCCTTCTGGTTGCTCCATGTATATTTCCTCTTCTAATTCCCCGTAGAGGTATGCGTTTCGTACGTCGAGACCGGAGAGGAACCAACCCTCAAGTGCAGCCAATGCAAGGATGAGGCGCACAGTCTCGAATTGTACAACAGGGGAGAAGATTTGGTCGAAGTCCTTCCCTTCGACCTGAGAGAAACCCTTTGCTACGAGGCAGGCTCTCTTTCTACCATTGGGTTTGACGTCAAAAACCCAGCGGTTTTTAATAACCCTGCAGCCACTAGGGCACACCACCATGTCAAAGACGTGTCACTTGGTGAGGGTCTCTATCTCCTGCTGACAGGCAGCTTGCCACTCCTCTAGTTGGCCAGCGGGAAGTCCGATGATATCCTTATAGGTCCACTCCTTTGGTTCCTTCTCCTCATGGACTGGAACAGCTTTGGAAACAAGGAACAACAGGAAACTGACTCCCCCTTCCCGGGAGAGCCTGGAAACGACAGCCTCTTCTTCCTCGGAGGGAGAGGGAGACCCAAGCATCTCGCGGGTCTCATCTTCAGAATCATTCGACTCATCACCATCTCCTCCTTCCTCGTCACTGCTATAGTAGGGAACCGAGTCTGGGACAGGGACTCCCCCGGGAATATTCTGTCGGCGAGGACGACTGGATTCCTCACCAACAACTTTTTTCCAATCCCTCTGGCGGAGGATGTCCTTCTCAATCTCAACAGGATGTTTCTTCCCATAGACATTGCCCTCGGTATAATGTTCAGGAATGGTTTTCTTCCTGGTAGATTTCTCCCGAGGAGGGGGTAGAGCAGCCAGTTGGCGCTTTCGTTGAGGAGGTTTGGATGGACCAGGTTCGTTAGGGGGTTGATCTAGCTGCATTTGTTTGTGCTGGACGTTCTCAGGGGTAGGAGGACGATCTTGCCAATCAGAAGTATGGGGAGGAGGCATCCTCATACCGTGTTGCTGCGAGGGAGTAACCCCAACATCTCGTAGCCTTTGATCCAATTCCTTTTGGGCCTCAGATATGACCTTTTTTGACGTCTGAGAAAAAAGGTGAGATGTGTCATCATCATCCTCCATGCTAGGAGAACAATGACAGTCGTCGCCACCACAAGGCGCAACAGGGGGCGCAACTTCTTTCAGCCTGGTGTTATTCTGAAGTGTCCTTTTAGGACACCTTGGAAACAAGGATTTGTTGAAGGTGGCATGTGCAGCAGAGAAGATAATATTGTTTGGTCCATGCATGAAAATATAACCTTTTCCTCCGGAATGCATACCAAGGAACACCATCAGTTCAGCTTTGGGGGCCATTTTGTTCTCTCGTACTTCAGAGGGGATGAAAACGTAGGCTCCACAGCCAAGGACCCGGAGACGTTTGATAGAAGGCTGTTCTCCAGTAAACCACTTGTGTGGTGTACGCCATTCCAGGCGTTGCATGGGGGTCCTATTGTAAACATGGACTGCATGGTCTAAGGAAAACTCCCACCAAGAAGGTGGTAAACAGGCCTGAAAATGCATAGTCTCAGCTTTTTCGGTAAGAGTACGAATCAGCCTTTCGGCTTGTCCGTTTTGCTGGTGTACATAAGGGATGCTCTGGGAGACCTTGATTCCCTCATTCCCTAACATGTTGAGAAAAGCTTTTGACTTATATTCTCCTCCTGCATCGGACATCCATTCAACAATATTCGTATTGAACTGGTTCTTCACCATAGTGATGAACCTTTTTGTTGCTGGGAGTGCAGCATCCTTAGTGCGCAGGTTAATGGTCCAAGCGTTGGAGGAGAAGTCATCCAAGAATACGATCACGTATCTGTACTTGTGATAAGATTCCACAGGGAAGGATTTGAGGTCCGAGTGGACAAGTTCAAAGGGTTTATTCGCGTGAGTTTTGGTTGCGGGAAAAGGTTTGTTTGTTTTCTTTCCCTGTTCGCAACCTGGACAAATATGATTTTCTGGAATTTGGAATTGGTTAAGTAGGCCGTTTGTGTATTTCCCAATTTTATGCAGCACATCATTAGATGGGTGCGCAAACCTTCAATGGTATGTCTCAAAGTCTGGGTGGAATATCTGTTCAGCAGCCCCGATGGAAGGTTTGGCGCCAAGATAAGTACAAATTATGAATATAGTCGCTCCATCCCATCTTGGAAGGAATGTAAGAAATTCCTGTCCGTCTTGCAGCAATGAAATGCGCTCAGTGTTTCCGTTTAATTGTAAGCCTCCTCTTAGAAAAACACCCAAAGAGAGGAGGCGCATAGATAGATCTGGGACATAGAACACAGGGGCGATCCTAACCATGTGTTCAGATCCTTCAACAGCCATCATGACTGTTCCTTTCCCAATGATCTGGGTATCTGCGGATGTGGCTGTGTTTGCGGTGATATTTTTCTCCAGTGGTGTATACTCAATGAAGCCATTCATGTCACCAGTAAAATGGAGGGAAGCACCGGAATCAAGGATCCAATCTACCCTGTTCATATGGTCCTCAGCAGCGAAATCGCTTATTATGTTCCGGCAGCAAATGATATTCTCTACATAGGGTACAATACTTGTGGTTTCAATCGTAGCATGTATTGTATTATACCCTGATGGGAAGAGGTTAGTAGCATCCAAAGGAGAGGCTATTTCTGCGCACCGTGAGCTAGGACCAGCAGAGTTATCCAAGAACATTTCGACATCGTTGTCATTGGAACTCCAGTAGAGGGAAACCTCATCGTCGCGTCTAACCCTAGGACGTTTGTTGGGTCGACTCAGCGACCTTTGTTCCTCTTTGGCCCTCTCAACAATCTCGAGTTTCTTCACCGTTTCAATGGTGGGCTTAACGCCAATGCAATGAGCCAAGGAGAGGGCGTTGGTGAAGTTCGGGTAAACTGAACGAGGGACATCTGGAACGATGAGGGGAGAAGCAATCTTGCCGAAGACAAAGGAAGGGGTAGGAGAAGGGGCATGTTCATCAATAGGCCTTACGGCCTGTTGTTGCTGGTTTTGTTTGTTCTTGCCAGCATGCGTTCCCCTAAAGGTTCCTCCACGTCCTCCTCGTCCTCCTCTCCATCCTCCTCGTTGAGGTTGAGAGTTCTGGTTACCCTGTCCTTGTTCCTCTTGTTGAGGTTGTTGTTGTTGTTGTTGGAACGACGGAGGGGGACCAGAACGTTGAACGGCGCTTATCTTCTTAGCAGCCTGAGGTTGGTGAGGACAATTGTTGTTGTTCTGAGCGGGACTGCGTTGCTCCCAAGCTAGGATGCCTTTGCGTTTAATGTCGTCGGTTTTGAGATCCTCGATGTCATCGGTTTGACAAATGGATTGAACCAACGCGCTCATCTGGTATGGGAGCTTGGAGACGAGGATCATGGCTTGGAGATGAGGAGGGACGGCGCATTTGGATGCTGCCATTCTGGTAAACCCTATAAGGATGGTATTGATAGCGAGAGTGGGGTCGGCATTTCCGGAGATGACAATGTCCATCGTTGCCTTGAGTTCTTTATATGTGGCAGCAATTCCGGGTTTGCCGTAGGTCTTCTCAAGGTACTCCCAGGCCAAGGAAGCGAACATGGTGTTGATGTCGGTGTTATCCTCCATGGTCTTCTGGAGGAGGTTTAGAACGGTCATGGCGATGGTCGGGTGGAGACGGAGCATGATGTTCCCAAGGGCTTTGTCATTGATGTCAAACCAGGTGTTGATCTAGGACTGGTTCTTGGGGGGTTTGGACGTATCTTCAGTTACCTCGGTTTCTCCATCTTTGACAATAACCCTTTTGACCTCATAATCGGGGGCAGGGAATTTGTTTTGAATGACCTTCCACTGGCCCTGAGAGAGCAGGTAGTTCATCATCATCGGTTTCCAGGCTTGCCAGTTCATGGAACCGTTTAAGACGGGTACAAGGGACATGAGGGTGGAAGACATTGTTTCTGTTAAAGTAGGTCAGTGATGAATGCGCCAAGAAACAAATCAAGCAAAGCAACGTCTGGGTTGATTCCCTGGTTGTCGCGGTGAATCTATCCAAAGGTGGAGGCGCAAAAGCCTAACATCTCTCCTGTTTGTTAGACAGGGTTTTGCTGTCGCCTGGTATGCATGGTGGCATAGCTACAGACCTCCCCATAGACAAGAGGCATAGTGGTCAAACCACAGGCGTTGTCATCATCGGGTCCAATGAACATGATGATCTCCCCAAGGGAATAGTAGCCCAGAGGACCAAAGGTTCTCACCCTGACGTGCACAATGGCAGCGCGATGGCAGCTAGTTGTCTGCAGCGTCATGGACGCGCAATACAACAGCGCCCAGGTAAGGCAGAGCGTTGTCTAGCACGATGCAGCCACAAGGGCGCAATAGAGTGCAGACTGGGGTATCCTGCAGTGCAGCCATAGAGGGGCGCAAGTGTTGAGCGTAGACGCAGTACAACTGTTCGTCTAGCAGAGGGTCGCAACACAGAGTAGCCACTGGATAGGCACATGGTGACCAAGGTGTAGACAGCTACACCAAGGGTGCAAGGAGCTGGTTACCCAGGCTCATAACCTGTTGAGCAGATGCGAGGTCAGCGCCAGACAGGACGCAATGACTTACTTGGTAAGGGTGAGAGGGTTGCTAAGTGGATGGTGAGAGTAGAGAGCAAGAAGCGTTAGATCATATTCACACACCCTATGTGGTATATATACAAACATGGGAGTGACATGTTATTAATGTGTGACATATGATCACGTGACTATCTACTGGCTGCCCTCTAACGGCGCCATTACATAATGTGGCCATAAGGCGCATGCCATAAAGGCGGGTCAAACTTCCCGAGTTCAACAGTGGCAGATACCTGTTTGGGGTTTACTGTGGTGGCGATGGCCGAAGTCTTCTCTGAGTTAGAGAAGCATGACGAAGAGGTGGGAATCTGGATCCCAAGCTCACTTTAGAGTTTGCTGACCCTGTTCCTCTTAGAATTTAGAGTTGAAGAACAAGGTTAAGACCTTGGAGAAGCATTGCCTCGAGATGGCCGACAAGTGCGAAGATCTGATGGGGAAGTACGAGTCGATGTTGAGGAGGACAACCCAGGTGGAGATGTCCGTGGGTATTCTGAGGAGTAGGTTTGAGACCTATCCTCCTCAACAGTTCAACTTGACGGTTCTGGAGGAGGATGTCTTGGATTCCCCCATCATTTTGGGGAATCATGTGGTGGCCTCTGGGCCCAGGACCTTGGAGGAGAGGATTGAGTCGGGTCAGGATTGGGAGCAGTGGTTGGCAAGTGTGGGGGACGTCGAGGAGGAGGAGAGGCTGGTGGCCGAGGCGCAGGAGACTACCAAGGCTTGGGTCGACTCCCTTGTAGGGGACATCGACATTGCTCCAAAATAGATAGTCCTCTGTATTGTCTTCCCATGGGCCAAAAGTCTCTAGCCCGAGTAATCCGAGATGACCGAGTTCACCTTCTGACTGAAATGACCGAAAGAAGATGAAAGATAAGATAAGAGAAATGGGACATGAGATAAGATAAGATAAGGAATGTGGAAACATGTCATGGTTGAGCAAAGTTAAATGAGTGGGCGCTTGGGACTTAGAAAGGAAAAAGGTAGAAAACTGGCGAAAATCATGACACCTTGATAACCCAAACACTATTCCTCTGGTAGGACAACAGTAAGTCCACACATACCCCCATGACACTTGTAGGCTCTACTGACGTGGTCTCACAGTTGAGACTGGTTCTGACACCCAGCCCCACAGTAACACAGGGACTTCTGAGTTGTTTCTTTTGCTTTTTCACCTTCTTTCCACTATCCCTGGTGTTGATGGTTGTGAAATCTGCACCATGGACTGAGACCAGGGCTGGTTGCAAGGATCTCTATGAGCTGTCGGGCCATCAGCTTGATTGAGGTGGTGCACCCTTTCCATTGGAGAGAAAGCCTTCTATATTCTGGAGTTCCAGGTCACTCCAGAGTGGTTTGAAGCCCAGGAACCTCTCATTGTAGCCTGGACACTTTATCTCTCCCATTGCTTTGGATTGGATGTCTTTGGGAGTGAAACCTTTGACATGGGTTCATTACATGCTATTCTTCTCTCTCCCACACTGGCGGCTGTCTAGACTGGTGATATACTCTGCACCCCTCCTCCTCAGATTCACTGCAAAATGATAGACTGCCCTCTGAGAAAAAGACACTCACTTTTCTCTACATGTGAAATGGAACCAAATATTTACACCACATCAGACTGTACCAACAACTGCATGGTGGATTTGGGCTAGTGAAGGATTGCCACAGCTGCCATGCCTTGCTTAAGTTTTGCATTGGACTGCCAAAGGACCTGTGGGCTTCTCCCCCAAAATAAATTCTTAAATATATAAACCAATTATATGATTTTCCAAAAAAGGAAAGCTGGTGATGACGCACCTTAAAATCATTTTGGCATCAAGTTTCCTTTTTAGTGGGAAAATACCCAAAAAGGAAATTTTGATGGCTTACATAAGTAGTCCAATCATGTGGTGACAAAAGTGGTATGGGGAAAATAATAAATATATAAAAAACAGTGACTGTGGGAATTGTGACTTGTATAAATACAACGGAACCAAATAAAAACACCCATGACTGCAGGATACCACCAAAACTCTCTTGTCAGTACACCACTATCTTGACTGTTTTCCCTGCATCTGTCTACCTTGCATATTTTGTATAATATCTTATATAATACCTTATAAAACCACTTACAACATAGACTGGATACCAATTGTTGATGGGAGGGAAGCTGTTCTGTTTCCTGTATTCCTTAAACACATTAAAAATAAAGAACACCCAACCTAGAGCAAGCTTGACAGGACCTGCTCACTGTTGGGGATGCCCTGAACAGTCTTGAATTCTATCCAATACAGTTCTATGGTACAGGTCAGGAAAGTTGTCTGGATAATAAAAAAATGTGGCTGACTCACCTGCAAATCAACTAAAGTCAGCTTCCAAGCTCGCTGGTGACTCATTGGCAGGTGGCAAGTATAATGTGAAAATTCTCCTCCAATTCCTATTAAAAAACATACCAGAGCTGCTTCAGCCAAAAGGGCCAGATAAGAAGCTGGCTGATGTCCTCCTCCATAACCAATATAACCTGTTGCTTTGTAGCGTTACTCTTACCATACACATCTTACTTTGCTTTACATCTATTTACCTGTGTTTGTACTTGTTGACCCTTAGACCAGTATATAGTCTGATCACTTTACTTTCACACACTCCTCAGTTCTTTGTTCTATTCTTCCATCTGAGGAGTAAGCCACCACTTCAATTCCTCCTTTGTGCCTCACCAATATATCATGTATAGTCTCGTCTCACGTGTATTCGTCTAGGTACAAATACAGTGCTTTGTTCTATTCTTCCATCTGAGGATCTCGTCTCACATGTGTTCGTCTAGCCCTCTGACATAACCCTTAGCTTGCCAAGTTGTGGGGGTACGTGTTTACAGTAACTTAGCGCCTAAGCACCATCTGTGAATGTCCAAGGTTGTGGGCCATGTTGAACAGTGCCATTCAGGTCTCACCATTCTTACTGGGAATCCAGCTCTATTCTGGAAGCACACAGACCCACCAACATCACCAAGAAGGAAAAAAAACTCGCTCCAAATCATCCTGGAGACAATTAGAACCTTCACTCCTCACATGAAGGGGTTTTTTGTGCTGGAAGATACATGGTGGGTCCAGAATGCAGACAAACCCAGCCTCCACATGCGTCCTATTTTAAAGAACTGTTACTGCACAACCTCTCACAATGAGCCTGCCCTAGATATTTAAGTATGTCCTATTCTGAGCCCTTGAGATGACTGTGAGCATATTTGCTGTCTCCATTGCTCTAGAGCCTGAGTGGTGTAAAGAACTCATGGAGGAGTACAACCAGAGGGCGAAGTTCGTCTGGAAACACAAGGAGCAGGAGGTTACAGAGAGGAAGTAGGAATGTGAGGCCATTTACACTCAGGTTTTTTCAAATCACCCCACCCCCCACTTCTGAGACTTCCATGGAGTCCCGAAACTCATTGTAGCCAGGTTGGATTCTGCCTTCTGCCAGCACTACAACTCCACCAAAACGTACCTTCTTTTTGGATGTATGACTGATGCTACACTGGAAGTCCAAGACAATTATGGGCTTACAGTTGTGAGGATCCTAGGAGAGTTTGAGCAGCAGTATGCAGCTTGGGTACACCTCTACCTCTGAAAGTTGTACAGTAGAGGGGCGCCACTGCCATTGTTGACTATCGCTTCTGCGTCTGGGTTCTGGCAGGCGTGTAACTCTCCATACTATCAGGAGCAGATCTCTATGGTGGGCCCCACAGCTGCGTGCTTTTTAGACCCCGCTGACCCTTCTGTCAGCTTCACACCTAGTTTGAACCATTCCCAGAGATTGCGTCCCAGCAAGGTTACCACCTCATCTGTTGCCTCCACTGGTCCCTGCAGCCAATAAAAGACCAGGAAATGCAAACATTCTTCTTGGTAGGTTTTACCCACCAAATGCCCCTGATTCATTTCTGACCCCCACCCAGTTCTACCAGTCATCGATGGAGTGGTCTATGGACCACCACCTTGTAACCTTACTTCAAAAATACCTTACTCCATGCCCTCAAATTACCAACCTTGTCCATTGACAACTCATGACCTCCAACCACAAGGACCAGGGCGAGGTAGTGATCCGTTGTGCTATGATATTGCGACCCACAGAGCATACCCAATACAATGCACTCATAAACCACTCCTGCCTTGATTGGGGAGACCAAGACTTGGTGGATCAAGCTTCCCCAGGTCTCACTGCCACAATGTTCAACCTCATGCTGGGCAACAAAATCAAAATGGTTCTTCTCAAGAGATACTCTGATGTTCACAAGATCCAGCATCTCATCCAGTACTTCTTTGAGCTCTTGGCCAAAATAATGCACCCTCACTCTCACCCCACACTGTGAAACTTTGGTGGGATGGTGTTAGTGAGGATGCAGGGGCTCACCAACCTTGGGTATCAATGTGCCTGGGAGGAGATGAAGATTTTGAGGCACTCCTTGGGGCCTGGGATAACAACAACCAGACCCTCCAAAGCTGGCTGCAGGAGTATGAAATAACCACAGTCCTGCAACAACTATGACCAGCAGTGGAACTGGGTTTTTTTCGAGGAAACGGCAACCTACGTCGTGTCCTTTGCAAAGGTGAGACCTCCCAGTGGACAACTGAAAATGCATCTCACCGACTTTTTCAGACCCAAGCAAAACTGCTTGACAAAAGGCAAAGAATCTTGTTTGCACAGAAGTCCCTTGAGTTCAGGGAAGAATGTGAGGGACTTGGTCTGTTTGAAGCCAGAATGCCCCAGCTCCCCCAACTCTTCTTCCACAACTTCACCAACATTGAAACTAAGGAGAGGTGTGGGCAGACTGAGACAGGGAACAGGGTATTCTGTTAGATTACAGAGGCTTACCTCCTGTTTTGGGTACAGTTAGAATCATCCTGTGGAATCTCTGACGTCTGGTACAACTATGTTGAATCCTACACCAACTTGTTCAGGCAACCAGAGCACCCTGCCACCCCACTCTTGCTGGCTCTTCCCTCCGTGCTGAACAGCCTGCCTAACCCCCAAACCCCCAACCTTTTGCCATTGCCCTCCCCCATCCACACCCTGGAAGTTGACAGTTAGGAACTATTCAAAAAGCCTTCAGCTGGCACAAGGAACACTCTTGGCCCTGACCAACCAGTTTTCTAAAGCATCAGCTCACCATAGTCTCCATTCAGTGGATACTACTGACCTGGAGGGTAAGAAGGAAGAGACTGATCAGGTGGAGACACTTGAGGAAGAGAAGGGGTTTGAGGGAACCTTGGGATCCTCCAAATCTGTGGGAGAGGAGGTCACAGAGATAGACACAGAAGATTATGGGTTTGAGTCATGGCACTACCACTATTTCCCAGATCTTTTGCTGAGCAGGATCCTCACATGAACCTGCACATACCTGCACGTAACCGCATGTACCCACACATACCCACACATACCTGCACATACCCATGCATACCTGCACAAACTCGCAGGAGAATCTATATTTGGATGCACATAAACCCCTGTGGGCCCACACGGACACTGTCCTTATCAGATTAGTAATACTGTTATTGAGTAATACCAGGTGGTGTCGTGGGGGTATGCGCGGACTTACTGTTTGTCAGGGTGGACCTCAGTGGTCACCTGAAATACAGTCGACGCTGGTCTGGAGTTCGTGCTGGGGTGCTACTGGGGGCGCAAGGCGCAGTATGCAGAGGGAAGAACAGAGGAGAGTTGTGAGAGCAAGAGGGAACAAGGGAGAAGTCGGAGTCACTCAGGACCAATGTTGTGTTTGGTGAGAACCGAAGGAGTATCCTGAGTTGACAAAATCTAAGGAATGACAGCGACTGTCTACCACTATATATAGGGACCGAGTTTAGGGCAGGCAGTGCGCACAGACCATGTATCAACCAAAGATGGGAATAAACAAAGGGGGGCGTGTGAACGGATGATGAGTAAGAACTGAATGAGAGTGAGTGATCATCTGATGAAACGTGGGAATGAAAGATAAGGAGAACAATAAAGAGATAAGGAGTGTGAGAGAATAAACCCATAAGGGGAAAGGTCATTTGATGAAGGTGAAACGATCACCGGGGTTTGATCAAGGCCAAGGTCTAGATGTTGATGGGCTGTGTCTGGACCAACCTAAGGGTTGAGGGTTTGATGAACCTGAAACGATCACCGGAGATTGACGAAAGCCATTGAATGGACATGGGCGCATATGGGCGCTGTTGATATAGGGGTGGGTGGTGATGGTTTATGGGCGCGGTGGGAATGATGGAGTATTGTTGCGCCAAAGTGGGGAACATATAAGGACTGCTCATTAGTTGGCAAGTCCCCATCATTCCTCACTCAGCCACTCCCACCAACACCACCAACTACACCAATCCCAGCATGTCCTTCGACAATTCTCATTCAATGATCGACCAGTACCTCGGCACCGTCTACGGCGAGTCCTCCCCATCCCTCCTTCTCATGGCAAGAAGGTCGTCCCTTGTATTCCGTCCTCTTGCCCTCATGGGCGCATCCAACCTCCCCGTTCCACCGGCTTCCCTCGCAGTCCTTTGAAAGACAAGGACGAGTCTCTCCCCTTCAACCATCAAAAGTATCCCCACAAGAGGGGAAACATCTATCAGCCCTACGCCTCCTCGTTGTCGCGGGGGTATGCGCGGACTTACTGTTGTCCTACCAGAGGAATAGTGTTATGGTTTTCGGGGATGGGAATGGTGGGGATGAAGGGGGTAGTTGGAGGTTCTGAGGGAAGGAGGGGCGAATGAGGGGATCGATCGTAAGGGGTGATGGGTTGGAAGTAGTCGAAGTAGAATTGATTAAGGTGAACAAACAGTTCCGTCAGGTCACCGTCCAAATACTGAT
>Ga0307516_10007691_pt1 | contig 12334 bp, 6 predicted proteins | sample 19_EM_MG_FD_203310 | JGI IMG/M metagenome (GOLD analysis project Ga0307516, IMG submission 203310) | Populus trichocarpa ectomycorrhiza microbial communities from riparian zone in the Pacific Northwest, United States - 19_EM | ecosystem: Host-associated > Plants > Roots > Unclassified | place...
GGCTATAACGTTGTTTCACGCAGTGGGACAAAGACAGGTAGATAACAGAGAGAACTGAAAGAGAACAAAACTTGTGGCTTTTGTCACTCTAGCTATAAAGTATAAACAGCTGTTGTGCCTTTAAAATGTGTGTGTCAAAGACACTGTTAATTTTACAATGCTTTCCGCAAAATCTGAATCTGATATTGCTAGTTTAGCTCCATCATCACCTTCAAGGTCTCCAAAACGTCCTGTGTATTATGTACAAAGCCCTTCAAGGGACTCGCATGATGGAGACAAGTTATCTTCAATGCAACCGAGTCCAATGGAATCACCTTCACACCCTTCTTCTGGTCGCCACTCAAGGAACTCGTCGGCTAGTAGGTTTTCAGGGATATTTAGGTCCTCTTCAGGGAAGAAAAGTAGTAGCAGGAAAGGAAATGATGATAAAGAATGGAATGATAAAGGGTGGCCTGAATGTAATGTGATCATGGAAGAAGGGAACTATGATGATGAGGATAAAGCGTTTACCAGGAGGTCTCAGGCCTTGATTGCTCTGTTAAGTTTTGTGTTTTTGTTTACCGTTTTTTGCTTGATCATATGGGGTGCTAGCAGGCCTTACAAAGCAGAGATTATGGTCAAGGTATGCCAACTTTTAGTTTCACATTCTCTTTTATATTTGGTCTGCTCAATATAGTCATTAGAATAAACATTTTGGTGACGAAAATTGAACCATGAGAGCGTATTAGGATGGAAATCATGGTAAATTAATGCTGCTGTACCTCTTCTGAAACTGTTATGCAAGCATATATTTCACCAGGTTGAATCAATGTCAAGATAAATATTTCACTTTGCAGGAATTGGAGTGTTTAAAGCTAAAGGGGACAGATAAAAAACATAAAACATGGGATTGTAGTACTAGTACAGTTCATAAGCAAAGTAAAGTTGGAAATTGGAACAGATGCCATAAAGTAAATTTGATCTCTCTTTAACTCTCTGCTTAACATTTTCATTTCTTATTATACAATTTGACTCTCTATTTTTTGGAAGCATCATTGATTTGCTTATAGACCTTATACATATAGCTTTCCACTTGGTCGTATTTTCATCCATAATTACTCTTCTAGAATCTGTGGAGATGTATAAGAAGTTGGAAAGTAGCAGCCAATGGTTGATTCTCTGGAAATGGTTAATAGTAGAACGAATGTACTTGAAGCCCTTTCTATTTGTCAAGAGACCCAAATCCATGTTCCATAGCATTGGATCTACTATCTTCTATGTCAAGCATTGTTTTTATCACTCAAGTTACAGTATATTTTTGCTCCCTTTTCTCAACAATGAGATGTTATTATGCATGATTACTACCTGAAGATATTTGTCCTTGTTGCATGGTTAGATACCACCCAGTTCCATGCGGTTTTCTTCTTATCGAACCCCGCGAACCTGTGATTTTTCAATCTAAAGTGCACAGTTTATTTTTGCTCTAGTTCATGTCATTGCCTCTTTTTTTTCACATTGTTATTCTGTCTGGACAATGAAAGATGTTCATGTGCAAGGCCATCTTTCTGAATAACTAGGATTTGGAACTCCGCGCAAATAAACCTGAGAAGTTGAATCAACCAGCTGAATTCTGTGATCTAAAAGATCATCCGAAGTTATTGTGCCACCCTAATTGAATTTATAATCTTCACCTGGGGCTGGATTTGATGAGAATCATCACCCAGCTTTCAAATAGCCATTTGGCTGTATCAGGTTCTGACGCAGCGCATGATTTGGGTGGTTCCTCCAATGAAAGAGAATCATTGCATTTGAAGCCTCATTAACATTGTTATGAACCTCGGATTGTCACAAACATATCTTTAATGCATTATAAATTAAGCCGTTTAGCACGTCATGACTCGCAAGCTAATCATATGTAGTTCTTAAGTTAACATTTGAAATTGATTTCTAATGGCAAATGTGTTTCTTGCAGAGCATGGCAGTCAATAACTTTTATGTTGGGGAAGGTTCCGACTCCTCTGGTGTTCCTACGAAGATGCTTACATTGAATGGCTCATTGAGAATGAGTGTTTACAACCCTGCTACATTATTTGGCATTCATGTCAGCTCCACACCGATCAATCTTGTATACTCAGAGATCCCTATCGCAACTGGTCAGGTACAATCCTTTCCATTACCATGTAATAATATTTAAACCAATGTCATTAAGAGTTCGTTGGATTCTCATGATTAGACCCTTCAAATCCAAGAAGCAAAGGCCCTCGGTTTTCTAATGCTTATTTGGTACTTTGAGTTTAGAAATTATGCCGTGCGTTGCAAGTTTGAAGTAATTGCATTATGTCTCTTTGACTCTTACTGGTAATGAACGAGTAATGATTCTTCACTGATTTCCCGTTAATGCTGCAGTTGAAGAAATACTATCAGCCTAGAAAGAGTCGCAGAACTGTATCAATGTTCGTTGAAGGAAATAAGGTTCCCCTGTATGGAGCTGGATCAAGTCTGACAGTTGCGCAAACTGGTATTGTAATTCCATTGACACTGAAATTTGAAATCCTGTCACGAGGCAATGTGGTAGGAAAGCTGGTCAGGACAAAGCATCGAAGACAAATCTCCTGCCCCTTGGTCATTGATTCTAGCAGCCCTAAACCTATTAAGTTCAAGAAAAATACTTGCACCTATGATTGAGATCCTTCTGGTTGCTGTAAAATATGACCGATATTGCCTTCATGGCATCAATCTATATGAATACAGCATCTTGAGTTGCTGTGCTTCCATGAATTTCATTTTAATGAAGAGAGAAATCAATTCACATGAAATTTTCTTTTTTCAATTTCGGCTTGCTGATCACTTATGTAAGATTATGGAAATAAATGTATATTTGTATGAATGTATGCATGCTGTACGTAAGACTTGAAAGTGATAAATATATGAAAAGATTGCATGCATATCACTTATGTAGGTATTGAATGTAAATGTTTACATTAACTAGACGTAAGCTTGCATGAAAATAAAGACAAATTAAAGAATGTTGATGATTATATTAGTTATTTATAGAAATTACTAAAAATTGGTTTAACTAATTTACCTAAAATGCACAAACATAAAAATGCACAATAACTTCATAAATTTAAATATTAAAATTACAATTTTATAACAAAGTATACATAAGAGATAAATATAGAATATTTTTAACATAATGTTAAGTATTACTTGTTAAAATATTTAAAAAGAAAAATAAATTACATTGTTATTAAAGATTGTATTTTTTGTAATTTTATTGCTATGTCTCATGGTGTAAATAAATTGATTGCAATAGACCTTTTAGGATTTCAACAACATTGTAACAACATTGTATTAATTAGTTGAAAATAATATCCATGAACTAAAAAAATTAACTTAAAAATTTCTCTGCAAAATACCTCAACTTAAGCTCTAGAAAGTTGAGCTCTAGAATAATTGTAGAAAAAACAAAGCAGAAAAGCTAGGAAAAGCAAAGGAGATAAGGCTACTACTTGGTGTACATGACATTTCTTCTTCAACCTTGTTTTATATTATTTTTTGAAATCAAAACTAATCTAGAATTAATTCTAGTAATTAATAAAATTAACTTCTGCCATTTTATCTTAATCACAATCAATAAAAATAAAAATAAAAAACTTGATAATTTTTTGCTTAAAACTATACATTTTTCCTTTGAAAATAACCTATTAAAAAGGAGGAAGATTATTGACTAGAATGTTTATTCGACTAAATAAAAATGGACTAATAAAAAAAAATTATAGGCCGAAAATTATTTTAGAATCTAAGACTCTGGGCTTGGGCTCGAGCCGAACATGTGTGACTCGAATCCAAAACCTACTTCACCTAAAACCTCTTCACTTTAAAAGCTTTGGTGCCACGTAATCTATTTATAATTTTTTAACTTTTTACTATATAAACTATAAGAAAATCTTGTATTCTTTTAATGCGGGATATGAAGTCTTGAGTTTCACAATACATATCAAGCAAAGATTCTTTGAGATTAACTTTTTCAATCACTCAATTTCTTCTCATCATGTTAATATTTCATCTTAAAATATTTTTGTTGAAGAATAATTTTCAATAAAATTTTAAATTTACAGGTGATCGAACTCTATTTTTAACTTGAACTAAAAAATATCAATTGACCATATTTTAAAAAACAAATTCTAACAACATAATCACATGACAACAAGCGCATTAGGGCTTTCCTTTCTTCCCAACTAAAAATCAACTAGATAGCTTGCTCGTGCTTTGTAGCAGGCAAGCCTGATTTTTTTTAAGCGTAAAAAATTGATGACAAAGCATTGTAAGTGTATTTTAAAAAATGAAAAAAATTAACAACTTCATATCATAGAAAGAGAACAGAAATAAATATCGACCATCAATCCCCAGGAATCCAAACAATGAAAGATAAAATCGGGGAAAAAAAATTAATGAACAAAAGAAATGTCAAAAATAATACCAGCAAACCCGGGTGATTAAAAACAATTAAGATTATGGATCCAATGATGAAATAAAAAACAAATTTAAATTTGATAAAGGTCCCAAGAATAAAAATTTAAAACCAAAACATTAAGGGCTAAAACTTAAAATACCATCAAATGTTGAACTAAAGGGCCAAATTGAAATTTTTTAAGTCCACAACTTCACAAAAGAATTCAAAATAAAAATAAAAATCAAGTGAGTGAGGATCAAATTCAAAAAAAAGAAAAACAATTGAAAAAAATCAAAATATATCATTTGATGCTAAAAACAAATCAAAAACGATTGAAAAACGGATTGACTCGTGACCTAGGGGACTGGAGCTTAGGCCGGCCTGGGTCTCAAAAGTAATTGGAACAAAGCACGAAAAATATTTGATGGTTATATTTAATTCAAAAGCAAAAATCCTCATAAAAACACTAAATTGAACAAAACCTGAAAAAAAAAATCTCTAGGTAACACGTGTTTTTCTTGAAAATGAATGGAAAATCTCATAAGAATTGAAAAAAAAAGTAAGAAAATATCTGAGGATTAAACAAACAAAAATGAGCAAACAAAGGGGGAAAAACCTGGTAAATTTGGGTGAACCTTCTAAGTCCAGGTCAATCTCCTAAAATCACAAACCATTAAATTTCAAAGCTAAGCTCAACTAAAAAGCTTCATATAAAACAAATTCAATGTTGAAAGGTGAGATAAATTAATTTAATTTAAAATATTCTTGTTAAAAGAACGAGATCTAACAAAGAGCACAAAAAACCAAGACAATACCAAGCAAATTTAATGTTGAAAATGAAATAAATTAATTTAATCTAATTAAAAAAATTCTTTTGAAAAGAGGTAGATCCAGCAAAGACCATAAAAAAAACTTGAGGAAAACCATGTTTCTCTCAAAAAGTCAGAAAAGTCCACTCGAAAGTGGAAACAAATACTGGATGATCAAACAAAAAAACCCAAGCCAACTCAACTTAACTTTAATACTGCAACCTGAGACATGAGATAAAGATAACCTCATAAAAAAAATTAGAACAAATTACGAAGTTCAAGGCCCAATAAGTCCATGCCAAATGATGAAAATGAAAAACAAATAAGTTTTTAAAAAGAATTTTAAAAAATATCAAACTTAAACCGGGTTAATCATCGAAACTGGTGGACCGGGTAATGATTGTAGAACACAAACATGAAAAAATAACAAAGCAAAATTCTCAAATATAAAAAATAAAAACAATGAGAACTAAATCATAAACAAAAACTAATTGAAAGAAAATAAATGGAGAAAAAGAGTAAAAAAAAGAGCCACAAAACAATGAGAACCAAAATTAGAAACAAAACAAAATTAAATTAAATTCTAAAGGATGAAATGAAAAAAAAATTAATGCAAAGGATAAAGAAATAGCAATCAAAAGAATGAGGGCCAAATTGGATACAATATTAAAATGAAATAAAATGCACAGGGATGAAATTGAAACAAAAAAAATTCAAGAAGCTTTAAAATCAAAACAAATAGAAATCAAAAGAATAAGGACCAACTTTAAAACAAACACAAACCGAAGGATATATCTGAATTTTTAAAGGCCTAGCACAAAAACCAATGCATAGGAGAGAGAGAAAAAGAAGGGGAGGAAAAAAAACTCAATCGTCGCTGAACTGCCACGAACCAGGCAAACACATCACACCAATAACTGCGTCATCACTTGACATGGCAGTCAGGACATTTTGGCCATTGTAATACGTCCCACGCGCCACCTATTTGGCAGGGGAATGATGATGTGTTAATTTATTAATATTTTAATAATTAGAATTACTAAAAAATGCCATTCATTGCCATGTTTAGATTTTTTAAAGTCAAAGGCTAGACAAGTCATTTCACTGTAAATATATATATAAAGACAAAAAAAACCTCTTTGTAAGGCCAAAAGTTTTTAGCTTTTAAGGGTATCATCGTCCTTTAACTATGTAAATAAAATAGAAAATACATAAACGCCCCTAGATAAAAGGCCTATTTTTTTAGCTTTCAAATGCAACGAAGTAATTTCATTGTATATAAAAAATATATATTTACTAAATTAACCCCGATCAATTGACAAATAACATTTTGATCCACTGAAAAAGACAACTCTGCCCCTGAAGCCAAGGCAATTTTTTAGTGCATTGAAGGACAAAATGGTTAATACATTGCTTGAATCCACAGTGTTTCTACTCACATTCTACAGGAAAAGGCTGAGCCCTTTTAGTTTTTTTTTGTAATGATTTAGAATTGAGTCATTGTTTGTAGTTTTATATGGTATATACAAATAAGCTCTTGCTGAAGTGTTTCCTCCCTGTTAAGAATGAATTGGAAAGGACATTGTTGTTATCTATTTTTGACAACACATAAAAAAATATGTATAAACAATAAATAAAAAATAAAAAAAATACAAGAGGACATACATGAAGAAAGCTTAGATGATTGTTCAAGATTGGTGGTGGGGGACCAAGATGACAAGTGGAAAAGTTGGAGGACTAAAATGTATAAGATTGGGCAAATTGGTGACCAAATTTGTAATAACCCCAATTTTTTACATCCTTTTTCGTGATACATTGAAAATTTTCAGGTAATATTTTTTAGATATACATGTTCCACCAAAATTTCTACCAAAATTTCAGCAGAGTCTCCCCTATACTGGAAGGTCTCAAGTTATCGACAAAATCACATTACACTTTCAATTTTAATTAACATTCCGATCCAATTGTCCTAGATCTCAACCCTTTCATCATCATCAACACAACACATCTTATTCAATAACATCATATAATGTAATTTAAGTGAAAGATTTGATTTCAACTATAAACATGCATGGTTAAATAGGTACTTAGAGTTACATACATTAGATTAAAGTCATACATTCAAATTTAAGGATTAATATTACATTTCAAGTTTTAGGAGATAAGACTCTTAATTTACAAATAATTACATGGTCAAAAGAAAAAGGTAACTAAACCAATATCATTTCTGACGCGACCCTAATAGACCTGAAAATAAAAATTAACATATACACATAAATATAAAAAGGTAGTAACAAACAATAACAATGATAGGTAATAATCTTCATAGAATTTCTTTTTAGAAATAAAATTAGGTACAAACCTCTTTTACAACATGCATTTTCCATCTATTACCAATATCCATCTAATATCATATCTCATTTGTTGAGAATAATTTCATCTTGAAAATCTCAACACAGCTCAACGATTTTCGAACACCATCTCATTATAAATCAATTCTCACTTTATACCAAGATATTCCTCTCTTGATATCAATAGCTTATCTCATTCTTTTGGAATAACTAATCAACATTTTCCCTTTAAATTTCTGGAAGGAAATCGCCGACACTAATAAATCTCATTAGTATCATTAGTCTTCTAATATTGGGCTAGACTAGTCAATTACATTCACGTGTCTATATTAATACAACCGATTAGTATCATTAACTATTCATTCCTCGGAATAGTTAATCAAATCTTATTCATATCTGGTTTACCATCAAAGTTGTCAATGTAAGGAACCCTTGACATCATTAGCCTCCTTACCTGGAGTAGTTAATCACACCAGAAATGGTTATCGATACCAATGTGACTCGTTGATATCATTAACTATTCCCGACCCAAAATAGTTAATCAACTTATCTTTTTCACTGAACCAGGAGTAACCATGTTGATGTTAGTAATCTTTACTAACATCATTAGTCACTCAATTTCTCAGGATCGACTAATCAATTTAAGAAATACCGGCACCGATGAACCCTCATCGATACCATTAGCAATCCAAACCCGGATAGCTAATCAATATCGTTTGAAATGTCAGTACCAATGAAACCTCATTGATACCATTAGCTATCCAAACCCGGATAGCTAATCAATGTCACATGAAATGCCGGTACCAATGAAACCTCATTGATACTATTAGTTATCTAAACCCCATATGTATTGTAACCACGGTTGCTAAGTATCATTCACACACAAACTTAGTTATCGACATTACGATCACTAAGCATCATTCACGTAACCTTGGTCACCCTCATCGTAGTGTCAAGTATCATTATAATATATCCTTAGCCACCGACACTATGGTGACCAATTATCTATCATTTCTCCCCTAATCTCTAAGTCATTGTGTATACCCAATCCATATTGAGGTATATAAGATAGTTACATTATTCCAAGGTTATCATGACAAATTCGATGTTTATCAATGTAAGGTAATTGTATTTATCCTAATAAAAAAAAATTAATTTGATACATAACAATACATGCAAGATACTCATATTCGTTTAAACATCATCCTAAGTAATGAAGGTATATCATTGCATGCATGGTACTCTTATTCATTCCAACAATATCATCACAAGTTTAATACATATCAATGTATGTAAGATACTTGTATCCATTTCAATTATATCATAACTAGTCGATACACATCAAAGCACTTAAGGTACTTATATTCATTCCAATATTATCGAAACAATAAAACAATAAATTGTAAAATTTATCAATAAGTTTACACAAATTAAAAGACAAGGTGCAATGCACCTACCTAAAGTATGTGCGTGTGCTTCCACTCCATGCAATTGTCCAGTCCCCACAGCTTCCTCTGTACCACCAGGGATTCAGTTTTTATCAACAATACAACCAACATCACAACTTTATTTAATTTTCATTCAACTAGTATTCTCAAACCAATCACAAGGAATTTTTTTTAGGATCTCATACTCTTACCCATTTTCATGTTTATTTTCATTCTTATAATTTTGTTATCAAAACCATCACCCAACAACAATTCCAAGCAAAGATTAAAAATTATCTAATTCTGATCAATTTAGCTTAACCAACTCAGAACACTATCTAGTGTTTAAATCATAACTAAAGTTGTCAAACTCAGTTTTGGGCGTGATTTATCTCTATGAAAGGCTAAAACATAGAAATACAACTTTTATGAAGAAACCAACTCCAAATTATTTTGTTTTAAGGCTCAAAATCAACAATCACAATAGCCCCTCCTTTATAGGTAAAATTTTGGACAACGAGGATTTTCATCCCTTGGAAATCTTTTTCAACTTCCAACTTATTTTCATGCAAAAACAACATTATCCAAGGTCATTTGGCATCATTAAATCACAAATTCAAACCAATTTTAAAGCAAAACATTCAAACAATTTCCCTACCTCCACAATATAGCAAGAGATTAGGCCAAAATAAGGAAACTCATCCTTTTGAGATTTCTCCTATTATTTTTTTCTACACACACTATATATGTTATTATCCTTGTTTAGCATTATTAATACAACAAAATAACGAACCATTCATTTTCTTTCACTTTCTCCTCGTGCAATTAAACATATACGACAAACCTTAACAATTAATATTCTGAGATCATTATCCAACAATAATTTCACCCTACTAGTTGGAATCCATGACAATCTTCATTAACTAACCAATTTGCCAAAAATACTTATGGCTAGCTTTAAATATGTTTTATTTTCCAAATTTCTTTCATTTTAATTTCTTCATGGTTTCACCCCATTCATATCCACACAACCAAACAAGTTAGCTTTTTATTCAATCAACATGTTCATATAGCAATGTTCCTTCATATTCTTACACAATAATCATTTTTCCCCTCATATAAAGAATACACAATTAATCTATAACAATACTAATAACAAGAACATATTTTACCATTACATATTCCATAAACCCTACATCCATACAATTCTAATTTCATCAAAACACGTATTTAATCAAGCTTACTAAATTTTGCAACAATAGCTTCAAAAAGCAATAAGTCATCAACCTCTTATTATTGTTTCAAACCCAACAGTCAGACTATATATCATAGAGTTGTGCATAACATATCTCAAAATAAAAATGATCCAACGAGTGGATCTCCCTAGATCTGAATAAAACCGAGCTAACTTGAAAATAGACGAGCTACTATTCAGCATAATGCAACCTTGCCGGAGAATGATATTCCGATCTCCACTGTTCAGAATGCAGGCAACATCTAGGCACACCACATATCCAAGAATAAGCATGATCCAACGGTGGAAGAGAGAGAAATCAGCCGGCAACCAAAACTGCCCTGCATGTGTATTTCCTTTTATTTTCCAGGACATTTCCAATGATAATTTCTGTCAAACGAATTGTGTTCCTTCCAATCCCTCCAGTCAGTTAGTAGAGGCGTGTGAGAAGAACAATATATAAAACACTTAGCATGATCCAATGTTGGATTCTAGAGATATGACCACCTAATCATTATTGGTTTCTCTAAATTCTGCACTTCTCTTTAGCCGAATATTGTCTCTCTCTCTCTTTTTTTTCTTTTTTTGAGCTGGTGGTCTCTTTGCAGTTTTATAGGCACCTTTTCCCCTAATTACAATTTTGTCCTTCATTTATACATTTATGTATTTTATTTTATTTTTCATGTAAACTATCTAGTTTATTTCTACTTAAATCGTTAGTCTTTACCGAACTTCGATTGGGATGAGATCTTTAACTAAGGTAGGAAAACATATTAATACATTTCATGCAAAATTTCATCCCGATCCGATGATTGGATTGGTCAGTTCTTGACTTTTTCGTCAACGATCCAAATTTTCTTGTTCAATCTTCACATAAAATCATATCAATTTTCTTTCTAAACCCTTAAGGTCATTTTATTATTTTAGAATATATTTATTTTAGAATTTCCACCTTTATTTATTTATCGGGCTTATTACCGTTTCAAAATAACATCACTGATGTTTTATCGGTGCTTGCACCTTCAGTCCTACCATTTTCATTGCATTATCCTTTATTATAATGTATTCTATACTACCTCACTTATTTCTTAGAAACATTTTGTTATTTTCTCATTATTTTATCCATCAAAACACATTACCAGTTTCTCTGTCCTTATGAATTCTAAACCAAAATTCATTTTATGGAGGTCATCCCTTCCATTATATATCATTATTTATCTATTATTTCTAATCTTGATTTCCATCACTCATTGAAATCATATCACTTTCAGTCTTACGTTTACATGAGGGTTTACACATTTGTATATTTAAATTACAATTAATATAATGCATAGAAATAAAATAGCATTATTCTTATATCCATAATAACCTGAACTTACATAAAGTTAAGAACAAAAGGAAATTCTTTCGAAAAACTTCAAAACAAAATTGATGAAACAATGCATCCCTAAGCATATCAACAACTATAGTAGTTTTCTATTCATTTCCATAGCTATCATGGATAGAAGAAGAATGAACATTTTGAAAATGATTGCTACTGATTAGAAAAATTACAAATGATAATAGCTTGACCAATTTAATTAACTTAAAAACCCATTCTAAAAGGCCTTATAGGATAATATATTGAATACACATCTTGCCTCTATTATATGCAATCAATATATACCTATTAGGGAAAAGGTACACATTTGGGTCTTCAAGAAAAGACATTTATTAAATCTAGTTTCATTTATTTATTTCATCAAACACATTGTGCATTTAATTTAAACCATCATTTATATAGAAACTAAACATACCTAACCTTCCCAAAACACATCAACAATGACCCAAACACAGTACAACCAATTTCCAAAGATTACAATCAAACTTAAACACACATATCATCATCATATACTACTAACACAAATTCATGCCAAGTTTTGGAATTTTCAAATTTTCACAATTAAGACCAACCACCCAAGGCTTGGAAATCCATGGTTGGCCTTAATTACATCAATTTGTGTTCTAATTTATGCCATCACCAAAAATAGTCTCTAATAACTCAACCAGACTAACATTTCTGTATTCACTTCAACTAA
>Ga0307516_10007692_pt1 | contig 12333 bp, 18 predicted proteins | sample 19_EM_MG_FD_203310 | JGI IMG/M metagenome (GOLD analysis project Ga0307516, IMG submission 203310) | Populus trichocarpa ectomycorrhiza microbial communities from riparian zone in the Pacific Northwest, United States - 19_EM | ecosystem: Host-associated > Plants > Roots > Unclassified | place...
CCTCACCGACACTACCACCGAACCCACACACAAGATCTAAGATTATTCCATTGTGAATTATCGAAAGTAGCCTGATTACCTTTGATTCTACCTGCACTCCGGTTACGATACAACCCCAGTGTCACATTGTTGGCTTGCCCTCGAACGTCTCGGGGTTTTCCATTTTCAGGCGGGATGTTCGGATCTGGTTTGGCTCGGCCACGGTGCCCCGTGTGTCCCTTGCCACTCCCTCCGCCACTAGTTGTACTAGGTCTTACGTGGTGAACGCGGACGGACCGTTTGGCGGCGTGGGGGTCCGTCTAGGGTCCCACGGCGTGGGCAGCAGTGGCGGGCTTGGTGGGCCTGCGCGCAGACTTGGGTGGTCCGACGGGGGTCCGACGGCTCCTCCCGCATGTGGGTTCCTCCAAAACGGAGGGGTGGCGTGCCCGGTGGGGATAGGCGGGATAGCCGGTGGCCGTATTCGTCTGGTGGCCACCGGGAGGTTTAATTGAATGGGACTCCGCAACGGGGGGTATGCTGTTCGAGAGGTCGGAGCAACCAGCAGAGTTACCGGTGGGTCAGCGGGTACCGAGGACCGTCGGCTGGTTTGTCCTGGTGCACTAGTACTTGGCAACCTGGCAGGGCTTCTCCAGATCTGCTGTGTCGGTAGTGGTGGTAGCGCTGGCGGGGGGGGGCTTGGAGACGCGGGTGGCAGAGGAATTCGTACTGCCAGACGTTGTATGTCGTTCCGAGCTTGCCGTAATTCCTGCTGTAATTCCGCCACCTTCTGCTGGTGGTCAGCAGCCCACAGCTCAACATTTCCTTGGAAGGTGGCCAGGTGTTGGCTTCTAGCGGTGTTGGACTCTCCCAGGAAAGCCAGCGTGTTGTTAACCCTGGTGAGTTGCGTTGCCTGGCACACTTGTCGCTCCGTGGACTCGTTCGTCTGTTCGATAATGGCCTGCCAAACGTTTCTGGTGAAGGTTTGGTAGGCGTTTGCCGCAGCCGCGAGTTCGCTGCGTACCCATGTTTCTTCTATTTCTTGGTTAGCGTTGCAGCGGTCATATACATACCTGGTCCCTTCTGCTAGCGCTTGGTATGCGTGTTCAATACGCTGGATGCGCTGATCCGTGTGGTCGACCATGTTCCCGCAAATCCTCACTAACTCCTTCAAATCTTCTTCGGCCTGCTTCTGCTGTTTTGCCAGGGTGCGGAGCCAGACCGTCGGATTCGCAAGTTCCAATGATTGCTCCTGGGGTTGAGTGGTCATTCCATCCGTGATCTGGAGCAGGTCTCATGGCGCCTCGAGCCGGAGCATGTTGAAATCCGAGGTAGTTGACATTGTCCTTAATATAGATCGAGAGGATGTCCAGTATAGACGGTTGAATCGTAGTCGAAGTGGTACTCAAATAGGTCGAGGAGCTCGTCCTTATCGAAGTCAGCAGGTTGGGATAGTAGCGCACAGTTCCACCACTGCTGGGTATACCAATGGTATGGGGCGCACTCAATTGTCTCGTGGATCAGCTTTGGTCCGTCGAAGAATTCTTCCCACTGCTCGTATTTTAGATTTCGTTGTCGATTGACTGAAAGGTGTAGTCGAAGGAGTATTGTGACTTAGGCTGTAGGAAGGTGGATAGTTCGAGTAGGTAGAGGTGGTCTTCGAAGTAGGTGTCGTCGAAGCAAGTCATGAAAGTAGGGTGATTTGAGATCAAGATTATAGTGTGACACTGGGGTTGTTTCGTAACCGGAGTGGGGTTTGAATCAAAGGTAATCAGGCTACTTTCGATAATTCACAACGGAATAATCTTAGATCATGTAGGTGGGTTCTGGTGGTAGTTTTCGGTCTGCTTCTTCTTCCTTTCAGGAGAGAAGAGTCAGATTATATATCACTCGGGGCGTCATGAGATTTGATGACTCGGGCTAACTATCCTTCCAAGGCTTTCGACCCTGTGGGCAATCCATTGGTCCTAACTGGGGTCAAGATAAGGAAGATGAGTTCTTCAGGCACCGAGGTGGAGTCGCTGCGCCTAGACTCTTTTTCTCGTACACCTTCCGGGTAACGTGGCAGCTCCTTTCGGGAGTCTGCCCTAGTCTAGCCAGCCTCTGTTTCGTGTGCAGTCAAATCCCTCACCCCGGAGTTAGGTACTCTTACGACCGGTCTCGGCTGTAAGCCCTAACTCCGTTCCTTTATCTCCCGCCTAGACTCTCTGAACCGATCTTTCCAGAAATAGCTAGCTACCAGTCTCCATCTTTTCTTCGGTACGTATCTTTCTAAGGATCCGTACCGACCCATGATCCTTCAGGTGTAACAGTGTCCAAGTATTCCACTTGGATTGCCACTAAGTAGTTAACCCAGGTGTCGCCTTCCCCGAGTGTATCGTAACGATACAAATCCCATGCTTTCACGGTGCTGGTAAGGAGGGTACCTTCCCAAGTGATCCTCTGTTGATCCCCCGTTTCTGGATAGAAGCTTAGGTATTTGGTCACTGTTTTCCACATGTGCTGAACGAGGTCGAGGGTTTTCCGTCAAAAGTTTCGGGGTTCGTCATCTTGAGGCGGGACGTGCGGATCCAGTTAACCCAGGTGTCGCCTTCCCCAAACGTATCGTAACGATACAAATCCCATGCTTTCGCGGTGCCGGTAAGGAGGGTGCCTACCCAAGCGATCCTCTGTTAATCCCCCATTTCTGGATAGAAGCTTAGGTATTTGGTTACCATTTTCCACCATGTGCTGAACGAGGTTGAGGGTTTTCCATCGAAAGTTTTGGGGTTCGTCATCTTGAAGCGGGATGTTCGGATCCACTTCTCCCTTGGTTGCTGGTCCTGCAAGGTCCATTCTACCCCTTCCACTACTAGCCGTATAATGTCCTGTGTAGAGATTGTAGGCACCTGATTTCTGGGGGACGAGGGCGAGTGGAACTGTCGGAAGGGCAGCCGAGGTGGCTCTGACAGAGGGCCCGAGGGTGGTCCCGAGGAGGATCCTGGGGGCGACATGGGTGGGGCTGCTCCCATGGTCACTGCCAGATCGGGTGGCAGTGGTTGCAGGGAAGGCGGGCGTCGGATTTGGTCCAGCCATTACCTCATGTCTGGTGTCGTGGGTAGTGCTGCAGGTCGGTTTCGTCGCGTCACTGGGGCTGGGTCTCGGCGTAATGGGTTTCCTAAAGCAGGTTGCGAAGGTGGGGCCGATGGGGCACTAGTACTGGTCAGGCAGATGGAGCTTCTCCATGGGGGTCGCCCGGTTGATGTTTGGCGATGGATGGGTGTTGTGGGTAGCGGGATACTGGTTGTTACTTGTTGGATCTCCGTCCTTGCTTCCCAGAGTTGTTTCTCCAGGGTGGCTACTCGTTCCTGGTAGGCAACGGTCCATAGCTCCATGTTCCCCTAGAAGTTGGCTAGGTGTTGGTTTCGGACCGTGTTAGCTTCCCCCAAGAAGGACAGTGCGTTGGTTACCTGGGCCAGCTGAGTGGCTTGACATATCTGCAGTTCGTTGGCCTCATTGGTGTGTTCGATGATCGCCTGCCACACGTCTCTGGCCAGGGATTGGTATGCGTTTGCCATGGTCAACAGTTCGCTGCGTATCCATTCTTCGGCTATTTCCTCATTAGTGTTTACTCAGTCATATACATACCTGGTGCCTTCTGCCAGCGCTTGGTAGGCTTGCTCAATCGGCTGTATCCATTGATCGTTCTTGTCGATGGTGTTGCTGCACAGCTCGGAGAGTTGCCGTAGGTCCTTATCGGCCAGACGCTGCTGTCGTGCCATGGTTCGGACCGTGACCGCGGGGTTGGCTAGTTCCACAACTTGCTCGGGGGCCGGGGCTCCCACGGTAATCTGAAGCAGGTCTCAGGGGGCTTCGAGCTGGAGCATGTTAAAGTCCCTGGAAGTTGTCATTATCTAGTATAGGTTGAGAAAGTCTCCACTGTAGATGGTTGAGTCGTAGTCGAATAGATAATCAAATAGGTCGAAGAGTTTATCTTCGTTGAAATCGGCAGGTTGGGACAATAGTGCACAGTACCACCACTGCTGAGTATACCACTGGTATGGGGCGCACTCGATTGTTTCGTAGATTGGCTTAGGTCTATCGAGCGCTTCCTCCCACTTTGCGTTGTTGGTGAGTTCGCTGTCAATTGACTGAAAGGTGTAGTCGAAGGAATATTGTGACTTTGGTTCCACTAAGTTAGATAACTCAGGTAGGTAGAGGTGGTCTTTGAAGTGAACTCCATAAGGGTGATTCATTCATTGTGAAAGTCCTTTTGGTAGGGTGATTTTGGATCAAAGATTATAGTGTGACACTGGGGTTGTCTCGTAACTAGGGTGTAGGAGAGTCAACAGTGATCAGGCTACTTTCGATAATTAACAATGGAATAATCTTAGATCTTGTATGTGGGTTTCTTTCTCTTTCTCGGTGGTAGTGTTCATGCTGTCCCTCCCTTTTTCTCCCTGAGTGAAGAGTCAGGTTATATATCGTACCGGTTGGCATGACATCAGATGACTCGGTCTGACTATTCCTCCGAGGTATTTTGACCCCGTGGGCGACTCCTTTGTCCTGGCCAGGTCGTAGATAAGGGAGATGAGGTTTTCTGCAACGAAGCGGGGTACTGGGTCCAGACTCTTTTCTCGCGCACCTATCAGAGGTGGTGTGGCTTCTCCTTATCTCAAGGAGGGCCCGAGTCCGGTCAATTCCCACCCATTTACTATCATCCCCTCACCCCGGAGTTTATCTCTTACAGCCGGTCTCACGGCCATAAACTAACTCCGTTCCCTTTTTCTCCCGCCTAGACTCTCGGAGCCGATCTTTCCCGGAATAGCTAGCTACCGGTGCCTATCTATCTTCTGTACGTACTTTCCTAAGAGTACGTACTGACCTGTGATATTTCAAGGTATAACACTACCTCCCCTCTCCCCAAGCCTTGTCTCAAGCGCTTTTTCCTCTCAGATATATTTTCCCAAGTAGCCTGGCTCCTTCTGTAGATGTGTTTCCCTTGTGGGGTATCTTGTTGGGTTGTTACCATAACTGTAGTCCTCCTCCCCTACAGCCCTCCCAGTCACCGGATCAGGACATGACTCTGTAATCCATCAAAATGACTGGGCCCTCAGAGTAAGCCGGTGCATACTCTTACTGTCTAGATGAACTTTGATCGCATCGCGCATTCGCTTCTTCTGCTTCCCGTACTCAGGCTCCGGGGTCAACAAGGTTTGCAGAGGATCGGCAGAGGCATGGTATCCTTTGTGGCTAGTCCGGTATCCCGAAAGTGACTGGGCCTGATCAAGGGCTCTACAGTGTAGGTAGGAGTGACCGTGCCTTATTCAGGGATCGCCTGACTGTCATGCTTGCTCTGTTGCCAGTTCCGTTTCTGGGTAAGGAGAATATGACCGTACAGGATCGCGTCAAATTCATCGGGTCGATTAGGGCTCTTCGCCGGACGCTCCGTCAGTGGTTTTTCGTGGGTGCCCGAGAGGTGGGTCTTTTTGTCGGTTTACAGCGCTTTGGTACTGAAGTCCTCCACCCCTTCAGCCCAATACCGCCAGGTCCTCGGTGGATCTGGTCTAGCTTTTGGTGAGCCGGTAGTCCCTTGGTGCGTCCGGATTCCATTGATGCAACTCCCAGAGTTTCTCCAGGCCACCTACTGAAAAAGTTGTCGTATGGTTCTTCCGTCCAGTCTTTTCGTTCCGGATAGTCGAGCCATTTGACAAGGTAAAGTATTCGCTTGTTATTTCTGCGGCCGCGTTTGACCGAGAACATTACTTCTTCGACATTGTATTCCTCGCTTTGTTCGATGTCGTCTGCTTCTCGGAGTACTTTGGATGGGTCTGGTGAGGCTCGGTGTTCGCTTGTTCGGTATGGTTCGAGGAGTGATACATGGAAGATGTTGTGGATCTTCCATTTCCGTGGCAGCGTAAGGCGGACGGTGAGCGGAGAGACAATTTTCTCGATCTGGAAGGGGCCATGATTTTTCCGATCCAGCTTTCTTGAGGGGCAGCGCGTTTTAATGTTGCACCCGCTGAGTATGACCAAGTCCCCTACTTGATATGCCGGGGGTTCCTTATGGTCTGGGTCGGGATATCGACGCATTCGTTCCTGTGCGGCTTCCAGCCCCTTGCAGGACTCATCGTGCATGGTGTGCATCCAATGTGCGTAGATCGTGCTCGCCTGGTTGAGGGGTCTGGTGGTGGCCAGATTCATGGTGACCAGGTGGACCCCATAGTTTGCGTAGAACGGAGACATTCCGTTTTCCATGGTGACTGAATTGTTGTAGGCGAATTCGGCTATTGGTAGGAGGGAGACCCAGTTGTCCTGTTCCCGACTGACGAACGCTTGGAGATATGCCTCGATCATCTGGTTGAGGCGCGCTGTTTGCCCATCAGTCTGGGGGTGAAAGGCCGTTGACATTTGTGGTCGGATCCCAGATAGCCTGAGGAATTCCTTCCAGACTTCCGAGCTGAATCGGGAGTCTCAGTTGGAAACGATATCTGTTGGAAGTCTGTGGTACTTCCTGATTTCCCTTGCTAAGGTCACTGCCAAATGGGTGGCAGTTTTCCTGTCCTTTGGTAGCAGAAAGAAATGTGCCATCTTTGTGAATCGGTCAATAACCACCCACAATTGGTTACAGTCTTCTGACAGTGGCAACTCGGTAATGAAGTCCATCGCAATGGACTGCCCTGGGGCATAGGTGAGTTCCAAAGGGGATGAAAGCCCATAGGGCGGGTACCTTGTTGCTTTGTTTTTCTGGCATTCCGGACAGCTTCGGACGAAGTCAACGATCCGCTTCTCCATATTTGGCCACCAGAAGTTTCGTCTGACAAGCTCAATGGTTTTGTCCTGTCCCATATGGCCCGACACTTTTGAGTCGTGTTCGGACTTGAGAATTGTTCGCCTGAGGGCCCCATCCTTTCGTTCGGTTTTTTCTTTTTTCCCAAAGTTTCAGTACTGGGTGCCTCCGCTGATCGTTTTTGTGTGATGCCACTTACGAGGTTGATGGTCTTCGGCCGTGGCTGCTTCAGACCATTCAAAAATCCGACCCTGAGTCCTCCCATGGCATTAGGTCGGTGTCCATGGTTTCCTCTGCTGCCACTTTTTGCTGCTTCGAGGCTGGCGGCTGTTTGGGTTCCTCGGATCTCTTCCTTTTCTCTTGTCCTACCACCGACGCCTTCCATGGGGCTGGAGGTAGGGGCGTCCCTCTTCGAGTGTTAAAGGCTAGGTATTCGCAAGTTTTATGCCCCCCACGACCACACCGCCAGCAATCTTCCCAGCTTTGCCGATACTCCTCTTTTTCGGCGTTTGGTACCCCTTTCATTGCTTTGTCTGCCGTACTCCAAGTATCTTTTTTCCCGAACCAGTTTGATTTCCTTGGTGTCTAGTTGTTGGAATGATCTGGGCGTTTATTTTCTCGTGTTTCTTCCCTTTTTGGGGCACGGTCCTTCTCTCTCGATGTTTCCTTCTTTTTTTCTTCTATTCTTCCTTGACGGCCTTCCCGGGTGTTTTCAAGTGCCTTTATTCTTTCAACCTGTAGTCCTGCCTGGTAGCTGGCATCGAGATATCCTTCGTCGTCAGGGAATTCCCCCAGGTAGTGAGAGAATCTCATTCGCAAGATTTCCGACGTCATTGCTAGATCCACTTTTCCCTGCAGGCCTTCTCCGGTGCCGTGGGCATAGTTGTAAAGGGCCCGAAATTCGGTAAAGTAGGATCGGATGTCACCATTGTATTTGAGCTGGCTCAACTTCTTAAGCTGGGTGTTCGCCACTTCTCGTGTGTCCTAGTATTCCACTCGGATTGCCGCTAAGTAGTTAACCCAGGTGTTACCTTCCCCGAGCATATCATAACGATGCAAATCCCATGCTTTCGTGGTGCCAGTAAGGAGGGTGCCTTCCCAAGCGATCCTCTGTTGATCCCCCATTTCTGGATAGAAGCTTAGGTATTTGGTCACCGTTTTCCACCATGTGCTGAATGAGGTCAAGGGTTTTCCGTCGAAAGTTTCAGGGTTCGTCATCTTGAGGCGGGACATGTGGATCCAGTTAACCCAGGTGTCACCTTCCCCAAACGTATCGTAACGATGCAAATCCCATGCTTTCGTGGTGCAGGTAAGGAGGGTGCCTACCCAAGCAATCCTCTGTTGATCCATTATTTCTGGATAGAAGCTTAGGTATTTGGTCACCGTTTTCCACCATGTGCTGAACGAGGTCCAGGGTTTTCCGTCGAAAGTTTCGGGGTTCGTCAACTTGAGATGGGACATGCGGATCCGCTTCTCCCTTGGTTGCTGGTCCTGCCAGGTCCGTTCTAACCCTTCCACTACTAGCCGTATAATGTCCTGTGTAGAGATCGTAGGCACCGGATTTCTGCGGGACAAGGGCGAGCGGAACCATCAGAAGGGCGGCTGAGGTGGCTCTGACTGAGGGCCTGAAGGTGGTTACGAGGAGGATCCTGGGGGCGACGCGGGTGGGGCTGCTCCCATGGTCGCCGCCGGCTCGGGTGACAGTGGTTGCAGGGAAGGCAGGCATCGGAGTTGAGCCAGCCATTGCCTCATATCTGAGGTCGTGGGTAGCACTGCAGGTCAGTTTCGTCGGGTTGCTGGGGCTGGGTCTAGGCGTAACGCACTTCCTAAAGCGGGTTGCGATGGTGGGGCCAATGGGGCACTGGTGCTGGTCGGGCAGATGGGGCTTCTCCATGGGGGTCACCCGGTTGATGTTTGACGATGGATGGGTGTTGTGGGTAGCGGGATTCTGGTTGTTACTTGTTGGATCTCTGTTCTTGCTTCCCCGAGTTGTTTCTCCAGGGTGGCTACTCGTTCCTAGTGGGCAACAGCCCATAGCTCTACTGTAACACTCGGGTGTTTCACCAACCGCACAATCGCCCAGGTGGTCACCAACAGTCTTTCACCCTTGAGCGGGCAACACTTGTATGATAGCAGCAGAGCGACTGTGTAGTTCTGAAGGATTCGCATGGGAGTGGATGGGAAAATTCACTAAGTGATTCGCGTTCGAAATATCACTAGAGAGTTGATCCCAGAAACAATGTAATATTGTTAACACTCAACTTCCAACTGATCGTTGCTGATGCCTCTCTACGTAGGAAACTGGAGCTCTTTAAATGTCGCGCCGACTCTTTGGCCGTCCTCCCTCGGGCTGACTCGGGAAGCGCAATACCTCGGTATTACGCAGCAGCATCTCTCCTCGTCTGAGGGAGATATGGTTGATTGGGACGTGGCACTGATGAATAGGTATGGACCCAGAAGATCTTCGATCTGAGTGCTTGCGAACAATCTTCGTTTGCACCCTCTTGTAGGCGTCGTCACCCTCGTGCTCCTGATCGCAGCCCTTACTGGCTAAATGCTTCTCAGGTGCATCCGTGGTCGCAATCTATGAGTCTAGATGCTTCCAGGAATATCTGGTGATGTCGGTACAAGTGCCGCAGCAATCGCAGTTAACTGAAGAACACGTCTGTGTAACTTAACAAGTTAAGGTCCGATCTTCTTCAAACAACTGACAGATGGTCTGGCTCCCCTCATATACCCACCGGACCCGTTCCGCCTCGCGCGTCCTGCACGACCGCTCGCGAGTTATTTTGTACCCAGAAAAAGTTGACATTTTTGCTGGTATACAGCAACTAGTAGCTTTTAGTATGGGTCTCGCGGAGGATAACCTTGACACCTCCCAGGGATGTGACCAGACCCCCGTCTGAGGCTTCCACTCATCCCCTTTCCCTTTGGTAACCTTGAGTTACCACCTGGCTGCTGTTGGGTCGGTAATACTCCTCTCTTTCAGAGCTTGCCCCTGCCTGTGACTTTCACTCATGAAATCTCACTCGGCCTCAATCCCCAGATTGAGTCTGGCTAGTCATACTAATTGCATGTCTTGGGGTGTCACCAGTGCACTGGGTGTAACACTACCCCCTCCCTGACAAGGGTTCGTCCTCGGACCAAAGTTCATCAACCCTGACTGTTATTCCCTCCTTGTTAAAAACCAAAAAACCTAACATGTAGGAAAAAAGGAAAACCTCCTCTCAGATAAAACCAAAAAACCTTTAACCAAGGAAAACACCATTATCTGCTACATCACACCATGTTCTCAGTGTCTTGTCAGCCGTTAAAAACCTGGATCCCCTTATAGCTTCACCAGGAAAAGATACTAACTCAACCTCGCAGTCTGACCCTCGGATGCTTCGCCGCGTTGGGGTGCTTCCTGTGGAACGCCCTAATCCTCCCTTCCCCTGAGCCTAGAAAATGCTCCAAGGGTTCCTCCGTCCAATTTTCCTCCTCGGGAAACCCCACCCACTTCGTGAGGTACTTCACATTGCCGACCTGATCATAGGAACTTCCCATGATCTCGTCAATCTCCCATTGACCTTCCTCGACATCAACATCCATCTCATCAGCCTCATTCCTAACCCTCTCAGGGTCAGGTGGAGCACGGCTCGCCTTACTCGAAACATGATATGGTTCCAGCAACGAGACGTAAAATATGTTGTGGAGTCTCCACTGCCTTGGCAGCTTAAGCATTACCGCGTTCAGAGACACAACCTTTTCAATCTCGAATGGACCTTGCATCTTGTGATCGAGTTTCTTTGATGGACGCCGGGTTCTCAGATTCTTGCTGCTGAGCATCACGAGATCTGCGACCTTCATTTTGGGAGCCTCCTTCGACCTCTTGTCATAGTGACGACTCATTCGTTCCCGAGTACGCTCTAATGTCTTTTTGCAAAACGCATGGACACTGACCATCCAATGTGCATAGTTCCTACCTGCCGGGTTCATTGCCTCTATCTCTACTGGCCATAATGTTCATGGATGAAAACTATAGTTCGCATAGAAAGGCGACAGCCCCGTGGCCGTAGTCACCGAGTTGTTGTAGGCATATTCACCCATTGGCAACATCTCACTCCAGTTGTACTGTTCATAGTTGCAGAACATACTGTTACGAACCTCGCGCGACAGGCTACTAAGCGCTGCGGCCGGGGCCGCCGTCACCCGTGCAGCCCTATGGCTCGCCCTCATCACAGCAGCCGCGGCCACGGTCATCCTTCACGCTTAGCGCGTTTCAGCCGATCTCCGACATATCGCGCCGGTAGCGATATTCCCCAACCGCTGGCCGGTCCAGACCTCTTTCTTTGTTTCTTCTATGTTGCCTACGCGTCATTCTCGTCTTTGCCATTTCCTATTGATATTGCTTATGCGTCCTTTCTCCTGTCCGCTACGTCTGTTGTCTCCTGTTGATTGAGCTTGCGCGTGCTTCTCCTTTATCGCTCCGAGTATTGTTTCCCCTTGATTAAGTTGTACGTCATTCTTCCTGTGTCCCTTACTGTTACTGCTTGCGCGTCGTTTCTCCTGTTGCCGCAAGTAGAGTGTTGGCCGCGCGGCGGCCGAGTGCGATCATGTGTTTTCCTTGGGCATGGCGATTGAGTCATGATGAGCTACGGAGGAACTGTGTCAGTCTTGCGGGTGAGCTGTGATTCCACAGAGGGAAGGAAAAGTATAAAGGAAGGGCGCGGTAGCTAGTCTGGAGATTCTTTCTTCACGCAATCTATTATCTCTCTCCACACACCTACCTGTCTATCCCCGTGACCGGCGCTGCGACCACCACTCCCGAGAACAACGAGCCCACGCAAAGGCGTGTGAGAAGAGCCGCGAAGAGACCACGCTGGGCGTGACGGATACCGCGAGAACAACGAGCCCACGCAAAGGCGTGTGACAAGAGCCGCGAAGAGACCACGCCGGGCATGACGGATACCGTGAGAACAACGAGCCCACGCAAAGGCGTGTGAGAAGAGCCGCGAAGAGACCACACCGGGCGTGACGGATACCGCGAGAACAACGAGCCCACACAAAGGCGTGTGAGAAGAGCCGCGAAGAGACCACGCCGGGCGTGACGGATACCGCGAGAACAACGAGCCCACGCAAAGGCGTGTGAGAAGAGCCGCGAAGAGACCGCGCCAGGCGTGACGGATACCGCGAGAACAACGAGCCCACGCAAAGGCGTGTGAGGACGACCGAAGTGTGAGTACGCCGGTAGTGTGAGTAGGACCCCGTGCGCCACCGCCCCACCTACGTTACCTGTCGAGCCCAACGGAGAAGTCGAGGTAGGATCTTGACACTAGATTGTGTCTCCCCATCGACACCTGACGTAGCAACGAGAAAGACACAGGGGATTCCCATGATGAAAACACTGGGGACCCCCTCAACCTCAGCGAATTCAGGGACGTCCCTGACGACCAGCGAGCACTGAGCCCAGTAACCCCCGAACTGTTACACCCAGCGCGCTGGTGACACCCCAAGACATGCAATTAGTATGACTAGCCGGACTCAATCTGAGGATTGAGGCCGAGTGAGATTTCATGAGTGAAAGTCACAGGCTGGGGCGAGCTCTG
>Ga0307516_10007693_pt1 | contig 12332 bp, 9 predicted proteins | sample 19_EM_MG_FD_203310 | JGI IMG/M metagenome (GOLD analysis project Ga0307516, IMG submission 203310) | Populus trichocarpa ectomycorrhiza microbial communities from riparian zone in the Pacific Northwest, United States - 19_EM | ecosystem: Host-associated > Plants > Roots > Unclassified | place...
AGCCAGGTTGACGGTCTGGTGGTTGCCGGTTTCGGGGTCGGACACGTCCCTGAGAGCTGGCTGGCGACCCTCACCGAGACGGCAGCTCGGATTCCCGTGGTCCTGACCTCCCGCACCGGCGGCGGCCCGGTCCTGACCGGCATGTACGGCTTCCCCGGCTCTGAGCGTGACCTGCTCAGCCGTGGGCTCCTGCCGGCCGGTCTCCTGCATCCCTACAAAGCCCGGCTCCTGCTGCACCTGGCGCTGACCGCCGGCGCGGACCGGGAACAGATCCAGGCCGCGTTCGCCGTCGCCGGCGGCCTGTCCAGCGACGTGGCGTGGCCTTGGCCTAGCCGTCCTTAGGACGTGACGGGCACCGTCGCCGGTATCCCTGGGCCGAACATCGTCGCGAGCTGAGCCGCGCCGCCGGTGAGGTGTACGGTCGGCGCCGTGCGGCTGCTGGCAGGTCCTTCAATCCGAGCGGGTGCGGGGCGGCTGACCGGACGCCGGACCGAACGCGCTGCGCTCGACCGGCTCTTGGTTGGGGTGCGCGCGGGCGAGAGCAGGGTGCTGGTGGCTGGAAAGCAGCCTCTGGTGGCCGAGTCGGTAGGCCTGGTGTTCGGCGCACGTGTCCCGGGTAGCGACCTCGCTAGGAAGGCAGTCAGATGGACGAACCACGCGCGCGGGTGCTGCTCGAAGACCTGGAGTGGACGCTGCAGCAATACATCCGCCGGCACCAGATCACCCACGACGAGTACCGCAAGGCCACCGACATCCTGGTCGCGACCGTACGCGCCGGCGAGGAGTCGCTGCTGTTCGACGTCTTCCTGGAGGCCGCCGCCACCGACGTGGACAACATCGCCAAGCCGGGCAGTCTCGCCGCGATCGAGGGACCGTTCTATCTCACCGGCGCGCCGGTGTTGCAGCCGCCGTACCGGCTGCCGCAGCGCCCCGACGAAAACGGCGAAGAGCTGATCTTCGCCGGGACCGTCACCGACGCCGGCGGTACGCCGCTGGCCGGCGCGGAACTCGACATGTGGCAGGCCGACGCCAACGGCCACTACTCCAACATCCACCCCGACGTGCCCGCGTTCAACCTGCGCGGCCGGTTCCACACCGCCGCCGACGGCACGTTCGAGGTGCGGACGATCCTGCCGCCGCCGTACGAGATCCCCAAAGCCGGACCCACCGGGACCGTCCTCCACGCGCTCGGCCGGCATTTCTACCGACCCGCGCACCTGCACCTCAAGGTCAGCCACCCGGGCCACGAACAGCTCACCTCCCAGCTCTATTTCGCCGGCGGCGAATGGTTGTACAGCGACGTCGCCAACGCGGTACGCGGCGAACTGGTCGTCGAACTCAGCAAACACGAGGACCGCCTGTGCGCGCGGTACGATTTCGCGCTGGCCAGTCGCCAACCGAACGCTCATCCCGGGACACCGGGCATCGTCTGAAGGGCTACCGAATCGTGAAGTGGACGGCGGCCGCCGCTGAGACCAGTCAACCCGGCCCGGGAGCGTCCGGTCAGATGGCCACCAGTTGCCACTGCTGTCCGGTGGCGCCGGTCGGCGCCTGCTGGACCACGGCGGAGCCGTTGGCCGTGCCGGCGATGCCGGCGACCAGGTTGCTGTTGCGGTTGGTCAGCGTGACGAAGCCGCCGGCGACCGCCGTGACCGTCCACTGTTGAGTGTTGGTGCCGTTGTGCGACCACTGCCCCAGAGCCGTGCCGGGCGCCGTCGACGAGGTGGGCACCTCCAGGACCTTGCCGCTGTTCAGGCACGTCAGCCGGGTGAGGGCGGCCGTCGTGGTGAGGATCCAGCGCTGGTTGAGGCCGGTTTGCGAGGGCCGGATGAGCACCGGTACGCCGTCGCCGGTTCCGGCGTTGTTGACGTCCATGCTGAACCCGCTCGCGCGGTTGACCAGCCGGAACGTGCCGCTCGGCGACGGCGCGGCGACCCGATTGAAGCCGCGCAGCACCGCACCCTCGGTGGTCAGGTCGCAGGTGACGTAGTTGAACCTCGGTGCGGCGGACCACAGCAGGTAGTAGTACTTCATGTTCTCCGCGTACCAGTAGCCCGGCGTCAGGTCGCCCTTGGTGGTCGGCGTCGTGTTCATGTTGGTGACCACGGCGTACCCGTTGGGGACCTTGCAGTGGGTCTTCTGCCGATTCCACATGTCCTGGGCGCGGGTGCGGTAGATCTCGTTGCCGGTCGCCAGCCAGAGGAACAGCGCCGCGTCCACGTATTCCGGCCGCAGTTGGTACTGCGCGCTCTGCGCGGTCAGCGTGGTGTAGTCCACCGACTCCGGCGGCAGCCGATATTGCGCGAGCACCGCGGCCCACGAACTGTGGTACGACTCGCCCTGCGCCAGGAAGCCACCCTGAGCCAGCAGTCCGCCGTAGAACGCGGTCAGCTCAGACTGGCTGCGGCCCACCGTGGCGCCGGTGTTCATGTTGACCTGCCGGTACCACAACCGGCCGTTGACCGTCTCGGCGAGCCGCGACTGGATCGCGGTGGTCAGTGTGGTGAACCAGATATGCAGCTCGGTGTCGCCGAACAACTGCCAGCCGTCCCACAGGTATTCGTAGAAGGAGTCGACCGGCGGGTCGATCCGCGCCGTGGTGTCGGTCCAGGCGCCGGTCTCGATGTTCAGCGTGGTGCCGACCAGGTTGAGGCTCGACCGGCGGTTCCACACCGCACGCAGCGCGTTCTTGGCCGCGTTGAGATATTTCGGGTCGCCGGTGACCTGCGACAGATATCCGAACTCGGTGATGTTGCTGCCGATCTCGGCCAGCGGCGACAGGTTCCCGCTGACCGCGCCGGTCTGCAGGTTGACGAACCGGTAGGGCGCGCCGGTCGGCGACCGGGTGAACGCCGGCAGCAGCCGGTCGGCCAGGTCACGCGCCTTGGTCAGCAGCCCGGCGTTGCCGGTGGCGTGATAGCCGGAGAGCAGGCCGCCGACCATCCGGATGATGATCTCGAAGAGCTGCACGCTGGCATTGCGATTGAAGTTCAGGTTGGCGTTGATCCAGTTGATCGCGGCGTTGAGCTCGCCGTCCAGCTCCATCAGGTAAAGCGTGCCCAGCGACTCGACGATGGTCAGGCCGAGCGGGGCCCCGCCGATGAAGAACTCCGCGCCGGTGCCGCTGATCGGGTGCAGCTCGTCGCGGCCCCAGGTCAGGCGTCGGTAGGCGGTCCACGCGGTGAGAAACTCCTGCCGTACGTCGTTGGCGAGCACCGGGTTGCCGGGCCCGAGCGGCGCCGCCAGGGCCGCGGGCGCGGACAGCGCGGAGCCGAGGCCGCCGCCGGCCAGCGCCGCGCCGCTCAGGGCCGCCGCGCGCAGCAGGCCGCGACGCGATACCGGTACGGGTGGTACGGACAGCGGGGAGTCGATGCTGCGCATAGAGACGAGTTTCGATGTGTTCGGGTCGCGCGTCAAGGACGTGGCCTGTTGCGGCCACCCGCGGCGGTGGCCGTTACCGGACGCTGATCACCTCCCGGGCCTCGGCACTCCAGCTCTCGCCGTGCGCGAGCAGGGCCGGCTCGTGCACGATCGTCGCCGGTGCGCCGGCGGCGACCCGGACCCGCGCGGTGATCGTCGGGTACGCGACCCCGACCGGGAGTGCGTCGCTGCGGGTGCAGGTGACCGTGTCGTCGACCGTGCAGGTCCAGCCCGGGTTGACCAGCGCCGTCGATCCGGTTCAGGAAGTACGTGTAACCCATCTCCAGCAGCAGTTTCTGTACGTCCGGGTTGGACCCGCCGAACGGCGGCCGGATGCCCTTGAAGGTGATCGGCGCGCCGGCGGCGGCCAACACCGCCTCGTTGTGCAGTACCTCCTCCCGGTTGGCCGCGGGCGTCATCTCGTCCATGTGTACGTGCAGGTAAAACGCGCCGTGGTCGCGACGCCAAAGGTGCGGCTGGTTGACGCTCCCCGGTCCACAGTCCTAGAGTCTCGAAGGATTGGCAAGCAGTTTTACTATCCGGTTCGGCCCAATTCGTTGGGGTGGTGTCATGGTCATTCGCCGATGGCGTCTCGTTTCCCTGGTCACATCCGTACTCATGGTCACCGCCGGATTGCCCGCCGCCGGGTACGCCGCCGAGCCGGCGGCGAGCATCGACACCGTCCAGACTGGACCCGGCGACCTGACCGCAGGCTGGCGGATCCAGACCTCGGCGGTCGGCCCCGGCGCCGGGGACGCGATCTCCCTTCCCGGGTACGACGTGTCCAGCTGGCTGCCGATCTCGCACCCGCAGACCCTGATGGCCGCCCTGCTGGAGAACGGCCGCTACCCGGACATCTTCCACTCCGGCAACCTGGCCGCCGTGCCCACCGACCAGTTCAAGGTCAACTGGTGGTACCGCGACCAGTTCCGCCTGCACACCCAGCCCGGCCGGCACACCTACCTGATCATGCGCGGGGTGCTGTCCCGGGCGAACCTGTGGGTCAACGGCATCCGGGTCGCCGACCAGTCCCAGCTGCAGGGCGCGTACTCCCGCTTCGAGTACGACATCACGCCGTACGTACGGGACGGCGCCAACGCGCTCGCGCTCGAGGTGTTCCCCAACGACAGCAGCAACGGCACCGGCTATCTGACGCTGAACATGGTCGACTGGAACCAGCCGTCCCCGGACAACTGGACCGGCCTGCAGTTCGCGCCGCAGCTCGCCCAGGACGGCGCGGTGTCGGTCCGCGATCTGCACGTCGTGCAGGACACCCGGGCCGACCTGAGCCGCTCCGACCTCACCGTCAAGGCCCAACTGCGCAACAACACCGCCGCCCCGGTCACCACCACGTTCAGCGGGACGGTGTCGCGCCCCGGCTTCCGGGCCGACTTCCGGCGTACGGTCACGATCCCGGCCGGGGCGACCGTGCCGGTCTCGGCCGAGCCGGTGTCGGTGCGGCATCCGGCGATCTGGTGGCCCTATCAGATGGGCGATCAGCCGATGTACCACGTAGCGGTCGCGGCCGCCGTCGGGCGCACCGTCAGCGATCGCGCCGCGGACGATTTCGGCATCCGGACCGTCACCGCGTCACGGACCCCGGTGGTGCCCGGCAAGACGCTCGGCGCCGACGGCTATCTCACCTACCAGATCAACGGCCGGCCACTGGTGATCCGCGGCGGCGGCTGGTCGCAGGAGATGTTCCTGCGCTACGACCGACGCAACGTCCACGACCAGCTCAGCTACATCCGCAACCTCGGCCTCAACACGATCCGGTTCGAGGGCAACTTCCCGCCGGATGACATGTTCGCCCAGATGGACCGGGCCGGGATCCTCGCCATGCCCGGCTGGCAGTGCTGCAACAAGTGGGAACAACGGTCCAGCCGGTGGAGCGACCAGATCAAGGCCAACGCCGCCAACCAGGCCGCGGCCGTCGCGCGCGAGCTGCGCGACCACCCGAGCGTGTTCACCTTCTTCCAGGGCAGCGACAACGAACCCGACGCGGCCAAGGAAGCGATCTACCTGGCCGCGTTCGCCGACGCCGATTGGCGTACGCCGCAGGTCGCGTCCGCGGAATACAAGTCGTCGGCGCAGCTCGGCCCGGCCGGCGCCAAGGAGGGACCGTACAACTGGGTGCCGCCGTCCTACTGGTGGGACAACGGGCCGCAGATGAGCAACCCGGACGACGCGTTCACCAACGCCGGCGGCGCGTTCGGCTTCGACACCGAGACCAGCGCCGGCAACACCGTACCGACGCCGGACTCGCTGGCCCGGTTCCTCACCCCGGCCGAGAAGAACCAGATCTGGGACCCGGCCGGCACCCACGGCTCCGGTACCGGCCCGGACATCTTCCACACCAGCCGGTTCGACGACTACACCGCGATCGGCCGGATGGGGCAGTACAACACGCCACTGTGGAACCGGTACGGGCCGTGGACCGATGAGGCGTCCTACCAGCAGGCCGCCCAGGCCGGCGGGTACGAGATCACCCGGGCGCAGTTCGAGGCGTACCTGGGGCACGTCAACGACCCGGCCAACCCGAGCACCGGCGTCATCTACTGGCAGATGAACAAGGCCTGGCCGTCCCTGCAGTGGGAGCTGTACGGCTACGACCTCGACCAGTCCGGCGTCTACTTCGGAGCGAAGAAGGCCGGCGAGCCGGTGCACGTGCAGTACGCGTACGACACCGGGGCGGTGCAGGTGGTCAACCTCACCGGCGATCAGCAGAGCGGCCTGCGCGTGCATGCCGACGTGATCGACCTCGCCGGCCGGGTACGTTCGTCGAGGTCGGCGGCGGTGCCGGCGCTGGCCAGCCAGGCCGTCCGGGACGTGACCGTCCCGCAGGTGCCCGCCGACATCTCCACCACGTACTTCCTGCGGCTGTCCCTCACCCGGGGAGACCGCACGGTCAGCCGCAACGTGTACTGGCTGTCCACCAGGCCGGACGTCGTCGACTGGGCGTCCACCATCGACGCCGGCAACGGCGCGACCCTGACCGGCTACGCCGACCTCACCGGGCTCCGCTCGCTGGCACCGGCGTCGGTCCGGGTCACCGCCCGGACATACCGCGACGGCGCCGACGAGGTGACCGAGATCAGCATCAGCAACGTCGGCCGGAGGAGTACGCCGGCGTTCCTGACCCGTGCGGACATCCGCCGCGGCACCGCGAGCGGCCACCGCCTCGGCGGCGACGACCAGGTGCTGCCGGTGCTGTGGTCGGACAACGACGTGACGTTGTGGCCCGGCGAAAGCCAGTCGATCACCGCCCGGTACCGGCACGGCGACCTGCGCGGCGCCCAGCCGGTCGTCACCGTCGGCGGCTGGAACGTCGCCACGCAGGAGGTGCCCACCGATCGATGATCGGCCGGCGTCGGCGATACTGAGGCCATGCCCGAACGGACCGCGCTGTCGCGCATTCGCCGGGTGGAGCTCGTTCTCGGACTCCTCCTCGCGGCGGTGAGCTTCGCGCCGTGGTGGACGCGTCACGACAGCGGCAACGGGGCGTCGGTCTGGACCGGTCCGTATTTCTGGTGGCTGCCGGTGCTGCTGTGCGTGGCGATCGTGGCCGGCCGATCACTGCGCCGACCTGGCCTCGGTGGCCGATGGGCGGCGAGCGGTATCGTCGTGGCTCTGGCCGTCGCCGGTGCCGGATGGCTCGCGCGGCTCGCCGAGGACGGCACCTCCCCGAATGACGGATCGCACCAACTGGCCTGGGTACTGCAGAATCAGGGCGCAGATGTCGGCACCGCCGGCGGTCAGTTCGACGTCGCCTGGGGCTATCCGATCGGTCTGTCGCTGATGGGTCTGCTGCTTGCCACGTTCGCCGTCACCGTCATGCTGCGCCGGACCGGCTGACCCGGTCCAAACGGGAGGTCAGCCGCGGACGAGTATGGCTAACTCTACCGGAAGAGTCGAGCCAGCATCCTGGTTCGGGTCTACCGCCTCGCCTAACGTGGACGGATGACGTTGACCGCCACGTTGCTGCGGGCAGTGGTGCGGCGCCGGTTCCTTTTCTCGGTGTGGCCGTGGCGTGGGATTGCCTACACCGCGACCACCGCGGTGGCGTCCGGTCTGCTCTGGCTCCTGCTGGCCTGCCCACTGACGCCGCTGACCCTGGCCTTCTGGGTGCTGACGGCGCCCCGGACCGGCCTGGACGCGGAAACGTCGTCCGTCACCCACGTGTTCGCCGCCGCGGTGCTCGGGCTGACCGGTGTGGCCCTGCTCGCCCTGGCCGGTCCGAGACTCGCCGTCGCCGTGGCCGGTGTGGAGCGGTGGCGGCTGCGGCTGGCCGACGACGCCCCGACGCCGGCGCGACGCAGCGGCAACCTATACACCGATCCGGCCACCTGGCGCGCGGTGGCCTATCTGCTGCTGCTCGGTGTCGTCAGCCCGGTGTGGCTCGGTGTGCTCGCCCTGGTCGCCCTGTTGGTGGTCACCACGCCGCTCACGTTGCACCACGCGATCGTCACGCACTCGGTGGATGCCGCGCTCTGGCGTACCCCGCTGGGCTTTGTCCTGATCCCCGTTCTGCTCTACCTCAGCGCTGCGTTCGGTGGTGCACATGCCGCGCTCGCCCGGTTGCTGCTGTGCGCCGAACCCGACTCGGCCGCAGCCGAACTGGTCGAAGTGGCCCGGTCCCGGACCCGGCTGGCCGACTCGTTCGACGCCGAGCGGCGCCGGATCGAGCGGGACCTGCACGATGTCGCTCAGCAACGTCTGGTGAGCCTGACCATGCAGCTCGGCCTCGCCCGTCACGACCTGCCGACCGGCTCGTCCGCGGCGGCGGCGGTGGCCTCGGCGCACGAGCAGGCCAAGGTGTTGATGGTCGAGCTACGCGACCTGGTCCGCGGGATCAGCCCACGGACGCTGCGCGAGCTGGGATTGCGGGCCGCGGTCGAGGAACTGGCCGCCGGCAGTGCCATCCGGGTCGACGTCGACGCCGACCCGGGCCGGTTCCCACCGGTCGTGGAGACGGTCGCCTTCGCCGCGGTGTCGGAGGCGCTCGCCAACGCCGTGAAGCACGCCGCCGCCACGGCGGCCGCCGTCACCGCCCGACGATCCGGCGACCGGCTCACGGTCCAGGTGCGCGATGACGGGCGCGGCGGTGCCGACCCGTCGCGCGGATCGGGGCTCACCGGCCTCGCCGACCGGGCCGCGGCGGCCGGTGGGCGGCTGCTCATCTCCAGCCCGCCCGGCGGGCCGACGATTCTGCGGGTGGAGCTGCCGTGCGCGTGGTGATCGCGGAGGACTCCGTTCTGGTCCGCGAAGGGTTGGGTGGGCTGCTGTCCCGGTTCGGTTTCGACGTCGTTGCCGCGGTCGGTGACGCCGCCACCCTGGTGACCGCCGTGGCCGAGACCAGGCCGGAACTGGTCATCACGGATGTGCGGATGCCACCGGGCTTCACCGACGAGGGATTGCGGGCCGCCTTGGACCTCCGCGCGGCCGACCCCGGCCTCGCCGTGGTGGCGCTCAGCCAGGACGTGCAACACAACTACGCCGGCAAACTGCTCGCCTCGGGTCAGGGCCGTGCCATCGGCTATCTGCTCAAGGACCGCATCGTCGACGTCGCCGAGTTCGCCGAGAAGCTGCGGCAGGTGGCCGGGGGCGGCACGGTCGTCGATCCCGAGGTGGTGCGTCAGCTGATGCAACGCGGCCGCGACCCGCTCGGCCACTTGTCGGCCCGCGAACGCGAGGTGCCGGCGCTGATCGCCGAGGGCCACTCGAACGCGGCGATCGCTCGCCTCCTCGTGTTGACCGAGGCCGGCGTGAGCAAGCACATCGGCAGCGTTCTCGCCAAGCTCGGCCTGCCGATCAGCGACGACACCAACCGGCGGGTCCTCGCCGTTCTCACCTACCTGCGGGGTCACCGGTGAACCCACTCGATCGAGCCGAAGGAATCCGATGAGCAATCCGATAGCCGTGTCACGATCCGCCGGCCTTTCCGGTCGCGCCCTCGCCACGCTCGTCGCCCTCGTCGCGGCGCTCACCGCCGCCGTTGTCATCGCCCCGCCGATGCTGGCGGCGAATGGATCGGACCGCGACCTGGCCAACCGGCGCCATCTCATGGATTCCCTGCATGCGGCGTTCGTCACGTACTGGCGGTCCGGCGACCGGGACCTGCCCCCGGACCTGAACCGGGTGGTCGACTACTGGTTCCGTTTCCACGTGGCCAAGGCCGCGATCGCCGCGATCCTGCTGGTCGTGCTCGTCGCGTTGGGCGTTCTGCTCTGGACGGCATTCGTGCGGGCCGGCGGTCTCGGACTGGGTAGGCGGGCAGTACTCGCGTCGGCCGGCGTTCTGGTCACCGGGTTCACGCTGCTGTCGTTTGCCGTGGTGCTGGCCAATATCCAGGGTGCGGCAGCGCCCTTCGCCTCACTGTTGCCGATGGTCACGGAGCGCCCGACCGATCGAGCGCTCACCGGCACGCTGGATCAGATCAGGCAGCTACTGACGGCGGGTGATCGGTCCACGCCTGCCCTTCAGGCGATGGTCGGCGACTTCACTCGATATCACGCGGCGTTCGTGGTGATTGCGGCGATCGCGGCGGTCGCGTTCATCAGCTTGAGCGTGCTGTGCTGGACGAGGTTTGCCAAAGCGGAGCCGGCGGACCGCCGTTCGAGGCGGGTGTTGCGGTGGTTCGGTGTGCTCTCGGTGCTGCTGTCGCTGACCGCGATCCTGTCGGTGGTGGCAAACTCAAGCGTCGCAGCAGACTCGCCGAGGGCACTCCTGGGCCTCTTCGAAGGCGGCTGGTAGCGCCGTTGGAAGGATCACGTCCCGATGGCACGCGGTGCGCGGAGATGCCGCACGGCGATCCAGCCCAGGAGCAGGACCACGATGGCCAGGACTGGTGTCGCGATGCTCCACCAGGTGACGATCGCCAGTGGCAGCGCGCCCAGGACGAGCAGCGGGTAGGCGGCCGACCCGGATCGGCGGGCGATCGCGACCGCGACCGCGGCGACGATCAGTACCCCGCCGGCCAAGCCGAGGAACCGGTCCCAGCCGTGCGCGGCGGCACCGATCCACAAGTAAAACAGCGCGAGGACGGCCACGCCGATCGCGGGCCAGGTCCGGCGTACGGTGTCGTTCATCAAATCTCCTAGGCGTGGATGACATCGGCCGTGGGGCGGCGCGGGCTCAACAGGGCCGCGGCGGTGGGGTATCCGATCCGGAACGTCATGACCGGATGGGTCCCGGCGGGCAGCATCGCGGCCATCGCGGCGGTGAAAACGGGCGACAGGTTCGCCGAGGCCTCGCGGTCGATGCGTTCCGGTATCTGGCACAACGGTTGCATCGCCAGTCCCGCGGTGGTGGCCGTCAGGTGCATCCGCTGCCAGATCCGCCCGGCCCGCAGGCGTTGGACGTTGTCGTGTGGATCGCTGACGACGATGGCACCGAACGCGGCTGCGGTCGGCAGTTGGGTGTCCCGGGTGCCGCGCAGCCAGCCGTCGTTGTCCTGCTTCTGCGTGGTCGGCAGCAGCTTGGACACGGCCCGGATCAGCGGCGACTGGCCGGACGGATCGATGGTGATGCCGTCTTTGCGCGTCTGGACGTCGTGCCAGGTGGGGCGATACCAGCGGAAGTCGTCAGCCGCCTGCTGCGGGTCGGCGATGATCGCTTCCGTGGCCCGGATGGTGAGAGCGCTGAACGCCTTCATCTGCGGGCCGGTGGTGAACCAGACCAGTTCCATGCCCGGCGCGTCGACCAGCGCGCTGAGTGCGCCTCGCTGCGCGGCGGTGACCGCTCGGCCGGTGTGATAGCCGCCGCGGTTGGTATGCCGCTCGGTGATCGCGTCGAACAGCGCCGACTGCGATACCGGGGCCTTGCTCAGCGCGATCGTGGCGATGTGGCGGGCATCGGCCGGGTCCGGCAGGAGCGTGACCGCGGTGGCGACGCCGTTCGGCGGGCCGGCCAGCGTCAGGTTTTCCACCGCGCAGCCGAGTGAGATGTGCAGTTCGCGCAGCAGCGAATCCATCGTGCCGAGAGTCCGCGACATGTCCGCGAACACGTCGATGCGATCGTTCGCGATGGTGAACAGCCAGGGTTGGGCGTTGTGGGCGTTCGCGGCCAGGGTCGCGGCCCGGACGAGATTCAGCGGCTGTCCGCCGGGGGAGGCGGCGGTCCACGCGGCGTAGGCGGGTCCGGTTCCGGTGGAGAAGACGCCGCCGGTGGTCGCGAGCCAGGTCAGCCCGCCCGATCCGGCGACCGCGACGGCTCCGGCGCCCAGACTCAGAAACTGCAGGGCGGCACGACGGCTCACCGGCTGCGCGGCGGTCGGTTGGTCAACGGGTTGTTTCAAATCAGTGTGCATGGGTGAGACCCCTTGGTGCGTCGCGCGTCTGCGACAGGTGCGTCGCCGACAGCAAGCGGATTAGTAAGCCGGTGCTGAGGATCGTGACGGTGGCGATCGGTGCCAGCACCGCCCAGGCTGGAGAGTCGCCGCGCTGGCCGGCCACAAACGGGGTGACCATGATCGGCAGACCGGTCAGGGCCAGGAAGCCGAGCAGCGCGGGTGCGAGCACGTATCCCCAGGCCCGGTTCCGCAGCAGGAGTACCCCGGCGGCGAACGTGGCAGGTAGGAAGAAGGCAAGGTCGAGGACGTGCACCGGGCTGGACGGCAGGCCGAGGTCGCGGGCCGCGACCGGCACCTGTCCGGACAGCAGCGCCGGAACGATACTGGTCAGCCACAGCGCACCGAACAGCCCGGCGACCACGATGAGGAACCACCCGACCGTACGGCGGGGAGCGGATTCGAATCGGGCACCAACGGATCGCGGATCAACGGTCGCGAGGCCGCCGATGAGTGCGTAGAGCGACAGGCCGAGGACCGCCACCCAGGCCAGGAACAGCGGGCCGACATGTATCGACAGGGTGTAGATGACGTAGTTGTAGACCGTGAACGCCATCGCGCCCAA
>Ga0307516_10007694_pt1 | contig 12330 bp, 9 predicted proteins | sample 19_EM_MG_FD_203310 | JGI IMG/M metagenome (GOLD analysis project Ga0307516, IMG submission 203310) | Populus trichocarpa ectomycorrhiza microbial communities from riparian zone in the Pacific Northwest, United States - 19_EM | ecosystem: Host-associated > Plants > Roots > Unclassified | place...
CTGAATCCGAGACGTTTGCAAGCGCAACGCTATCCGTACCACCTACCTCCCAACATCCGAGATGATGGCAAATATCATGACGAGAAGCCTCCAACGGGAGACCCACTGGAAACATGTGAATGGCATGAAAATGTTACGACGGGCTGCAGGGGAAGCATATGGCAAGCGGATGGCGCTTGGTCCGATGAATTGAGTTTCTCTCTTTGGTGGATGCGCTCTTTCTCCTATGGCCATGCTTTTCCTACGGGTTTTTACATGGCTACGAGTTTTAATGAGGCATCCGGGGATGTCACGAGATTTCTGATTTCTGATCTCTGTCTTTCTTTCTTTTTGATTGCCTCATTGTTCGAGGGGAAGTGTTAGATATATCGATCGCCCAACGAGGCCCGCGGCCGAGGCCTGCCCAGACCGCTGCGAGCAGATGCGCGCGCGTAAGGCATAGGGTGGCACAGGTGGCAAGTGGCCACCGGCGACATCTAGGCCCGGAGGTGGCGAATCGCCGCCGGTGACATCTAGACCGGAGGTGGCAAGTTGCCACCAAAGGATCTAGAGGAGCCGGTGATGGGTAACGGGTTGGATGTGCCTGTATATATAGAGAGTGGTCCTCCGGTCTCGGTGAAAAGATTAAGCAACGGAATTCCTACCTACCAATAAATATACTTGACACCGGAGATAGATTGCAGAGAGGTGTGTAAGTATTTGCAGCGTCTATGAGAGCAGTCGCAATGCCGGCCGCCCGGTGGTGATTCTCCTACTACACATGTACCAATTCATGGTGTTCATTCACCACTCACGCGCACTTGCTCCCGTCCACTTTTGTGTCAGTAACTAATTCAAGCCTAAACCTGCATTGCTTGGTTGAACGCAAGGAAGCCTCTGAATTCTTGACCTCTGGTTATGGGCATCGTGGTGTTTTTACATCAATTGAGGAAGGCAACCATCCGCCAGCAGGTGCACTTTTCTATTATGTACATATCCCAGAGCCCAATCGCCTGGGATCCATGGAACAGCCCGCGAAATGCTGCCTCGGGTGTGACTAAACGCTAATCACATATAGGACTGGCGAGCAGGACGGAATATTGGAGGCCCTGCGATAATTTGCCGCTAATGTTGCCGCTACATGTTCCAGCTCCAGTGGGTGCTGTAGTTGCCAACACTATGTGATGCTTCAGAAGTTGCGTTTCTTACTGCTTGCAACCAATAAGATGCAGCTACTTCCACTGGCCTAAATAAATTTATCTTCCGCTATCTGTCAACAATTGTTCTGAAATATATGACAGTACGTAACACAAAACAAACAGTAAATCCGGTGAAGCCAGTAGGAAAGCCAGTACCATTTCAACCGTAGTTCCGAACTGTTCATTGCTACCTATATTCAACCCGGAGCGCAACAACGGGCGCCAATTGAAGCGATAGTTTCAATGCCAAAGGACAACGGGATGCATTTTAAGCAGAGCAATCTAACTGTGTATAGCTACATATTTATGCGCTGGGTCATTACATAGGTTTGGCGACATTTCTGGAAGGCTCCATACCAGCTAGGTTTCTTCGTGACAAGATTCTAATCACTCACGGCTTGGTTTATATTGCTGCCTCACCAGCTGCCGGAGCGCTGAGAAATCACTCCATTACCGACAGTAACCATGACCGTGCTGCTACCATGATTCCCTACCATGCTGTGTCTACCCAGCAGAACTGGGCGGTCAGGAGACTACAGGTAAAGGTGATAGCAATGGCACCACACATCAAAGCCCCCAGATACCACCAAATCAAAATAAACAAAAACTGACAGATAGTTGGTAAGAATCGGGTAAGAATTATACTATAATGTGGCTTCTGTGCAATGAACCATCAGGCCTGGTCCGGACGGCATCGGCTATATCAAATTGTAATCCTCAGTCTGGTTCCAAGTCATGAAGGTATTCCCCCCTATGATCACCACAGTTCTTACGCCAGTGATGACAAAAACAAAAACAAACCACCATGGACAGCTGGTGCTACTAGGTATCTCGCAACCGTCGGATGGCATATGAGTGGAAGAAAAACCCAGTTGGCACGATGTTGTTCGGTTTCTTAACTAATGGGATTAAAAATGTTTGCAGGAAAAACGCAGCATTAACGACCACCAACTTGACAGCATATGGGAAAAAGTTCCTTGTCTCTTGAGTGGACTTTTCGGTCCGCTCGTAAGGGGTTGGCACACCGGAACAGGCCGGTCTCACCAATCAAGTTCTGTGGATGGTGACCTCGCACTTCGCCATCCAGCCAAGCAAGTAGCCGGCAGCCTCAGCCTCGTATCCCGTGAATGATTCCATGGAGGTTCGGAGAGCGGCGATACGTTGTGGGAGAGGTAGCTCAACGACCAGGAGGCCCAGTGCCTCGAGGAATCGGTCGTATGGACCGGATGCAGAAATTGCCGGGAAAGGACAGGCAAACGGCCACACACCGCATGAGCGAAGCTCATCGCTGATGGAAACGATCGTGGACTCCTCTTCAGTCAGATCTCCACCATCCGGAGTCACCGGGTAGCGAAGATTCGTCCGGTCGGCGTTGGCGACTAGCCACTGTCGCGCGATTTTTCCAGTGGTCTCACTGTCCGCACAGCACACTTCCAGCAACTGCAGCAGCAGCTGCACCCTGAATGTAATCTCTGAGAGACTAAGGTGGCTATCCGCAGCGGAGACTTGCGCCGCGGTATGGCGTATCTCGCCACTGGACATTATGGAGATGGTATCCTTATCGACCGGGTGATTCCTAGCTATTTTACGTTAGCTTCATGTATCTATAACTTCAAACGATATAATTCGCCCTGATGATTCTACGGCCGTGTATCGCATACCGATTTGCTGTTGGTCTGGTTTTTTGGAGGCTGCCGCCTGCGCCTTTAGCATCTTCCTCAGCTTGAGTGCCTCCGGCGACAGCTTAATGGCCTTCTTGGTGCCTCCTTTCCCAGTGCACCATTTGGGAGAGACGGGTGGTGACGGTATCGGTGGACCGTTGTATACGAAGGAGACGTCTCTGGTAGGGAATGGCGGTAACGGTGAACCGCACGCTTCGACTTTTATGTGGTCAGATTCCCGCACGCCCCGTGAATGTAAAGGTGTACTCACGAAAATCACCGGTATTTTTGGGGGGGGCTTGGAGGCCGTTCCCCTGGGGAGAGTCAGAGATGCAATGCCGGATCAGAGTGGCGGCTCGAGTCCCAGTGGCACTCCTGGCCAGTGCGCGTTGCCTTCGCTCTCTCCGCTTTTGAGTCGCAGTAATTGCGGTATGAGGAGTAGCCATTTTCCTTTGGGCCGAGGCGTCGACTTTGACGGCATTGATCATGTTGGCCCTATTCTTGGTGACAGTGAAGCGCGGGAGGCGCTTCGCCTGCTTCTCGGGCTTTGGGTTTGCGCACCGAGTCTTGCGGGAGGTCATCGTGACCATGTGAGGGTATGCGGTTGCGTGAGGGAAAATTGGTAGGTTGTTAGCAGCAGATATGTCGTTCAGATGTGGAATGGAAAGTCGGAAGGCTTCCAGGAAACAGTAGCTGTGAAAGGGAGACGGCAGATGAAAAAGAGAAGAAGAATTCTGGCTGTTCCGCGCCTTTTAAGCCTGATGCGCTGGCTATCAGGCGAAGAAGACGTTCCAGCGCTGCTCGCAAGGTTCAATGAAGCCTGGACACTTGCGCTGAGCCTCAATGGGGCAACGCATCTTAGTTAAGTTACCCATGAAGACAACCAAGTTTGATAGCTTGCTCTCTCCACTACCACTCGCCTAAACACGCAAAACCCATATTAGAGTAAACCATGTAAGTAAATGACACCAGGATCAACACTATGTACTATAGTAAAGGGGGGTGTGAAGAAAAGCTGTATTGCTATCTCCTCTTTGGTGAAATTGTTGTGACATAGTACAAACACGGTCGGTATACGTGTTTTTTATATTCCGCCGATACGATGGCAATATGCGTCTAGCGGGAACAACGTGTTATTTACCCCCCCCTTGAACAGTACAGTTATAAGAAGGTACTTACTTACTATCTTGCCTTTGGTTTGCTCATTGCCACTCACTAGACCACAAGAAAGTCGTGATCCGTAATTAAGTTAATGAGCACCTGCAGTAAATTCGTCACTCCGCACCGTGCTAGCACTTTTGTACATTTTTTATATTTACCCCACAACTCGTTTGCTATCCTATTTTGGTTACCACCGAAAACTAGGAACCCGGATTCTGACGGTGATGTTGAAACAGCCATCCGGCTCATCGCGTCTAGTTTAAGCCCTTGAAACTAAGATTCAACGTTTGTTGTAATATGTTCGGCTATAACAATCATAGAGACATGAAGATAGTGAATTGATTGATTGGTACAACGTCGAAGGAGGAACATTGCCTCTTAATAGAACGGGCCGGAGGGACACGCCAGGGGGTAATGACGGAAGTTGTCTCCCAAGCCGGTGCGCGGAGACTCGGGCAACTGTCATCTCCGGACGTGTCTCCTCTGGACAGTCATCTCCTGAAGTCAATTATGCTGACAATTCCTCTTGTACGGGGCGTGCAAAGGAATGCAGGAGAGAAAGAGAAAACGAAGAGGCGAGTATAGCAACAAACAGCAGCAGAGGAGGAAGGGTGTTGGAAACCCAGTATCCTCGGAGGCGTCGTTAAAACTAATAACCTGGCAAAAATCCTAATGGGAAAACCACGGTCATTGGAGAAAGACTGCACCACCAAAGAAAGAAAGGAGGGAAAGAAAACCTTATTAACGAACCGATTGTTCTTCACCAGAAGTTCCCCTGGATCCAGGCCGATTCCCTGGCCGATCCATAAGAAAACCTTCCGATTGCCAGCATTGAGCGTCGATAGGAACTCCGGCACTAGGCTTGCGCGACCACTCCGGTATGCTGACGCCGCAGGAGCCCCTCGAGCACGCTCGTCGACCCCAGTGCGGAGTGCGGCGCTGGCTCCGTCATTTCCGGCCACGCACACTGCTTCGCCCAAGCATTTACAGCTCAGAAAACATGGCTGAAATCGACTATCAGCCGTGAACCACAACCTCACTCGGGTAGTCCCCGAAGTTCACCCGGGCAGTCTGTGCGTAGGGTAGTCGAGTGCCTCTTACTTCGCTGAGCCTTTCTGCCTCTTGCTTTACGCGGCAGTCATCTTCCTTGTATCCTTCTCGTGTGCTGTAAAAGTATCGTAGCCCTGAGTTGCTAGGCCTTCCTTACGGCTCCGGATTGCCGTAGTCACCGTAGCCGCGTAGCTTGGCGTGCTGCTCACCAATCTTTCGACTCTGAAGCTCATCGCTAAAAAATGCCAAGACTTTCTACCGACACACCAAAAACCTACGCGGCTTTCGGCGTCACTATGCTCCGCCCGCCTCCACAAACGCCTCGTCGAACCCTTACCAGGAGATACGTCTGTACCATCCTATCGACGGCACGGTCGACAACCATCTCTGCAAGTGCCAAAGTCGCTCCAAAACGGCGCCGCTCGAATCATGTTTCTGCGTTGAAGTCAAACGCTGTCGGAAACTTAATCAAGTCCCGTGGTTTCGACGCAGCTCCTTCATCGTCATTTACAACGCGCAGTTACCCTGACTCGGCAACACCGACGTAGCGCCCTCTCTTCAGCCTCTGTTCTCCTGTTTGTTGTTTGTCCCTTCTCTATCGCATCCAGCTCGAATACGCTGCCACGGTCACGGCGATTGGCACCTTGTGTCGCGGATGTCGCCATGGTGGCCTCTCGGCAGTTGTATCCACGACTTCGAAGCCGCTGACTCGGTCGTCGCTCACCACGGCCAGAACGGGACACCCCAAGCTTCCCGCCATCTGCTTGCAGCCAGATTTCCCTCTCCTTCTGCTGCGACTACCGGTGCCACCGCCAACCACTCCGTCACTCACTCCGACTTAGGTCCTCAGACTCAGCGCTGCTGGTGTAGCTGTACCACATGGTCCGCTCCTCCTCCATCCGTCACGGTACGCTGCCATCTCTGCCGCCACCACTGTAGGTATGGAACGGCCAGGCCCTAGAAGATTCTGATTGCCTGGCGAGGTCTGGTTCCGGGTTATCAAAGCTTAGCCAGGTAACGTTCTGCATTCTGGTTGAGTAGGGCGAAGAAGGTTTCGGTTGCAGATCAAGGTCAGCACTGTGCGCCGCGACGGAGCGGTTCAGGATTGCGCGTCGTGGAAGATTCTGGCTGCTCTGCGAGAGTGAGGATCTAGATGCCCTGACTGTATTGCGAAGTTCTTCTCCTCACAACCGCTTTATATCGTGAGCCATAGCCGGCGCTGACCATGGGCTGATGTCCCCGTCACCACTTCTTGTTCCGCATTCTTCTCCTTCCCCGACCACGCTCCACGCTCGCGCCCCCGCACGCCCACGCCTCACGTCCTTGCTGTCGCCCCTATCCTCGCCCTTGGTTGACCGCCTGATCCCACGCCAGGCCACGGCTGGTACACCATTGCGAGGCTTCCCATCGACGACAGCGGCAGTATCGGGACTGTCACTCCTCGCTGGATGCCACCCACGGCGGAGCCCCTGTACCCCCGCCGCATCGAATCACACGCCACGTCCGTACCAGAGCCGCGCCCTTTGCTTCCTTTCTCTGGTTACAGCAGCCGTCTGCTTCATTTAGCACATTAGTGTGGGACGCAGGAATGGCAAGCAAATCGAGGGTATTCGCACTCTCCTTGCACTATTATGGTTTTTACTGTTAGCGACCTAGAGACCTTCACGATTGTGTACGTGTGTTTCATGACCACACTCCGCGCCCTGAGTGACACCGGAGAATTGTGCAAGAAGATGACCGACCGGGGAAGATTTCCGTCACAAACGGCCTCATGCTCCTAGCAGCATGTAGCCCCCGCCGCCATTCCACGCTCTCGTAGCGACTTCCAAAAACGAACCAAGCAACTGCAGTCAAAATGTGAAACGGCCAGTAATTCTGGCGATGTGCACGGACGGAGCGACGGGCGGAGTCTCATAATACGGACTCTGGTCGAAGTAGAGCCACTGGAAGTCTCCATAATAGTACTACCTTACATTACAATCTTTCTGTATCTCATTTGCCGTATCTGCATCCGCCATTGATTCAGACGCTCTGTCCGCTCCTGTAGATGCGCGGGAAACTCGTACACTAGCGGTAACTTTGCAGAAGCTGCCCTCGCCACTGCAGAATTGGTGCACTCTCGACTCTTTGAGCGGTACCGGGGCCTCAACCGCAACAGCCCCACTTACCACGGAGTAGTGCAGTTTGTCGTTGCCGACGTCACTTTCTCCTCCCTGTGCAGTGGCTGCTTATGTGGCTCCCTCTAGGGGTCCGCAAACGGCAGATAGCGTCGATTTTTGACTCCGTCCTTGTTTCCCTGCCCCTACTCTACCTGTTTCTCCTCGCCTCGATTGATTCTCCTCTACCTGTCATCCACTGCGGGGCTCACGTCTGCTTGCCGGTGGCGGCTCATGCCGAGTGCACTACCTGTGGGGTTGCCATTAGTCAGCAAGACCACGACCGTGCCGCACGCCCTTCGTTCCGCTAGTCCTAGTATGTAGCCTAGCCACCGCATTCAAATCTGCTTTCGTCGCACTAGTGGCAACAGGCGTTGTCGCACCGCTACCCCGTCGCCGTCCATGATGGATATATCTAGTGCTGGAAGAGAAGGTCGGCGCCTGGAAAAGTGGGGAAACGGTGATTGGTTTCGCAATCTCGGGATGTGTGCGGCGAATTGATGGTCGTTTCGTCTTTGGGTGGTCTCCATCTTGAAACTAACGTTATTTGATTCACGCGCCTGGAGAACAGGCGTCGCCGGGTAACTAAATATGTAGGGAGCTTCGACTTTGTTGGAACCCGCACAATTGTTCACTGCGGCCACCATAACTTCCGAATTTCTAGCGCCACTAGGCACGACGTGCGTGCGGACGAATATTCGGGTTTCTAACCTCTACCTTCCTCACGTCTCTCTCTCTCTCTCTCTCTCTCTCTGACCCTTCCTCCCACCCCGTGCAGCACCGAGCCGCAAAATTCCGCATTCCGCCTGTTTCCCCACCGCGGCGCACGCTGGAATAGTCCAAAACACGCATGTGGTCCCTGCTACAATCCTCCACCCCTCTTGAGCTGGACACTTCCCGTCCTAGCCTGGCGACAATCATCTAGAGACGGCGAGAAGCACACGCCGACTCGTTGAGAACACCTCCGCCATGCGTCCAGTAGCTAATTGCTCCATAGAAGTCTGCTTGCCTCCAACCTCGTCCTCCTCGGCGTGTGCCGACTACTCAGCCGACCCTCCTCTCCTACTATCCAATGACCGCGGATCCTCGGGTCACTCACCGCTAGAGTCGTAAGCAAATCGCGATCGTCGGGCTGCGTTTGGCTCCGCCCTGGTGCAATCCATTCGCTACGGCTCCCTAACCTTGGCAGCGGCCTCCATCGGCCTGCACTCGCTGCCCGAACTTCAACGAAGGAGAAACGTAGCGTATGATTGTCTACCAGAGTTCCCGTTGGCCTTGGCTGTTCGGTACTTGCCCTGGCAGATAGTTGCGTTTGACGATACGGATGGATCATACTTCTGAACACGGTAGATAGGATGCCGAACATTGCTGTGGGCAGCATGTTTTCTCCACCACCAATGGCAAGCACTTCTCCCGTCTCCAGTCCTACTATTCACCACCATCGCGTCCAGCTCCGGCTAAGTGGTCCATAAAGAGAGTACGGGGAGACGGACGAAGGACCGTTGGGGCAGGTATATAGAGGATTCCTCGGCAATTAATTCATCTTTACGTGAAATGCATATGTTATTTATCAAGATACGAATGCGGAAGACTGGCCCGCCCGACCGGCGTCCCACCGCTCCGCAGTCCGCCTCCAACTTCTACATCCCATTCCCGATCTTCGACATCCCATCCGCTCGCTGCCAGGTGACGTCAACATCAGCCCATATGTGGCGATGTTTTCGCGGACGCGCCACCGGTTCTGGCAATTGATACGGTCACTCAGCGCGGGGCGGGGAAGAAGCGGCAGTCGGCAGGGCGACACCGGGGTACCAAGGGCAGACTGGACAAGCTCTTGTTCTGCGGCTTACCAGCTATCACATATGTACGACGTAGGAACGTAGATCGCGATAACAGAATCCAGCTGGTCCCCCAGTGCGATGGGTGTACGTTTGTATGCGGCTCACTGTCACTCTGTAGCAATGATAACCCACGAAAGAAAACAACCACCCCTCCTACGCCACAGTGCCACCCCGCGATATCGGCAACCTCAAAGAGATAAAGAATCAATTGTCGAAAGAAGTCTCCAGAAGTATACCCAATCCGGCAGCGATCCATTCCACGCTGGATAATCTTCCCAGGCACTGGCCGCTGCATTGGCGCTGCAAGACGAACACCTCCGCCAACACGGAAGCTTCAACGACAGCCGTGTGTGAGCTACACCCGCCAAGACGTACTTTTGGGAGTCGGTGGTATGGTCTCATTACCCGTCTAAACCTCAATTCCGAATCTCGGTCGCAACCAAGTAGCGATCATGACTCGCAACAAAGCCGACTGATTTACATAGAAAGTAGCAACGATGCAAACGGATGTGGAGCTCGGCCACTTGCGACCGAAAGCGAGAAGGAGAAATAGCATGCAACGAACGGCAAAATTCATCCTGTGTTGCAATTGACCTGATCTAGACTATGGCGGTCCGCTTCCTGTCCGCTCTGGGCCTTTTAGGTATTGGTCGGAGGTGCCGCTGTAAAGTCCACAGCAAAAACGGATACACCTCACAGCATCTCGGGCTTGTCTCACCTGGTCACTGCCCTGAAAATCCTACTCACCTCCTCTTGGCTTGCAGCGATAGCGTGGAGATCAGGGCCCTTGCAAACGGCATTGGTGAGGCTAGTGATCCAACCCGAGGCGTGGAAAGGCTAACATCGTGGCGCGGTGAGGGGCTAGGAGTGTGTTGGACCAGGCGCAGAGGTAGGTTCGTAATCAGCGAGCGGCCGGTCTTCGGCGAGCTACCAACCTTAGGAGATATCATAGCATCAAAAAGGCGCCGCCCAGCTTCGACCGGCCTCCGCCGCCCCTTATCGAAGATGAGGTCCCGGACGTTGAGCCGGTCTTTACCTCTCCCCCCCCCTGTCTTTCTTCTCACCTTCGCCCGCATGATTGTTTGCTGGCGTTTCCTGAGCGGCTGGTACCACAAGAGATGCTTCGGTGTCTAGTCTAGGTCTTAAATGAGTACAATTGGCACTTCGCAGCGGACAGGTAGAATCCCCTTGCACGCAAGGTACTGGTTGGTGGCCACTTTTGACGAGTTATAGCACCAGCAGCGTCATCACCCGGCGCCGCTGTGCCTCGTACATTCGTGTCACGACTCACGCCACAATTCAGCATTATTTGAAACGACTGAAGGTTTCAGCTAGTACTGCTAACTATTTTCACACACATTCGACCGATTAAACAATTACTTAGTAGGTTAAGGGCAAAGCCCGGTAACCGTAGATGCCGGTATGGTTTGCGTGACAGCCCCGGTAACCCCCCCCCCCCATCCTCAGAAATTTAGGCAATCTTGTCACTCTACTCTTTGTAGTTCGTTTGCGTATGGGCACGATTTTCTAACTCTGTGGTTGTGCTGGCCGATGGCCCTGTCGCAAGAGTCAATCGGACGGAGGGGCGTCACCAGTTCTCACTTGTTTACTAACCCAGGGGCGCGACTACCGAGCCCCGAATTGGGCCACTATCGCGATGCCGTCACTGCTGCGGCCGAAGTCATTCCCTGGAGGCGCTAGCGGGTAATCAGACATGTCTTCTGTGGGTGGAAGTCGCAAATAGAGCTTTTACGAGATTTCTCGGTATTAGACTAGCACACTCCCGAGCACCCGTTCCCGGAAACATCTAGGAGATCTGCCAACGGCTGGTAGTGGAATAGGAAGCGGGGTAGGCCAGGGCGCGGAGTCTCTTGGTGTGTCGGCGAGGCGTGCCAAGGCGGAGCGGCTTCTCGAGGTAGAGAGGCGGGCCCTCGATCCGGTATGCAGCCCCTCGGAGGAACAGTCGTGCATAAAGATTGCCTCGCGGTACGGTCACTGGCGAGAATGGTATCAGAAAAAGGCCCAAAGAGCATGCGCATCCGGTCGGGTTCGGCCAGGGTGCAACAGGAGGAATGTCAACAGGAGGATCCTGGCACAATGGATGACAATACCGCGGCCCGTGGGCGCTGATTGATTTTGCCTTCCAGCAGTTGCTATCGTCGACGCAGTTGCGGGGCACTGGCTGTCGTAGGAGTAGGAGGTAGCGAGTGACAGTTTCTTTTTTCTTTTTTATAAAACGACCTGTTTGATATGCATTCGTTTTTTCAAAAGCAGTTTTACAATTACCCGGGAGATTCATATCTCTCCAGCCATTTCAGCATCGCTGCACCGCAAGCACACGACCAGAAGGGTATGCGAATCCAACAACAGTGCAGAGGCCCATGCAGGTCACGGCGGCGAAACTCCGGCAATCCCTTCATCCCGTGGGTATATCTCCGCCTCTTACTGCCTCTCCACAGATATCCAGAACCGCCTAAAAATAACGAATAGGGAAGCGTTATCCTCCTCGCATCCACCCTCGCAGCTACTACGCACACAATCTCCGGATTAGGTTGTGTACCCGCCGATGTGCGAGGTCTTCTTCGTCTGCAGTCCACGCCTTCGCCGTATGCCTTCTGCTTCGTTTCCGCCGGATCGCTGATCCTCTTCCAGATACCCGGAACCTCAAATAGAGGAAGAATTGCCTTCGTCCGGCTCGAGAGCACTCCAAACAATCCGGTACTCGTTTTGATCCAGCCTTGGTGTATTTCCCAGTCGCATGTAAGGGTTGTGCCACTGCAGGCACGTTGCGTCCCAGACGCCGCCGCCCTAATATCTGAGCTTAAGCGGCCGCGGTGGCTGCACTCGGCCAGCAACAACCCCAATAGCGAATCCTCATCGCAACTGCCTATGTGCATAGTGATGAAATCTTGGAAACGAGGACAGTTGATTTGCCAAATATGAATCATCTAAGCACAGCCACAGATTGTCCACCGACGGGAAAAACAAACGAAAAGAAACAACGGACAGCTACCGCCAGTAACGACCGATATGTCACGATTTGCATTCGCGATATCTGTAACGTGAAACCCATCTCGCACCTCGTTCTACGTTCCAACTCGCTCCGGGTGTCGGCTCTATTCGCGATCGCACCAACTATGCGCCCTGGAGGGATGATTTTTTTTTTTTTTTTTTGTTTATTCATTACTCGTGTGCGACCTATCTAGATCATGACGAGGGGCGCGCGCCCATATGTACAGTCCGGTTCCCCGCTGCAGTCCGCGTGTAGCGGCACGGTGCAAGC
>Ga0307516_10007695_pt1 | contig 12330 bp, 23 predicted proteins | sample 19_EM_MG_FD_203310 | JGI IMG/M metagenome (GOLD analysis project Ga0307516, IMG submission 203310) | Populus trichocarpa ectomycorrhiza microbial communities from riparian zone in the Pacific Northwest, United States - 19_EM | ecosystem: Host-associated > Plants > Roots > Unclassified | place...
GAATGATGTGAGAAGCCGCCTTCGATTCAGCGGGAAGAGGATCATTAGCTAATACTCTTTCTTTGCAACAGGTTGTCATTCATATACCTGCGAGCAGCCAAAGCAGCCAACATGCACTCAGGTCGAGTGACCCACTCTCTCCTTATGAAGACTTTCAAGTCAGTGACTTCGTGTACCCACCACTGAGACCAGACCACACGACAGTGGAACCATATCACCACCCGGGACAAAACTCAACACTAAAATTTGCCAAGACTTTCAAACGACACACCAGATTTCGCGAGCGCTAAGACTTCACAGACGTCACGATGTTCAGCGAAGCGGTCCCATCGAACGAAGCGGCCCCGGCGGTGGCTACTGACATCGACACCTCTCTTGCAAGACAATTGGTGGGAGATCTAGGAAGCTACAGGGAGGAGGAAATGGAGGATGCGGGTAGCGAGGCCAGCAGCGGCCTCTCTGAGGTAGAGAGTGAGGAGAGCGTGGAGAAGCAGTGGGAGGGAAAAGACAATGGGAGACCGGAGTTCAAGTGCACCGCACCCGGTGTTGGGAAGGAGCAGAGCACGCAGAAATTCTTCCAGCGAGGCAACGGCAATGCACCACATAATGATGACGATATCTTTGCGACCCCAGGCAGGCAGACTATGAGGGGGGTGCTCGCGTGCTCGCTCTCAGTGGTGGCCCCCAGCAGCCCACAGCAGGTGGGAACGGCTCTGATCCTGAACTCTGCCGAGGGTTCCAGCAAGGGGGTGGGAATGACAGGAAGCAAGGGGGTGGAGGGAAGGGATGTGGCGGTGGATGAATGGGTGGAGGAGGTGGCGAAAGAGAGTGAGGACGAGATGGAGGGCATGGCGGGCCCGGATAGGTTGGCTGTCCCGTCACCCACTCCAGCCAGATGGGGGAGCATGATGCCGGTATTGCCCGCGGGCCGTACCAGACCAACACCGGTGCCGGTCACGCCGACCAGAGGCAGCAAGAGGATGGCGATGGACACCCCAAGGCCCATCAGACACTACCAGCCGATGGAGCTCCCGGGGTCTGCGGCAGGCTCGGTGCTGAAGCAGATCCTGGCAGCGGTGGTTAGGGTGGAGCGGAAGATGGAGGAGAAAGTAAGGAAGGTTGAGGAGGCAGCGGAGGCGGCAGTGGCCAGGTGGGATGCGAGGTTGGTAGACGGACTGTCGGCAGTATTGGGCGAGGTGGGGGAGAGGGAGGAGAGGCTGGCGGCAAGGCTGCTAGCAGACACTGTGGAGAGGGAGAAGTGGTTGGCTGTCAAGCTTCTGGCGCTCGATGTCGTCGAGACTGAGCAGGTGCAGAAGGCGAAGTGGGACCTCAAGCAGGTGGAGGACCTGGCGGTTTTGATAAGGTCAGGGCGGCAAGAGCTCAGGGAGATCAAGCGAAGGGTAGAAGAAATCGCGACAGGGATGGCAGGGGCGCGTGTGGCACATCCAGCTCATGAGCTGATGGAAGGAGTGGTGGCAACCCCCACCTCCCGGGCGGCGTAGGGAGGGGGGGCCACAGCTCTGGCGACAACATGGGAGCCTCCAATCATGGATAACATGGAGGGCATTGAGTGTGAGGGACTGTTTGCATCGCAGCACACACCAGAACTGGACACACCCTCCTTGACTCAGTTGCCAGCATTGACGGAGAAAAAGAAGGACAAGGGAAAGACAAAGGCACTACTGATCGTTGAGCTATCAAGTGCAACAGCGAAGCGCAAACCGAAAGGTTCTCCGCTGCAGTTTCAGTGGCAGACGGCGGTCGATGAGGCCAAGGCAAAAGCGGCAGTCTCCGCCTTGACACCGGCAGCTGGATCCAGTGCCCCAATGCCCCCCCGGTTGATACTGAAGTGCCCGGAAGCTGTGGCGGCCAAGATGAAGGCAGCGGAAAAGAGGGAGGAGGAGAAGTGGAAGGCAGCGGAGAGGAGGGAGGCGGGAAAGCTGGCCAAGAAGGCAGTGGCCAAGAGCAGGTGGGATGCGACGGACCTTACGGAGCAGGAATGGAAGGCATTGGGGAGGCGGCCAACGTGATCAAAGTGCTCCTGGTATCTGACGAGGAGGGGGAAAAGGCCGCGTAGAGGATTGCACATCTGGTAGGTATGCGGGCGATGGAGGAACTGTGGGAGGACCGTCAGTCCCGTGCTGAAAAGCTTCCCACCCTGTGTGTGGGGCCACCGCAGCAGCAGGAGTACCAGCAACTGGCCCACCGGCAACCGCAAGGTGCGCTGATGGGGGCCTCGAGGCAGGCCCAACAGCAGCAACAGGGCAACTGGGTGCAGAGGGCGCCCGCGGCCGCGGCCCTCCCCCAGCAGGACTATAAGTGCATCGGCCGCAACGGCAAGCCGAAGAAGGAGCCCACCGTGCTGGAGATGGTCAAGTCCTCCCTCCTATGGGATGAGAGGGCCATTGTGTTTGAACGGGCAGCCGGCGCTCCACTGATCGCCCCAGCGGTGGCGGTGGAGGTGGCGGCTCATGTCAACATCGCCCTGAGCAATGTGGCACCGCCACATATCAGGATGGTCGTCTTCAAGATTTCCCCCCAGAGCTGTCTGACCACAGCAGCATGACAGGGTGCATCAGCAGCCATGCTCCTCCTGTTCAAGAAGGAGATCATTGAGGCGGTGAGACGCACGGACAAGGCAATCATCAACGTGGTTGCGAATGAGATGTGGGCGGAGCTCAAGATCCTGGTTCCGTATGTGCAATACCGTCACCCTGAGGGACTGGCGGATCTGCGGGACTCCATCGAGCTGGAGAACGAGGGAGTGGTGGTCCCCCCATTCTCGATGAGGTGCATGAGGTCCAAGAAGCTCATCTAGCACCAGTTCCAGGCTGGCACCCTCCCCCAGAATGCCACCTCGGTGGTGTTCAAGGTACCCAGCAAGGCCGTGGGCCAAAAACTGCCAACCGAGATGTGGGTGGCAGGGAACAAGTACCGGACCCTCCCCTTGATCGCCAACAGAGCGGACACGCTGTGCGATATCTGCAGCCAGTGGGGTCACTCTGAGTTCAGGTGCCAGGCAGGCGCACCAGCATGCACCATCTGTGCAGGCCCCCATCTGACGGAGGGACACCGGTGTGAGGTCGCAACCTATGGAAAGACGGGGGGGACGTGCTTGCACGCCACCCTGAAGTGCCCGAATTGTGGTGGCAAGCACATGGCCCAGAGCGCGAAATGCAAGGCCAAGACCATCGCTATTGGCATAGCGAGAGGTACGCGACCGTTGGTTCAGCAGTGCCGACAAGAAGGAGGGGCGGCGGAGCCCCCAGCCATCCGACCTGGGCCCCAGGGCATCGATGCGGCAAGGAGCCAAGGGGTGTCAGGGCCGCTGAACTGGGTACCGGGGGCGAGCCCCGCCACCCTATCAGACTGGAAAGAGGATGTGATGGAGATCTCGGAAGTAGAAGCAAGTGGCACCGCCCCACCCATAGCCATCTGATGGCGAACCCCGCGAAACCCCGAAAGCTGCTGGTGCTGCAGCACAACTGCACCAGAGGGGGTCAAGTTTTGAAGTCCGCGCTGGAAACAGCGGTGAAAATGGAGGCGGACCTGGTGCTCATACAGGAGCCCAGGGAGAGAGGGGGGAGAGATGGAACGAGAGCACACCTGAACTTCAATTTCATACAGGGGGTAGAGAATGAGCCAGCGTAGTGTTGAATTGCTGTCAACCAGGCGCCGAAGTGCCGGGTGACGGAAATCAAGGAACTCACAAGGGCGTGCAGCAACCACGTGCAGGTGGTTGAGGTGGTTATCTCAGGTGGGGAAACCATCGTCATCGCCAACGTATATGATCAGTGGTTCGCAAGCGAACGCCTGGCGCAGAAGGCGTAATGGGGTGAAATCGCATGGCAAAAATGGGTCATAATCGCTGGAGATATGAATGCCCACAGTGAGATGTGGAACCCAAGAGCGATCCGGTGCCGAAATGCGGTATTCTGGGAAAAGCTCATAGAGGGGGAAGAGCTCTTCATGTGGAATAGTGACGAAGCGACCAGATCAGGACCGAATGCATTAAATCATTCGATCATCGATCTGACCCTGTCATCTCTGAACATCGAGCTGAACTGGAGTATTCTTGGAAGCCAAGCAACAGGCTCTGACCACGAGCTAATTGCATGGCATGTGCTGGCAAAATAGGGGGAGATAACGAGGGGTGGCGAGATGAGCAAGGAGGTGACAGGGTGGGATATCCAGGGATGGGACCCCACCGGCAAGAATGGGAGAGACACGAAGGCTGTGGAGGAAATGCGGGCAAAGGCGCAAGCGTTCTTCCAGCGGGGGGTGGGGGAGACGCCGATACTCATGGATGTGAGTACGACATAGGAGGTGGACACGGCAGTGGCGGCGCTCAGGGAGGTTATGACGGCCATCCTGGACAACTTTGCAAAGCAAAAGAGAAGTTGTGCAAGGTCAAAGCAGTGGTGGACTGAGGACTTGGCAAAGCTGCGAAGGGAGCTGGGAAGAGAACGACGGAGGCCGGTGGGTATTGGACGGGCGCGGGAGGAAAGGTGCAACCTGTGAAGGGCGATCCGAAAGGCAAAGCAGGACTGCTGGAACAGGTTCCTGCAAGAAGCCAAAGGGAATGACGTCTGGAAAGCTGCGGGGTACACCTCTCCGCGTATCGACAAAGCTGGGCAAGCCCTAGTGGCGGAGTACAGCTCAGTGGTGGAAGGACAATATGACCGGGAAAAGGCTATCCTTAGGGCTCACTTCCCACAGGGGTCCAAGGGGGTGTATGAACCCATGGATGGGGGGAGCCCCTTCGAGAAGGTCGACACCAAGCTGGTTGCAGCACTCCTCAGTAAGACATCCAGCACTTCAGCACCAGGTGACGACAGGATATTGGCCAGGATGATCAAGGTCTTCAGGCAGTGGGACAGCGAGCAGATCAGACAGATTGTGAGGGCATGCATCCGGCTGGGACACCACCCGGAGCTCTGGAAAACAGCAAAAGGAGTGGTCATCCCGAAGCCTGGCAAGCCTAACTACTCGAAGGTGCGAACATACCGGGTAATATCGTTACTCGATGTCATCAGCAAGCTGCTGGAGTGGACAGCAGCCCATCTGATTGCGGACCATCTGGAGTGGAAGCGAGGGCTCCATGAGGGCCAGTACAGTTGCCGTAAGCGCCAATTATGCGTAGATGCGGTGGCAATTTTGATCAACCGTACGCAGAAGGCTTGGAACGAAAAGAAGGTGGCTGGCACGCTGTTCATGGACGTCAAATCGGCGTTCAACAATGTGAGCAAGATCCACCTGGAAAAGCGAATGGAAGCACTCGCATAGAAGCAGACCTTATCTGGTGGACGATAAGCTTCATGACGGACCGGAAAGTCAGGATCGAGCTGGACGGGGAAACCGGAGAAGCACAGACGGTGGACACTGGCGTCCTGCAAGGATCCCCAGCAGCACCCATCCTGTTCATCGTCTACCTGTCGGGCATCTTCGATGAGGTGGAGCGAAAGGTACCAGGCATCACTGGGTTATCCTTTGTGGACGATATCGGATGGTGGGCGGATGGAAAAGATGATGAGGTTGTGACAGCCAAGCTGTCAGAGGCTGCAACAGCATCCATGGTGTGGGCAGCACAAAATGGTGTGGAATTTGACCACGGCAAAACGGAAGCAGCGATTTTCTGGAAGAAGAGGAAAGCAGCCGAGGCGAAGGCGACGGTGAAGGTGGGGGGCAATGAAGCCCCATTCAACAAAGAGGCGACGTGGTGGCTCGGGGTGTGGTTGGACTCACAACTCACACTGAAGGAGCACCACGCTACCAGGCTGAAGAACGGAAGAAATGCCCTCACCCGGCTGCGCCGGCTCACAGGGCAGCTAGGTCTCTCTCCGGCAAATTGTAAGAAGGCCATAACGGCCTGTATCTAGTCAGTCGTCAAGTTTGGAGCGAAGCTGTGGTGGAAGGGAGAGGGGGTCCGGGGTACGGTCGGCAGGGCGAATGATCTCCAACTCCTGGTCAACCGACAGGTGTGGGCGACAACAGGGACCTTCCGGACAACCAACCTGGGAGTGCTGTCAATCGAGTCCGGGCTTAGGCCAGCGACCAACCAGCTGGAGAACAGGCAGTGGCAGTTCGGGCTACGCCTCCTCTGCCTGGCTCGGGGCGAAAAGGCTAGGAGGATCATCGGGGCTGACACAGTGATTGGCAAGAGGCTGGCAACAGCCCTGCAGTTCACCTGGACAGAGACGGAGGAAACAGTCCTGCTCAAAGATCCAGAATCCTTCGATGCTGAGCTGATCAAAGAAAACCGGGAGGAGGCGAAGAAGGAGGCGGAAAAGGTGAGGCTGGAGCTGGTCATGTTCACAGATGGGTCCATGATGGAGAGTGGAGCTGCCGGGTACGCAGTGGCTTAGAATAACGGCCAAACCTGGAAGGGCATCAAGACCCACTTGGGCTACAACCAGGAGGCCTTTGATGCGGAATGCGCGACACTAGCGCGAGCGCTAGAAACCACATCGAGAAGGAACATGATCCCCGACCGGATCACCATCTTCACCGATGCACAGGCGGTGATCCGACGGATGGTATCCAATGAGCCAGGACCAGGGCAGAAGTACACTCTCAAAGCGAGGAGACATATCACTTCGATCCAAAGGGGGGTTCCAGGCGCCATTATCGAGATCAGGTGGTGCCCGGCGCATGAGGGGGTGGAGGGGAATGAAAAGGCAGATGAGTGGGCCAAGCTCATGGCGGACGAGCCTGACGCCCAAGGGGTGGAGGGTTTGGAGTGGATGACCTACTCTGACCCGCCGGAGGAGCACTCGATGCCGCTTCCCAGGTGTCTCGCGAACATCAAGTGGAAGATCGCCAAGAAGTAGTGGGCGCAGGCACAGACATGGGCTGGAGGCCGAACCTCCAAGAAGAAATACAAAATGCCGGGAAGTCAGAGACCGGATGCCACAGTGGTGGGGAGCACCAAGAGGCTTGCCTCGAGGTTCTACCAGCTGAAGATGGGGTACTGCCACACTGACCAGTACCTGTACTGGGTGAAAGTCCGCCCGACAGCCCAGTGCTGGTGGTGCCGATGCCCCACACAGACGAGAGATCACCTCCTGAAGGGGTGCCCGAAGTGGAAGGGTCAACAGAGGACCCTATGGAAGGAGGTGTGGAAGGAGACTGAGTGAGGAAAGTGGTGATGGAAGGCTCACGAGCTCCTCGCTAACAAGATACGCAGTCAGGCGGTGCTAGATTTCCTCTCCTCAACGGATGTGGGGAAGATAGTGCCAGCTGTGGAAGTGGAAGATGATGCAGGGAGCGAGGCGTCGGAATGGGAGCTCCGGCAGCGCCAGGAGTGGGATGAGAAAGGAAGGGAGGAGGAGCTGGGTGGGGAAGGAACACCGCTGTTCTTACCCACCCCGCCCTGCATGGCATCGGCAGAGGAGGGTTAAGGGAGGGGGGGTACAATTTCCTTTTGTTTAATTTCCTTGGTGCGCTTTCACGAGTTCGAGGGATAGGCCTGGGCGGAGGGCAAAGGGATGCCTACACTGTGCTGCCTTGTGTGGACTGCGGCAGGAAAGCGGACTGTACATACTTCTCGCCATGATCTTACTAGGTCGCACGCGTGTGATGAATAAACAAAAAAAAAAAAAAAAGACCACACGACGGTGGAACCATATCACATACCTATGGATCCGGATTGTGCGCCAATCAACTCAGACTACATGGCACCGCATGCAGATCATCTGCTGCTGAATCCCAACTTTCTGCCAATAGGAAGTATAAACTTCGACAGGGACTGTACCCCATGAGCTGGCACAAGCGAAGAGGCAGATGACGAAACCACCATCCTAAACGTCATCGAGGATCTTGCGACAGGAAATAATGATGCCATGAATACATACCTTGGGATGTTGTCAAAACCACATCATGAAAGGACACAAATGGTTACAGTTATGGTTCACGATCTCACCTTTTGGGCCCTGGTGGGAACGATATCCGGGGAGGGCAGGGGGGGCTGGGGGCAACTGACAGATGGCCGTGGTCTTGACACAGTGGTGTTACGCACGGTGTTAATTCCTTGGTGGAATCAGGATCACTGGCAGCTGTTCATAATAGACAGAGACCGCAGGATGATCAGGTTTTACTGTCCTAGGAGTGGAGCGGCACGTAATGATAATATAGAAGTAAGCTCAAAAATCAACACTACCAATCTACCTTTCTAACCAGTTCTCATTTAGACCATAACGGGATATGCAAGACACCATTTTGCAATTGACGGGATCACAGCGCCCCATTGGATCTTTATGCCTTTGCTTTGCAACCAACCCACAGAATGGATACCCTCTGGCATACTGGTGATGGAGTGTGTCCGGCGGTTGATCACAAACCAATTCTGGGAGGATGTCGATATAGCAGGTGATGGGAATATGGCGCTGCGTATGAGGATTTCATCCGAGTTGAAAACCGGCATACTACAGGAAATGGTGATACAAGCCCCTACGTTTGAAGTTAAGCATGTTGAAAAACTGGATGAATGCTACGTCGACAGCCTGAAAAAAGGCGAAAAGCTGCGCAGCGAAGTCATACATACCTATATGCGTTTGTTGGCAAATTTTGTCAACACCCGAGCTGGAAGATCAGTGGTTGGGGTCTTGCACGATTTGCCAAGATACACAAATGGCAAGTGGCTAGAACTGTTTGGACAATCACTACGGGTTGTGATGGAACACTTGAAGTTAATCTTAATTCCCAAGTGTGCTAATGACCACTGGCAACTGTTGGTGCTGGACAGGGAACTCTCCCAGATTCGGCTATTCTGCTCGATGGGATAGACAACAGACTTGGCCAAGGATAGCAGGGTGAGCCTCTCGTCAACAATATAGTTTCATGGAGCTGATGTGTGAAATTAAAGGTGTGCATCGAATATCTGGACGACATGTACCCGGGAAACGACATTGCCAATACACGGTGGAACGCGTCAACGGTCAAGTGCAGCATCCAGAAAGACAGTACGTCTTGCGGAGTGTTGGCCTTAGAGCATGCCCGCCACTTGCTGATTGGCGAATCATTGGTGGATATGAACACCAGCAAGGTAGGCATCCTTCAACTACGTCATAGGATGACATCAGAGCTGAGGGCTGGGCGTTTGACTGGTGTCGAGCAGGTGGCAATTCTGCTGGCTGAGAAGTCACCATTGCAGAGCCCTCCGTCTGCTGTGCAGACCCCGTCCGCCGCTGTGCAGAGTCGGTCCATGGCCATGTAGACTCCGTCCCGGGGCGCGTAGAGCCCACCGATCACAGCGCCGATCGTATTGTCTGCCACGCAGACTCCGTCCCCATCCCCTGGCACGCAGAGCCCATTCATGCCCGTGCAGACTCCATCCCCAGGCACGCAGAGTCCGTTCATAGCCGCGCAGACCCCATCCCCCGGCACGCGGAGCCCACCGATCGCCACGCGTATTGCATTATCTGCCGCACAGACCCTGTCCCCCAGTGCGTAGAGCCCACCGATCATCGTGCAGATCGCATCGTCTGCCAGACAGAACCCGTCCCCCGGCGCCCTGAGTCCGTTCATGGCCGGACAGACCCTGTCCCCTGGCACGCAGAGCCTGCCGATCGCTGTGCAGATCGCATCGTCTGCCATGCAGACCCCATCCCACGGCGCGCAGAGCCCGCCGATCGCCGCACAGATCATAGCGTCTGACTCGCAGACCCCGTCCCACGACGCGTAGAGCCCGCCTATCGCCGCCCAGATCGTATTGTCTGCCTCGCAGACGCCATCCCCCGACGCGCAGAGCCCGCCGATCGCCGTGCAGATCGTATCATCTGCCACGCAGACCCCATCCCCTGGTGCGCAGAGTCTGTTCATGGCCACGCAGACCCCGTCCCGTGGCGTGCAGAGCCCACCGATCGCCATGCAGATCGTATCGTGTGCCGCCCAGACCCCATTCCCCGGCACGCAGAGTCCGTTTATGGTCGCGCAGACCCCATCCCCCGGTGCGCAGAAACTGCCAATCGCGGTGCAGAACGTATCGTCTGCCTCGCAGACTCCGTCCCTGGGCACGCAAAGCCCACCGATCGCCGCACAGAGCCCATCCCCCGGTGTGCAGAGACCACTGATCTACGTGCAGATCGCATCGACCGCCCCACAGTCCCCATCTGCCCCCACGCAGAGCCCATTCATGGCTGCGCCAAACGTACCCTCCACTGCACAGCAACCGTACTTCACGGCACAGATCGCATCCGCTACCACGCTCAACCCATCGTCTGTTGGAACTGAACTCTCCCTGCCTCTACAATCTGAAGCCTCAGCATTTGTAGCTACGTCCACCTCTTGCGAGCCTACCGAGACTCCTGTTGTCGGGCATGCAAGTACGTCCAGATGGGAACATGAGGGACTGGCATCAATCCAGAAGGCCTTGGTTCCGGAGACCCCTCAGAGGTCTCAGCTGTACAAGATTCCTACTATGCAAAACAGGAAAGTGCGACCCATATCCTTCGAAGTCCCCAAGGCGCTAGCTTCACTCGAAAGCACGGATGACACCTCGAAGTTCGAGTACTCCCATACTGTCGCAGCCGAGGCAGTTCTTGGTGTGAAAGGACTGCGGAGGTTCAGAGCTAGAGAAAGGGTCAGATTTCAAATTTTTCCAGATGGATTCGATCAGGAAACCTTGGATCTCCTAGCTACGGAGGTGTATATGTACATGTATCACTCTCCGGTGGAACTCAGCACTGGAAAGGCCATCCCGAACATGGTTCACAGTGTGCTACAGCATGCTGTCCACCAAAGTCTGTCTGTCTGGGTTGTGTCGGCATTGCTGTACGGTACAACCAAAGTGATCGCTGTACCACTGCCTGGACGTGTCAGTGGAGAAATGAGATATGGTAGCTTCCAGATTGAGAAGTTAAAGCATTGGGAAGCGACAGCATCTCTCGCCGATGGGATTTGCCACCCTTGGTCTGAACTGCATATGGAGCCTATATGGTATCCTGACGAGGGCCAGCCAATTGAGGCTTCCATGCGTGTCAGGTCGGCACGCTAGTGGGAGCGTTTGCATGTGATTCAGTAGGCAAACAGCTGCCTTGGCGCAGTACGGCACCATGACCGAAGGTTTATGCTGACCGAATTCTTGGATGCTCATGCATATTCAGTCATAACCATCTCTCCTATTACGCAGACCATGCTGGGCATGGTTGAGTGGGATCACAAGTCTGTCACCGAGTTCCTTACCTCCATAAGTTCCAGGAGTTCCTTCAACATGGCCTTGAAGATGCAGTGTACGTTTAGTAGAGTTTTAGGATATTCTGCTGCGCTGAGCCTCCAGCGAGAATATTGTCGGTATCGCCAGAATAGCTGGGTGGTGGCCTGGACCTGGAGCTCGGGGGAGGGTGATGCTGGATGGTTTCAACAGGTAAAACTCTTGCTGATGGATCTGTGGAACGAGTCTTGGGTCCAACCTGAAGTCACACGATGAGAAAGCTGTACCAGACAGCCAATGCAAGAGGGAAGGAAGCTTTTGTGATGGGAGAGCGATGCACAAAAAGAAATGGGTATAAAAGGTCTTATTTTTTTGTATGTTTAAATAATGGTTCAAGTTGAGTGCACGCTGTCCAAGTAGAGTGCGTGCCGTCCAAGCCGAGTACACGGCGTCCAAGTCAAGTGCGTGCCGACCCAGATGAGTGCCCATCGCTCAAGTTGGGTGCGCTGCGTTCGGATCGAGTGCAATTGGTCTCCACCAAGCAACCACGTACCGATGTATATACAGGTAAAGGTAAAGGTAAAGTAAGATTGTCGACTGTAACCACAATCCGCCTCAATAACACATACGTATTCTGTGCAAATTTGCCTTGTAATATCAACAAAATGTCCGGATTTACTCAAATCACGTGCCAAATGATCCAGCCACACCTCCAGCCAAGACAAGCGTGGGGGAACACATATGTAAGGGCCCGAATGATTATTAACCCACATTCCTTTATGAATGAGTATCAATGGGGATCGAACAGTATACAAGAACTGTATGCAGGAATTCCATCCACGGTGTTACTTAATGTGGTTGCCTACCACATCGACATCGGAATGGTGGATTTGAACAACAGGGCGCAGTTTGTTGTTAATCTGTACGATTTCATGAGCCATTCGGCAGACTCGGTTTTAAACATACGGCGAAGAACCAATGATTTCCGGGATGTGCACAGAAAGGCTGCAGAGAAAGAACGAAAAAAAGATTGAAAATGACCTATGGTGGCAATATTGGACTTCGAGCTGGGCTCTGGATGGCAACACAGATTGGACCCAAGTTAGCAACCTTACCCCACTGCAAGTAACTGTACTAACTGCAGAAGGTACCCAATGGGTTGAAGGACTTAAAAGGGAGGG
>Ga0307516_10007696_pt1 | contig 12329 bp, 18 predicted proteins | sample 19_EM_MG_FD_203310 | JGI IMG/M metagenome (GOLD analysis project Ga0307516, IMG submission 203310) | Populus trichocarpa ectomycorrhiza microbial communities from riparian zone in the Pacific Northwest, United States - 19_EM | ecosystem: Host-associated > Plants > Roots > Unclassified | place...
AGTCTTGCGGGCAAGCTGTGATTCCACAGAGGGAAGGAAAAGTATAAAGGAAGGGCGCGGTAGCTAGTCTGGAGATTCTTCTCCACACAATCTATTATCTCTCTCCACAGACCTACCTCTCTCTACCTGTGAAACCGGCACTGCGACCACCAACCCCCAGACGAACAACGAGCCCATGCAAGGCATGTGAGAGGACTGCGACGAGACCACGCCGGGCGTGACGGATACCGCGAGAACAACGAGCCCACGCAAGGCATGTGAGAGGACCGCGACGAGACCACGCTGGGCGTGACGGATACCGCGAGAACAACGAGCCCACGCAAGGCGTGTGAAAGGACCGCGACGAGACCACGCTGGGGGTAACAGATATCGCTAGAACAACGAGCCCACGCAAGGCGTGTGAGAGGACCTCGACAAGACCACGCCGGGTGTGACGGATACCGCAAGAACAACGAGCCCACGCAAGGCGTGTGAGAGGACCGTGATGAGACCATGCCGGGTGTGACGGATACCGCGAGAACAACGAGCCCACGCAAGGCGTGTGAAACGAACGCGACGAGAACACGCCAGGCGTGACGGATACTGCGAGAACGACGATCGGCACGTGAGTACGCCGCAAGTGTGAGTATGAGCGGCATGTGAGTACGCCGGAAGTGTGACTACGAGCGGCACGTGAGTACGCCGAAAGGGTGACGACACAGGGAAGTGTGAATACGCAGGAAGTGCGAGCAGGAGCGCCCGCTCCCAAGGAAGTCTACGTTGCCTGTCGAGCCCCACTGAGTAGTCAAGGCAGGATCTTGACACGTGATGCCATGATATGCGTCGTCTGGATGCCATTTGCCCTGACACGGCTGGGTCCAGAAGGAAAACGCCCTGACACAGCTGCATCCAGAAGGAAAATACCCTGATACAGCTGTGTATAGAAGGAAAATGCCCTGACACACTCTGTCTGGTAGGTAGATGCCATGGCAAGCTGTGTCCAGACGCATGGAGCATTGGCATATGGCATCTGAATGTACAGTGCTATGGCGTGCTGCGTCTGAATTCACATTGCCTGTGCATTTCGTGTTGGGAGCAGTATGTGCCCTGCCAGGGTGCGTCCAGAGCATCCCGAGTACCTGGTGCGTCCGGACACAGCCTATGCGTCCAGACACAGAATTTTTTTCCTGATGTGGCTTCTATGGATTCAGCTACTTCAAAGGATTTGGTGACTTCAGTATAATCACTACTCCAGTGATTTTCAGTGTTGCTCCTGAATCAGCTTTGTTATTGAGTGGGTTCTCCAGCAAGATACTCATTGAACAAAGACCATATGTGGAATCCATTCCAAAAACTAAGTATTCATTTCAGACATGAAGATATCTGCAGAAATATCCAGTTTCAGAACAGCCTTACTGTCCAGACATAAACTACATCCATGCTGGATCTTGTTAGAAGTGCAACTAGATTAAGCAGATCGGTCAAGCAAGTAGATGTCCTTTGAAGCTCCTAACACTGCCCTGGCTAATGTATCAAGAGTAGCAACTGGCAAGAAATATGGCGAGACCGAAATCTACTACGAGTCCGATGTCACTGGTGTGGCTACCATTGGTGTGGTGCAAATATCCACAAAAAGCTGATATTGATGAAAGGACAGCATCAATGGCAAAGCCAAGAACCAATATAAGACCCCTATTGGTGACAAGTCGGATATCATTGATTCTTCAATACTGATAAATGGATATGTACTTGTATCCTTCAGCACAACTGCAAAACACCTGAAGGGTGGATGTTGACTAATCGCCCCAAACGGACATAGACTGGTCTTGGACGGACTTATTACCTTGGTCAGAGTTGATATCTTAGTCGTCTGGACTCAATACCATGATGGTCAGACTTGATGCCATGGTGGATGGACACGATGCCACAATGGTTGGACTTGATGCTATGACGATCAGATCTGATACCATGGCGGTTAGACTCCAACTTGGACTCTGCATCCCAGTCAAGTCAAGCAGATATCCAAACCTGGTACCGACACCTTGGCCAGCTCAACCTTAGTAATATCTAAAAGCTATTGTCTAAGGGATCTTGTGCTGAAATGGAAACTGCACCCACCATATACAATATCTGCATCAAAGCAATGGCAAAGGAGAATATGACAATAAAGCATTTCAATTGATCCTTCCAGAATTTGGCCTCACCTTCGAACCATTACCACCAGATACACAGCACAAGAATGGGGTCTCTGAAAGGATGATTCAGATCCACAATGTAAAAGCCCATACAATACTACTGGACTGCTCCCTCCCACCAAGCATCAAATGTCACTTCACAGAATCTGACATCTCGGTGGTCAGACTCAGACTCAGTACCTCGAGTAGACTCAAACTCAATTCCTCGAATGGACTCAAACTCAATTCCTCAGGTGAACTCGGACTTGATGCCTTGGCAGTCAAACTTAGACTCGGCGCCTTGAGTGAACTCGAACTCAATTCCTCAGACAGACTTGAACTTGATGTCTCGGTGGTTGCACTTCGACTTGGCACCTTGAGCGGACTCAACTGCAATTCCCCAGGTGGACTCGGACTCGAATTCTCAGCAGTCAGACTCGGACTCAGTCCCTTGAATAGATTCAAGCTCAATTCCTCGGGTGGACTCAAACTCGATGCCTTGGCAGTCGGACTTGGACTCAGCACCTCAAGCAGACTCAAGCTCAATTCCTCAAATGGACTCGAACTCAATTCCTCAGATGGGCTCGTACTCGATGCCTCAGGGTTGAGACTTGGACTTGGCGCCTCGAGTGAACTCAATTCCTCTTATGGACTCAGACTCTATATCTTGGCAGTCGGACTTGGACTCTGCGTCTCGAGCAGACTCAATTCCTCGCGTGGACTTGGACTCGACGCCTTGAGTAGAAGTCTTGCCAATTTAGAAGAAAATACCGACCAGTATGATCTTCAGAAGAGACATAGAATGGTCACCCACCAGATCTGGGTAGAAGAGGAACCAATGGATTCTGCAGATCCAGTATCCTACTAGGAAGCCATTGTACACCCGAGGTTTGGCCAGAAATGGTCTGATTCGGTTGATGAGGAACTCTGACCTTTGGCTGGTAACTCAACCTGGGACTACGTCAGGCTGGAAGATATTCCAGCTGGCATCATGTCCATTAGCTCCAAGCGGGTCTTTAAGAGCAAGGAGTTACCAGGAGATGGCATTCGGTAAAAGGGCCAGGCTTGTTATCTGAGGTTTTGAACAGCAGGTGGGGGTTGACTTCAATGAAACTTTCACGCTAGTAGTAAAGTTGCAAAGCCTATGCATAATGCTAGCCCTTGCTGCTGTCCATGACTGGGAAATTGAACAAATGGATGTTGTCACCACCTTCCTGAACCCCAAAGTTGATAGTGATGTCTATTTGGCTCTGCTGTAGGGTATTGAGGTGGACAAACCACAAGTCTGCAAGCTGAGAAAGTCGCTTGATGGACTTAAGCAGGCTCCTTATCTCTGGTATAAACATATTAACCACTTTCTCAGATCTTCCAGTCTCCAACAATACGAGTATCATCTGAACGTCGATCTCTCTGCAAGTACCACCTTCACCGATCGAACTGATTTTGCACTGGCTATCTGGAATTCCAAGCAATCTGCTCAGAACAACGTACCAATAATTCTACTGCTATACGTTGATGATATGCTGCTCTTCTCTCCATTGGCCAACTGAGTCACCAAAATCAAGAACCTCCTCCGTGCCAAGTACAAGATGACCGACCTTGGCCCCATTTGCTACTTCCTTGGTATAGAGATCTAGTACGACTGATCACGATGGATACTGCATATCCAGCTACAGTGTACTGTCGGAAAGCTGCTTGTGACTTTCAGAGTCAAACTTGGCAAATGCAAATGGCACAGCAAGGATACTCGACTTGAATGGTAAACAATAATACCAGTCAACAATTGGTAGTCTGATGTGACTAATGCTATGCACTCGACTGGACCTTGCATTTACTGTCTCCATGCTAGCCATCAGCAAAAAATTGGAAAGTTGAAGTATATTGCATTTTTTACAGGTGAGACATAAATTTAAACTAACGTTCTCAGGGTTTCAGCTAAAAATAAACAACTATTTTTTTTGGAAATCCTTATGGAAGTTAGCTATGCTTACAGGAGCTACAGGAGCTATGGGTGTACCCTAAGAATTCTCAAATTTATTGCTGATGAAACTCTCCTCCACCCCGACTACTGAGCACTGGTCAGCAGCCACCTATACATTATGATATCTGTGACACACAGCCAACCTCACTATCTAGTACAATACATCATACTGCGAAGCCACTATGTCTGTCAGCAACACCAACTCAGACTTCGCTGGAGATCCTGATAACCGAAAATCAACATCTAGCTATGTACTCATGCTTGCCGGAGGCACTATTACCTGGCATGCTCGTAAGCAGCCATTCGTTGCTTTCTCAATGCTCAAAGCTGTATACATAGGTACTTCTAACACCGTAAAAGAAACCATCTGGGTCTGTTCCTTATATGCTCGTATATTATATGGCAAGATCCTGTACAAGCATACCGAGCAATACTCCCACTGCTTATACTCAGACAAAGACTCTAAGGCTACCGAGCCCCAGCAAATCTTCATCAATAACCAAGGTGTAATCCAACTTGCAAAGAACCCGAAGCTCCATCAGCATACCAAGTACAGCAGTGTCCACTTCCACTTTGTCCATGATGCCTGCCAACGGAATGACATCAAAACCACATACCTTCCAACATCCGACATACTCGTCAACATCATGACGAAGAACCTCCCTCAAGACACTTACTGGAAGCACGCTTATGGGCTTGGGCTTGTAAGCCAGAACTCAGGAGAAGTGGTTGACAGACCATGCGTTAAGTGGTGGAAATAGTTTTTCCCTTTTTTCTTTCCCTCTCATCTTCCTACTCTTTCTTTGGAGGATACGCTCTTTCTCCTATTTCTGTGGCTTCTCCCTTAAAGGGATTTTTCACCATTATAAGTTTTAACGAGGCATCCAAGGACTTTCATCAGCAAAATAATCGAAAGTTGAAGTTTATTGCTGTTTTTTACAGGTGAGACATAAATTTGAACTAATATTTCTCGAGGTTTCAGCTAAAAATAAAGCACTTTTTTTTTTTTAAATCCTTACAGGAGCAAAATATAACTTCTCCTCTTATGGGAGTTAGCAATACTTACAGAAGCTATGGGAGCTATGGGAGCTCCCTAGGAATTCTCAAATTTTTGCTGATGTTTCTCTCATTCTCTCCTGTATTCCTTTTCATCTTCCATATGAGGGGAAGTGTCAGAATAAGGTCATGTCCGGAGTTGAGGAGGTGTCCAGATATGAGAAGGTGTCTGAACATGACTGAGTCTCAAAGCATCAGCTCCATCAGCAAAAAAATGGAAAGTTGAAATATATTGCTTTTCTTCAAGTGAGACATAAATTTGAACTAACTTTTCTCAGGGTTTCAGCTAAAAATAAACAACCTTTTTTTTTTCAAATCCTTACAGGAGCAAAATATAACTTCTCCTCTTAGAAGAGTTAGCAATGCTTACAGGAGCTACAGGAGGTAAAGGAGTACCCTAAGAATTTTCAATTTTTTTGCTAATGTGTGTTTCAATTATCGAGAGTTAAATCACTTTACAATTACGAATCGATACCCACTTCCATTGACACAAGAGTAATAGGATGGGGTACAAGGAGTATAGTGGTTTACCAAGATGGATCTAAAGAACAGGTTCAATTTAATCCATATCCAAGAAGGTGATGCATGGAAAACAGCCTTTTGACCTGCTACGACTTATACGAATTGCAGGTTATACACTTCGGATTAATGAAGGCACCATCCACATTTCATGACATGATGTACCATGTGTTCTCCTATTTGCTAGACCTTGGCCTACTTGTATATATGGATGATATCCTAGTATATGCTAAGACTAGGGAAGAACATGATGTAATGCTCCAAGAAGTCCTAAAACACCTGCAAAGCAACGAACTGGCCATAGTACTGGAAAAATATGAATGGTGGGTTCAAGAAGTGGAATTCTTGGACTACATCATGGGACAAAATGGGGTTCGAATGTCACCAATGAAAGTCGAAGTGGTACTACAATGGAAAAGGCCAGCTTTGCAGACAGAGGTCCAGTCATTCTTGGGTTTCGCCAACTTTTACCATTAGTTTATTCGGGATTGCTCACGGGTAGCATGACTGTTAAACGAGCTCACAAAAAAAGCAGACAAAAAGAATGGGTATTGGACGCCAGAGGACGAGGCAGCATTCAAAGAATTACAACAATGATTCACCATGGTACCAATTCTGGTGTACTTTGAACCACAAAGACCAGTAATAATCAAAACCGAATACGTCAGATTTTGCATTGGGTGTGCTTCTGTCACAAAGAAATGAGGAAAACCAACTCCACCTGGTGGCCTTCCACTCATGAAAGTTCCAACCCACAGAAATCAACTACGAAATCCACAACAAGGAACTTTTGGCCATTGTAGATACCTTCAAACACTGGAGACGCTACTGCAAAGGAACGGTCCATCAGGTACAAGTGTTATCAAATTACCAAAATCTGGAATACTTCACCACCACAAAGGTCCTAAACAGATACCAAGTATGGTAGGTACAAGAGTTGGCAGATATCAACTTTCAGATCTATTACAGACCTGGTACACTGAATAGGAAACCAGATGCACTGTCAAGGTGTTTGGAGGACTGCCCGGAAAAGGGGGGGGTGGAAAAATCAACCGATTACGATGGTGCTATCTGAAAAACAGTTCGAGGATCAAAAAACGAGCTCACTCATTTACTCGTCAGCTCAGCTAGCCTTATTCCCAGCAAGGAAATGGGTGGAATACTTTGCTATCAGGGTTAAAAACGAAGCCCAGAAAGATGAGGAGTACCAAAGACCATGGAAGTAAGCCACTGTCCCTTGTAAGGAGCAGTAGAAGGACCGTATCAGGAAAAAAATTCTGAGTCCAGATGCTCCATACACATCTGAAATATCTAGACGCTTGGGATGCGACCTGGCGAGGTAGTCATGCTCCAGAAGATGCATGTCAGCACCCATACTGCTCCAGATGAAAACAGCCTGTGCAAATGTGTACTAGACAGAGATAGGTAGCTCATTGGCCTTCTGGAGGAGTAATGCTAGTGCAAATGTTGTCTGGATGATGCGTGCCACAGCATCTACCTTCCAGGTGAGGAGTGTCAGGGTATTTGCCATCTGAACAAAGTGCATATCTTATAGATGCAGAGTGTCAAGCCAAATGTCATCCAGACAGTATGTGCCATGGCATCTGCCTTCTAGACAAGGAGTGTCATCTCAATTGCATACAGAATGCAGTGCATGTCTTCTGGACGCAGAGTGTCAAGGCAAGTGTCCTCTGGACAATATATGCCATGGCATCTGTGATACTGGAATGTCCGGTCAATGTCAGAGTGACGGTAATATTGAACTAGTCAGGTTTCTTGATAGTCATGAAGGAGATGGGGCGCACGTGGTCTTCGCCGGTGTTCAGTTATTATATAGGAATAACACCCCCCATGACAATCCTTCCAAGTTCGCCCACCATTTAGGGATTCGCAACGATTAATCTAAGGGATTTGGTTCGATATCTGCGGCGCCCGCTGGCTGTGGCTTGAGTGCCGGATCGCACATGGCTCCACGGCAACGGCTTGCTCAACGGATCGCTTGTGTATCGCTTCCGCGGATGGTTCGGATGGAGACAGGCCCGGTGTATTGCCCGACGGCCCTCTCGTGGCGCTTCAGTGGATCATTCAGATTGAGACGAGCCTGGCATCTTGCCCGACAGCTCGCTCATGTATCGCTTCAGCGGATGGTTCGAGGCGGGCCCAGCGTCTTGCCTGAATTGTTACGGTTCGGTGGATCGTTCGACGTATTCGGTGACTGCCAAACGGCTCGCCCGTCAACTGCCTCACGGGTAAGATAAGGTAAGGAATACGCTCACACACCAGATCCTCCTGGGTATAGGCCAGAGCCTGAAGCTACTCGTCCTGGTTGGTCTGACAATAAGGTGACAAGGTTTTGTTTATCACCGTATAACTCATCCAACCCTTTCAGGGGTTAAGTCCCTCATGCGGCCCAGTGGATCGTGAAGTCTTTTCTCGTTCATCTCGTTCGATGACATGGCCTTATCATCTCGTAGATGATGCGGCCCAACTTCACTCCATTTCCCACCAGTTGCCGGTATCTCTTATCTCCCGAAGTTAACCCTCATGACTGCTGGTGGCTGTAAGCCTTGTTAACTCTGCTTTTTATCTCCCGCCTAGACTCTCGAGCTCCTCACGTATCCTTCCATCTCCTTCCCGATCAACTGTCCTCTAGCTCACAACGCATAGGCAGGTGGCTTGGTTCGTCGTAACGTGAGCACTGTGGCTCTCTGTTGGCTTGTGCGTGTTGGATCGTTTGCGGCTCCTGGCGACAACTTGCTTGACGGATCGCTCGTGGTTGGGGAAGGTCATTAACTCGATGTCTTGGTGACCAGTAGATGGTTCATTAATCGTTATACAATTGAGGCGATGATTCTGCTGAGGATTCCGATGTCGTTTCCAACCACTCGTCGGCAGGTCGTCGTATAAGTATCCGGCTCGACGAAGTAACGTGCTGTGGGGAATTACCCCACACCGCGACGTGAAAAACTCTTCACCTTGGCGTTAGACTCCATCAGCATCACAGATAAACTCTCGATTAGCTCGGGCAGTAGCGCTTCCCCGTATCCTCCTGAGAGTGGCCAGAGCAGGTGCCTCTCCTTGAGTTCTTGTCATGATTGGGTGATGCAAAAGGGTAGCGTGCGGGGTTGATTATGTTACTCGACCGGAGATAACGAACCCTCAACCGTACCAGCTAACCTTCTCGGCCGCAACAGGCGCCAAGGTATAGCTCCGCCCCATATCGCTCCTATCAGACTCTCGAACTATTCCTCAGGTGTGGTCTTGTAGCGGCGTTTGCACTTTCCCGAATCACAAGTCAGTACATGGTCTGGGGGCTACCCAGCGCTACAGGATCGGCTTGTGGACAAGCCTCCGACCCAGTATTCGCTCAACTCAACGTCCTCACCTTGGTGCAGCATGTGCCCTACCTCATAATCGTTGTAAGCATCTCGGATAAGTGGGGATACGCTCACGCTGTCGAGCGCTGGCAGAGTCCAGAGTTCATCGCCGTAATCGGGTGTCAGTGACAAGGATGTGAGTGGTAGCATGGTCCCTCATGTTTCCCAACCACAGGGTGCAGCTGTATCGCCTCAGGCATCCAAGCCCTGTGCAACGATATAGTGATTCCCAACTCGTAGTGTTGTTCCTCTGGACAGTGCCTCTGGTAACAACCCCGCTCCTATTCCAAGAACTAGACTCACAACTGCTTGCGTTCCCGTTTCCTTCCGATTGCTTGTACTTCTTATGATGACCACCAAGGTTGTCTTCCTCCACAGCAGTGCTTGTGCTTTGCCGGTCTGCGCCGTTACTTGGCCCAGGGACCTCCTGGTGCCGCAGAGTCGGTTGACCCAAGCCGAGCCCTGGCAGTGTCGGTTGCCCGGTCTTGGGATGCCATCCTAAGACTGTGTGATGAGTTTCCAATACCTTCCTGCCTGGTCCGTATCCGAATGTCCGACCCGAAATATTTAGGGTGTGACAGCATCTGCCTTGTAGATGATGCATGCCACAGCATGTGACTTCTGGACTAGGAGTGTCAGGGTATTTTTCCTTGTGGACATAGAGTGTTTCTTACAGATGCAGATTGTCCAGGCAAATGTCTTCTGGACAGTATATGCCATGGTATCTGCCTTCCGGATGAGGAGAGTCAGTGCATTAACCTTCTATATACAGTGTGTGTTTTCAGGATGCAGGGTGTCAAGTCAGAGGGTATCCAGACGATGTAAGCCACAGCACCACCTGTCCAGACACAGCTGTTTAGGTATAACATATCCAGACGCAGCTGTCAACGCACAACATATCTAGACACAGCTGTTAATTCACCAAGCACCCAGATGCAGCTGCAGTAGCATATGTCTTCTGGACGAGGAGTGTCATGGCAATTGCACTCAGGATGTAGTGCATGTCTTCTGGACATACAGTGTCAAGACAAATATCTGGATGATGCTTACAATGGCACATGAGACATATGTAACAGAGCAGTCACGGTGGTAGCATCCAGACGTGACTGTCATGGTATGGTACATTGCAGCGAAGACTATCAAACAATTGTGACTCAATCCAGTTCTATTGATTACATTTAATGTATATCTATTTACCACACTTAGCTTATCCAGTGCAAGCACCCAGCTGCATCACATCCTATGATGATGCCAGCCACTAGGACAATAGTGAATAAGACACTTTGACAAGATCAACGAATTTCAGGAGATTGTGAGTGCAACCGTCAGAGGGACAGACACAATAGCAAGTTGTACCATACGACGCAACTAGTACGATGTCGATCAGGATGCTGGCAGAGTGAATCGCATTAGTAGCATACGATGAGTATGATGACGATGAGTATTGCAGCAAGGATGATGCTGGCAGCAAGGGCAATCGTCAATAAGATCCTACAAGAAGATCAACGAATTTCATCAGATTGTTAGCACAACTTTCAGAAGGACAGATGCAGAAGGAGTTGTACAATACGATGCAATGAGTATAATGTCGATCAGGATCCTGGTGGCGTGAATTCCATCGTTAGCACACGATGAGTACGATGTCAATTAGGAATGTAGTGAGGATGATGCTGGTGGCAAGGACAATTGCGAATAAGATGTGGTGAGAAGATCAATGTGCTTTGTCAGATTGTTACTGCAGCTTGCCCAGTTTTACAGTGAGAAGATGTACAATACGACATGACGTAACAAGTACGATGTCGATGAGGATACCGGCAGCATGGATGGCAGTGGTAGGTCGTGATGAGTACGATGTCAATGAGGATAGAGGTGAGGATTATACAGGTGGCAAGGACAATCGCAAATGAGACATGGCAACACGATCAATGTGCTTCGTCAGATTATTAGTGCAGCTCTCTCCGTGACCCAGTAAGAAGATGTACAATACAACGCGATGCAACAAGTACGATATCGATGAGAATGCCGGCGGCTTTGATTGCATCGGTAGGATGCAATGAGTATAATATTGATGAGGATGAAGGTGCGGATGAAGCTGACAGAAAGGACAATTGTGAATAAGAGGAGGAGCAAAGATCGATGTGCTTTGTGAGATTGTTTGTGCAGCTCTCCAAGTGATAAACAGTGGGAAGATGTACAACACCATATGATATGAGAAGTATATTGATGATGAGGATGCTGGTGGCGTGGGTGGTATCATTAAGACGTGATAAGTACAATGTCGATGAGGATAGCAGTAAGAATGATGCCAGTGGCAGAAACAATCGTGAATAAGACGTGGCAAGAAGATCGACATGCTTCATGAGATTGTTAGTGCTGCTCTTCAAGAGACAAACAGTGGGAACTTGTGCAATACAACGTAATGTAACAAGTATATTGACGATCAGGATGCCGGCGGTGTGGATGGTATTATTAGGATGCGATGAGTATGATGTCGATGAGGATGGTGGTGAAGAGGTTACCCATAGCATGGATGGTAGCAAGTAAGATATGTCGAGTATGATGGGTGTACGATGAAAGGTGAAGAAAAAAGCAGTGGAATTGTGGCCTGTGCCGTCATATTTTGCAGGCAGAGCTGTGGTTAGTGAGCCGAGCTGTGGTTAGTGAGCTGAGCTGTAGTTAGTGAGCCAACCTGTGGCAAGCATGTGGAGCTGTGAGAAGCGTGCCAAACCATATAGAAGTGCAGGCACTAGCAAATGACAGGCACCTTAGAAGTTGCATGTGAAATCACTCGCAATACGTGAGACTGGTGAATTCCACTCCCATAGTCATCAATACCCTGGCCCCCTCAGTTTATTTTCACCCAATTGTTCCCTGTCATATCGATTTAGTCTGGTTGAAACCTTGTACATACTAGCTCCTACTTTGCAGTGTTGTGATACTACTAATACCAGTTGTGGAGGTTTTATACAATGTAATACTCCAATAGGTATATCATTCAACTCTTCTACATCACTACCTTGTAAAACAGGAGTCAGTACTCACTACATTTACGGTCAGACTGAATTGAAATTGTCAAAATATTCGAGTGATAGGGTGTGTAGGAACTCCGTTGCTTAATCTTTTTCACCATAGCGGGAGGACCGCTCTCTATATATACATGCAGAAGCAAGCCCATTACACATCACTGACTCGTCCAGATACCCAGGGTGGCAACTTGCCCCCTCCGGTGTAGATGTCGCCGGT
>Ga0307516_10007697_pt1 | contig 12329 bp, 5 predicted proteins | sample 19_EM_MG_FD_203310 | JGI IMG/M metagenome (GOLD analysis project Ga0307516, IMG submission 203310) | Populus trichocarpa ectomycorrhiza microbial communities from riparian zone in the Pacific Northwest, United States - 19_EM | ecosystem: Host-associated > Plants > Roots > Unclassified | place...
AAAGGTGGGCGTAAGGTTCTTCTCATCACCGGCAAGCACTTCCCTGGTAAGGACAACATGCAGTTTACTTTAGGTATTTTTTGGGATTTATTTTTCTCTTTTTGCTGTAAAAGTAACCTTTTTTGTGGGGTTTTAGCTCGGGAGGTGAGCGGTGAGGTGTTGAAGAAATACTTGGAGGAGAAAATATATCCAAAATTAGAAGAAAAGCCATTTTCGGTGGTGTATATGCACACAGATGTTCAAAGGAGTGAGAATCTCCCAGGGATTTCGACCCTTCGATCAATTTACGAGGATATTCCGATCAACGTCAAGAATCATCTTGAATCTATTTACTTTTTGCATCCGGGGCTTCAAGCCAGGCTCTTTCTTGCCACTCTTGGTCGTTTTCTCTTCAGTGGAGGGTAAGATAATAAGAGTCTTGCCTTTTCTGAGGGTCCCCTTATAGCCTTTTTGACCAAGCTCCACTCACATGGAAAGTGCTTAAGGTTTTGGAGCATAATTCATTGGTGCTTGGTAGGTGTTAATTGCTGGATTAACTTTAATTAATTGATTGATTAACGGGTGTGATCAGGTTATACTCGAAGCTGAGATACGTGACAAGGCTGGAGTTTCTGTGGGACCATGTGAGGAGGAGTGAGATTGAGATACCGGAATTTGCTTATGATCATGATGAGGAGCTGGAGTACCGTCCGGTGATGGATTATGGATTAGAGAGTGATCACCCCGGAGTGTACGGCGGGCCATCTATGGATAATAATCATCTTTCATTGTATTCAATGCGAGGCATCGCGTAGCATTCGGATGTTTTTGGGGTTACTTTCTATGTATAAATTGGAGGATGGAATGTGTTTTCGTTTCTGTTTTTTTTTTTTTTTTTTTTGTATAAATTAAGAGCGCCTTGTTCTTGGCATGATGAACTAGCGGTGTTGAAATTAACAGCACGACTATGGTTGTTTAACCGTTTTGGCCAGCCGTGACGGGTGGATATAGAAAACGACTAGTTGATTTTTCAGTTAAATATTGATTTAATTGGATTTTTAATGACTTGTTTAATCTGGTTAATTTCAGAGGGAAAAATAAATTTTCTTCAATTTAGATTTCGGGTCTCAATTTAACTGATTAATAAAACTCAAGTTAATAAAAATGATTTTTTTGGGGGGTTAAATAATTAATAAAAACGTCTTTTAGGGGGGTTAAAATGTAAAATTGAAAATCATGAATTTAAGGATTGCTCTAGTTGATTTCTCGGTTAAACCAAATTAAATGTTGATTTAATTGATTTTTTAGTGATTTGATTCGGTTAAATTGAATTTTAAATTAGTTAACATCAAAGAAAAAAAAATAATTGATTCAAGTTGGTACGGTCATATTTGTTCTTGATTTAGTTTTATGGTCTCAATTTAATTGATTAATAAAACTCAAATTAATAAAAATGATTTTTCTAGGGTTAAATGATGAATAAAAATGTTTTTTCAGGGGGTTAAAATGTAAAATTGAACGAGTTTAGGCTACACGGAAGATTTGTAGTGAATATTGGTACTTAATATCAACTGCTTCCAGGTTATAATAGGATTTTGACTGAAGCAAGTATTGGTGAGCCAAAGATCAATTCTCTAAGGGATAAGATATCAGTACTCAGAGGAATATGTGAGGAGTGTGCAGAATTAAAGATTATTCGAGAAAAAAATAATTTCAAAAGAAATCTATAAGCATCGGAAAAAAGAGGAACAATACAATCCTTCAGGCCTAAAGAAATTTTGGTAAAAGCCTAATTAGGTAGTAAGCGGGCCTCCAATTTGCGAAATAAGAGAGTGCAAGTCCATCATATGCTACTGCTGGCCTGTGCAGTCTCCCAAGAAAATCTACGTCTACAAGTGCAAGTATCCAGAGATTAATCCGCCGCAGGCCGAAGGGATTGGCGAGCTCAGGGTTTTTCGAAACCCTTTTGGAGGGTGAAGTCCATATGAAAATAGGGAAAACAATATTGGTAAACTTCTGGTTCTTGATCCGATTGGGATACGGTGAAGTTACATCAAATCTATAAATATAGGACCCTAGCTTTGATTCTTGCGCAGCAAATTCTGGGTGAGCTTTGTTTCAAGAGTTCTCCTGGTATAGTTTTCTTTGAAAGGTTCATATTCCTTGGAAATTAATTTGCTATAATGGGGAATTGCTTGCTCCTGCCAGTGAAATCTGATAAATGTTTCAGCAAGAAAAGTAATCCTGCGCTACCACCAGACCTTCCAGCCGAAGATAGCAATCAAGTTAGGCTGCCGCCGCCGCCGCCACAGAAGTTATTCAACAGGGAAAACAATGGCAAACTAACTGAAGCTCAAGTTGAAGAAGGCCGTGGCGCTCTACTGCTCCCACCTCAACAATGCAGGGAGGCAAGTAACCTTGAATCAGTTAAGGTTCACAGACAAATCGTAGCTAGAGTTGAAGAACGCACTGGCGCTCTTCTACTCCCACATCAAGTATTCGAGAAAGCAAGTAACCGTGAATCTGTTGATGCTCAAAAACAAACCAAAGCTCAAGTTGAAGAACGCGGCGGCGCTCTACTGCTCCCACACCAGCTAATAAAGAAAGCAAACAACTGTGGCCTAGTTGAAACTCAAGCTGGAAAACGCTATCCTGGTGTACTGCTTCCCCATGAATTTTTCCAAGCAACTTTATGAATTAGAGAGCAATCACCCAAGAGCCTGCAGCGGGCAATGATTCGGTTTCATTGTTGTACTCATTGGAGAGCGTTACTATTTTTGTAGCTACCTGATTCTTTTTTGCTAGTGTTCAAACTTTTCCATGTATTCGTTTCTGTTTATTAAGAGTTTTCAGGAGTTTTTGCACAGATTCTAGAACGAGTATTTTGTATACCATAATTAAAACGATCTTAATCCATAATCCTGAAAAATTAACCACTAAATCTGTGTTTTTCTCCCATCCTTTATCATAATTTCTACCAAGACAATTTGATAGCTGTTTTACCCTTTGAGAGGACTCTAGCTTGGTTGAGAAAAGAAAGCAAAATAAAACACATACCAAGTCCCGTTTTTTCTCTTGTTCTCCTAAGTTTTCCCAGCAACCAAACAGACGGAAAGAAGAGACAGAATATGAGGCAAAAGGCTAGTGTGCAGGCTAGGTATTCATAGTCAATATATTAGAAGGAAACGGAAGATTGCAGGCACTCATCTTAGCAGGAATAGAACTAGAATTTTCCATCCAATAAGAGATAGCAAATCAAGAAACGAATAAATGCACACAAACATTAATTTTCCAGTAAAATGCCGAGTGGTCAGTGGCCATTGAAGTTAAAACATGTAATGGGCATACAAAACAAAGCACTTGTGACCAAGAAAAAGAGTGCCACCGCCGACCCTCCCACATTCACCACTTGCATATCTTCATAGAAGTTCTTATTTCCTACGCTTAATAGCATGTACGATTTTTCATGTTGTTATAGTCACACCACATCAAGTCACAAAAATCCAAACCCTGGAAACAATCCCAGACAAAGACGATGCTTCACGTACCAGCTCTGCCATACTCATGCAAACAGAACGTTACCGAATAACTAAGTTTTTAAATACCCTTACTGTACACAATAGCTGAACAACTAAACCCCAGAGATAATATTTTCATTGACTTCTAAGTTGCTTTAGAAAGCAAATGCCAAGCATCAATTAACTGTTAATTAAATAAAATAACTGGTAAGGGAGACGATGAGAACCTAAACCCAGTTGTAACAATTCCAAAAAGAGTAAAAGTAATCAGTTTATGGATAGTAAAGTAAGATAAGTTTCACTAAGTTGTACACTAAGTCATGTTTTCAACCATAGTGCTTTCCCTGCCATTATTGTCTTCACTGGTGATATTATCTCCATTGTCGCAAGCACGAAGATCAGGATAGTTTCGGTGGTTGAGAGAATGCAACCACAGAGCCACTGATCCTTCCTTGTGTTCTGTTGTCGCAATGTGTGAGTATATGTGCTTCATCTTGAATTCCTCTGCTTCCTCTTCGTAATCTTTCATGGAAAGTTCTTCATGGCTGTCTTTCCATTTCTGGTTATATGATGTGAAAAAGCACTCATCCAAGTATAACCCAACCTCAGGCGCCGTAGGCACATTGATGTTAACATTCCTGTAAATTTGGTAAAACATTGATTAGAGAAAAACATCAGTGATACGAGAACACAGCCCATTGAAAGGGAAAAAGATTTGAAGTCCTTACTTTTGCAGAGCAGTTTGTATCAACGACTCAGATGCACAGTTCCTCATAATAGCCACGGCAACACCAATCATCTTCCGTATCTGATGAAGCATGAAGCTCTGCCCAACAACCTCACACTTCACAAACTCAATGCCTTCAACAGTAACTGTAGTCTTAGCATCAAATGAAATGATGTAGCGCTGAGCAGAGGGGTCTTCAGCCTTAGTTCTAGTGGTAAAATTATGGAAGTTATGACTCCCCAAGTAATAATTCAATATTCGATTGAATCTCTCTTTCTCCTTCTCTCCGTAACAAAATCCACTTCCCTTAATCGCTTCCTCTTCTGATTTTGTATTTTTATCATCACCATTCTCAATGGACACCATTATCTCATCTTTAATTTCGGGGTTGGCATTAGCATCTTCGCTGTTTGATGAAATGCCTGACTCAGTTGTTTCAGATTTTTTACCGCTGTCTTCATTTTGAAAGACCTTAGTTTCATTAACAGATTCAGAATTCCTAATATCTCCATCACCATTATCCATAAGACCACTAACCTCCTCTTTTATTTCTGATTTTAGAGCAGTATCTTTATCGTTTGACCAAATTTCTGTTGGGGAAACATCAGATTTTGATTCAAAGCTGCGCTTACCCACAGCACCAACAACCTTACGCCCTCTTTCTGAACACTGCAAACACTTAACAAGCTCACTACCAGACCCTAAACTAGCTAACACGCTCTCCCTATCACGATGCGAGCAAGGATTAAGAGCAAAAACAGGAATTAAATAGACGTACCTTCTCCGATCACAAAACTTCTTAGCATTAAACGAACCCGTCACTCTCTTGTACCCGAAAATCCTAATCTGAGGAGAAAGATTTGAATGCAAGCGTTCCACAAGTCCAGGCGGGTCGATGTAGAACCGGCCCGAGACAACCTGTCCCACAGCGCTCACGCCCTTATCAGTACGAGCAGAACGAGCCCAGTCATAGCGCTTGGGGATGCCACGATCATGTTCAGGGACAGCACCGGCGTGAAAAAGGGCCTCTTCGAGGTCCCCTTCTATGGTTTTGGCACCTGGGTTCTTCTGCATACCTTGATAGCCAACGCCGCAGTATGTGAGGAATATTGCGATTTTGCGGCGCTTGTATCTTTGCTTTTTAATGGTTGTGTCGTCACCGGGGGTTGTGGTGGCGGCGTCTTCGTCCTCGGAGGTTGTAGTGGACATCTTGGGCCTTTTGAGGTCTGGTTCTTGTTGCCGTGGTGGTGATGTTGTGGTTTTTGAATCAGGGGTTTCCATTTTTTTGTTTATAAGATGATCAAGTTATCCATTAAAGTGTCAACATTGCTTGCTTTCCATCCCCTGGTAAAACCCTAGAGTGGAAGACACTGTTTAAAATGGGAACGTTCCTACGCGAGAGGTTTGACAGGAATAATGTGTTCCCTAGTGTGTTTTGTTGTGATTAATATTGTGATAATTTTTACGTGATTTAAAAATATATTTTTAATTTTTATTTTAAGAAATGAGTTTTGAAAAATATATTTGGTTTGAAATAATAAAAGATGAATTTCTACATAAAAAATAAATAAAAAATAAGTCTTTATAAATAAATAAAACAAATTATTTTAATTTTTATAAAATCAAGGTTTGAAATGCAATTATATATGACACTCAAGGTGAAAAATATAAATTATTTAACTAATCAAATTGTTTTTCTTCTAAGTTGGACAAAAAATAAAAACTACCACACTACTAAATAATCTTCTAGTTCAGGAGAGTGTAACCATCTTTTAATCTACTAGTTTCTTATTATAATGTCTTTGATTCTATGATAGTTGTTCGACTTAGTTAAAAACCAAATTGGAAAAGGATTCGAGTCAATATTTTTATTAAAATAACAACATTGCATTTAGATATATAAAAAAACCTTTGTTGATGTTAACCTAGTCATATTTCAATCAGGTTAATAGCTAGTTTAACAAAGTTAAACATGCCACAAATCTATCCAATTAAGTTCATAAGGTTTTATTAGATAAATACATATTTTTTATTTAATTTAAAATCCAATTCAAATTTTGATTTAACTTAACAAATGAAGTGGAATTTAATAGTTGTGATTTTAGCATTATGGTCAATCCATAAATTGTAATATAGACTCGAGAGTTCATCACTTGTTGAAGTTATGCAGGTAATTTTAGAACCTGTTTGTTTTTGCGTTTCAAAAGTATTTGTGAAAAGAAATTAATTATTTTTTTTTATTTTTTTTTGTTTCAAATTATTTTTATATATATTTTTAAATTGTTTTGATGTGCTGATGTCAAAAATAATTTTTTTTAATATATATATATATATATATATATTATTTCAAAGCATTTTTTAAGAAAGTTTTTTTTAAAAACAACCGTTACCATAATACTAAACAGGCTCTTAGTAGCCGAGTTCAAAGTTAAGCAATGCCAACTAATAAAAACAAATGATAATTGTGCAAGATTTCACTATTCATCCTCCCACACATTACTATAGATGGGTTGTGTACAATTTTATATTTTTTCAATTTGCTCCTCGAACTTTTTTCCAACAGTTTCGTTCTAATTTAAGACCAATTGATTTTGATTTCTTATGAAAAGGTAGGATTAAAAGAAAAGAGACTGAAATGAAAAAAAAAACACCAAACATAGATGGCATGTCATAAGTTTGCAAAAGATATATTTTGGTCATTGAACTTTAAAAATCATGTAAATTATACACTTTCAGTACCTCAATATTTTTCTAATTCAATCTTGGTACAAAATATTCTATTTTTGTTATTTTTTAGTCCTTGGTTAAGAGAGAAAAGAAGGGAGGTCGCTGAACTCTAGCGGTAGAGAGAGAAAAATATCATTAACACCAATTTAGACCACTAAAACGAACGATATTTATGTTAAATTGTTCAATTTGATGAGAGGAGTTCATACTAGTTATTTTTTTTTACTTTTAAAGTTCGTTTTAAAAAAAAGATCTGAGCTTAGATTGATAATTGAATTCAGATTGATTTCAGTTTTTAAAGGTAGTTTTTTTAAGTTTTTTTTAGGCTATAGATAGGTTTATCATAGTTCCTGTAATGTTTTTGTAGGTGTTTGGGTAAAAACAAAATGGGTTGAGAAACAGGTTTTTTAGGTAAAAAAAAAATTTTAACCCTGATTTTTTGGGTACCACAGTGGCTGAAATCCGAGCAAATCAGTCAACGCGTAGTATGCCTAAAAAATCAAAGGCCCAATCACCCGAGACCCTGGTAGGCCTGCTCGTGCCCTGCCAAAATGGGATAGGTGGACTGGCCTAGCTTGCTAAACCCGACATCGCTTAACTTTTATATATTTTTTTCTAATTCTTTTTTAAAATTAATGATTTTTTATGGTTTGTTTCTCTATTTTTTAAAATTTATATTTTAATTAGTACCCCTTCTCTCTTTTATTTTGTTTATAGAGTTTGTTTTAAATTACGATTATATTTTTAGTTGTGCATTCAAATTTGAAGAGTTTTTCTTTTTCATCTTTTTTTTTTTATCTTTTGTATGGATGAGCTTTATTTTTTTAAATAAAAAAAATATTTTCAGATAATCTTTCTAATATGTGCAGTCTTGCATGATGTTTTGTTTCTCTTTTTATTTTATTAGATTAATTTAATTTGTGTCTCTGTTTTTATTATCGTTTGCATAAATAAAAAAATATTTTAATAAACAAATGTAGCAAATACAACTGGGTAAATGTTCTATTTTTTTAGATTAAATATCTTGATCCACACTTGTCTCTTGATTTTTCAAGTTTTATTTTTAGGTATTGTTGATGACTTTTTATTTATTTATTCATATATACAGTTATTTTTAATTTGAACTTAAATTTTCTAAACTAAAAAAATACCTTAAAAAAACTTAAATATATAATTGTTTTATAAAAAATAAAAATATTTAACTCACATCAAATAAAAACTACATAACTAGCTAGTATGGATGATTATGCGTAACAAACACTTCAACAACCACAGGAGGCTTGTAGCCAACAATCACGAGATTGCTAACTTGTCATGCTATATTTACTCCTAAATGCATCCAAAACACTCGCAAAAGTGCCAAATAACATCAAAACTAAAGATATCTTTTACCTTAATAAGGTTAGAGAACCCCTGAAACTAAACTAATTTATTCAGGGAGACAGGAAAGGGAAGCTTAATATCCATGCTAACCCGTCAAGTCATCCAAAATTGTTCAGCCCATGACTAGCCTTTGTGTCCGGCTTCACAATGTGGCTTTTTAAATGATGCTTAGATGTTGAAATAAGACAAAAATAACATAAAAACCGATCATGATAATCAATATATAATGCTAAACTCATGGGGTACCCCCGTAAAATTGAGATAATCTAATTAAAAAATAAAACTACAAAGCTATTTTTTTTATCATATTAACTTTTCAAACATGGAACCCGAGTCGTTGGACCCGAAGTATCCAATTTGGACAAACTATAAAATTCAATTCTCAACCAATTAAATATTAAAGGAAGAAATTGAAAAAAAAATTAACTATACAAATGGATTTAAAAAATAACTTAAAAGAATGATGATCAAAATTAAAATACAAAATAAATGTTATATTTGATTGAACGGTGAAATTGAAAACAAAAATCAATCTAGTAAGAGGATTTAAAAAAATCAAAAGGACGAGAGTCAAAATTGATATAAAACAATGTTTTGATTAAAGGGGGAGTTAAAAAGAATAAAAACTTTTATACGAGGGTCAAGAAAAAAAACTATAAACAATAAGAACTAAATTGAAAAATAAAATATTATCAACTTAAATTGAATGATGAAACTAAAAACCAATAAAACTTTTACAAGAGAGTTGAGACAAAACAAATTTAAAACTCAAAGAATGAAGACTAAATTGAAGAATAATATTTGATAATTTGGGATTAAAGAATAAAATTAAAAACAAATAAAACTTTTACAACACGGTCAAGATAAAAAATTTTAAATTAAATGTATAGGAACCGAAGTTGAAGGATATTTTTTAATGCTAAGAGGCGCTGCACGCATCTCAGAAAGGACATGGGCACCACCTACGCACCTCCAGGTGTGCCACATGCACATGTTTCTTTTTTATTTTTTAGCTAAAATACCAAAGCGCCTCTAAGCTGATTTTATAATTATAAAAAAAAACCATTATAAAAAGGACATATAAGCCCCTGACTCCATGTTTTTTTTTTTTTTAATTTTAAGACAATTTTCATTATTTCACTATGTATTTTTATTGTTTATTTTTTTTTATATATCTGATCAAATACCAAATTGCTTTTTCAGCTTAAATTATAACAATGAGAAAATCATTGTAAAAAATACTAAAATACCCATTAACATCATGTTTTTTTTTATTCCATGAGCATTTTGATCATTTTACCGTGCAATCAAACTACAAAAATATTTATATATCCTCACTTTATTTAATAATGACAACCGGACAATGTGAAAATACTTTAATACCCTTAGAAACTCCTGTTAAGTTTTTCGGGTCAAGGGAAAAAAATATTATTACACTATTTTAGTGAAGAGTGACAATGTGTCCAAAAGGTTAATACTTTTCTAAGGTGTTTTAGTAATTTTTATCATGTATCATGTCTAATTCCATAGAAAATTGTGTGTAAATCTATATTCTACTCTTTATTTTTTATTTTTTTTTTGTTATTAATAATAAGATATGACCAAATAACCTTGTCAAAAAGCATCATAATCTTCAAAAAATAGTGAGAATCATTTGGAAATCCATGGTAAAAAAGGGATTGATTTAAGATGACTGCACTGTCCAAACACAACACCAAACCATCTCAAACCACTAAACAGAGCAAAACAATCACTAACTAGACACCTTTTAAATGAAATGGGCTGGGCTGCTTCTTTGTAAAATTCTGGTTCTACTGGGCCGCTGCATACCTTCTCTTTTTCTCGACTCCAGCTCTTTCAAAATTCTCCCCTCCACTCATTCGTAATTTGTACTTAATTTTGTCAATTTAATTAGATAGAATGGATTGTAAGATTCAAATTCCTAAAACCTTCAAAGATGATCTTAATTCAAAAACTTAAATTATTATTTAATCAATGTTTTTATATTACTGCACAGCAATTACCAACACATTGACGATGTTCTGCTGTTCCTGTCATCCCTTTCAGTAATTATCGCTCTAATTAGATTATTCTTGTTCATTAACACTAACACGGTTTCTATGTTAGTGTTAATGGCTTTTATTCAGTGGAAGGGAGATCCCTGTTCAGGCAACTGTCGAGGCCGGACTCGAAGTTAAACTGTTTATAGTCTGTGAGCAGCCATGTAGTTTCTAGATTTGATTGAAACTTTTCACGCCGGACCTATCACACACAATCATACCCGTCGTCATCGACCTCATCATTTGTGTTTTGAAACTGCACAAAAACACATCTTCCCTACCGCCACGCATAATCTTCCCTTCTCCAGAACTATAAGAAGTTTTTTTACCTTTTCTTCTCTGTAAAACCGGACAGAACTCTTCTCTCTCTTTCTCTCACGTGATGCAAACTGCAGTGTGTCAAAATCTGTCATTCATTGAAAATTGTAAAAAAGGAAAAACACCCCAATTCTATCCTCAATCATCACTGCTTTTCTTTAGCACTATCCAATATTCTCCACGCATCTCTGCAATCTTTTCAGCTTTCCAATAAAAGACAGTCATTTTCTCAGGTTCTTCATTGAGTCAGAACTCAGAAGTCATCCCATGACAATTAGTCAGCACCAAAACCTCTTCATCGCAATTTTCTGCAAGGATTCCTCTTAAAAATCACAAGGAAGTATTTCATGAGCTTGCGAGTGTTAATTTTTGTGGCTGAACATGCTTTTTAGAGAGCATTTCTCAGCGTGATTGCAGTTGCTTTTCAAATAACTTTTCGTATCGAAATGTATATTAAAAAATTAAATTTTTTGGGAACGCGGTTTGCACCACGTTCCCAAACATATTCTTAAAATGTTTTTTGAACTGATTTTTATATGAAAATTATCAAATTTGTAATTTTTTTTGATATTTTTTGATAATTTTAATGTGTTTACACATACATTACCAAATATTCACTAGATGACATAGATTGCACTTAGAACAATGGAACAACTTCTTACATATACTCTCGAGATAAAATAAAAAGGAAAAAGACACGCGAGAGAGACAGGAGCTTAGTTTAATTATAAAAACAAAAATATATAATGAATAATTTTTAGTCGGTTTTTTATAGGCGGGACAAGAGGACAAGGACAAAAACAAAACCAAGTTAACTTTGTTTTTTTTACAGATATTCCTTTAGACTTTCATAATTTAAATCTCTATATTTGCATTTAAATTTATACCGTACTTTAATTAACTTAATTTTCACTATTAAATCTAAAATATAGAAAAGAAAAAAGAAAAAAAGTCATTAAAAAACAAGTTAGATTTTAACAAAAAAAATATATACATGAAGAGGCGGGGATTAAAATATTTATAAAAAAAAATTGCACTTGTAATAATTAAAGTTATTATCTTGCATTTTCAATCATATTAGATTTTAATTTTGTATTGGTGCAAATATTTTATTTGATACGGGATTAGTTTAATTATTTATTTTATTATTAAATATATTTGAGAAGTAATTTAATGACCAATTAAATCCTAATTTAATTATATTATATTTTTAGCAATGAACTATAATTTTTACGATGACAACAAATTCTTTATCAACGTGAATTTGATGAGCTAATTAAGAAAGTACTATTTATATATATATATATATAAAAAAAAGCAATGCTCATTATAAACAAAGGTGACAATAATGATTCCTATTTATTATTTTAAATATTCCAAGTTTAACGGTAATGAACATCAAAAGTAGAATTAATAAATATTTTTATATTTTGTTTTGCCCGTCCCTCGTTAAAGAAAAAAAATATAAAAAACAAGCTTTGACCAAATTGGAACAATTTCATATCATCCCTTTTATTCCAGGTATATATCTCTGTATTTTCTATCACTGCCAGCAAACAAACGCAACTTAAATTCTCCATCCTGTAGCAGATTCTTTTCCTCATGGCTAAAACAAAA
>Ga0307516_10007699_pt1 | contig 12326 bp, 16 predicted proteins | sample 19_EM_MG_FD_203310 | JGI IMG/M metagenome (GOLD analysis project Ga0307516, IMG submission 203310) | Populus trichocarpa ectomycorrhiza microbial communities from riparian zone in the Pacific Northwest, United States - 19_EM | ecosystem: Host-associated > Plants > Roots > Unclassified | place...
CTGACCAAGAACGAGAGGGACTGAGGGAGCAGGCTGGGAAGATATGTGCCAGGCAGTGCACAGGAACTCAGGGAGAGGCTGTCCCAAGAGTAGGACATAGTCAAGGTCTGCTGCAATAGCAGAGAAACGTTCCAGAGAAAATGCGGACTCCATAGTGACTGATGAAGCGGGTGTCTGGATTGTGGGTCGAATATCTCCGTGGGAAATAAACAGATTTACATCGGAACTTGACAGGCAGATAGACCACGGTCTAGGCTCCATGATGGTATAGTCACATGCTTGGTAGCTTCAAAAACGATGGAGCTATTCAAAATATCAGAATGCTGGCACTGGGCACCTAAATTTGACATTTGGGCGCTAAAAATGATTCTTCTCTTTCTCCTTCATTTCTCAATTGTTTCTTCTGCTTCTTTGGTTGTTCTGGTATGGGAGTTGGACTGCAGAAGGCTGCGCTCCTTTCTCATACCAAAAAGATCATTATTCATTGGATTCTTTCTGCTTCTTGATGGTTCTTGTGTGATAGATGGCTACAATGAGCTTGTATTCATTCTTCGCATAAGGATAGTCTTGACTTTGTGTAATATGGATAGTGAGGGCTGTCTGTATCCCTCAAGTTGGGACAATTTTTCAACAGATCTTGGGTGTGTTCTTTGCATTAGTTTCATTGGCTAACTTTCTCCATGTCCACAGTACCAAACACGTTTGGTGCATGACACCGCCTTGGTCATAGAAAATTCTCTGTTGACCAATAGGACAAAACTCAGCCGGGAAATGATTCCGGCGACATCCTTGGAAGGCACAGCACGGTGTAGAGACAGTCCTGTCTCTAGGTGTGTAGAATTGGTAGTACTGATACTGGACTCTACCTTAGCTATGTAGGCTTGTACTTAGCTTACTAAGCAATATCCTTCTCTTCAGTGTACATCTTTGAGCTCAGTCCTGGAGTGACTGAACCACCTGTCCTCTCCTTAGTTCTTCTAGTCTCCCCAGTCCCTGGGAGCTCTGCCAGACCTCCAGAAGCCCCTGGGTCGAGTGTGCCTCACCTGAGGCAGCAGCAACACCCAACCCCCCCCTACAGTGGGTACTGGTTGTGCTGTCCATCATGAACAGTTGCTTGCCTTTTCCTCGGTTACCTCCCCCTTGATAAGAAGGGCAGAAGGCAGGTTTGACATTTGTGAGACGCGACACAAGAGTGGCATCAGGTCCATACTCAGCAGCAAAAGAGGTTCGCTCTGAAATTCGATCCTGTAAAGAGACCGTGGACTTTCCACGAGAAGCCTGTCGATGCATATACTCACAACTAATATGACTGGTTATAGTCGCGACCGTAAAAGTAGCATCGTCTAGGGTGGAACAGAGTGTCGCCACAACTGTTTCCCAGTCTGAGAGTAATGCCATAAGAATGGCCATGGCAATTAAGCCATCTGCAAGAGCAAAACCGGCAGTTGAGAGCCTAGCCACGCACTGAATGAGGCTATTAGCCTCATGAACGGGATTAGAGTTGGGTTTCATGCGGTGCTGAAACATAGAATGCATCTCTATGAGAGCTCCAACTCTCCCAGGAGTACCAAAGGTAGTCTTCAGTGTCGTTAGGGTAAGTTTGGCAGTGACACCAATGTGAGACTGGTAGGTGGCTCCAAGACGAAGGCGTATCATGCCTCACAATTGTCAGTTGATGATGTTAAAAGCCGCAAGGTCTGCAGCTGCAGCAGGAGGATCTTCGGTCATAGGACCATTGCATTTCATTGCCATAGCAAATGCTTCCAACTTGTCATACCACTCCTTGTAGTTGGTTCCATCGAAAATCGGGACATAGGTAGAGAGATCCTTTGTAGACATTCTAGAGCAAAGAGGAAAAGAAAAATAGGTCAGGGAACATATTTTCTCCATTTGGAATAGAACCGTTATTTTGAGGATTTATCCATTTTTGTAAGGGAGGTTGTCCTTGAAGAGGTTGTCATATATGATGTTTTCCATTATGAGTCCCAGATCTCCGACGCGGTGGTAACAGTCCCATTAAACGTCTATCTTTGTTCTCCTCTCTCCTTTGAAATCTTCGCATACTCATTCAATCTCTCCTATTCTCTTTTCATTGACCCTCTTTTGACAAATACTCAACTCCTTGATATCCAGAGGAACATTGCCAATCCATTTCTTCAGCGCTTTCAAAGTCCAACTCAAAAAAGTAATGCGGATTGGATAATTCCGTAGAACTACCAATAACTTCCACAAAACTATTTGAATAATAGGACAAAGACCTCAGCGCACATGAAGGAAAAGGATATTTGACATAACTGGCAACTTGAAACTCCAATGGTAATCTTGTAAAAGGGATATACGAGGAAAGTCAAAACTGAGCAGAGTCCTCTGGACTCGTAGTAGTACAAAAGAACAAAGTGGTCTGAAAAGAATATAGATCAAAATGATGATGTAACTTGGAATCAGAATTAACTGCGAAAATGTACTCAAGGACGTCTCGGATGTAAGGTATGGGAGAGGAAGGATGCATGGGGTACACTGGGACTGTCAAGTCCGGGTCTACTCCGGTAGGGGGTCTGGTCAAGTCCGGACGGAATCGGACAAAGGACAAGGGCAGGGGGCTGGACAAGGAGTTAGTCCAGCCGGAGTTGGTGACCGCTTGGATTCAACAACTAAGGACAACGAGCGTTGATCCCTTGCGTAGGTTCCGGTCAAGAGGTTGGAGACGGAAACGGGGACGGAGACAGAGACAGACAGAAACTGGAGTAGTGACTATGGTTGATTTCAGACTGAGGAGTACAGGATAAACTACAGAGTACTTATACTAAGTAAGAGCTAGGGTTGAGTATTTACGGTGACAAGTAAACATCCTAGAGGGCGGACAAGGAACGACCGGAGTTGGGACTAGGTCAGGTCCGACGAAAATAAGTAAGGTCCGGAGAAAATACTACAAGGTAGAAGGTATAAATGGGGCACGGAGAACTCACGGTACGACAGGGTAGACGGGGAAGTGTGGTAACGACTGGATTGAGTCTAATGCAAAGGGCTGCACTTAACGGAAGGGTATGTGCGTGTCTGGGACCGGAGTGATGCGCAGAGGACCGGAGTTGAGCTACAGACCTGCGATGCGACCGGAGTAACTGGATAAGAGTCCGGAGTTGGACATGGTCTTGACAGGGACCATGCGTGTCAGTAAAGTATTGCCAAAAATCTTGGCTAAGAACCCAATCGCCGTGTTCATCGACACCCAAGGCGAGGTAAGCAGCAAGCGCCGCTCTGTTGCAAACAGCAACCTTTCCTGCCGCTGGGTTAATGACATAATCTGAAATGTCAATGACGAATTTAGCAAATTTCTGTTGGATAAAGGAAAGAGAACGGAAAAATTTTCCAGGGAATCCTCTTCCAAAATCTATTTCTCCTCTCAGCCATGCTTGTCTGAAATGAGACTTGTTCCTGGCAACTCGTAGACCCACACTCCGTAGCCGGGGGTAACATATGTCTTCCTTGAGAAAGAACATAGAGAAAATGTCACCTTGACCAGAGGGAAAAAGATCAGCAACAGTAGGACTGAAGCTGAGAATACAACTGCAGTGATCTATATGAAAAGGTGTTGCCTGGACATAGACCTCGTGAACATTGCAGTGGATTGTATAATCCTCAAGGTGGATAGTGGGCTCAGGATACTCATACCAAGCAAGGTAGATGAGCCTTTCCACTGGGATTACAATGCAGGAGGGAAAGTTGGGTTCTGGATTTCGGACCCGTTGGTAAACCGAACAAAGGATGAATGCAAGATAGCGAGGATCCAAGAGGGGATCATGGAAATGATCATTGGGATCGAAGTGAGAATCAGTACTGAGGATAGAGTGCTCCCTTTCATACTGCTGTGGAACAAAAATCTCCGGAGCAGGAGTGACCCGAGCAGAGCAAGTAGGGGTATACAAGCCCATGCTGGAAGTAGGGTGGCCTCTAGTTGTTGGAACGGAACAAGGGGTGAGCAAGCGGTGAGTCCAAGCTGGATCTAGAAAGAGTGGTCGCAGCCACTCTTCTCGCTGTTGAGATGTTCGAACTGGTTCCAAGAGTTGATTCAGAGCTTCTTCGGTTAAGATGGTGTCCAGACTGGGAACAGAGGTATACGACAACATCTTGATCTTGATGGGTAGAGTCAATATAGGAAGGAGGTGGCAAAGAAGGTATTACCTGATAACGAACTGAATAAGATCTATTAGAAGTGTCAGTCAAGCCTATAAACTCTCCACTACTAGTGTGACCAGGGGAAGGCAAAGACTGAACAATACTAGAAGCAGTAATTCCATTCCTTGGTGCTAGCTCAAGGCTTTGGTAAGCAGGTGGAGCTCCCCCATAGGGGATCCCATTGTTATCAAGAATGAGGCTCTCCGATGCTAAAAGCCAAGCAGAGTACCTCGGAGAAGGAAGAGGGATACCACTTCTAGGATGACGAGAGTGAAAAGGATCAAGGCGATCTAAATGATGCCATTCCAAATACTCTGCCATTGTTGGAACTCTAATAGGACCTTCAATTCATCTTTGCGCCTCAGCTGCCTGCTGCTCGATGAGAGACATTTCTCTATTTGATTGCACAAAGCGCTCTCGTTCAAGAGTAACTGTCCATCTACCCTGACTGTCTCCAGTACTAGCCTGTACTATGAACTGACGTCCATCTGGAGTCTGATTCATTTCCACAACTAGAGTGAAGAAAGCAATCAAGAAAGCTGCAAAGCAATGCTCTGCAGATATGACAGGATGAGGGTATAGAAAGGCCTGTACACCTCATCTGGCAAGTAAAAACTGCATGACACAAAGAAATAATCTCCAAGTGAACCAGTCTTCGGCATTCCTATCCATCTTCTCGTTGGCCGACAAGAATAATGACGTCACAGGAGGTCGCCTAGATGGGGCTCATAACCTAACGGGATGCAATGTCCACACTATGAAGATAGTGCACAGTGCACAGCGGGCTCTACTCAAATGACAATGAAGTCTTAACTCACTTGAGATAGACAGTTCAAAACTTGAAGCAATATAACCAAAGGGGGTTTGATAGAAGTCCTTGTAGACAAAGACTTCAATGATAGAACGTAAACTGGTAGAATCATTATTCTCTATCTAAAAACATAAGGGTATTTATATGTCTGAGCTGCGCACAGACCACGTAAAGTAGAGAGTCTCTGAGAGTCCATAATTGGATGGTAGATAAGTACCTTCCTAACATAGTAGTTCTGTGGAAGCTCATAGAATCTTGAAGAAGTCCACAGTGAGTCATATGTAAGATAAGAGATAAGAAACGGTCTAGATTGACCCATAAGAACATTCCAGAAGGAATGTTATCTCCTTATCATGACCTTGTCATAGATAAGTGATATGACTCCGGTTAGTTGGTACTCTCTGATAACCGGTCATGTGATATGAAGAATCACATGGAAGAGAAAGAGTCCAGACACATCACGTGTCAAGGCTCCTGAGAAGTCACATGCTTGATGACTAAGCACTCACTTTCTCAACACGTGGCATTACAAAAAAAGCCTTGCTTTTAGGGCTGTACGCTGACCTTGTATACACAAGGCGACTGCACGACAGTGTGACTTTCCACTGTGCAATGGCATGATTTTCAACTGCACAATGGCATGACATCCTACTGTACAATGGTGTGATGTACAGACGACATGACTTTCTGCTGTATGACGGGTGCGACGTCCTAATGTACAACAGTGTGATGTACGACCAAGGTGGCAGGTGTCCTTTTGAAAAACTTCGGTCCAAAAATGTGTTTGCACGCCGCACAACTTACAAGCCGCCGTTCGGCCGACAGAATTCCGGAGCGCGAGTGTCCGGCTTTCCATACTTGGTGAATTTCGTTGTTCAATTTGAGTGCTGTTTGTGCTCAATTTGGCAAGTTACTTGCTTACATAATCCAGCCTTCTCTTTGTTTGATCGCACATATCAGCCGTCGTGGCACCTTCACATCTCCCCTCCTTCCTCTCAATTGCCCCAATACTTCATTTCCACCATCTGGTGCTTGTGCATCGTGATTTCGTGCCCAACAAGTGAGTTTGCACCCTTGGCCTTAGTTGACACATTTAATGTTTTTTCACGCGTTTTTAACCATTTCCAGGTTGCTTGTACTCTGGTTTTCCATCTTGCCTGTAAGCCAGGTCTTTGTGCCAACAGATGAGTTTGGCGGTGTTTACCTGACTTGAGGTATGCTGATGGTTTCTATTGCAGTTTTTGTACCGTTTAGAACATGTGCGCATCTTTGCATGTTCAAGCTTTTCGGCTTGTAAGTTGTCTATGAGCGATTTTGCGCCTTGCGCAGTATCGCCTGGGACCTGGGTCGTGCATCGATGAGACCAATGCCAGCACCCAGCCCCACACCAACAACCCCAGCCCTGGGGTATTGACACCAACGTGCCCAACACGCCCAGCAAGTAAGTATTTTTTTGCCTTGACACCCGCAGCACTCTGATGACAATAGTAATACCCACACAGCAAGGTCAACGACGACCAGTGCTACCCAACCTCCTCACTACCCGCAACAATGACGATCAGCACCACTCATCCCCCCCAGCATCATCGACGACATCACGCATGACCAGGACCCTTAGCCCTGGCATTATTCAACTACACCGACCACTATGCGACCATGACCACAGCCCCAGCCCCAGCCCGAGCCATAACGCCGCCGCCACCGCCGACCATCAACCCCAGCCCCAACAACCGCCACCACTGATCACCACCCTCGTGACCCGTCCGGCTAACCACTGCCGCGCAAAGACGGTAGCATCCCCACTAATGCATGCACTTCTGTCGATGACAGGGCTGGAGTCGACAATGTCAGTGGCACGCAAAACCCGTATGTCAGTGATAACGGCGAGGATAATGGCCACGGGGATGTGAATGAGCAAGATGACGTTGAGGATGACGAAGACATGGGATGGCTGGGGAGGCAGTCAAGTTGAGTGTCGATCTTTTATACCTTTGCATGTTCTTAGTCTCTGTTTGGATAGTGTTACTGACGTTGCAATGTCTGTTGCAACATATCCGAGCGTTGCAAACACTCCGACGCGCCCACGCATTGCAGTCCCGGCATTTCAGGCTGTTGCAACGCCTCCATGCGGTGCAACCATTCGGTAAATATTGCATCCTATGTGTGATCTACCCGTTTGCCGTTGCAATGATTCAGCTTCCATTGCAATACATCACCCCTGGTTGCAACGCAACATCCACGGGCTCTCTCTATTGCAACGGAGGTTCTCGCACTCCCTCGCACTTCCACTGACGCACTCCACAGCCTGATGACAATGACGACCTTCCAAGGCAACGGAGATGGCAGTCACCCCCACTCCCAGCCTTTCCCAATGACGACAGCGACGACAACCCCAGGCTTTGCGCGATGACGGCCACCCCAAACATATCGACGCCAATGCGCCACTACTGACAAATACATTTATCTGTATTTTTTTTCTAATACAGTCCAATGATGACAACAACAGAGACCTCTTCCCAGGCTCAGCCTTTCCCTGGCGACGACGACCCTCTGTCCCCAGCAACCGACGACCACGACCACTCCAGTCTTCACGAGCATTTCCAGTGTCGATGGCAACAGCAATGATGTCGATGACCCCCGTCCCCACCATCCCCAGCCCACCATTCCTGACACCAACGGTTATGGTGGCCATTTCCAGAACGACCAATTGTGTCGATGATAATGCGACAGCGACGATAGACCACCCCCATCCCTAGCGCGTTTGACGATGACAAGATACTATATAATATGTTTTTCATTAGTATGTTTTTTTTTATTTCTTTGAAACGCGACAAACATTGCAACGCATCGTGAGGACATGGCAACACAAAAAATGATGCCACGCGAAAAACAGTGCAACTCAAGTTGCAATGCCACGGCAAGAAACATTGCAATGCTACGTCACCGTAAACGGCGCACCAAGTCGTTACGGTAGTTACTGCATTTCATTGCAACATAATTACATGAAAGGTTGCGTGCTGCGAGTGCAAAAACAAACCAACAACAAAAACATATCCAAAAAGGTACAGAAGTGCACAGCTGAAACATACTAATTAACGATAAAATGCTACTTCGGAGCCTCTGCAGACAGTGAGGATGCAAGCTGAGAGTGGGCGCGAAAACAAATTGACAACAAAAACATATCCAAAGAAGTAAAGAAATACACAACTAAAACAGGACAATTAATGACAAAACACTACTTCAGAGCCTCCATAGATGGTGAGGACATGGTTTGGAGGCGGTGATGAGATGGATGCGATGGAGAACAATGACTTTGCGATGCTGGGAGGATGGTTCACGCGTGGCTCCAAAGGAACTCAGCAACAAGGAGGCGACCCTCCCTACGGGAGGAGGATCGATCAAAATGCTCGCAAATACAGCTAATCCATCTTTGGAATTTGCGGGAGGCCTCGTGCGCTGAAGGTATCTACTAGATGGGTTCATTCGTGCCAAAAAACCGGGTCTGAAGACCATAGGAACCTCTCAAAAGTGGTGCCAAGGGTGGCAGAGTGCCATTGAGCACCACTATAATATGTAGCATCTCCGTAGAATGTAGAGCTCGGTCATCCACATAGTATTACGCGTCCAAGTCTGTCCGAAACGGCCTCCCTACATAAATTGGTAGCGGGCTCTCGCCCCTGGTAGATGGTCGGCCCTATGACCTTGTTTTATAGTTTCATGATGGTAGGTACAAAGGGTTAGTCATGATGGACCTGCAGCCAATCTGACGCTAATAAGCTTTTCGCAGACAGGCGGTCATCCGGAAGAATCTGAAGCATCGCGCTGAGGAAAGTGTTCAGCTCCGGAGTGTATACATTGTAAGCATGCAAGATGGCATCCAAGGGCTCAGATTGTGCTGTAATTTTGAGACCTAGAACGTAGTAAAAATCATTTACATACTCCTAGCTGTGCTATAGGGGTGTCACGTGCCTTCGTTGTTAAAGTATTTCTCGAAATGTTGCCCTTGTCGAAAGAAGTTCAAGATATTTTGAGGCACATCGCTGGTGCCGAAGGTTGCAAAAATACGGGCAAGATGGTATTGCTCGGCACTCCAAGCCGCATCAGCTTTCGGCTTGAACAAATGCTGACCAGTTATGAGTTCGAAAACCTGGAAAGGTCTATACATGAATGAAAGAAGCGAAGAATAGAGATGCTTACAATACAACCAAGGTTCCAGATGTCTGCTTTGCAATTCCATACGCAGCCTGTTATTACCTCTGGACAACGAAGGGCTACTGGTTGGATCAGGCGGGTATGTGGAGCATCGTGTGGCATAGCTTGGAATTTTCAGAGCCACGAGTGCAAGAACTTTTCTCCTTAACTCACCGGTTCCAAAGTCGACAAGCATAATGTCTACAGAGTCGAATGTGGCCGGGTTGACATTCACAGTCCCCCACATCGCCGTAGCCTTAGTGAATAGGATATTATCAGGTTTGATGTCTACACTCAGAGTTAGGAAAGCCTGAAAAAAAGGGTTACTGTAAATGTCACCAGTATGAACAGTATGGCACTGGTCATGCAAAACTTGCAATCCCTCAAGAAGCTGCCGAGTCACGTGCTTCACCAGTGGCAGCGGGAGACATTTAGATTCCATGGTCGACTGAACATCTGAAAGGGATGGCCCGAGTGGTTCGGTGACTAAGCACAGGTGTTCACCGTGCTCTCCAGTGATCCTGAAGTGATCCTGAAGTTGAAGGAGGCGTTTATTAGTCAAAGATGACTGTGTCGTCGAGATTCTTTCTAAGACTTCCAATTCGAACGCGTCTTTGCCTTGCAGAGAAGTCACATCGCTGGTTAGGATCTTTATGGCCTTTGGTCCATTATCCCTAAGTAAAAGTATCAAGTTTTCGAAACAACATCTAGAATGCATGTCGCACGATGTAGCGAGCCAAACAGTGGAGTGCTGGCCTGCACCAAGTTGCTTGACAATCGTGAAACGGGAACCAAGAATTTGCCCAGGCTTGATTGAGAGATGATGGCTAGTTGAAAATGCAGATACAGAGCACGAGGGTTTTGTTCCTTTGACCCATTTCAGAAATCGAGCAAAGGAGTTCATGACGAACATGGTGTGCCACACCGTAAATGTCAGTCCCAGTGAAAAGTGTTGTAATAGTTGGTGGGAATGGGAATTAAATACCTTGTCTGCGAGCCTAATTAGGTAAGATATAGTATGAGCTCAGATGCGGCGTGAACAGGCGCCGCGGGACTTCAAGATGAGTCTTGTTCTCGTTCTCGAACCCCGAATCCTTTCCCATTTCTATCTATCTGATTCTAGGCATGATCCCGTTAGTCGCCTCGTCAGAGTCTTCCATACCGGGTTCTAAGCCTCGTCGAATTTCGAATTTATGGCACGATCAATCTGTGGTGACTCGCATCCATATTATTCTCCGTGGGGGTCCATCTCTACTTCCGAAGTTCCTTATCACCTTCGTTCCTCTCTATTTTAGTTTCCTACTGTGGTCCTTATCTCTGTGGGCTGACGAAGTATTTACTAATCTGAAGTTATCTTACGGTAATTAAAATATGTGCATTGCCTTGATTTTGAGGGTTCTTGTCACAAGTACTGTTCTCTTTTGATAGATAAACAGAGAGATATAAATAGATAGATAGGTAGCTTGATAAGATCCCGCACCTTTCGATATAAACCCCATTTTACAATGTGCATTAGTCCTCCACATTTCTGGACAAATTCTGTCACTGGTAATTGTGCCTTGCTTTCAAGTTATCTATTGCGATTTTTCAACTACTTCACCTCAGTGCACCATCAATGGCATTTATCAAGTGGTGGAAAACCAATGTATATGGCAAAAACCAAGGACGCAAGACTGAGATAGAACAAAAAGTTAATACTTGGGTGAATAAAAGGAAAATCGATGCTGCATCTGTCACCATCCGGTGGGTAATAACATTGGGTCCAGCGATTCATCCGCTCGAAATTTCTTATGTCCTTCGAGCTCCACTGAACATACAGGGGGTACCAATCGAAATGAGCCCAACCATGTTACGGTTGATATCACTGCGTCGGATGGCTCTCATCTCACCACAAAACACGTACCCATTCCGAAGCGTAGCAGTGACGGCAATAACTCGCCCCCAGAGTATAGCAGCGACAGCGACAACTCATCCCAAGAGTATAGCAGTGACAGCGATAACTCGTCCCTGGAGCATAGCAGTGAATGCGATAATTCGTCCCCGGAGTGTAGCAGTGACAGCGATATATCATATAACTCGTCCGAAGAGGATGAGATAGCAGTGACAGCAATAACTCGTCGGAAGCGGATGAGATACAAGTGATCAATTATATTTTGTACTTATATCTCGCTTTGTGTACACTAGTTTTCCTCGTGCTTCGTTTCGAATCCCACTCAGGTTGTGCTCTGTCACACTTGGCTTGTAATCGAAGTTCCTTCTTCTCGCGTGCAACGGCGTCTCAAGATTAGCTATCTTCGACTCGGTGTTGCAGACAGGGAGAAGCTCGATGACGAAGACATTCTCGCGGAAGAAGGGTATGGAACATTATAACGGTACCTTACATTACAACGAGTACTACTATAATCGTGTAAAATATCGTCGTTTAAAGAAATGTCCGTCTGTCTCCAGAAGATATCGACCATCTGCATTAATGCCTTCCAATGTACTTTTGTTTTTTGGTCCAACTTCTCGAGGCGGAGGTCCTCGTTGCGAAGATATTTCGCTAGGATGTTGCATGAACAAGTTGTCATCGACTCGGCCGCGGCTCTGTGACAGTGCAACGTACGCATTGGCGTGAGTCAGCTGGTTGTCATGATCGACTTTTCCGCCATAGAATTTACACAGCCCCTGGCATGCTGGGCAAGGTGCCTGCCGTCTACTATGACGGCGCTATTTTTCTACTAGAATGGTTATCAAATATAAAGTTCGGGGCCCTAAGCCCCCGCGAGTGAGTATGGGGTTCGACTGTAGCTGTTATTAAGTGGCCAGGAAAAAGAGGTGTTACGCCTTCTTTAACGTTATTCACCACCATGGACTCGAGATCGATAGCAAACCCAGTACCCTTGAGAGGATCCTTGGTGCGATCGACGAAGAATCCAAAGAACTCTCGGATTCTATTTGTAAGTTCAGCCGTCGAATGACTGTCGATCTTGGACAGATCTCATCATCTATGCAGGTTTGAAGAACATCGTTCGAAACATTTATGATCATTACACTGTGATACATGAGCGATCACGGTCCAACACTTGGGCATGTCACCGTAGTATCCAAACTCGTGTAAGTAGTATTAATCGCACCCATTCTTGCAGAAATTGTCGCATATTACGCTAGA
>Ga0307516_10007700_pt1 | contig 12325 bp, 7 predicted proteins | sample 19_EM_MG_FD_203310 | JGI IMG/M metagenome (GOLD analysis project Ga0307516, IMG submission 203310) | Populus trichocarpa ectomycorrhiza microbial communities from riparian zone in the Pacific Northwest, United States - 19_EM | ecosystem: Host-associated > Plants > Roots > Unclassified | place...
CGCGGGCAGCCCCTACTTCTCGCCGTACGCGGTGGCGCAGGGCGCGTTCGCGCGGCTGACCGGACTGGGCGGCTGGGAGGTGGTGAAGCTCGCCGGCCCACTGAACCTGCTCGTCCTGCTGACCGGCATCGGCCGCTTCGTGCGCGTGCTGACGCCTCGGCAGTGGGCGCCGGTGCTGGCGCTGGCCGCGATGACGCTGCTGTGGGGGACCGAACGGGCCTGGTGGAGCGGATATCTCGGGCTGATGTCGATGACGGGGAACCTGGGGTATCCGTCGACGTTCGCGATCGGGCTGGCGTTCTGGGCGTGGGGGCTGACGGGGGCGCGGGCACGGGGCAGGGCGCTGATGCCGGAGGGCGGCGCGCGGGGCACGGGGCCCGTTGTGCGGTACGTCGGGCCGAGCGGGCTGCCGGGAGCCGGCGGGTACGCGGGGCTCGGCGCGCTGTACGGGCTGATCCTGCTGGTCGACCCGATCACTGCGGTGGCGGCGGCGCTGGGGGCGGTCGCGTTCGTGGCGGGGTGGCAGCGCGGCTGGTCCGCGGCACTGGCCGGGCGCTGGGCCCTGGCGGGCGGCACGGCGCTGCTGGTCGCCGCCCGCTGGCCGTACTTCGACGTGTTCGCGCCGGCCGCGGACGGCAGTGTCGACGCCATGCACCGGACGCTGTACCTGGGCCTGGGCGGACACTTCTGGCTGGCGCTGCTGGGGGTGCCGGCGCTGTGGCTGCGGGCGCGGCGGAGTTCCGGGCGGGACCCGCTGGTGCTGCTGTTCGCGCTCGACTGCCTGGTCGTGGCGTACGGCTGGGGCAGCGGGCACTACGCCTACGGCCGGATCCTCGGACTGACGCTGGTGCCCGCGCAGTTCGCGCTCGCCGTGGAGCTGGCGGCGCCCCGGCCGTGGGGAGTGTGGCGGCGGGTGCTGGGCGGCGCCGCGGCCGTGGGGGCGTGCGTGGGATTCCTCGCCGTGCAGGCGGGGGCCGTCGTGCCGCGCGCACTGGATCCGGTCGGATTCGCGCAGCCGCCGCGCTGGCCGACGTACGAATGGGCCGCGCGGCACATCGGCCCCGGCGAGGTCGTGATCACCGACGGCTACCACGCCGTCCACGCGATCGCGGGCTACGGCGCGAACCTCGCCGTGCCCGCCCGGCCGGACACGGCCCTGGACGAACGGGAGCGGCTGCGGCGCCTCGCGGACGTCCGCGCCTACCTCGCCCCGGCCTCGACCCGCGCCGAACGCACCGCCGTCGCCCACCGCTATCACGTGCGCTGGCTGCTGCTGACGCGCTGGCACCCGGTGCCCGAGGAGGCCGTGGTGGTGGCGTGGAGCGAGCGGACGGGGGAGGTACTGGCGCGGGTCGGGTGAGGCTCTTCGGGGTTACGGGACTACGGGGCCACGGAGTCCTGGGGTTGCCGGGTTCGGGGCCCCGTGGTTCGGGGCCCCGGGTTCAAGGCCCCGGGGCAACCGGGTTACTCGATGACGAGGTCGACCTCGATGTTGCCCCGCGTGGCGTTGGAGTAGGGGCAGACCTGGTGGGCCTGCTCGACCAGCTTGCGGCCGGTCGCCTCGTCCACGGTGTCGGGCAGCTCGACGCGGAGGGCGACCTTGAGGCCGAAGCCCTCGCCCTGCTTGCCTATGCCCACCTCGGCGGTCACGGCGGCGTCGCTGATGTCGACCTTGGCGGCGCGGCCGACCAGGCCGAGGGCGCTGCCGAAACAGGCGGCGTAGCCGGCGGCGAACAGCTGCTCCGGGTTGGTGCCCTGCCCGTTGCCGCCCATCTCCGGCGGCAGTGCGAGCGCGAGGTCGATCTTGCCGTCGGAGGAGACCGTACGGCCCTCGCGGCCGTGAGTGGCGGTGGCGACCGCGGTGTAGAGCGCGTCCATGGGTACCCATCCCTCTCGAGTCACTTGCGGCGGCCCGTTCCGGCCGCCTCACGACCACAAGTAGAGCACACAACTAAGTTGTGCACAACTAAGTGGTCCGCGAGGGTTACCCTGGAGACATGACAGGCCTGACCCCGCCCCCGACCCCACCCGTCGCCGCAGACTCCACCGCGGCCGGCGCGGAGGACTGGCTGCGACTGGACTCGCAGATCTGCTTCTCCCTGCACGCCGCCTCGCGCGCCTTCAACGGTGTCTACCGTGTGGTCCTCAAGGACCTCGGGCTCACCTACCCGCAGTACCTGGTGATGCTGGTGCTGTGGGAGCAGGGCGAGCTGCCGGTCAAGAAGCTCGGCGAGCACCTGCGCCTCGACTCCGGCACGCTGTCCCCGCTGCTCAAGCGGCTGGAGGCGGCCGGACTCGTACGACGGGAGCGCAGCGCCCGCGACGAACGGTCGGTGGAGGTACGGCTGACCGAGGAGGGCACGGCACTGCGCGACCGCGCGGTCCGCGTCCCGCGCCGGATCGCCACCGCGACCGGCTTCGACGTCGACGAGATCCGCGAACTGCGCGAACGCCTCGACCAGCTCACCTCGACACTGGATGCGGCGGCGTTGAGGGAGACGCCGGAGTGTGAGTAGCCGATGTCAGCCACTCGCTCACCATCTCCTCCGACCGTGAGTCGTCACCGCTCGACGCGGAGTCACCACACCCGCCACCTCAGGCGCCGTCGCCTGCTTCACTGAGGACGGAACAGGAGCCCACCCGCTCCACCAGAGGCCAACGGACAAGGGGACGGCCGCAGATGACCTGGCTGATCACCGGCGGCGCCGGCTACATCGGGGCGCATGTCGTACGCGCGATGACCGACGCGGGCGAACAGACGGTGGTGTACGACGACCTGTCCACCGGCATCGCCGACCGCGTCCCACAGGACGTACCGCTGGTGACCGGATCGACCCTGGACGCCGAGCGCGTGGCACGCACCCTCGCCGACCACGAGGTCACCGGTGTCATCCACCTGGCGGCGAAGAAGCAGGTGGGCGAGTCGGTGGACCGGCCGCTGCACTACTACCGCGAGAACGTCGAGGGCCTGCGGGTCCTGTTGGAGGCCGTGACCGCGGCGGACGTACCGTCCTTCGTGTTCTCGTCCTCCGCGGCCGTGTACGGCATGCCGGACGTGGCACTGGTGACGGAGGAGACCCCCTGTGTGCCGATCTCTCCGTACGGCGAGACGAAGCTGGCCGGCGAGTGGCTGGTCAGGGCGACCGGGCGGGCCACCGGCCTGTCCACGGCGTCACTGCGCTACTTCAACGTGGCGGGCGCGGCGAGCCCCGAGCTCGCGGACGCGGGCGTCTTCAACCTGATCCCGATGATCTTCGAGAAGCTGACCGAGAACGCGCCCCCACGGATCTTCGGCGACGACTACGACACCCCGGACGGGACGTGCGTCCGCGACTACATCCACGTGGTCGACCTGGCCGAGGCCCATGTCGTTGCCGCCCACGCGCTGCGGTCGTCCCCCGGCCACCACGTCACCCTCAACATCGGCCGCGGAGAGGGCGTCTCGGTCCGCGAGATGATCGACCACGTCAACACACTCACCGGGTACGACCGCCCCCCGACCGTCACCCGGCGCCGCCCGGGCGACCCCGCCCGCGTCGTCGCCTCCGCCGACCGAGCCACCACCGAGCTCGGCTGGACGGCCAAGCACGACATCCAGGGCATGATCACGTCGGCCTGGGACGGCTGGCTGCGCCTCCACCCGGAAGCGTCCCGCGGCTCACTGCCGTAGACCCACGAACCCCTCACGCGGCGCAGCGCACCGCATACGCACGGGGCTCCGGCTCCGGCGCACGGCTACGCCTTCCCGCCCGCGTTGTTCAGGTACGTCAGGACGGCCCTCACCCGGCGGTGTCCGCTGTCGCTCGGTGGGCAGCCCCAGCTTCAGGATCACGTTGCCGATGTGTCCTGGGCGATCACCACTCTCGTGGCATCCATGGCCCTACTGGACCCTCGGGCATGTTCCGGCGCGGTCGCCGCCCCCAGCGCTCACAGCGCTCACAGCTCTCACAGCGCCTTGAGCGCCTCCGCGGTGGCCCGTGCCAGGGACCCCAGATAGCCCTTCGGGAGCTTGGGGCTGCGGATCACCACCGAGCGCCAGTACAGCGGCCCGGAGATCAGGTCCAGCGCCAGGTCCGCGTCGAAGCCGCGCCGGATCTCACCGCGCCCCTCCGCCGCCGCCACGATCTTGCTGGCGACGCCCTCCTGCCCCTCCCGCAGGGCCTTCTGCAGGGCCTCGGCGATCTCGGGGTTGCGGGCCGCCTCGGCCTGGAGGTCGGGGATGATCTGCGAGGCCACGGGGTGCCGCAGGGCCCGGGAGGTCACCTCGTACAGCAGCCGCAGGTCGCCCTCCAGCGACCCGGTGTCCGGTACGGGCAGGCCCTGCACGGCGATCGCGGAGACCAGGTCGAGGACGAGGTGCAGCTTGGAGCGCCAGCGGCGGTACACCGCGGTCTTGCCGACACCCGCGCGGCGCGCGATCCCCTCGATGGACATCCGCGCGTAGCCGACGGCCGCGAGCTCCTCGAAGACGGCCGCCCGGATGGCCTCCGTCACATCCTCGCGCAGCACGGCGGCCCCCGCGGGGGCCCGGCGGCGCGGACGTGTCTGCGGCTCCTCGGCGTTGGTCGTCATACGAGCAGCATAGGGCGTTACGACGAAACGGTTGCGTTCCGACGTCAGATCGGCCTACGCTCACGTTGCGACGATACGGTCCCGTCCCGACGTAAGAAAACGTGAAGAGAACCGTAAGGAAACGCCGGGCAAAGGACACGCCGGCCGCCCCACCCGTCATGCGTCACAACTCCATACGCATCACGACTCCATGGGCACCACGACTCCATACGCACCACAGCTCCACGCACCACAGCCCCACGCACCACCCCACCCCCCGAACGAAAGCAGCGGATGTGAGCCAGGTCCTCCACACACCGCCCCCGACGACCGCACCCCCGGCCGACGACCTCGCGGCTCTCGCCGCCCGCCACGGCCTCACGGTCAGCGGCGCCCGCCCCACCTTGCGTGAGTACGTCAGCCAACTGTGGGCCCGGCGCCACTTCATCTCCGCCTTCTCGACCGCCAAGCTGACCGCCCAGTACAGCCAGGCGAAGCTGGGGCAGGTCTGGCAGGTGATGACCCCGCTGCTGAACGCGGCGGTCTACTACTTCATCTTCGGCGTGCTGATGGGCACCAAGAAGGGCGTGCCGGACTACGTCCCGTTCCTGGTGACGGGCGTGTTCGTCTGGACGTTCACGCAGAGCTCGATCATGGCGGGCACCCGGGCGATCTCCGGCAACCTGGGCCTCGTGCGGGCCCTGCACTTCCCTCGGGCCGCGCTGCCGATCTCGTTCGCGCTCCAGCAGCTCCAGCAGCTGCTGTTCTCGATGGCCGCCCTGGTCGTGATCCTGCTCTGCTTCGGCGTGCCGGTGGCCGTGTCCTGGGTGCTGGCGATCCCGGTGCTGGTGCTGCAGTTCACCTTCAACGCGGGCATCGCGATGATCATGGCGCGGCTGGGTGCGAAGACGCCGGACATCGCACAGCTGATGCCGTTCGTGCTGCGCACCTGGATGTACGTCTCGGGCGTGATGTGGAGCCTCGACAACCTGCTCAGCAAGCACAGCGACCTGCCGTCCTGGGTGGCGCCCGCGCTCCGGGCCAACCCGGCCGCCGTCTACATCGACCTGATGCGCTTCGCCCTGATCGACAGCTTCCACTCGAACCAACTGCCGCCCCACGTATGGCTGATCGCGACCGGCTGGGCCCTGCTCGCCGGCATCGGCGGCTTCATCTACTTCTGGAAGGCTGAGGAGACGTACGGCCGTGGCTGACAACACGCAACTCGCGCAGGACCAGGTACCCACCGTCGTCGTCGACGGCGTCGACATCGTCTACCGGGTCAACGGGACGGGCGCCGGCCGGGGTTCCGCGACCGCCGCCCTCAACCGCATGCTGCGTCGCAGGCAGACCGAGCAGGCGGCCGGTGTGCGCAAGGTGCACGCCGTCAAGAACGTGTCCTTCGTCGCGTACCGGGGCGAGGCGATCGGTCTGATCGGCACCAACGGTTCCGGCAAGTCGACCCTACTCAAGGCGGTCGCAGGCCTGCTCCCGGTGGAGAACGGCCATATCTACACCGACGGCCAGCCCTCCCTCCTCGGCGTCAACGCGGCCCTGATGAACGACCTGACCGGCGAGCGCAACGTCTACCTCGGCGGCCTCGCCATGGGGATGTCCCGCGAGCAGGTCAGGGACCGCTACGACGGCATCGTCGACTTCTCCGGCATCAACGAGAAGGGTGACTTCATCACCCTCCCCATGCGGACGTACTCCTCCGGCATGGCCGCCCGCCTCCGCTTCTCCATCGCCGCCGCCAAGGACCACGACGTCCTGCTCATCGACGAGGCGCTGGCGACGGGCGACCGTTCCTTCCAGAAGCGTTCCGAGGCCCGGATCCGCGAACTGCGCAAGCACGCGGGCACGGTGTTCCTGGTCAGCCACAGCAACAAGTCGATCCGCGACACCTGCGACCGGGTGCTGTGGCTGGAGCGCGGCGAACTGCGCATGGACGGGCCGACGGACGAGGTCCTTGAGGCGTACGAGGCGTTCACCGGCGGCCCGGACAAGGCGAAGGCGAAGGCGAAGGCCACTCCGCAGACCAAGCCCCAGCCCGAGCCGAACCTCGAGTCGAAGCCCGAGTCGGCCAAGGTGCCTCTTCCGTCCTGAGGGCAGCGAGATCAGGTTTCCGAATCCAGAAAGGGCGCCCCGAGCCGCAACGGCCCGGGGCGCCCTGATGGTCGTACGACTACGAATCCGTACCGCTCACGAACGCGTACCGCTCACGAATCCGTACCGGTCACGAATCCGTACCGCTCACGAATGCGCCCGCAGCAGCGTCCGCATCGTCCGCATGGCGACCGACAGATTCGCCAGATCGAACGAGTCCGAGCTCTGGATCTCCTCCAGGGTCGTCCGCGCCCGGCCCAGGATCGGCGCGTTCCTCTCCTCCCACGCCTTGAAGCGCTGCTCGGGGGTCGAGGTGCCGTTGCCGACCGCGAGGACGTCCGCGGTCAGCGCCGCGTGGGCCGCGTACAGGTCCTCGCGAATGGACGCGCGGGCCATGGACTGCCAGCGGTCGGCGCGCGGCAACTCGACGATGCGGTCCATCAGCTGGGTGATGCGCAGACGGTCGGCGAGGTCGTAGTAGACGTCGGCGACGTCCATCGGGTCCCGGCCCATCCGGTCGGCCACCGAGACGATGTCGAGCGTGGGGAAGGCCGAGGAGAACCCGGCCACCCGGGTGGCGACCTCGCCCGGGACGCCGACGCCCGTCAGCTCGTCGTAGATCTTCTGGTACCACTCCAGATCCACGCCCCGCAGCAGCTTCGGCAGCTGCGACCACACCTGCTCGACCCGGTCGGCGAAGAACTCGACGGTCTCGGCGAGTTGGAGGGGCTGCGGCCGGTTGTTGAGCAGCCAGCGCGTGCCACGCTCGACGAGACGACGCGAGTGCAGCCGGATCCGGGTCTGCACGGCTGCCTCGACCTTGTTGTCGAGAGCCTCCACAGCGTCCCACACGGCCCCGGAGCGGAAGATCGCGCGGGCCACGGTCTGCGCCCGGACGATCTCCTCAAGCGAGGCACCGGTCTCTTCGCGCAGCCGGTGCAGATACGTCGTACCGCCCGTGTTGACCGTGTCGTTGACCAGCACGGTCGTGGTGATCTCACGGTGCAGCGGGTGGTTGTCGATGCGCTCGGAGAACTTCTCGCGCAGCGCGCTCGGGAAGTACGTGTGCAGCAGGGCGCGCAGGTACGGGTCGTCCGGCAACGAGGTGTGCAGCAGCTCCTCGGCGACGGTGATCTTCGTGTACGCCAGCAGCACGGCCGTCTCCGGGCTGGTCAGGCCCTGCCCGGTGTTCAGCCGCTCGCGAATCTGACGGTCGGTGGGCAGGAACTCCAGGGCCCGGTCGAGCAGGCCCTCCCGCACCAGGTGGCGCAGGTACCGCTGCTGGGCGTGGAGCATGTCCTTGGACTGGGCGAGCGCGTTGGCGATGGCTGTGTTCTGCGCGTAGTTGTTGCGCAGGACGAGCCGGCCGACCTCGTCGGTCATCTCGGCGAGCTGCTTGTTGCGCTGCTTGACGGTCATGTCGCCGTCCGCGACCAGGCCGTTGAGCAGGATCTTGATGTTCACCTCGTGGTCGGAGGTGTCCACGCCCGCGCTGTTGTCGATGGCATCCGTGTTGATCTTGCCGCCGTGCCGCGCGAACTCGATCCTGCCGAGCTGGGTCAGGCCCAGGTTGCCGCCCTCGCCGACCACCTTGACCCGCAGGTCGGCGCCGTCGACGCGGATCGGGTCGTTGGCCTTGTCACCGACGTCAGCGTGCGTCTCGGTGCTCGCCTTGACGTACGTCCCGATGCCGCCGTTCCACAGCAGGTCCACCGGCGCCTTGAGGATCGCCTTCATCAGGTCGGCCGGCGTCATCTTGGCGACCTTCTCCTCGATGCCGAGGGCCTCCCGGATGTGCGCGTTGACCGGGATCGCCTTGGCCGTACGGGGGAACACGCCGCCGCCGCCGGAGATGAGCTCGGTGTTGTAGTCGGCCCAGCTGGAGCGAGGCAGCTCGAAGACGCGGCGGCGCTCGGCGTAGGAGGTGGCCGCGTCCGGCTTCGGGTCGATGAAGATGTGCCGGTGGTCGAAGGCGGCGACCACCCTGATGTGCTCGCTCAGCAGCATGCCGTTGCCGAACACGTCACCGGACATGTCACCGATGCCGACCACCGTGAAGTCCTCGGCCTGCGTGTCCACGCCCAGCTCGCGGAAGTGCCGCTTCACGGACTCCCAGGCGCCGCGGGCGGTGATGCCCATGCCCTTGTGATCGTAGCCTGCCGATCCTCCGGAGGCGAAGGCGTCCCCGAGCCAGAAGTTGTACTGCTCGGCGACCCCGTTGGCGATGTCCGAGAAGGTCGCGGTGCCCTTGTCGGCCGCGACGACGAGATAGGTGTCGTCCTCGTCGTGCCGGACGACGTCAGCGGGCGGGACCACTTCCCCGGCGACCATGTTGTCGGTGATGTCGAGGAGCGCCGAGATGAAGGTCTTGTAGCTGGCGATGCCCTCCGCCAGCCAGGCGTCCCGGTCCACGCTCGGGTCCGGCAACTGCTTGGCGACGAAGCCGCCCTTGGCGCCGACCGGCACGATGACGGTGTTCTTCACCATCTGCGCCTTGACCAGGCCGAGGATCTCGGTCCGGAAGTCCTCACGCCGGTCGGACCAGCGCAGCCCGCCGCGCGCGACCTTCCCGAACCTGAGGTGCACGCCCTCCACCCGCGGCGAGTACACCCAGATCTCGAACGCCGGGCGCGGTGCCGGCAGGTCGGGGATCGCCTGCGGGTCGAACTTCATGGAGACGTATTCGTGCGGCTGGCCGCCCGCCGCCTCCTGGAAGAAGTTCGTGCGCAGGGTCGCCTTGATGACGGTGAGGAAGGACCGCAGGATCCGGTCCTCGTCGAGCGACGCCACCTGGTCGAGAGCCGCGTCGACCTCTTCGAGGAGCGCGTCGACGATCTCGAGCCCCGCCCGCTGCCGGTCCGGCGACATCCGCGCCTCGAACAGCGAGACGAGCAGCCGGGTGGTGTGGACGTTGTTGCGGAGGGTGTCCTCCATGTAGTCCTGGCTGAACGTGGAGCCCGCCTGCCGCAGGTACTTCGCGTACGCCCGCAGCACCATCGCCTGACGCCAGTTCAGTCCGGCGCTCAGCACGAGCGAGTTGAAGCCGTCGTTCTCCGCCCTGCCGGTCCAGGTGGCGGCGAAGGCCTCCTGGATCCGCTCGCGTCCGTCGTCTCCGAGGTAGTCGCCGCTGCCGCTCTTCGGCCGGGGCATGCGCAGCCCGAAGTCGTAGATCCACGCCACCCTCCGGTCCGAGCAGCGCAGTTCGTACGGCCGCTCGTCGATGACCTCGACACCGAGCCGGTTGAGGACCGGCAGCACGGCCGACAGGGTGATGGAGTCGCCCTTGCGGTAGATCTTGAACCGGCGCTCCTCGGGGGCGGCGCCCACGGGCTCGTAGAGGCTGAGCGCGAAGCCCGTCTCCTCGGTGAGCTTTTCGAGCTGCGCGAGGTCGGCGACCGCGGAGCGCGGGGTGTGGTCGGCCTTGTAGCCCTCGGGGATGGCGCCCGCGTAGCGGCGCAGCAGTTCGGCGGCGCGTTCCTCGCCGAACTCGGCGTTCAGTGCCTCCGCGAACCCGTCGGCCCACGACCTCGCGGCCGCCACCAGCCGCGCCTCGATGCGGTCCTTGTCGCTGTCACTGAGCTGCTGCAGCTCGGTGCCCTGCGGGACACGGACGACGAAGTGCAGCCGGGAGAGGATCGACTCGGTGTTCCAGGCGGTGAAGTCGACGCTGATGCCGCCGAGTTCCTCCTTGAGGATGTCGATGATCCGCAGCCGGACACCCGTGGTGTACCGGTCCCGCGGAAGATAGACGAGGGCGGAGTAGTAGCGCCCGTACTCGTCCTGCCGCAGGTAGAGCCGCAGCCGCCGCCGCTCCTGAAGGTAGAGAACGGACGTGACGATGGACTGCAGCTCGTCGGGCGGGGTCTGGAAGAGCTCGTCGCGCGGGTACGTCTCCAGGATCTGCAGCAGATCGCGCCCGTCGTGGCTGTTGGGCGAGAACCCGGCCCGCTCCAGCACCTCTTCGACCTTGCGCCGGATGACGGGCACCCGCCGCACGGACTCGGTGTAGGCGGCGGACGAGAACAGTCCGAGGAAGCGCCGCTCACCCACCACGTTGCCGTCCGCGTCGAACCTCTTGACGCCGATGTAGTCGAGGTACGACGGCCGGTGCACGGTCGACCGGCTGTTCGCCTTGGTCAGCACCAGCAGCTTGTGCTCACGCGCCTTGACCCGGGCATCGGCCGACAGCCGCTCGAAGGAGGGGCTGACGGGGTGGCTGTCGCCTTCGGCGTGATGCGGGTCGGCCCGCAGAATGCCGAGCCCGGTCCCGGGCACGGCCGCCAGCGAGTCGTCCTCCCGCAGCTGGTACTCCCGGTACCCGAGGAAGGTGAAGTGGTCGGTGGCCAGCCAGCGCAGCAGCTCGCGGGCCTCCTCGACGTCCTGCTCCCGCAGGTCGGAGGCGATGGGCTCCTCGGGCAGTTCCTCGGCCATGCGCAGGGCCGCGTCCCGCATCTTCTCCCAGTCCTCGACTGCCTCACGGGCGTCGGACAGGACACGCAGCAGGTCGGCGGTGATCTGCTTGAGGTCGCCGCGGTCGGTCTCGCGGTCGATCTCCACATGGATCCAGGACTCGGTGTGCGCGTCGTGCGGCAGCTCGCCGGCCGGAGGCGGGGTGAGCACCTCGCTGAGCTTTCCGGTGACATCGCGTCGCACGATGACCTGCGGATGGATGACGACGTGGATCCCGCGTCCCTGCCGGGTCAGTTCGTTGGTGACGGAGTCGACGAGGAAGGGCATGTCGTCGGTGACCACCTCGACCACCGAATGACTGCACGTCCACCCGTTCTCCTCGACGGTGGGCGTGTGGACCCGCACATTGGCGGTGCCCTGTGGGCGGTTCTCGGCCAGCCGGTAGTGCGAGAGTGCGGCACCGTAGATGTCGACCGGGTCACGGCCGGTGAGGTCCTCCGGTGCGGTGTGCAGGTAGTAGCGCTGGAGGAACGCGAGCAGGGTGTCCCGGTCGGGTGTGCTCTCATCCGTCGTCCCGGTCGGTAGGTGCCCCCCGACCGGGCTGTTCTCAGCAACCCGGGCGGCCCTCTCGAGCAGCTCGGCCTTGGCTTCGTCCAGCTTGGTCTGCATTGTCCTCTGGCTCCTGTCGCGCGCCGTTGCGAGACGTAGAAGGAAGTACGGGCTCTTCCCCTGTGACGTGACGCCGCGACGCGGGGTGTCCGGTCTGCTCCGACGCTATGCCGCAAGGTGAGATGAGCGGGGGGGTATCAGCCATTCTCGACACGACTTCGGGGTGTGACGCTGCTCTCTGCGGCACGCGCTTGCGAGGTGTGTACGGCGGCCTGGGGGCTCCTGCGCCCCGGTCCCGCCCGCGAAGACCAGCGACCGCCGCCCGGTCACGGAGGTAGTCCGTGCTTCCCGGGCGCAGGGCGGAGGCAAGGACGCCCCCGCGAACTATCGCGCTGATCACGCCACCAAGGCTATCGCTCCGTACAGGGGACCCGTCATGAGCCGTATGTGTACAAAACTGGAGGGAGAAGTTTGACGTTTTGCACAGGGCGGGGGTGCCGCGGCGTGTGCGGCCTCTGCCCCTCGCCCCTTACGCCGCCAGCCGCTCAGCCTCCACGACCGCCTCCGCCAACGTGTCCACCACAGGCACCCCGACCTCTTCCAGGCTGGCCCGCCCATGGGACCCCCCGGTGTACAGCACCGCCCGCGC
>Ga0307516_10007701_pt1 | contig 12325 bp, 7 predicted proteins | sample 19_EM_MG_FD_203310 | JGI IMG/M metagenome (GOLD analysis project Ga0307516, IMG submission 203310) | Populus trichocarpa ectomycorrhiza microbial communities from riparian zone in the Pacific Northwest, United States - 19_EM | ecosystem: Host-associated > Plants > Roots > Unclassified | place...
TGGCCGCCACTATCGCTCAGCCGGCCGTCCATCTTGGGCAAGAACCGCAGCGAATAGCGGCCGTCCGACAGCGCGAACAGCGTGAACTCGAGCGGCAGGCCCTCGATCGGCACCGAGAACGTGTTGCGCATCGACTGGCCGATCGTGACCGGCGCGCGCTCGCGGATCAGCCGCTCCTCGACGATCTTGCCGCCGAGCAGCACGCCGATCCGCAGGATCCGCGGGCGCGGCCCCGCGGTGACAGGCGATCGGGTCCCAGGCGTGCTCCCGGGCGTGGTCCCAGCCGTCGCCATCAGAACGGCGCCTTCTTCACCGATGCGAGGATCAGCGGCATGAAGTCCTGCTTGAGGCTCTCCCACTCGTAGTCGATGTTCTTGGCGGTGAGCACGTAGACCACGCTGGGGCGCGGGACCTTGCCACACACCGAGACCACGGTGTCGATCACGGTGACCGGCTTGCCGTTGATGTACTCGATGTGGAACTTGCCCTGCTTCTTGTCCCCCGCATCGGCGCTGTCGTCGGCGGGACAGCCCTCGGCGCGCGCCGGCACGCCGTGGCCGGTCAAGGCGATGGCGAGGGTCGCGACGAACAGCGGGAGCAGCAGGTTCTTCATGGCCGGTGGGTCCTGTACCTGAGGGTCATTTCTTCGCGCGCTTCTTGGCCGGTGCCGTGGCGGGCACCGCCGCGCTGCCTGACCCGCCCTTCTTCTTGAGCTGCTTCTCGGCGCGCTTGATCGCCTTGGTGACGTCCTTCATGCGGTCGTCGTAGAGCTTCATGTCGACGTTCTGCATGTTCTTGTACTGGTCGAAGTAGCTCTTCGAAGTGTTGAGCCGCAAGAGCGTATCGGCCAGCCCCGGGAACGGGTCGTTATCGAGATACAGCAGGCCGAGGTTGTAGTACGCCGGCCCATAGCCGGCGCTCGCCTGCAGCGCGCGCTTGTAGGCCGCCTCGGCGCGCCGGACGTTGTCGTCGCGATCGGCGGTGCCCGCGGGGTAGTCGGCGGCGTGGCCGCGGTACGCCGAGCCGAGTGAGGTCAGCGTGACGGCGTCGGCCTTGCCGAACTGGTGGACCAGCCGGTCGAACGTGGCGAGCGCGTCGGCGTACTGGGTGTTCTCGAGCTGGTGGACCCCGAGGTTGACCAGGGCGCTGGTGTAGTCGGGGTTCAGTTCGACGGCCTTCTTGTAGGCGACCACCGCCTGGTCGGCGCGGTTGGTGTGGTCGTAGACCAGGCCGTAGACGTAGTAGACGTTCGGGTTCTGCTTGGCGGCCGGCCGCTTGAACAGATCGTCGAGCACCAGCTCGGCCGTATCGTAGAGCCGCTTGTGGTAGTAGGCGAACGCGACCATCGCGGCGGCGTCGGTGCTCGCGGCGTCGATCGTCAGCGCCAGCCGGGCCTCGCGCAGCGCGGTCTCGGGGTCCGGCGTCGGGTTGCCGAGCGCGCTGCGCGCGACCTGCAGGTGCTGCTCGACCTGGGCCTTGGCCTGCGCCGGATCCGGGTCGAAGCTCGGCATCGTCACCGCCGGCGTCGTCGGATCGCCGGCGACCGAGCCGTCGGGACCAGACGCGCTGGGCTCGCCCGGCGCGCCGCTTGGGCCCGCGGCCGGCGGCGCGCGCTTGGCGCCTGGCTTCGCGCCCCCGCCCGGCGGGGCGTTGGGATCGTTGGGGTCGACGGTGTTGCTCGGGTCCGCGAAGTCGCTGGCCGACTGCGCGTCGCCCGGCTTGGCCTTGTCGGGCGTGGTCTTCTCCTGCTTGCCGCCGCCGCACGCGGCGATCAGCAGCAGGCAGGCGAGCGCGCGGAGCCGGTTGCCGGTCGTCGCGGACGCCGCGAACGTCGCGAACTCCCGGCGCGTGGTCGTGCGGTCTGTGGCTGCGTGGGTCATGGCGCTTCCGTGCCCTGGATGATCTCCTGGCGCAGAGGGGTGTACTCGTCGGGGAATTCGCGGCCGAGGTTCTCGAGCGCGCGGCGGCTCCACCGGTTGGACAGGCCACCCTTCTTGGCGAGATCGTAGACCTCGCTCCACTGCAGCTTGGCCTCGTCGAGCTTCTTCTTGAGGTTGGCGTCGCGCTGGGTCTCGTACGCGGCGATCACCTCGTCGTTGCTGCTCTTGGCGACCGGCACCGGGATCGGCGCATCGGCGATCTTCTGGGCCGCGCTGTACTGGATATCGCCGAACCGGACCTTGGCGGCCATCGTGTACTCGACGACGCCGTAGGGATCGAGCGCGAGGTACTTGTCCTCGACCTGGGTCTTCAGCCGGTCGAGCTGCGCGGCCTGCGCCTTGGCCTCGGCGAGCGAGCGCGCCGCGGTCTTCAGCTGGTACGGCTCCCAGGTCGCGGCGTAGGCGTCCTCGGCGGCCGCGAGCTGCCACTCGCCGGCGAGCTTGGCGCCCCGGCTGTTCTTGATCGCGCCGCGCTGCTTCCACGCGTCGATCGCCGCCTGACCCGCGGCCTTGGCGGCGACCGGGCGGCCCTGCTTCTTGTGGGCGGCCGCGGTGTCGTAGTAGGTCTCGACGAAGTCGTCCTCGTTGCCTGGATCCTTGCCGTAGCGCGCGCGCCACTTGTCGAACGCGTCGATCATCTGCGAGATGCTGCCCTGCTGGCGGTAGATCCCCGCGATCGACCACAGCGCGCGATCCTGCTTGCGGCGATCGTGCTCGATCGTGGCGTACTGGCGATACAGGTCGACCGACTTCTTGAAGTCGCGGTTGAGCTCGGAGGCAAGCGCGGCGTTGTACATCGCGTCGAGCCCGATCTGCTCGAGCGTCTGCGGCTTCTCACCCGGCAGCGGATCCGGCGCCTTGATGCCCAGGCGCTTGGCCTTCTTGGTGGTGTCGTAGAGCGCCAGGTAGGTCTTGATCGCGTTGTCGTAGTCGAACGCGGCCTGGTAGCTCGCGGCCTGCAGCGACATCGCCTTCAGGAAGTACGGGCTGTTCTGGAAGCTCTTGTTCGGCTTCTCGGTGAACTCCTTGAACAGCGCGATCGCCGTCTTGGGCTTCTCGGCGAGCTTGTAGCTGACCGCGGCGTTGAACAGCGCGACCGGCAGATCCGGGTCGTCATCGGCCGCGGTCTTGTAGAACCGGTAGAACGCATCGGCGGCGGCGGCGTAGTCGCCCTTCTGGTAGCGCTCGTCGGCGCGCGAGAAGTTGAGCGAGCGGTTCTGCGAGATCGCGAGCTCGATCGACTTGGCGTCGCCGCACTTGGCCGCGATGAACCGCTTGTTGGTGCCCTCGATCGCGTCGAAGTTGCTCTGCGCCTCGTAGATCGCGAGGATGCCATCCTTGGCCTTGGTCGCCTCGGCCGAGCCGCAGAACTTGTCCATCACCTTCTGGAACCGGCCGATCGACTCGTCGACGTGAAAGTACGCGAGGCTGATCAAGGCGGCGTTGATGCCTTGCTGCGGCGCCGCCTTGGGGTCGGCGACCAGGTTCTGGTAGTTGTCGTACTCGGCCTGGAGCTGGAGGTAGATCTCGGGGATCGGCTGGGGCTGCCACGGCTGCGGCGAGGTCCGCAGCTCGGCCACCGTCGGCACCTTGAGCGCCGCGAGCTTGCCGGCATCGACCTCGCGCTGGGCCTCGGCCTCGTACGACTGGACCACGCTGCGCGCGGCGTCGATGTAGTAGGCGGTGCCGAGGTCGCGGTGATCGCGGACCCACTTGTACTGCGCGATCGCCTCGGGGTAGCGCTCGCTCCAGAACAGCGCCTCGCCCTCGAGGTAGCTGAACTCGTAGACGTAGTCGGACTCGGCGTAGGTCGCGATGAACGTGCGGTACAGATCGACCGCCTTGGCGTACATCGCGAGGTACTCCTGCTTGGCCGCCGGATCCTTCTTCGCCGACGCCTCGTAGTCCTTGCGCAGCGTGGTGGCCGCCGAGTGGGTGTTGCGGGTCGCGGCGTACAGCGCGCGCTCGGCGATCCGGCGCTGGTTGTCCATCGCCTCGCGGTCCTTCTCGTTGGCGGCGAACCACGCCGTGCCCGGCGCGTACTTGATCGCGAGCTCGGCCGCGGCCGCGTCGGCCGCGAACTTGTCGCCCTTGGCCTCGAACACGTTGACGATCTCCTGGTGGACCACGGGGTTGGCCGGGTTCAGCTCCCACGGCGGGCTGATCGCGATCCGGTAGGCGTCGATCGCCTGGTCCCAGGCCTGGAGCTCGGTGAACGCCTTGCCCATCGCGACCCAGACGTCGCGGACGTGCGGCTCGTTCTCGCGGCCCTTGTAGAACGCGCGGGCGCGATCGAACGCCTTGTTCGGATCGGTCTCGGTCTCGCCCTCCCACGGATCGGTGAACGCGACCGCGATGTACTGGATCGACTCGTCGCGCAGCTCGAGCGGCGGGATGCCGCCGGCGGCGACGACCGCGTCGTAGAGCTTCACGCTCTCGTCGAACCGGCGGATCGAGTCGTTGAGCCGGTCGCGCTTGTAGTAGCTCCACGCGAGCTTGTAGAGCGACTCGGCGTACAGCTTCGACTCGTTGCCGCCGTTGGCGACCTTGAGGTACGCCGCGATCGCCTCGTCGAGCTCGCCGGGGATCGTGAAGTGGTAGTCGGCGACGCCGCGGACCCAGGCATGGCGGATCAGCTCCGCGTCCGAGCTCGGGTACGGCGTGCAGTCGGCGTAGGGGTCGCGTAGATCCTTGCGCTCGATCCGCTTGAGCGCCTCGGCGCGGGTCGGCGGCTTGGTCGGCGCGTCGTTCCACTTGTACTTGTTGGCGCACGCGAGCGCGAGGAACACCTGCAGCGAGCGCCGCTCGTCCTTGGCCTTGCCGTAGTAGGCGAGCAGGTACAGCGTCGACGGCGTCTGCCGGTAGCTCGGGAACCGGGTCAGGATCGCTTCCCACAGCGCGGTCGACCGGCCGTAGTCGGCCGCGATCGACGCCTGATCGGCGGGGGCATCGGGGCCGGCGGCGTCCTGCGCGGCCAGCTTGGCCTCGACGTCCTCGTCGGCGAGGTCGATGTACAGATCGGCCAGCCGGAACATCGCGTCGGGCGTGAAGGTCTCGTGGTTCGGGTGATCCTTCAGGAACTTCTCGAGCAGCGCCACCGTGTCGCCATGGCGGCGGCTGCGGTCGGCCTCGGTCTTGGCGATCCGATCGGCGTAGCGCTTCTGCAGCTCGGCCGTGCGGCTGTCGTATTCGCGCTTGGCGATCGACCGCATCCGCTGGTCGTGCTGGTTCGCCGACGCCAGGAACCGCTCGTACTCGGCCTCGACGTCCTTGAGCGCTTCCTTCTCGTGCGGCGTGAGCTGGATCGGGTTGACGTTGACCGGGATCGGCCGCTGCGCCGGCACGCCCAGGCCCGGGCCATTGGGCGGTTGCACCGGCACGCCGACCGGATCCTGCATCGAGCGCTGAGGAATCGAGCGCGTGGCGCCCGGGGTCGACGGAACATCCGCGGGCGGCGGGCCGCCAGCTGATGGGCCACCAGCTCCACCCGGAGACGTGGTCCCGGCCGGCGCGGTGCTCCCAGCGGGTGGGGTCGTCCCCGCAGGAGGCGTGGCTCCCGCAGGAGGCGTGGCTCCCGCAGGTGACGTGGCTCCCGCAGGTGACGTGGCTCCCGCAGCTGGCGTCGTCCCAGCGGGCGACGTGGCTCCCGCAGGTGGCGTGGTGGAGGGTGCCGTCGTCGCAGGCGGCGTCGATCCCGGCTGGGCCTGCGCCGCCGCCGCGAACGCCAGCGCCGCGGCCAGCAGGCAACCACCGGCGACGGTCAAGCGACGGCCGCCCGCGCGGCGCCAAGCGATGCGGCTCACTTCGAGCCTCCCGCCGTGGGCGGCTTGTTCGCCGCGGACGGCTTCGCATCCCGGGCACCCCGGGCACCCCGGGCACCGCCGGCCTTGGCCTTGCCGTCCTCGGGCTTCACCGAGGGGGCCGCCGGGGCGCTCGGCGACGCTCCGGTCGGCGTGATCCGCTGATCCGGCGCGCCCTTATCGGGGCTGCCGCTCGGCGGGCCGGCCTGCGGCTCGGGCATCTCGAACCGCTTGGGCGCCGAGGGCTTCTGCGTGCCGGCGTCGAGGATGTCCTTGAACTCGTCCTTCAGCTGCTTGAGGTCGCGCGCGCGCGACAGGTTCAGCCGCTTGAGATCGTCGTCGGTATCGGTCTTCTGCGACCACGCGACATCGACATTGCCGACGTCGGTGCGGATCACGATGTCGTAGAACTTGGCCTTGACGTCCTTGAAGCTGGCGCCGAGCACGGCGCGGCCGATCGCGCGGGTCTCGGCCTCGAAGCCCTCGAGCTCCGCCTTGTAGGCGGCGAGCGCCGAGGTCTGCTCCACGATGAGGCTCCGCGCCTCCTTGAGCCCCTGGTCGACGACCACGTCGATCTCGCGCTCGGCCTGGCCGAGCAGCTCCGCGAGCTGCGCCGCGCGCTCGGCCTGGGCCGACAGCGCCTGCGACCGCGCGCGATCGCGACTGCCGGCGAGCATCCCGAGCAGCTCCTTGTGCTCGGCGTCCTCGATCGCCTTGAGCTGCTGGCGGGCCTGGCGCGCCGCGGCATCGGTCCCCTCGCCGATCCCGGCGAGGTCGCGGCCGATCTGCAGATCGCGGCGCACGCCATCGAGCTCGTCCTCGATCGCCTGGGCTTCCTTGGCCGCGTCGTCGAGCGCGCTCCCGATCGTGCGCTTCTGCTCGCCGGGCAGCTCGGCGGAGTCGTTGCCGTACTTGCGGAGCGCGACCGAGACCGCCTGGGTCGAGCCGATCGCGCCATCGATCTCCGCGACCACCGCTTCGATCGCGTCGAGCTGCGCGGTGCGCTCGGCGAGCCGGGTCGACGCCGCCTGCTCGGGGCTCGGCATCGCCGCGTAGTCGGCGTAGCGCTGCTTGCGGACCGGCGACGCCGCGCCGCCGGAGACCAGCTGCAGCTCCTGATCGGCGAGCTGGCTGCGCAGCTTGATCAGGTCGTCCTCCATCGCGCCGATCCGCGCGCGCCGGCCGGCGAGCTGGGGATACACCGCCGTGTTGTCGCCCGCGGCGACCACGCCCTCGAGCCGCGCGATCGTCTCCTCGGTCTGGGCGATGTTGGCCTTGATCTCGCCGAGATCCGACTCGACCGCGACCACGCGCTGGACCTCGGGCTCGTCGCGCAGGTACTGGACCGCCGCCTCGGGGATCGGCGCCGCGGCCTGGAACACGTGCTCCCAGCGCCCGGAGATCTGCGTCAGGTACTGCGACGGATCGGCCTTGCTATCCACGATCCGGGCGAGCGCGGCGTACGACGGCACGTAGGCGTCGTGGGTCTCGGTGAACAGCTGGACCGCGCGATCGTACTCGGTCTCGGGGTCGTCCTGGACCTGGGTATCGAGCGTGCCCTCGACCATCGCCGCGCGGATCATCTGGGCCTTGCGGACCCGCAGGTTGCCCTCGAGGATCCGCACCGTCGGCGTCTTGGTCGACTGCGGATCGGCCTGCGACAACAGCTCGAGCGCGCGCAGCGCCTTGTCGTACTGCTTGTTCTTCACGTAGACCCAGCCGACCTCGTACAGCGCGTCCGGAAACAGATCGCTGTGGCGATCGACCATCAGGTACGAGTCGATCGACTTCGACGGTTGATCGCGCTCGTAGTACAGCCGGCCGAGCGCGAGCTGCGACAGCTCGACGACCCGGCGGTCGTTCGCGGTCCGCGGCTTCTTGACCACCAGCTCGGTGAACAGATCGGTCGCGTGCTGCAGATCCTTCTTCGCGACGAACACGGTCGCGGTGTAGTACGCGGCCTGGAGCTCGTCGTCCGAGCCCCTGGGGACGTCCTGGAAGAACGCGAGCGCGTCGTCGAGCTTGCCCTGCGCATAGGCCAGCTTGCCGCGGACGTACGGCACCGACGCCAGCCGCACGCCCGCGGGGACGCGATCGAGCGACGCCACGGCCTGCGAGATCAGCGCCTCGTCGTGCTGGAGCAGCCCGATCTCGATCAGCCGCTCGAGCGACGGCTGGTAGTACTTGCTGGCGACGCTGCTCCCGGCGACGACCTTCTCGTAGTAGCTGCGCGCGGCGCCGCGGTCCTGCTTCTGGAACAGCGCCTCGGCGAGGTAGAAGTTCGCGGTCTCCTGATCGGGCCCCGGACGGCCCGCCAGATCGAACAGGATCAGCGCGGCGGCGTCGTAGTCGCCGAGCGCGTACGAGACCTGGGCATCGAGCAGCCGGCGCGGACTGCCGGCCGCCAGCGGCTGGTTGGCCCGCGGCACGTCGGCACCGAGCTCGCGCGCCTCGGTCTCATACGCGCGGAGCTGGGCATCGATGTCGTCGGCCGCCGCGGTCGTGGCGCCGGCAGCAGAGGCGGCCGCGACGAGCGCGGCGATCAGCCAGCCCGAGCGACCCGAGCGACGATCCCGACCGAGACGGCCGTACAGGGCAGCCATGGCTTACTTCCTCGACTGCGCGGTTCCGTTGGGCGCGGCTGCGGGTGCCACCGACACCGGCGGACCGGGCGGCGCCGACGCTGGGATTGCGCCGGGTGCGAGCGGCTTGCCCGCGGTGGTATCGCCGGGCTTGTCGGCCGGCTTGTCGGGCTGGACCTGCGTGACCTTGCACTCGATTGCGGAGCGCTTCTCGAGCGGGGTCGTCGCGCCGCCCTTCTCGAAGCCGCGGCAGTCGACCTTGGAGATCTTGCCTTCGCCCGCGATGAACGCCTGGCCGCCCTTGGCGGTGAAGGTGTACTTCGAGAGGTACTCGAACACGCCGTAGCCGTGACCGCGGTAGGTCGCGACCGCCGCCAGGCTGTGGTTGCCGGGTGCGATCGGCCCGGCGAACACGTCGAACCCCTTCGCCTTGTAGAGGTTCTCGGCGGTATCGTCGGTGCGCACGAACACCTGCGTGCCATCGAGCGCATAGATCAGCTTGGTGAGCCGGAACGACGCGCCCATCTCGTTGGCGTGCGCGATCACGACCTGCGCCCCAACCCCGCCACCGATCATCTGCTCCTTCAACATCTGCACGCGGGCCTTGAGCTGCCACGCGCGCTCCTTCAACGCCTGGGTCTTCTGCTCGAGGCGCCGCATGCGGACCGAGGTCGGCATGTCCTCGGGCTTGACCGCCGCAAGATCTGGCGCCGCGGCCGGCGCCGGGGACTCGGCCACGCTCGGCGGATCATCGCTCGTGGCCGCCGGGGCATCGGCGGTGGCCGGTGTGCTGCCGGTCGCCGCCGCCGCCGTGGGCTTGGCCTTGGCGGTCGTCGAGGCCTTCGCCGCCGGCTTCTTGCTCGCTGCCGGAGCAGCCGGCTGCGCCACAGCGCTCGCCGCGAGGAGCAAAGATGAAAGCACGACAGCCGTAGAGGTACCTCGCATGCGTAATCTCCAGCCGGCCCTTGCCGGCGACTCCGCCCGCACTTCGCGCCGGGACGCTGAACTCTGCGAACCGACGATTTTTCCTATGGAATGCTGCAGTTCTAGCACCGCGATGTCGGCTTCTCAAGCAACCGTTGGGTTTTGGCTTGTTTCAATCATCCCCCGTGAACCGGATGCAAATGTGACCACAAGCGCTCCAGCACGGCGCCAACCCCAGCCCCGGTGGCGGCTGAAATCATCAAGAGCTCGATTCCTCGATCTGCGAACGCACGGCGGTGCACGTCGATATCTTCAGATGCCGTCGCATCGATCTTGTTCAATACGACCACTTGAGGCTTGTCGGCGAGCCCCGGCGCATACCGCGCAAGCTCCGAATTGATCACGTCGAAATCGTGAATCGGCGATCGATCAGGACCGGTGGTGAACGTCGCTTCCACGATGTGAACGAGCACACGACAGCGCTCGACGTGGCGCAGGAACTGGTGTCCGAGACCTGCACCCTCCGAGGCCCCCTCGATAAGGCCAGGGATATCAGCGATCACGAACCCACGCTCGCCGCTCATCTGGACGACGCCGAGGTTTGGCACCAGCGTCGTGAACGGATAGTCGGCGACCTTGGGCCGTGCGCGCGAGACACGGCTGATCAATGTCGATTTCCCAACATTGGGGTACCCAAGCAAGCCGACGTCCGCGAGCAACTTGAGCTCCAGCCGCACAGTGCGCTGTTCGCCCGGCGTGCCGGGCTCTGCCTGCCGAGGTGCCTGATTCCACGGCGTCTTGAAGTGAATGTTGCCTCGCCCGCCAATCCCACCCTTGGCGAGCACGTACTTCGCCCCCGCTTCCGCGAGGTCGGCGAGCAACTCGCCGCTACCCCGCCGCCGCGCAACTTCGTTGCGTTCGTCACGTTCCGCGCCGGCGCCGTCGTCCTCGTCACCGCCGGCCTCGCCCCCACCCTCCGCCAGCCCAGGCGCATCCGCGGTGAGCACGACTGTGCCCACCGGCACACGCAGCACGAGATCCACGCCACCCGCGCCGTACTGGTCCTTGTTGCGGCCGTCCTCGCCGCGGTCTGCGGCGTAATGCCGCCGGTACTTGAAGTCGAGCAGCGACGACAGCTGGGGGTCGGCGACCACGACAATGCTGCCGCCATCGCCGCCGTCACCACCCGACGGCCCGCCGCGCGGCACGCCATCCTCGCGGCGAAATGCGGCGGAGCCGTTGCCGCCGTCGCCGGCCTTTACGTGGATGACTGCCTCGTCGATGAATTGCATGGAGCTCGCTCGATCTACCGATGACTCGCGGCACGGCCGCGGGGTTCATTCGGTGACTGATATGGCCTCGACCGCGGGCCGGCGGCAACTGCGTTTTCCATCCTTCGCTCCCGGCCTCGACCGTCCGGCGCCCGCCCTGCCTCCCTCGCGGCACGCAGCACCCCGCCGCACGCCCGGCTCTGCTTGCCAGCACCCCCTTCGAACGCCCCGACGTCCCCGATATCCCCTTGCCTTGCGCCGCATTCTCGCGCCCGCGCAACGCGTCGGGCCCGCGCGGCGCCACGCCCGCGCGGCGGTCGGCTACGCGATCGACACCACGCGCGCGCCCAGCTGATCGAGGAGCGCCGCGTCGTGCGACGCGAGCAGGCAGGACCGTCCAGCGGCCGCGTGGCGGCGCACCAGCATGACCAGACCCGCGAGCCGCTTGACGTCGAGGCCGTTGTCCGGCTCGTCGAGCACGAGCAGCGCCGGCGGCCCCATGAACGCGGCGCCGAGGCAGGCGCGGCGCCGCTGGCCGAGCGACATGCGTTCGATCGCCGTCTCGCCGAGCTCGTCGAGCCCGAGCGCGTCGCGAACCTCCTGGGTCGGCGACTCGCAACCGCGCGTCGCCGATACCAGCGCCCACAGCTCGCTGCCGCGCAGGAAGCCCGGCGGGTCGGCGCCTTCAGGTACGTAGCCGAGCGCCGTGCGCGCCCGCAGCCGTTCGGACCGCGACCCCCACACCGAGGCGCCCGCGATCGAGATCCGGCCGGCGCGCGGCTCGATCACGCCGGCGACGCTCAGCAGCAGCGTGGACTTGCCGCAGCCGTTCTTCCCCACGATCCCGACCACCTCACCGGCGGCCACCCCGAGCGTCAGATCGGCGATCACGACGCGGCCCCCGCGGCGGACCGAGACACCCTCCACGGACAGCGTCATCGAGCGGCTCCCGCGCCCACGGGACCGCCCGCGCTCGGCGCCCCCGCACGGACGCTCCCTGCGGTTCTCCGCTGCGCGGATCGCTTGGCCACCCGGGGCCGGTTCATGGCAGCACCGCCAGGACCGCGCCGCCACCGAGCGCCAGCATCGCCACGGCGCCCAGCGCATCCAGCACGCTGAGACACACGACCGCGAGCGCCGCCGCCGTGATCGCCCGGACCACCACACGCACGCCGACGCTCGGCGATAGCTCGTGGACCACGAGGGTGCGCACCTCGAGGAGCCCGCTCGCCAGTGCGGTCGCCAGGGCCAGGACCGCGAGCCAGAGGCTCGGACCGGCGATCAGCATCGCCGCCAGCACGGCGATGCTGGCCGCCACCAGGTGGACGCCGACGACGAGCGACGCCAGCGCGCCGAGCCGCGTCCGGGGCGCGATGCCGTACGCCTGCGCCAGCCACGCGGTCTCGCGATGCGCCGCCAGCATCGCGAGCGCCGGCGCGATCTGCGCGGGGATCAGCACGACGACGATCACCGACGCGCCGAGCAGCCCGGCCGATTGTCCGGACAGCCGGTTGTTGCGCACGAGCAGCCCGGCGGCCAGGCCCGCGAGCACCGCGAGGCCCGCGCCGCGCACCAGGGTATCGCCCGCGCGCCGGACCAGGGCGGTGCCGTAGATCGCTCGCAAGGCGCGCCCGGCGGTTCGCCAGCTCGGCGCGCGCCCCCGCCTGCGCGGCGGCTGCCAGCGCGCGAGCAGCACGACGATCACGGTCGACCCCGCCACGAGCGCCGCGCCGTGAATGCCGGCCCCGACGACCCACAGCAGCAACCAGGGCAGCTGGAGCCAGAGCAGCGCCGCCGAGGCCACCAGC
>Ga0307516_10007702_pt1 | contig 12321 bp, 14 predicted proteins | sample 19_EM_MG_FD_203310 | JGI IMG/M metagenome (GOLD analysis project Ga0307516, IMG submission 203310) | Populus trichocarpa ectomycorrhiza microbial communities from riparian zone in the Pacific Northwest, United States - 19_EM | ecosystem: Host-associated > Plants > Roots > Unclassified | place...
TCTGGATGTCGTGCTTTGTTGGCTTGCTCTGCTTGCGACATTTGGACCTCCTTAATCTCTGCTCGAAGTTCTTCCTGCAACCTTCTCAATGACGCAACATATTCCGATACTTCCGGGGTCTCCTCATTCCGGGTGCCGAGGTCTGGCAGGAAACGAGGGTGATATCCATAGTTGGCAAAGAAGGGGGTTATTCTTCTGGTTCCGGTTTGTGTGTTGTTGTAGCAGAATTCGGCAATTGGCAACAATCTTTCCCAGTCGTCCTGTTGGTAGTTGCAGTATGCCTGCAGATACTGCTCGAGGGTGGCATTGGCTCTTTCCGTTTGTCCGTCCGTTTGTGGGTGGAAGGCTGTGCTCAGGTTGCGTGATATCCCGTGTGCTTCCGTTACTTGTCTCCAGAAGTCTGAGGTAAACAGGGACCCTCTGTCTGATACAATACTTCTTGGCAGTCCGTGGGGTCTTATTACCTGTCGGAGGAAGTGGTCTGCCAGGTCTTCAGGGTTCATGGTGCCCTGGCAGGCGACGAAATGTCCCATCTTTGTGAGGCGGTCGATTATTACCCATAATGCATCATTTCCGTTCCTCATTGGCAGCGCGGTGATAAAGTCCGTTGATATCGCGTCCCATGGCCAGTGTGGGAGTTCGAGTGGCTTTAGCAGTCCAAATGGCGCGTGTCGGATTGGCTTGATGCGATGGCAGGTGTCACAGTGGTCGACGTATCTGTGGATGTACTTTCGTTACCCTGGCCCGTAGAAGCTTCAGCTAACGAGTTCCAGGGTTCTTGCTCGGCCCGGGTGTCCCACGGCTTGCGCATCATGGTGGTCTCTTAATATACGTAGTCGCAGGGTGTCATCGTATGGGATTCATATGAGGCCGTCATACATTAGCAACCCGCTGTTTTCCTTGTATAACCCTAGCGTGATCTTTCCGTCATGGGTGGTCCCACTCGCCTTTTTCCTCCGGATTTCTTGGATCTCTTTATCAGCTGTGCTTAGTGTCCGGATTTCATTCAGGAGTTCCGTGTCTATCTCGAGGTTGATGGTTTCTGTTGTATTGGCCTGGGGTGCTTTGAACGCTTCTTCGGGTAACAGGATTCGGCCGTGGTTCTGCCGATGCTTCATATCCCCTTCCCAGGGAGAGTCTTATGACTCTCTAGAGAGGATGTCTGGCTTGCTGGCCAATTTCCCGGGTCGATACTTGATCACGAAGTCATAGTTAGCTAATCGCTCACCCCACCGGGCCTGCCGTAGGTTGAGTTCTTTTTTCGTTTTCCAATATTCAAGGTTTTTGTGGTCCGTGAGAATCGTGAGTTTGGGTCCCGTTGTCTTGCAATAGGTATCCCATTTTCGCAGTGCGTCCACGATCGCCAGTAGCTCTTTGTCATGGATATAGTAGTTGCGCTCTGGGTCTTTGAGTTTCCTTGAGTAGTAGGCTACTGGGTGCAGAATTCCGTAGTCGTCAGGTTGCGAGCAAATGGCTCCGATGGCGTAATCTGAGGTGTCCATTTCAATGGTGACGGCCCGTTCTGGGTCGAAGTGCTGTAGTATGGGTTCCGTGATCATTGCCGTTTTTAGGGTATCGAACGCTTCTTGCTGTTTGTCACCCCATTCCCACTCTTTTTCCTTTCTTGTGAGGGAGGAAAGGGGCGTCGTGATCTTACTATAGTCCCTGATAAAGCGATGATAGAAATTGGCAAACCCTAGGAAACTCTGGATTCCTTTTAAATTCGTTGGTTCTTTCCATTCCTTGATTGTTCGAATCTTTTCTTCGTACATTCGTAGTCCCTTTGGTGTGATGACATATCCCAAGTATTCTGTTTCCGTTGTATGGAATTCGCATTTGGATGCTTTCGGCGTGTGCCCAGTTTCCTCAACTCGTTTCAAGATTGTCCGGACATGCCTCCAGTGGTCTTCCAGATTTTGCGAGAAGATCAGGATGCCGTCCAGATAGGCCACGTAGAAGATATCAAGGTATTCGCTCAGAATCTCGTTCATCCATCGTTGGAATGACGCTGGTGCATTGGTCAACCTGAAAGGTATGACGCAGTATATGTATAGTCCGTACCGGGTTCGGAAGGCTGTTTTCCATTCATCTACTGCTGCAATTCGGAGGTTGTAATAGGCGTCTCGGATATCGAGTTTGGTGTAGATGGTGGCACTGGACAGTTGATCCAGGGATTCTCCGATCAATGGTAGCGGCGTTCGGTCTTTGATCGTGATCTCATTTAGTTGTTGGTAATCTACACACAATTGTAGTCCTCCGTCCTTCTTTTTCACGAAATGTATGGGTGCTCCGGCTGGCGAGGTGGATGCCCGGATCCATCCCCGTTTTTCAGTGGTGTCTAGGTATTCCTTGAGTGCCTTCATTTTTTCGTCGTTTAGTGGTCGTAGTGGCTCATACGGGGGTGTTTTTCCTTTTTCTAAGGGGATATGGTGGTCCTGCATCCTGTGGGGCGGTGGAGTTGTAGGTTCTTTCTCGGTGAATACCGCGAGGAACTCGCGGTTTTCCGTTGGGATCGTCTGATAGGGCTTTGTCTTATCTGTTTTTTTTATCTTGTCGATTACTGTCTGGCAGACTTCCCAGGGATCCGTCTCGCCGATTTCCCATTCTTCCAGAGTCTTCTTGTAGTATCGTTCGATGGCTTTTTCTTCAGGGACTGTATTTGCTCGTGGTGAGCTGGGTAGGCATCGTTCGGCGCAGTGGTCGGAGTGGAACTTCACGGTGTGGTTATTCCATCCTATGACCGGGTCATGCAGTTTGAGCCACGGGAGTCCTAGAATGATTGGGGCATTTCCGATCGTGATAAAGTGCAGTCGGATGTCTTCTTCGTGATGATTGATGGTGAGGTCGATTTGGACGTCATGGGTCACCGGCCCGCCGGTGACCTCACTTCCGTCTATGGTTAGGACTCATCGTGGTGCCGTTTTTCGTTGCATGGGTATCCCACTGGCTTCGGCGTAGGCCTTGACGATAAAGTTTTCGGATGCCCCACTGTCTACCAGGGCGGTGGTGGCTTGTTCCATTCCATCGTTTCCTCGGATCCTTACCTTGATCATGACTTTTTCCTCGCGGTCGTACCTGGTTGTTCTAATCCGGTAGGGCGGATCTTCATCTTCTGCAACTGGTTTCTCCCTCGGGTGGCTGTTGCTATGGCCTATTCCCGAGGGCCGTCGTTTCCCGACGGTTCTTCTTCCTGGGTTCCTTCTTCTTCGGGATTTCCTTCGTATGTGGCCTCCGCCGCTCGGTATGGCTATTCCCCTGGGTTTCATATCTTCTTGGGTTGGGGGTATTCCCTCGCAAAATATCCCTTCTTTCCGCAATTGTAGCAGTCTTCTGTGTTCGTTCGTCGGGGGAACCGGTTCGCCGTTCTCTGGGCGAACTTGAGTCCTCGGGTGGCGTCAAGGTCCATTGGGTCTTCCGGGGGTGCCGCCGGAGGTTCCCTGGTGTGGACATGGAAGCGTGCTTCTGGGCTGGCTGTGGGGCATCGACTAATGACTCCCAGGTTGCATAGGCGGCTATCAGTTTTGATGGCCGCGGTGGCATAATCTACCAGAACTGTGGTGGGTGTTTCGTTCATGACTAGGTATCTTTTTACTTCTGGGTGTAATCCATCTTGGAACCGTGCGATGCATACATTGTCTACATATGGGAGATCTGCTTTGATTTGCTGGAATTCTGCCCAGTAGGTTGCCGCCGTCCGATTTCCCTGCTGGATTTCTGGAATTTCTCGAACGCTATTTCTTCGGCGTCTACTTGGCCAAAAGCATGTTTCATGTTAGTTTTCAGTTCTTCCCATGTTAGGTTGATTCCCCCTTCCTGGTTTAGGAAGGTTTCCACCCAGTTCCATGCCACCCCCCGGAGTAGGGATGATGCATATCCCGTTTTTTTTTCATCGTCGTCGAATCGGTTTCCCTCTGTTCTGAACTTCAGCTCGCATTGGGCCAAGTACGTTTTGAATTTCGCTTTTTCTCCTTCAAACGGTTTCGGGTCCCGGGGCTTTGGATAGCTGGTTTGCGGCGGTCTGTCGTGTGCTGCTAGGAGTGTCTGCAACATTTCTGTTGTCAGTAGATGGGGACCTTCCGTCATTCTTTTTGGCTGTTCCGGTGACTCGGGCGATTGTGGTCTAGATCCGGGTTCTGAGGTTACTGGGCTCGGCGCTCGCTGGTCGTCCGGGACATCCCTGAATTCCGGAAGGTTGAGGGGGTCCTCGGTGCTTCCGCCCTGGGAAGACACTATGTCATGCTACGTCAGGTGTCGATGGGGAGACGCAATCTAGTGTCAAGATCCTATCTCACTAGCCCGTGCTGCTCGACAGGTAACGTAGTCTTGGTCGCCGCTCGCCAGTATTCGGCTGTGCTGTGGTGGTATCTGGCCTTGCCCTAATCTCTTCACGTCCGGTAGGGTATCGTTGCGGTATTCGGCTTCGCTCTGGCGGTATTCGGCTTCGCCCTAATCTCTTCACGCCCGGCGTGGTATCGTTGTGGTATTCAGCTTCGCTGTGGCGGTATTCGGCTTCGCCCTAATCTCTTCACACCCGGTGTGGTATTGTTGCGGTATTCGGCGTCGCTGTGGCGGTATTCGGCTTCGCCCTAATCTCTTCACGCCCGGCATGGTATCATTGCAGTATTCGGCTTCGCTGTGGTGGTATTCGGCTTCGCTGTGGCAGTATTCGGCTTCGCCCTAATCTCTTCAAGCCCGGCATAGTATCGTTGCGGTATTCGGCTTCGCTGTGGCAGTATTCGGCTTCGCCCTAATCTCTGCACGCCCGGCGTGGTATCAGTGCGGTATTCGGCTTCGCTGTGGTGGTATTCAGCTTCGCCCTAATCTCTTCTGGGGTCTTACAGGTGGTGGTCACAGCGCCGGTTCACGGGGGTAGAGAGATAGGTCTGTGGAGAGAGATAATAGATTGCGTGGAGAAGAATCTCCAGACTAGCTACTGCGCCCTTCCTTTATACCTTTCCTTTCCTCTGTGGAATCACAGCTTGCCCGCAAGACTGACACAGTTCCTCCCTAGCTCATCATGACTCAATCGCTGTGCCCAAGGAACACACGATCCTACTCGGCCCTTCATCCTCCCGCAATACGCTAGGCAGACACACACAACAGTAGGGAAACAACAAGGTAAGCAATAAACATAACACAGAGTAAAGCGAGGCAGACACGCAGACAGTAAGGAAACGTCAAGCGCAACATGGTAAGCAATAAACAGAACTCAGAGTAAAGTGAGGCAGACACGCAGACATTATGGAAACAAGCGGGGCAAATCCTGGGCGGCCTGTGACCAGGTTCTGAGGAATATCGCTACCGGCACGATATTGGCAGGGGCGGGGGTATTGCGGCTAGACGCGTAGGATGACGGTGGCCGTGGCGAGGATTGACCTACGAGAACTATAAGCATGTGACAATATCGTGCAACAAATCTGCGCGATAATGTCACGTGCTTACTACTCACCAAATCAATTGAACAAAATGATGAAATGAAACGATCAGGACCCGACTGATGAACTCGCAACGGGCTTGCACAAGGCTTTGCCCGCCATATTTCTCGGTAGATGGCTTGCTGGATCGGTTATTCTTCCGCTCGTCGACGGCTTTCCCAACTATTTGGGTGGGGTATGCTTCGACGGAAGGTCAGTCGGCTCATCTGTGGGTTCACTCATATCTTCCGCTTGTCCATGACTTTGCTAACGTTCTACGCGCTGTAGACTTCTCGCCGTATCGCTCACTCTTCCGCTCGTCGACGTCAATTATCACCAGCCGGTTCACGTACCGTATTCCTTAGCAGATAGCAGCGGTTTACTCATTCTAGCACTAGTCAACGGCTTTCACGACAGTATTCGCGCCGTATTTCTCCGCAGATGGCGGCGGATTGCTCATTCTTTCTCTCGTCTACGGCTTTCATGACGGTTTGCGCGCCGTGATGCTCCGCGGATGGCAGCGGATTGCTCATACTTCCGCTCGTCAACGGCTTTCACGACGGTTTTCGCGCCGTATTGCTTTACGGATGGCAGCGTATTGCTCATTCTTCCACTCGTCAATGGCTTTCACGACGGTTTGTGCGTCGTATTGCCCTGCGGATGGCATCGGATTGCTCATTCTTGCGCTCGTCAACAGCTTTCACAACGGTTTTCGCAGCATATTTCTCAGCGGATGGTGGTGGATTGCTTGTTCTTTCTCTCGTCAATGGCTTTCACGAGTGTTTTCGCGCCGTATTGCTCAGCGGATGGCAGCGGATTGCTCATTCTTCCGCTCATCGTCGGCTTTCACGACGGTTTATGGACCGTTTTGCTTGTCGGATCGCTCGCTGGATCGAATATGCTTCTCGTATGCGGCTTTGCCAACTGTTTGCATGCCATATGGCTCGACGGAAGGTAAGTTGGCTCAACTGTGGGTTCACTCATATCTTCTGTTTGTCGATGACTTTCCTAACGTTCTACATGCCATAGATTGCTCGCCGTATCGCTCATTATTCCGCTCGTCAACATCAATTATCCCCGGCCGGTTCGCGTACTGTATTCCTCAGCGGATGGCAGCGGATTACTTATTCTTGCACTCGTCAACGGTTTCCACGACCGTTTTGGCGCCGTATTTCTCAGTGGATGGCGGCGGATTGCTCATTCTTTCTCTTGTCAACGGCTGTCACAACGGTTTACGCGCCGTATTGCTCACTGGATGGCAGCGGATTGCTCATACTTCCGCTCGTGAAAGGCTTTCACGACGGATGGCGCACCGTATTGCTCCGCGGATGGTAGCGGATTGCTCATAATTCCGCTCGTCAACGGCTTTCACGATGGTTTGTGTGCCGTATTTCCCCGCGGATGGCAGCGGATTGCTCATTCTTTCTCTCGTCAACAGCTTTCACGACGGTGTGCGCGCCGTATGGCTCAGCGGATGGCAGCGCATTGCTTATTCTTCCGCTCGTCAACGGCTTTCACAACGGATTGCGCACCGTATTGCTCCGCGGATGGCAGCGGATTGCTCATACTTCCGCTCGTCAACAGCTTTCACGACAGTTTGCGCACCGTATTTCTCTGCCGATGGCATTGGATTGCTCATTCTTTCTCTTGTACACGGCTTTCACGACGGTTTTCACGCCGTATTGCTCAGCGGATGGCAGAGGATTGCTCATTCTTCCGCTTGTCGACATTCACAACGGTTTGTGCGCCATATTGCTCCTTTGATCACTTGCTGGATAGATTATTCTTCCGCTAGTATGCGGCTTTGCCAACTTTTTGCATGCTGTATGGCTCGACGGAAGCTAAGTCGGCTCATCTGTGGGTTCACTCATATCTTCCGCTTGTCGATGAATTTGCTAACGTTCTGCACGCTGTAGATTGCTCGCCGTATCGCTCATTCTTCCACTCGTTGACGTCTGTTGTCCGCGGCCGGTTCGCGTACCGTATTCCTCAGTGGATGGCAGCTGATTGCTCATTCTTGCACTTGCCAATGGCTTTCACGATGGTTTTTGCACCGTATTGCTCTGCTGATGGCTACGCAGATCGCTCATTCGTTCACTCATCAACCGCTTTGACAACGGTTTGCGCGCCATATTACTCAGCGGATGGCAGCGGATTGCTCATTCTTCTGCTTGTCGACTTTCACGACAGTTTGCGCGCCATATTGCTCCTTTGATCGCTTGCTGGATCAATTATTCTTCCGCTCGTACATGGCTTTGCTAACTAATTGCATGCCGTATAGCTTGACGGAAGGTAAGTCGGCTCATCTGTGGGTTCACTGATAGCTTCCGCTTGTCGATGACCTTGCTAACGTTCTACGCACCGTAGATTGCTCGCCGTATCGCTTATTCTTCCGCTCGTTGACGTCTGTTATCCCCGGCCAGTTCGCGTACCGTATTCCTCAGCGTATGGCTGCCGAAGGCTCATTCTTGCACTTGTCAACGGCTTTCATGATGGTTTTTGCACCATATTGCTCAGTACATGGCTAGGCAGATCGCTTATTTGTTCGCTCGTCAACGGCTTACACGACCTATTGCACGCTGTATTGTTCAGTGGATGGCAGCGGACAGCTCATACTTCCGCTCGTCAACGGCTTTCACAATGGATTGCCCGCCGTATTGCACAGTGGATGGTGTGGCGGATCGCTCATTTGTTCGCTCGTCAATGTCTTTCACAACGGTTTGCGCGCTGTATTTCTCTGCGGATGGCAGCGGATTGCTCCTACTTCTGCTCATGAATGGCTTTCACAACGGTTTGTGTGCCGCATTTCTCAGTGGATGGTGGCGGATTGCTCATACCTCCGCTCGTCAATGGCTTTCACAACGGATTGCGCGCCGTATTGCTCCACGGATGGCATCCGATGGCTCATAACTCCGCTCGTCAAGCGGTTTCACGATGGTTCGCGCGCCGTATGGTTCCACGGATGGCAGTGGATTGCTCATACCTCCGCTCGTCAACGGCTTTCATGACGGTTTGTGTGCCGTATTGCCCAGTAGATTGTAGCAGATTCCTCGTACTTCCGGTCGTCAAAGGCTTTCACCCCGGTTTGCATGCCTTATTGCTCAGCGGATGGCAGCGGATTGCGCGCTGCTTTGCTCAGTGAATGGCAGTGGATTGCTCATTCTTCCGCTCGCAAAGGGCTTTCCCAATGGTTTGCGCGCTGTATTTCTCATCGGATGGCAGCGCATTGCTCATTCTTCCGCTCGTCAATGGCTTTCCTGCCAGTTTGTGCGTCGTACTGCTCTGTGGATGGCAGCGGATTGCTGATACCTCCGCTCGTCAACATCTTTCACGACGGTTCGCACGCCTTATTCCTCAGCAGATGATGGCCGATTGCACATTCTTTCTCTCATCAACAGCTTTCCCGACGGTTTGTGCGCCGTATTGCTCCGTGGATGGCAGCGGATTTCTCATTCTTCTGCTCGTCAATGGCTTTTCCGATGGTTTGGGCGCCGTATTGCTCAGTGGATGGCAGGGCATTGCTCATTCTTCGGCTTGTCAACGGCTTTCACCACGGTTTGCACGCCGTATTGCTCTGCGGTTGGCAGCGCATTGCTTATTCCTCCACTCGTTAACAGCTTTGCCGACGGTTGGCGCGCCGTATTGCTCAGCTGATGGTAGTGGGTTGCTCATACTTACTCTCGTCGACGGCTTTCACGACAGATTACGTGCCGTATTGCTCCACAGATGGCAGCGGATTGCTCATACCTCTGCTCGTCAACAGCGTTCCTGCCAGTTTGCGCGCCGTATTGCTCAGCAGATGGCAGCGTATTGCTCATTCTTACCCTCATCAACGGCTTTCCCGCCGGTTTGCACGTCGTATTGCTCTGCGGATGGCAGCGTATTGCTCATTCTTCCGCTCGTTAACGGCTTTTCCGACAGTTTGTGCGCTGTATTGCTCCGTGGATGGCGGCCGATTGTACATTGTTTCTCTTATCAACTGCTTTCATGATGGTTTGCGCACCGTATTGCTCCGCAGATGGCAGCGCATTGCTTATTCTTCCGCTTGTGAAAGGCTTTTCCGACAGTTTGCACGCCGTATTGCTCAGCGGATGGCAGCACAGTCCTCTTACTTCCGGTCATCAACGGCTTTCACCATGGTTTGCGTGCCGTATTGCTCAGCGGTTGGCAGCGCATTGCTTATTCCTCCACTCGTTAACGGCTTTTCCGATGGTTCGCGCGCCGTATTGCTCAGCGACTGGCTGTGGGTTGCTGATACTTACGTTCGTCAATGGTTTTCACGACGGATTGCGCGCCGTTTTGCTCTGTAGATGGCAGTGTAGTGCTAATACCTCTGCTCGTCAACGGCTTTCCTGATGGTTTGTGCGCTGTATTGCTCAGCGGATGGCAGTGCATTGCTGATTCTTCCACTCCTCAATGGCTTTCCTGACGGGTTGCGCGCCGTATTGCTCAGCGGATGGCAGCGCATTGCTCATTCTCCGCTCGTTAATGGCTTTTCCGATGGTTCACGTGCCGTATTGCTGAGCGGATGGCAGCGGGTTGCTCAAACTTATGCTTGTCAACGGCTTTCACGACTGATTGCACGCAGTATTGCTGCGCAGATGGCAGCGGATTGCTTATAGCTCTGCTCCTCAATGGCTTTCCTGACGATTTGCGTGCTGTATTGCACAGCGGATGGTAGCGGATTACTCATTCTTCCGCTCGTTAACAGCTTTTATGACGGTTTGCACGCCGAACTGATTGACGGATGACTCTACATCTGGTTCTTGTGTTCGTTCAAATCTTCCGCTAGTCGATGACACTGCCAACTTTCCAGGTACCGAAGATTGGTTGCCGTATTGCTTATCACTTCGCTCGTAGACAGCTTTCACGACGGTTTGCTCGTCTTATTGCGCAGCGGCTGGCACTATTACTCTTTCGTAAGTTCACTCCTTTCATCCGCTTGTCGATGACTTTACTAACGTTGCACCTGCCATAGTTTGCGCACCATATCGCTCATTCTTCCACTTGCCTACGACTTATCCGACATTTTGCCTGCTGTATTGTGCGACGGATTGCAGTTTGCGCGCTGTATTGCTAGGCGGATGGCAGCGGATTGCTCAGTCCTCTGCTCGCCAACAGCTTTCATGACGGTTTGCACACTGTATTACTGAGTGGATGGCAGCGGATTGCTCATTCTTCCACTCGTCAACAGCATTCACGACGGTTTGTGCACCGTATTGCTGAGCGGATGGCAGCGGATTGCTCATTCTTCCGCTCGTCAACGGCTTTCACAACGGTTTGCGCACCATATTGCTGAGCGGATGGCAGCGGATTGCTCATACTTCCACTTGCCAAAGGCTTTCACGACGGTTTGCGTACCTTATTGCTGAATGGATGGCAGCGGATTGCTTATTCTTCTACTCACCAACGGCTTTCACAACGGTTTGCGCACCGTATTGCTGAGCGGATGGCAGCGGATTGCTCATTCTTCCACTCGCCAACAGCTTTCACGACAGTTTGTACACCGTATTGCTGAGCGGATGGCCATGGATTGCTCATTCTTCCGCTCCCCAACGGCTTTCACGACGGTTTGCTCACCCTATTGCTGAACGGATGACAGCGGATTGCTCATTCTTCCGATCGTCAACGGCTTTCACGACAGTTCGTGTGCCGTATGGCTCAGCAGCTGGCATCAGATTGCTCATACCTACACTCGTCAATGGCTTTCACAACAGTTTGCGCGCCGTATTGCTTTGCGGATGGTAGCGGATTGCTTATTATTCCGCTCGTCAACGGCATTCGCGCTTTGCGTGCCGTTTTGCACAGCGAATGGTAGCGAATTCCTCCTACTTCCGGTTGTCAACAGCTTGTACCACGGTTTTCGCGCCGTATTGCTCAGTGGATGGCAGTGGATTGCTCATTCTTCCGCTCGTCAACGGCTCTTACAGTTTGCACGCCGTTTTGCACAACAAATGGCAACGGAATGCTCATTCTTCCAATCGTCAATGGCTTTCCCGACGGTTTGCGCGCCGATTTCCTCAGCGGATGGCAGTACATTGCTCGTTCTTCCACTTGCCAATGGCTTTCACGGTTTGCGCGCCGTATTACTCAACGGATGACAGCGTATTGCTCATTCTTCCGCTCTTCAACGGCTTTCACGGTTTGCGTGCCGTTTTGCACAACGAATGGCAGCAGATTGCTCATTCTTCCATTCGTCAACGGCTTTTCCGACGATTTGCGTGCTGATTTCCTCAGCGGATGGTAGTGCACTCCTGGTTCCTCCGCTCATCAACTGCTTTCACGGTTGACGCGCCGTTTTCCTCAGCGGATGATAGTGCATTGCTTGCTCTTCCGCTCGTCAACGGCTTTCACAGTTTGCTCACCGTATTGCTAAACGGATGGCAGTGGATTGCTCGTTCTTCCGCTCATCAACGGCTTTCACGGTTTGCGCACCGTATTGCTCAACGGATGGCAGCGGATTGCTCGTTCTTCCGCCTGTCAACAGCTTTCGCTGTTTGCGCGCCATTTTGCTCAGCGGATGACATGGCGTTTCTCATACTTCTGTTCGTCAACGGCTTTCCCGGTTTGCGCGCCGTATTGTCCAACGGATGGCAGCAGATTGCTTCTTCTTCCGCTCGTCAATGGCTTTCACTGTTTCCCTGCCGTTTTCCTCCACAGATGACAGCGCATTGCTCATACTTCCGTTCGTCAATGGCTTTCACGACGGTTTGCACGCCGTATGGCTCAGTGGCTGGCAGCGGATTGCTCATACCTCTATTTGTCAACGGCTGTTGCGATGGTTCACGCATCGCATGGCTCAGTGGATGGCAGCGGATTACTTGTGCCTCCGCTTGTCAATGGCTTTTGCGACAGTTCGTACGCCGTATTGCTCAGCGGATAGTAGCAGATTGCTGGTTCTTTCGCT
>Ga0307516_10007703_pt1 | contig 12321 bp, 19 predicted proteins | sample 19_EM_MG_FD_203310 | JGI IMG/M metagenome (GOLD analysis project Ga0307516, IMG submission 203310) | Populus trichocarpa ectomycorrhiza microbial communities from riparian zone in the Pacific Northwest, United States - 19_EM | ecosystem: Host-associated > Plants > Roots > Unclassified | place...
TACGGGGCCTTGACTCGACGACGAGCGGTCCCCAGGATTTCTTTCGATTTTCTAGCATTTTCAGCATTTTTCAATATTTTTGATTGCATCAGACACGCGTGGACATGAATTTCCGAATCCTCTGTACTGAAAAATGCTGAAAATGCTAGAAAATCAAAAAAATCCTGGGGACCGCTCGTCGTCGAGTGAAAGCCTCGTACACCCTCCAAACCGACCCCGAACAATCCCAAGATGCATTATTGATCTTCTCTGAATGCTGGGGAGAAATCGACGAAGACTTTGACGAAGGTGGAAGATGGCAGAACAAAGACCACACCCTCATGGTTCCTCAAACGTCGCGAGGAACAAACAGATTCATACCAGGGAACCAACTGAAGACGCAGACAGGAATATGGGTGGGGTGGATGAGGACTCAGGTTGTCAGAGGAGGTGTGTGCCATGCTACTCCGAGTCCTGCTGTCATTTACTTCTCATGATCACTCAATTTAGTAGCACATGCTTCAATCCACCGTCTATCTGAAGCTCGAAATGCGAGAATGGACATTCCACGCTGCCCAGGTTGAGTTCGGAGTTGTGCCACCTTCACTTGGTCTTTATTTCATGGCTTGCACTGTTCTTTCATGTATAATTGAGATATTGATACGTGCTTCACAACATACTTTTCTATCTCGTCCTACAACTTTTGTTCATTGTGTTTGAGTGAGATTCCGTTCTTCACCAGACTTTCACCGGTCCCTAAAACGATCTAAAACTTTTTCTAGAAAAACGAAAGAAGGTTGACGTACAGGCAGAGCCCACAACAGACAAACCGGTATTTCAACCGGTCAAGTTGCGTTCTTGATGTAAACGACGTGGGTTCGTTTTTAAGAAGTCATTCCGGCTGCTCAGTAGCAGTGAGAGCCTGGATTAAATATAAGATATCTGAGGCAGGCGCGGCGCATGGGGGACGGGGGGTCGTCACCAGACTGCCGTGGCCCGTGGGTCAGAGGACGGGCGGGAATTCCGCTGATAGAAGCCTCTGCTAGTCGATTGGGTAGATGATAACAGTGGCATAGCACGGACAGTGACGCACCTCATGATTGAAGTTTGAAGCCTGAGTCCACCCACCCCATCCATATGCCTGTCTACACTTTCAAGTAAGTATATCCAGGTGGTTCCAAAGTACGAATCTGCTTGCTCTTCGCGACGTTTGAGGGACCACGAGGGTGTCGTTTTCAACGCTCTTCCATCTTCTGCTTTTGTCACAGTCTTCGTCAGTTTAGTTAGTAGCATTCAAGGTGCATATTGGGGTTATGTTCAGGGTGAATTTCGAGCATGTACCGGGTCCTGACGAGACGACGAGCGGTCCCTAGGATTTTTTTGATTTTCTAGCATTTTCAGCACTTTTCAGTATTTTTGATTCCATCAGACACGCGTGGACATGATTTTCCGAATCACCTGTACGGCATCGGGTATCAAGGCACTATCTACATTTGGTAACAAGACCGATCAAATAATTTGAACTGAACTGAACTGAACAATATAGCACCCCTAGGCTCGCCTCATCATATTTTCAACTTGTCAGGTTTGGTGGGACCCTGTGGGACCTCTCTTCTACCGAATGATTACCCGACCAATTTTTCTGCCTCTAGGGCCGCGTGGGGGTGGAAGAGATCTTGCGAGACGGTCGGAACTTGGAAGTTTGACAAGTTCAAGGCAAACATGTGACAGGCCATAATCTCATAAAAGCGAGAGGATGGCAGCCGTTTCCTTCAGAGCTGGTCTCCCATTGTCCCCAATACTCAACACAACTGTGACAACATCCCCAATACACAACATGCGTCTCAACCTCAGCCTTATCTGTCTCTCTGCGGCCTCATTGTTTGCACCGGCCTTTGCCCATCCATTACCCAAGGACACGGCGGCAAAGTGAGTTCCTGCATACTACTACTACTTTGCATTTCTAAGCTGTCCTCAAAGTATCTGTAACTCCCTCCGAGATCCTCAGTATCCTAGTACCGTGTACCAAAAAGAAAGCGGCGTGTTGTTTGAAGCGTGCATGGTTAGACCCAGGAGGATTGCCTTTCAGGACGCTCTTGGGGCGTGCTACATTTTTGCGGGCCTGACCACGGCCGGCTGGGAACGACTGGTTCGTGCGATGCGTGGGCAGACGGGGGGTTGCGTATACTTGGTCACCGGTTCGTCCACAGTCACCGTCTCAATTGACTTTTTGATCCTGAATAGATGAGTGTACAGTACAGGCTTCAGTAACCCCGCTTTGAGATTACGTATTGAATACCTTGTGTATACTATTTTCTGGAGGATTGCCAATTGGTCGACATATTCGCCCGTTAACTGAAGTTATCATAAGCTCTCTCTCTCGGTACAGTGCGTCATAATGATGCTACCTTATCTTGACTCTATTTCGGAAACGCAAAAACAGACATCTGTCTTCATGCGTCGGTACAAAACTCGATGTTCTGCGCACTGGGATGGCATGGATCAAGACTGTTAAATGAATTACCATTATAGAGTGTATGCAAGTAGTACAAATGTGAGTATGGTCTGCGGCTATGGTACACATGAAAATCTCTGTATGTACGATAAATAGCGGACGATGATGGTACATTTGAGTTGTACAACAACAGCGGAATGACTGCGAACGAAGGTCGAATATGGGCGAAGGTGGTAACATATTGTTTACTAATATGCAAGAATGTTTTTAGGCGGAAGGGATGTAACTGTTTTCTTTCTTTGTGACATGTCTTTTCTGCTGGAGGGGAAGATGGCGGGTCAGGATGGAGGATTTCTCTCGAGGATAGTCATGCAGTGAGAAATATCCGTCGCGTTCTGCAACGCGACGGGTTGCCGTGGGTCGGGTGTCGTTGATACCGCGGTGCACGCGGTATAGGAGACCTGAGTGGAGTGAGAAATGTATCATGGTACGATTGAGCAAGGACAAGTACCTGCACGCGATAAATGGGAGGCAACCCTCTGGACCGACGCCGGCAGCATATCGTATATTCCCATCTGCATGGCAAGGGACCCTTTGATGAGAAGACGAATGGTGGGCGAGGAGGGATAAGGAGAACTCACTGTTCATCTACAAGTGCATTGGCACCCCACTTCATGGCGTGATTGAGGAAGGCCTCCCGTGTCGCCCTCAGCAATGTCGCTGGCTCGACGGCGTCCCGGCAGACCCATGTCTCGACGAGCTCAAACGGGATCGACTTTGCAGAGTGCTCGGTGATACACGGGTGAGATTGCGGGGGCCCTGATGAGACGGTTATGTGGTTTGGTTTTGGGGGGGGCTGGCGCGATTTGAAGAATACGCTGGCTAAGCTGAAGGACGACTTGGTCTTTGGGGAGGAGGGTGGAGAAGGATGCGGGATTGGGGAGCTGGAGATGGAGCCGGAACGACGAGCACGCAGGAGCATGGAGGGAGATGGTTGTGGAGCGGGGGAGAACAAGAAGAGATTGGGGGACCGTCTTTTATGACTCTGGTCGAGGGAACGTGTACGATCATGACTATTCCCTTTTGGAAATCTCTCATGACCCTTCCCCGCTCAGGACGGTGTCACTCTGCCACTAAAGCCTTTTGAATGAAAGAATACGTCTCGGGCACTCCTTTGACTTAACCCCATCGTCCATGATGTGGACCTCGCAGTGCACAAGGGGTCGACAACATTACATCAGGCTACACCGATACAGGCGGAAGAAAACATTCACCGAGGTAAGGAAGGACCTCCGCCACGTGCCTCTAGTGGCTAGAATGGCCTATTAAAGTTAATGGACGGGTAACCAATCCCCACCCGCTGAAAGCGGGGTTGCCAGGGTGCAAGCCAACGCAGCAGCAAACACTATTCCGGGTTGCTTCCGACCCTTTCAGAATAGAATAACGATCCACAGGGCAGGCCAATCGGAGGAGATGATGACTTTCCCGTTGCTTCGAATTCAATAGTAAGTGCTTTCCCTTCCCAAGGGTACGAGACGACCAGGGTTTTCAGCCGCGAAGTTCGGATTAAATCTATAGTACCCGCTGTCCTCGGAAAAGTCTGTTCAACCTCATGATCAGCAGGGCTTGATATGATGTTCCAGAAACACGAGGCAGGACGCTATCATCAGTCTCATCGTTCATAATAACACTCAAACGCAGCAGGTATGTACGGAGTTAACGTTATACGGAGTCGTCCAAAAAGACAATAAGTAACCTGTTACATGGCGACATGACGTGGCGAAAGTGTACATCCCTTGCTCATTCGTAAGTAGGTGGATACCCGGCTGCCAATCCGGTTCAAGTCCTGTCTCGGCAGCATCATCCGAGGTTCCGAACTTGAACACGCATCCGCAGTCACTCTATTGGTGGCGCGTAAAAATCAGTAGGCAGCCTTGTCTTTGCTGCGCTCCATAGCTACAATGACGTCAGCGAGGTGATAAGGAGGGGAGCAAGGAGGAAAAAGAACATGTCCGTGGCGAGCACGTTCCGAAGAAATCATCGACGGCAAAACAAGTGAAATTTGCCAACAAGGGACGCAAAGGAACTTACGGTTGTAGTGCAAGAGTTTCTCGATGAGATCCACATGCGTCAGCACCATCCGTCTGCAGCAATATCGCTTCAACTGTAGCTCATCCAATGCGTCACTGGAAAAAAATTTCACGAAAAGAATTAAGGGCCGTCGAAGAGTGAGGCGAGGCAAACTCACCCCTCGCTCATATCTTTCGACAAGAGGTCCAGGTACGCATTCCACTTGTCACCAATGACTTTTCCGCAAGAGAAACAGCGGACCGGGATGATCTTCGTCGTTGAAGATCAAGACGAGGGCAGGGTTTGCGGGTTGGCAATGGGTCAGGAAATCGTGGCAAAAGTCAGAGTTTCTTCTCTCAGGCGCGCTACATGGTTTACTGACCATTGCCGCGAAAAAGTCTCTGCACCGTTCTTGGTTGTCGTGGTCTGCGATGGGATGTCTGGATCGTTGCTTGGGAACGTTTGTCCATGTATGATCCTGCCATGGTCACGACCAAACTTGCTCGACCCCGAACGATGACGGCACTGTCAGCGAATACAACATCCGTTATTTCACGCAAGCTGGCTGACAAGACCCAGAACTTGGAGTCCTGACTATGCGAAGACCTCGAGCAGCTTTCGGTCGATGTGACCTCAAAAGCCTTTTGATGACGTCGACCGCGGAAACGTCTAATAATTCTCCGAGTACTTCCCAAGGATGCCCAACTACAACAAGACTCCACCCTTTCTTGAAAGATTAACCCTACCAAGTTCCGCACGGATAAACTCGGATGATGAGTCTTACCATCGCCATCCTCAGTTTCCAAACATATCCCCGTTGTACTTACCCATCTATACTTATATAGTGATATCGATATCATCCTCCCACCGCAGCTGCGCTCCAAGATCCGACAATGACCGACGACTCTTCTACGACATATCCCATCATCAATAAATAATAATGATTCGACCTCGAGTCACTCTGGCCCAGCCTGCTGGTCGGGTTTTTATACCTTTTGCCTTGGCAGTGCTGCTGCTGCTGCTCCATGCCGGACGGTGCCCCAAACAGTTTGAAGTCATCCGCTTCCGTCTCGGAAAAATGATTCGCTCAGGGATTCACCTGCGCACAGTGAAGCCATCGGGTCAAGTGTGTAAAGCTGGGAGTTGGCGTTTGCAGCAGATCATGGACACATCGTGAACCACAGAAGTCAGCCACGCATACTTGTGTATATGATAATATGAACCTCCTCCGAGTGGGACCTCACGATTGCCAGGAGACCGCCGGAGACACATTTGCGAAGCGACCGCGAAACATGTGGTTAAGTCAAGATTCATGTGGAAATTCAAGGAATATACTCTTACAATTACTTTTACAATACGTATACCATCACGTCCACAGCATACCTCATGATTCAATACATCAAATAACGCTTTGGGTGATCCCATAACTCACCACCCTGCATCGGGAGTTACTCGCATTCCTCCAGGCTCAGGTCGATTTGAACATCTTCAATCCTTTCGTCAGCCCTCCAGCAACAGCCACGACAAGTGCTAAGAAGAACCACTTCCCCCACCATTTACTAATAGCCCGTAACTTGACAGCCGGTGGCCCTTTGGCGCGTGCCGGAAGACTGGGACAGAATCTCATAGCAGCTTTGATTTTCTGGTCCTACAAACCAACCCAAATCAACCAATCACTCCTGGAAGAGCGAAAAGACAGGATACGCAACATTGTACGGCGGGTAGCGGAAAGACATGATTAGGTCGACCCTGGGCAAAGGACGTTTTAACATCAACGGGAAAATAGGGTTGGGGTGAAACTACCAGCTGGGCGAGTCGAGGGAGGCGCGGAGATGGGTGAACGTATCAAAGCCGAATTTACCGGTGTGGGAGCCGTCTACTCACAGCCGTTAACTCTGCAAAGTATAGGGAAAGGCAAGAACGTACATCCACTAGGCCCGACACCCCCAAAAGGTAATCCATCCGCTGAGGGAAAGATGAGCCAGCGTGCCTTCGATAAGCTCTATGCAAACGTTCTGACCTCCAGGATGAATAAGAGTCTCATTCGCGACGGCAGCTCCAGACTGCGTGTTCGAGAAGACTAGGACGACATTCAAGCGTTCGAAAAACAAGTAACATGATGAATTGAAATATACCTTTCTCCTTGAACTCGGCATTCTGCGAAAACACATACAAGGCCAACGGGTGATCACTAGAGCGCCAGGGGTGAGACGCAACCCCGGATCGCCTTGAGAGGAAAAGCTCACCGAGCGTTGACAAATGCGATTGCTTCATTCACGTCTTCCACTGGAACAATGGGCAGTATTGGCCCAAAGATTTCCCTACGTCACGGGATGGTCAGTGACTCAACCATGAGGGAACTTCCAGCGTCGTACTCGCTCATCAATGAATCGTCAGCCTTGACGTCCTTGACGATAGTCGGAGCGATGTATTTCTTGGTCTCGTCCGTTTCCCCACCTAAAACTACTTTCCCCTTGGTAGAATCGAGGAGGCCTTTGATACGGTTAAAGGCCTGCGGAGTGATGATCCTCGAATATGCTCCGGATGAAGATGGCTGCATGTCGTCGGGATAGAACGATTCATGTCTGGAACCCACATCTCATCAGCTCACAACGACAAATTCATAACAAGGAAGATGCACATACGTCGTCTTCAACGCCTCGACAAACCTGTCCTGGAAAGATTTTGGAACCAGGATATAGTCCGGGGCGACACAGGTCTGGCCGGCATTGACGATCTTGCCCCATAAGATACGTTTAGCGGCGGTTTGGAGGTCGCATTCTGGATCAACGATCACGGGAGACTTTCCTGAATTTATCCATCAGCAGTGGAAGAGTTGGATGCATAAATATATCCACCCCCGAGCTGAGGAAGAAGGAGTGTAGGTCATGAGTCTTCTGAAAAACCCCATCGTGGCATATGACATACTTCTAAGGTTGTGGGAGTCAAGTGTTTCGCGGCAGCAGCAGCCACGACCTTTGCTACGCGTGAACCACCTGAGCAAGAACAATCAGGATGGATAAAGGGAACATGTGGGGCTAATACATGCCTGTGTATAGAACTGCGTTGGACGTCGAAATGGGAGTGAGAGACTGAACGGCCCATGGAAGCAAGCTAAAAAATACTAACTGTGATCCCACTGGAGCTCTAGGAGCTAGAATCCGATGGTTTGACGAAGCCTCCTTCAATGAATGTTGACAATCTCACCTTCGTGCTCTCCGGTACAGCCCCGTTGACAACTCTCACCAAGTCCCTATCTAGGTACTGCGGTACCAGTTCTGCAAGCAGGGAGCTAACCGCAGGAGTGGATTCCGAAGGTTTTATCACCGCTGCATTGCCTGCAGCAAGAGCACCCACCTGTTATTTAATACAATTTGATTCACGAACAAAAAATCAAGGTGGTAAGTTACGTACCAGGGGACCGAGTGTCAAGATCAAAGGATAGTTGAAAGGACTTATGATGAGAACGACGCCCTTCGCCTCCTTGTATATCACGGGCCTCATGACAGTGAAATTGAGTGAGAAAGCTGGCTTCTCTGGCTTCGCCCACTTGTCGACATTGGAGTAGGCCGTTTTGATTTCCGTGATACTACTACCGATCTCCATGCTGTAGACCGCCAAATGGGGCCGGGGTTAGTCATGTATACGGTTTAATGCGCTGTGGACCTCACATATGGCCCTCCAAAGCTGGTCTACCAAGATCCAGCGCCATGGCGTCCTCAAACCGTTTCGTATTGTCCTTCACGAGGTATCCAAGCTGAAGTAATTGGTACTTGCGGTACGCAATCGACTTCAGCTTTCCGGATTGGAAACCTGCGCGTAGCTCTGCCTGAATCTTGTTTTCGGTCAGCACGGGGAAACGTCGCCATAGCTGCTTTCTTACCTTTTCAATTTCATGGAGCGGGGTGTATATGAGCTCGGGCATGACTCCAGAGGCGATTAGAGGGGTAGGTCTACAGTTGGGATCGACATATTACAAAGCGTACAACCCCCGGCCATGGGAAAACAAGTTCCGGCTATCAGCAAAACCCAGTTGCCGACTCATTGGAGTCATTGTTCCTTCCACATAAGCTTCGGGTTGCTAGGCTCGCAGCAACGAGACTTCGAGCGAAGACTTGACATGTTTAAACATTTTCGCAGATCTCTTCGCATGCGGAGCCACTATTTGGTATATGACGAATGAGTCCCTTTCAAAGCGATAGGGGTTGTGCGAGTTCTGATGTGGAATTTTTTGGAAGACATTCAAAATGTGCAAGCGAAGATTAACTGTCAAAATTTGGCCTCACATTCAAAGATTTTGGCCCAACATCCCCAATGTTTCTGGCCTATAATCCCCAAAATTGGACAAGGATAGTCATGTGTCTCCGAAAAAAACATTCCCAAAAAACATTGATTTCTCCAGAAGGCTGAATCGGCTGGGGTAGACGCCCGGGTAGACATCGGATAGACGGGACCGGTCGACCGGACCTGCACAAACATCGGGCGTTATGCATGTGTGCATCAACCACGGCGTGGCGAACATGGGAGCGCCCAAGCTAAGTGGGACACGATGCCAGATGGTGATTTCTGACGCCGCCGCCATCACACTGTCTTGTCAACTGGTGCGCTACCATTCGAATCCATGCTTCAGTCTTCGAATTCAGATCCTCCATGCTGACGTGTCCCTCAAACAGACATCACACGGTGGCTTTCAACAAACCCGCAATGCGAATGAATTTCATGTAGTCTTGAAAATCGAGTCTTCGGACACTGGGGTTTTCCTGGAAGATTTGTAGAATTGTGTTGCAAATCCCATTCGACCTCGGACGTGACACGCACCACGGCTTAATGAACGCGAGCGTGACCATGCCATGATGAGCTGACACGCGAAACGCGCTCCGGGCGGTTCGAATTCGTTTCATCGTTCATCATGAATGGCAATGGGGTGCAATGCATCGCAAGGCCCACATGGACGACGCCGAGAAAATTGTTCGTTGTCTAATACAACCTTTGTTTGTTCTGATTCCGTGTCGACCCGCGGCGCGTCTACCCGACGTCCACCCCGGTCGATTCAGCGTCCTCGATTTCTCCGCCGCGGCCAACAGGATATATATATATCATATATTGTGCTCGGGGTGTATGTTCATCCGCGATCGCTTAATATCATCCCACCAGCAGCTGTGGAAGTCCCTTCCCGAGATCTTCTCCTTGGTATGATAGATGATCGACTCATCAAACTTATTTTTAACCTTCTGACTATCTTCATAGTTGTACTCATAGAGAGTGTCTCCACCTTTGTACACCTTCATCTAATCTGCACCGGGGCCAGCAGAGGTGGTGGATGAGCAATGGTCCAAGTTGATGCCCCGTCCAAATGTGTCTACGTAAAAAGTTCCTCAATCAGCCGAACTGTTCCCCCCTCCGAGGCCTGCCCATGCCCCTGCAGCGCTTCAAATCTGAAACGTATTACTGAACAGACTCTATGTCTGTGGGCTGCACGAGACGAGTTTGGTGTCATTAAGTAATGTCTTCTTAAGTGCCGTTATACCTCATGTTTAACCACCGCGTCTTACGGGCTTACTTCTAAGGCGGAGAAGGTTTTGCAACCTCTGAATCCCCCGCTCACATTCCCATGGAAATCTCGGTGTACTACTCCCAACAGCGGAGCGCAACAACGTCGAACCAGAAATAAAGTGGTCATATCAAATAACATGAGGAAGAGTGCCAGACTACGATTCAAGAGTAATAGAAATTCGCCATCGTATAGAACGTTGGTAAGTTGGAACGAGAATTGAAAGTTACCGTAAAAGAAACTTAAAATCAAACAGGGTAAAGGTTACACCATAGAAAAGCCTTAGTCGACGACACGTCTGAACTGCATATAAGAAGGCTCCCCGATTGGTCTTCTCTGTTCCACCGCAACCATTGTATCAATGGAGAGCAATCAGGAAAAAGCAAGGTTTCGAAACGCACCCGATGCATATCATTATGATCCGGTTCCGGAACGTGCTCGGTCAAGTTGCCCTCCGAGTCTACAACATCGTACTCATACCCCGCAAGGAAGAGCGCAATGATGACCTTGATCTCCAGCTTCGCAATCTTCATGCCAGCGCAGGGATGGCGACCTGATGGGGGAAAGAAAACCACTTTATTCTTTATACCCACCCAGGCCAATACCAGAAATTCCCAAATTTACCTGCGCCCCATCCGAGATATGCGTATGTCTGCCTCTTATCTTCCTCCCTTCCCGGCATAAATCGAGTAGGATCGAACTCTGTCGGATTTTCGTAAATATCGGGATTCAAGTGCGCGTCAGACAGGGGGTACGCGAGGAAATGGCCTTTCGGAAGCCGCTTGCTCATGATCTCGAGGTCTTCCAAGATGTTTCGGCGGAGAAGGGTGCCGTTCATCGTGAGCCGCAGCGTCTCGCGGATGACGAGGTCGAGTGACGGCATCCTTTCCTCCCAAGCAGATACAGGGATAACTGAGAGGCGTTTATGGAGAGGGTCGGAGGATGTAGTGTCGGTGTGCGTTTGGATGAGCGCATTGACCTCTTGGATGACTTTCTCTTTCCACTCTCTGTGCAGTGACAGGTAGAGGAGGGCCCAGCATGCTACAACGAAGGCGTCAGCGGGCTATCAATGTAAAAAAAAAGGGGGCGATTACAGGTGACTCCAGTGTTGATAACACCAGCAAATATGATGGTCAATATCAAAGTAATCGTATCCTTCGTCGTCGATCCGTATGCCAGCAAGAGATCGATCGCGTCGGAATCGGGTACGTCAGCCTGTCTGCGGAGTTTGATATATTCCTCAAGAATAGTAAAGAGATTTTTCGTGGCGATATCTTTGATTTTCTTTCCCGTACTGGGGAACCAAGGCAGTAGAAGCGCCGTCACTGTCGCGCTCTTTTCCAACATCCAGTACTCTTGCTGAACCTTGTCCACGACCGCCATATTTGTCGCGAGCTCCCGACAGGTCGCCATACGAACGGTCATATGAAAAACAAGCTAGCAAGTGGATCAGACCATATATCCGACAAGAACTTGAAGGAACTCGAAACAACCTACATTATAGATATCTTTGAAAGGATCCATCCGCCCTTCCTTTCCCCACCCTTCCATACGCGCGTGGATATCATCAAAGAGTGCAGGAAGAACTTTTGCGCGCGTTGGAGCGGTCGTATAAAACTCCAAAGTAAAACCGAACATGACTGACCAACAGCAATGCGATCTTTATGCAACAGGGCCAAAAGTTTCCTGGTGACATCGTCGTCTTTGTGCCCAGATGTGTTGACCTCACTCAATGGGGGCGCCTAATATAATCAACAAAGGTCAGGAGACTCCGAGTCGTAGGAGGATAGGATAAGCCGTACCCCTCCCACCAGGATTCGGTACCCCTCGAGGAAATGAAGACTCTTGTTATCGAAGAAGGCCCTACGCGCAGCCTCGCCTTTCACTGCTACAACCGAATGCTAAAGAAGCGTCAGATGATTCCATCATAAAAAATGAATATTGGGCCGATGTTACATGAAGAACCTTGAACGAGAACATATTCAGACCGGTCTTGGCAAAATTGGATTTCAAGAAATCATAACGCCGTCTGAAGAACGGCCATGCCGTCAAAATGGACAGACAGCCCAGCTCGTAGATTTCGGTGTCCTTCGAGACGTTAGAACTGAAGACTACCGGGTAGAGAGCGACGGCCGCAAACAGAGCGGCCGCCAGAGGAAGTGCAAAGGAGGCGGGAGGCAAGACGATCCGGTCGCTGGCAATACTATAGCTAGTCCCGTTGAACATACTTAGGGGGGTAAAGAAATACTCCGCCCTACGTAGGTAG
>Ga0307516_10007704_pt1 | contig 12321 bp, 6 predicted proteins | sample 19_EM_MG_FD_203310 | JGI IMG/M metagenome (GOLD analysis project Ga0307516, IMG submission 203310) | Populus trichocarpa ectomycorrhiza microbial communities from riparian zone in the Pacific Northwest, United States - 19_EM | ecosystem: Host-associated > Plants > Roots > Unclassified | place...
TTCCCTTTACGCAACCAGTCTCCGTACCCGATCTCTGAGACCAGTTAGGGTTCCTAGTGACCAAAATACTAGGTGGCGACTCCCATTCCATTTTTCCACTAATAAAAGACAAGAATTCCTTGTCTCCCCACATTCGCCACATCATATAAGATTTAGAGGGTGGAAGTATTCGCCGCGACGCCGCAGACATGCGACAATAGGGTCAATAAATAAAAATTAGAAATCAAAGAAATAAGGAATGCAATTAAAATAACAAAAACAAAAATGACTAAGTTGTGTTTTTTTTTGGAGGAAGAGAAAAGAAGAAAAAAAAAGAAAAAAAGAAAAAAAAGCTTGCCAACAATAATTCATCGCATCTCCTCCGACACACGCCATACTAGGAGGAAAAGGACATGGTGGCATTTCCATTGACATGACAGAAGCACAAGTTTGGCCACTAAGAAGCGTCGCACGTGTCGTCCAAAAACGTTTAGATTTTTTTCAATAATAACACGAGCCAAGCAGTTTTTCCAATTAAAAAATTAGTTAATTAACTTGAAAAGACCAAACTACCCTCGATAACTATGAATTAATGAAAAAACCATGCTAAAAAGACCAAAAGTGTTTTACTTTTTTGGGTTCCAAGGGCAAAACTATCTTTTCACTTTATTTCAAAATTGAAAAGACCTAAATACCCTTGCCTAATAGCTTAAAAAAATATGATATAAAGAGAACAAAAGTTATTTTACTATAAATCAATAAGGATTAATGGGTCATTCAAAAAGACCAAAATACCCTCAACTCATAGCCTTTTATTTTTTTCTTTGAAGGGCAAAACAATCATTGCACTATAGCAATTAGTAGTGAAATTAGTGTGTGTCCATAGTGTTTGCTACAAGGTTTGTTTAATGTCTTTTAGAGTTTTTGTTAACTAGTTTTCTGGCCCATAATATGTTGTTGGTTGGGGAAAAAAAAATATGAGGCCCCAATTAACTTGATTTAAAATTAACCACGTGAGATTAAAATCAACCCCGTAAGATTTGCCCTGACGTGATTTAATTGACTTGATGGGTCCAAAGATAAATTAGATGACTAGTAAAAAGTGTGGTTTGGCTTTAAAAAGAAATCAAGATGATATATTTTTTTAAAAATATTGATATGACGACATATTATATCATCTTGGGCTTCATGTGTTAGCCCACGACTTAGGTAATGAACTACATTGAGTTTTGCAATTATTTTTTTTGAAACTATTTTTTATTAAATGATATGATAACAAAAACAGACGCTCGTAAAATTGAGCATCAACCAAATACTAGGACGTTTGTTTGAGTCTATGATAATCTTATAAAAAAAACAAATCGAAATAAATTATGAAGACCAATTCAAAATCAATCCATATTGAAGGATGAAATTAATAAAAAAAAAAGACAAAGGATTCATGAAAACTTTTTTTTTAAGAAACCATTTAGCATTGTTATTAAAATATCAGACTCAACAAGTTAACTTTGAAACATCTCAACCCGACTCCTTTCCAAACTCGGGTTTAAAATTAACTCGCATGGATGACCTAGTTGACTCAATAGGTCTAAAAGCAACATAAACACCGATCAAAACATGGTTCTGACTTTAAAAATATGTCAAGAAGACATTTGTTTTTTGAATATTGAGATGGTGGCATACTATATCAACCTGGACTTTTGCAATTTAGCTTGAAAACCCCACAACATGGATCATGATCTCATTTGAGTTTTAAGAAATTATTTTTTATTTAGTGATATGATAACAAAAATAGATGCTTGTTAAAATTGAATACCAACCAAAACAAATTAGCTTAAACAAATTAGCTTAAAATTGATTTGGAAGCACCCTAAATACCCTTGCCTAATAGCTTAAAAAAATCTGATATAAATTAGTGTGTGTCCATAGTATTTGCTACAAGGTTTTCTTTAATTCCTTTTAGAGTTTTTGTTAACTAGTTTTCGGACCATACTATGTTGTTGGTTAGATAAAAAAAAATTGAACCTAAAAATTGTTTTGGCCCCAATTGACTTGATTTAAAATTAACCACGTGAGATTAAAATTAACCCTGTGAGATTTGTCCTAACATGATCCAATTGACTTGATAGGTCCAAAGATAAATCGGATGGTCGGTAAAAAGTGTGGTTTAGATTTAAAAAGAAATCAAGATGATATCTTTTTTTTAATATTGAGATGACGACATATTAGATCGTCTTGGGCTTCGTGTGTTAACCCATGACTCAGGTAATGAACTCCATTGAGTTTAACAACTTTGTATTTTAAAACTATTTTTTACTAAATAATATGATAACAAAAACAGACGCTCGTAAAATTGAGTATCAACCAAATATCACGATGTTTGTTTAAGTCTACAATAATCTTATAGAAAGCAAATCGTAACAAATTATAAAGACCAATTCAAAATCAATCCATATTGAAGGATGAAATTGATTAAAAAAAAGACATAAAGGATTCATGAATCTTTTTTTAAAAAGAAACTATTTAGCATTGTTATTAAATCGGACCCAACAGGTTAACTTTGAAACTTCTCAGCCCAACTCATTTCCAAACTCGGGTTTAAAATTAACTTGGATGGGTGATCCAGTTGACTTAATGAGTCTAAAAGCAATATAAACATCGATAAAAACATGGTTTTGACTTTAAAAATATTTCAAGATGACATTTATTTTTTGAATATTGAGATGACGACATATTAGATTAACCCGGGTTTTTGCAACTTACCTTGAAAAACCCATGACACGGATCATGGACTCCATTGAGTTTTAAAAAATTATTTTTTATTTAGTGATATGATAATAAAAACAGACGTTTGTAAAAATTGAATATCAATCAAATATAGAGATATTTAATTGAGACTGTAATACAAAAAGAAAACTAGAACAAATTATTATGATCAATTCAAAATCAATAAAATATTGAAGCATGAAATTGAAAGAAAAAAATTTGGAATGTATAATATTTATATAAAAAAAATGAAATTAAAAAGGGAAAAATAAAAAAATTAGAAAAAAGGGTGCTTCACTATTCATATAAATTGTGAAGCATCATAATATTTTTCAATTTTTTTAATAAAGAGAGTGATAATTTATAATATAATATAATAAATAACAAAACTAAGAATTTAAAATAAAAGAGCAAGGAGTGTTTTTCTTTGATTTTTCCCCTAATGGAGATTAAAAGTCACACGTCAGCTAATTATGTGCTCTTTGTGTTTAAAATATGACTTGACATATTTTGAAAAGATCACTATAATTTTGTTAAAAACCGTGTCATATTCCTATTTTTAAAAAAATAATTCAGAAAATAGAAAATATTGTCCAACTCGGAATTGAAAAGAAAAACTGAATAAAGCATATAGATATGATATCCTAGTGAGAAAGTGTAAGATAGACAACAATTGTGATGGTTAATATTGAATATTAAATATTAATCTTCTTATTATATTTATTTTTAGCTTGATGTTATTCTTGTACTAACAGTCAAATGATTGAAAAAATATCTTTTTAAATGAATTTTTTTATTTTTTATTTTTTCATTATTTTGATATATTCCATTAATTTTGGAGATGAAATTGAGATTTACAAACCCTTTTCATTACTATTTTAATAAAAATGAAAAAAAAAAATATAATGAAACTAGTAGACCAAAATTGCTTGACTACAAAATTGCTCGTTTCCTTTCCTTTTTTCTCTTTTAATTTCTTGTATAATGGCCAGATAATATTTTCAGACAAGTAACTAACTTATATATGCGAGAGTATTATATTTGTTTTTTCAATACTAACTTATATCAAAGTTTACTATAAAAATATTAAAAAAAATTATTTTTTTAATATGAACATTAATTTATATAATCTATGTTCATACCAAAAAAATATTTTTTTAAAGTGTGATAAAAAATATTTTTGTTTAAATATTTTAACTTAAAAGGAGAAGATGATATTTTTCTAATATGAAATACAAAAAATTAAAATAATTTCTTAAACTTTATTATTTATAATATGCATAGTCTATATTCAAATAGATTGTTTCTTAATTTTTTATATGAGATATTAAAATCTCAAATATTATTTTTAAAATTTTTCAAATTGACCTATCTCAATCTGAACCCTTAATCGGGTTAACCCTTACCCGAGTTTAATAATTATACTTATTAGATGATTTTAGAAAGCAGTGGATGCTTTGGCTACAAAATTATCATATCAATCTGAGCAGAGAAGTATCTCAATGAGTTGCTGACATTGGATTCAACGAAAGATACGCTTGAACTCGAAAATGACGGAAAAAAGGGCCATAATTTGAAGGTATATAGTGCAGCAACAATTATGGCTGCTACAAATTCCTTTTCTGCAGACAATAAACTTGGACAAGGTGGTTTTGGACCAGTTTACAAGGTAGTCTGTTAAAAATTACTTCCAGAAAAGGATTGAAGAACTTATTAACTTTATATCTCAGACCAAGTATTGAATTGAGAGCTGTTTTACTTCAGGGGAAATTGCCGGATAGGCGAGAGATAGCTGTAAAAAGACTGTCTACAAGTTCAGGACAAGGGCTGGTGGAATTCAAAAACGAGCTTATACTCATAGCTAAATTGCAACACATGAATCTTGTCAGGCTCCTAGGCTGCTGCATTCAAGGGGAAGAGAAAATGTTAGTGTAAGAATACATTGATAAAGTTTAAATGTAGACAGTGTATTGATCAAATGAATATATTGTTTTTCCACACAGATTACAAATAATTGAGAGCTGTATATTTATATAGAATTAGAGAAACTGTTTTAGGAAAGCTAGCTATAATTGTGGCTGTGAAGATTGTAACCGTTGAAAGCCTTGATTATGGGCTAGTCTTCTGTGATTGGATTTGAGGCAGAATCTGTGGAATGATCTGAGGCAGGATCTGTGGAATGATCCTTAATACGCCCCCGCAAGATAGGGCTGTCATCAGCAAGACCAATCTTGGTTCTGAGTCGTTTAGTTCGTTGGGTGGACATGGGCTTGGTGAGGAGGTCGGCAAGTTGATCTTGGTTGTGGACATGATGAACCTTTAACATGCCTTTCTGAGCCATATCCCGGACAAAGTGCAGGTCAATTTGAATGTGCTTCATCGGAGAATGTTGAATGGGATTGAGACTGAGTTGGGTAGCACCCAGGTTGTCACAAAGCAATGTTGGTGGCGAAGTGAGAGATAGACCGAGTTCCTGAAATAGGGACAATAACCAGATGGTTTCAGAGGCTGCATTTGCAAGGGCTTTATATTCCGCTTCGATGGAAGATCTTTTGGAGCTCCAGGATATTGGATTGGAGCTAAGGAAGCAAATATAGGCAGATGTTGATCTGCGATCATCATAGTTGCCGGCCCAATCAGCATCTGTGTAATTAATGAGGTTCGAGCGTGAATTTTTTTGAATGTGGATACCATGATAAATGGTGTGCTTCAAATAGTGTAGAAGTCTCTTTGCTGCTGTCCAGTGTGTAGCAGTGGGTTTATGCATGAATTGTGACAGTTTGTTGACCGCAAATGATATGTCAGGACATGTAAGAGAGAGGTACTGAAGGCCACCAATAACACGCCTGAATTTTGTGTTGTCCATAGAGGAAGTGCCATCAATAAGTTGAAGAGCTGTTGTGGTGGACAAGGGAGTGGACACCTCTTTGGCACCAAGCATGTTTGTTTTACAGAGAATGTCATGTATATATTTGTGCTGAGACAAGAACAGACCATCTGTGGTTGGAATGACCTCCATGCCGAGGAAAAAATGAAGAGGTCCCATGTCTTTGAGAGAGAAAGCAACTCCAAGTTGATCAATGATGGAGCTCACAAACACATTGTCACTGCTAGTGATGATCAGATCATCTACATACACCAACAAGAAACATAAAACAGAGGCAGTATTGTAGATGAACAAAGAGCTGTCAGCTTTTGAATTTGTAAACCCGAGCACCATAATTGTTTTCTTTAGAGTAGAATACCATTCCCGTGGAGCTTGTTTTAAGCCATAGATGGTCTTTTGTAACCTGCAAACATGATTAGGATTTGACAAATCTTTAATGCCAGGGGGTTGAATCATATATACAATTACATGCAATTTCTCATGTAAAAATGCATTGTTTACATCCAGTTGGCGCAAGGACCACCCTTGCATCACAGAAATTGTTAGAACAGTGCGTATTGTAGCCGGTTTTACAACCGGACTGAAAGTATCTATGTAATCCAACCCAGGGCGTTGATGAAAACCCTTGGCAATGAGCCGCGCTTTGAATCTATCAACAGACCCATCCGATTTTCTTTTGACCCTGAACACCCATTTGCAACCCACTAGGTTGTAGTGAGGGGGTGGTAGAACTAAGTCCCACGTGTGATGGCGCATGAGTGTCGTTAACCCATCAGACATGTCACTTCTCCATTTCGGGTCACGGAGTGCTTGACTCACACAAGTGGGTTCAATGGTGGGTGGAATGGGGTGTTTTGAAACGGAATGAAGTTGTTTTGGCTTGTAGATGTTGTTCATGGAGCGTGTGATCATGGAGTATGTGTGAGAAGTGTTATCTGTGGAGTGATGAGCTATGGGCGCAGGGAGAGAAGTGGATTGATTGGGTGAGGTTTGAGACTGAAAGGATATAGGTGGCGGGACAGGGGAACATGGGGCGAGGGAGGTGTTCTGAACATTAGGTAAAACAGGGGAGGAGGAATTAGGTAAAACAAAGGATGAGAAATTAGGGGAAGTACCTGATGGTGATGCGGAAGCCGCTGCATCGTCCATTCGCACTGGTGGTGGTTGCGGCATGGGAGGAGAATCGATGGGCAGAGGCGACAAGGCAGAGGAATTGACAGGTGTGGCTGCAAGGAAGGAAGAGATGGACGTCTAGGTTTCATGAAAAAGAACATGTCGTGAGAGATAAATCCTCTTGGTTTTTAAGTCCATGCACCGATATGCACTCTGGGTTTGGGAGTAGCCCAAAAAAACACATGGACATGCTTTGGGTTGGAGTTTATGAGTATTATAAGGCCAGGTTAGGGGAAAACACAAACAACCAAATTTCTTTAATTTGAGATAATTGGGTGATTGATTGAACAGACTTTCAAAGGGAGATATATGATGTAAAAGAGTGGTTGGTTGACGATTTATGAGGTAAACGGCGGTTTGAAAAGCGTAAGGCCAATATGAGAGTGGCAAGTCAACATCCTTTAAAAGGGTGAGTCCTATTTCGACTATGTGATGGTGACGTCGTTCGGCAACCCCATTTTGTTGGGGAGTGTGAGGAGCGGTGGTGTAGTGGCTAATACCATGGATGGAAAAATAATTTTTAAGAGCCACAAACTCACCACCGTTGTCCGAGTAAATAGATTTTATTTTGGCTTGGAACTTTGTTTCAACAAGATGTTTAAATTGAGGAAAGATGCTACTAACGCTTGACTTGGCACCCATGGGATAAAACCATATATATTTGGTAAAGTGATCAACCAAAATTAAGTAGTAGCATGACCCATCAAGACCAATAGTATGGGAAGGGCCCCAAACATCGGTGTAAATAAGGTCAAGAGGTGCACGACTTTTAAGACTTGTGGAATGAAAAGGTTGTTGATGGGCTTTATTGATAGAACAGGGAGTACAAAGTGTTGACGCATGAGTGTCTTTTTTTATTGGAAGGGAAAAAGCACGAACAAGAGAGGTTACAATTTTATAAGAGGGATGTCCAAGTCGCTTGTGCCACCCATCAATTGTCGTCCTCTCATGCACATTTGCAACTATTTTGGAGGAAGAGCCCGCCAATGAGTCTGGAAGTGGGTACACACCGTTCTCACATGCACCTTTGAGAAGTATCGCCCCCGTGATCTGATCCTTGACAAGAAAGTAAAAGGGGTGAAATTCAATAAAAACATTATTTTGGGTAGTGAAGTGATGTATAGAAATTAAATTCTTGCGAATACTGGGAACATAAAGTGTGTCTTTTAATTGAAAAGCATGATTGGGGGAATGAAAAACCAAAGAACCAATGTGTGAGACATGCAAACCTGAACCATCACCGATAACAACTTCATCAGTGACATCATATTTTGAGTGGACTGATAAATTTGTCAAATCACATGTAATATTATGAGAAGCGACGGAATCAATTAACCATTTGGTGTCCTTTTGATGAGAGGTAGAAACACAATTGGCAGTGGGCTCCGAAAAATGGATTTTTGGGCACTGTTTGGCGACATAGCCCAGCTGGTCACACAGCTGACATTTGGGCTGATAACTGCGTTGACCTGTGGGCTTCCATCCATTAGAGAATGGATTTCTGTTTTGGGGCACATTTGGAGTCCTATTTCCATTATGTTTGTTGAAGCCCCGACAGCCATGGTGACCATGTGAAGGATCCATACCTTGGCGCTGCCCACCAGAGCGGCTGGAAAAATTAGCCGTTGCCACCAGGTGCTGAGTGGCGGTTTCAAGACGACGGAGATACGCCTCATGCCTGACGAGCAGATCATGAAGCTCCTCAAACGTGAGAGATTTCTCACGAGTACGGATCGGGGCGGCAATCTCACGAAAATCAGGTCCCAAGCCGTTAAGAACGTAGAGAGTGAGATCATCAGCAAAGATGGGATGATAAATTAGAGCAATCTCATCTGCAAGAGTCTTAGCAGCATGCAGATATTCCTGAATCTTGTCAGACTCCTAGGGTGCTGCATTCAAGGGGAAGAGAAAATGTTAGTGTACGAATACATGCCTAATAAAAGCTTAGATACATTTATATTTGGTAAGTTAATTATGCCATCATACTATAAAGTGAATGGATCTCTGTTCTTGAAAGGTTTTGGACTTGGATGAATAACATTGCTGGAATATTCACTGTTATGTTTTAAATGCAGATCAATCAAAAAGGGAGCTCATAGACTGGAAGAAGCGATTCGAAATCATTGAAGGGATAGCTCAAGGGCTCCTTTACCTTCATAAGTACTCGAGAGTGAGGATAATTCACCGAGATTTGAAGGCTAGCAACATACTACTTGATGGAAATCTGAACCCCAAAATTTCTGATTTTGGCATGACAAGAATTTTCAAGATCAATGATTTAGAAGGAAATACAAACCAAATTGTTGGGACGCGGCAAGTATAGATTTACAGTTCTATATGTCATTACTCTGTTAAATGCTTAAAAATAACATAACATTCACTTTGTCCATACAGTGGTTATATGTCCCCTGAGTATTTCATGAAGGGCATTTTCTCTGTAAAATCTGATGTCTTCAGTTTTGGAGTTCTATTGTTGGAAATTGTGAGTGGTAGAAGGATCCAAGGCCTCCTTGAAATAGACGGTCACCCTCTCAATCTTGTGGGATATGTAAGTTCATTTCATGCAATCTCATAAATTATACATTGCTAGCTGCATAAGCTTAATTTTAACATTAAAGTAAACTAAACTTGGTTCAGGCATGGGAGCTATGGAAAGCAGGTAGCCCATTTGAGCTGGTGGATCCAATACTAAGAGAATCTTGCTCCAAAGACCAAGTTTGAGATGCATTGATGTGGGCTTGCTGTGTGTAGAAGACAATGCAGTGGATAGGCCGATTATGTCAGATGTTATATCAATGCTAACAAGTGAAGCACAATTACGTCTTCCCAAACAGCCTGCATTTTCCAGTGCAAGAAGTATTGTGGAAGAAAAGAGCCTCAGCAAGCCAGCAGAGATTGGTACTTCCATAAATAATGTATCTCTGTCAACCATGGATGCGAGATAGAGGTTAATTAGAGCGTTAGATGGTTTATTTCTCCTCACATTTTGTATGTCATGTCGTATTGGAGCAGTCACATTCTCTATCAGTATTTTGCTTTTTCAATGCTTGTCTTTTTTGGTGCTCTCAAAATTTTAAATTTCATTCGGAATATGCATAGAAGTTTTTAAGGTTGTATTTTATATTATATGTACCATTATTCGTTATGATATCTAATAAAATAATGAAGAGAATTATATATATATATTTGATGATGTATAAAATCTAAGATATGTAAATAAAAGTTTATTTATATAATGGTTATTGGATTGTTTAATTATATGAGTATATAAGTTTTTTTTATTTACATTTAGGAGTTGTTTTTAGTGTGAAAAACATGTTAAAGAAATTTGTGTATTCAATTTTTTTTTAATTATGTTTTGATGTTTAAGATTGAATGTTTATTTTTATGATTTATTTTTTTTATTGCAATTTTAACATTTATTATTTTTATTTTATTTTTTGAATTTTTTTGTGTTGTTTTTTTTTTGTGATTTTAACCTTACGGTTTTGTTATACATAGTGCTTTTGGTTTTATAACCAAGGTCATAGTTTAAAAAGTTAACAGTAGTTGATTTTTTTATTTTATTTTTTTATTTGTTTTTTATAAAATTATTTTATTCTCATTTAATTTTTATTTTGTTAACAAATAAGATCATTTAAATGTTTTTGGAGTATTGTGAAGATATATTTTTATAATAATGGCAAACATTCATCTTTTGCATTGAATCATTGTTTTTTTTCTATTTAATTGCAACAATAACATGGAAAACTCTAAATTAATTGCAAAATGGTTCTTCAAAATTTTAAAAATAATTAAAATTAAAATAAGATGTGTTTGACAAAACATAAAAAATAAATAAAAGTAAAGATTATAAAAAATAGATTATGACATGTTTGCTAAACACATCCTTGACTAAACAATGCATACTAAAAACTTATCCTGAGATTGTGTTTAACACATCTTAAGATAACAAAAAAAAAAAATTGTTTGGTAAATTTCTATTAGACCGAACACAGCCTTAAGGTTTTTAAAGGCTTAGCCCCGCCACACAAGCTGGGCTCCCTGGCCAAGTTTAAAACTAGCAGAAGCCTGGTCCGACGAAAATGAATGGGTGTAAAGAAAACTAAATAGCCTAACCTTCTTTTTATTTCAAAACAGAGGAATTTCAGAAACTCAATCCATAAACAAAAAAACAAAAAAAGAGATTCACATTTCAAGGATCAAAACCAACATTTTGCATTAACCTTATTTGCCTCTTGGCCGATCTTAGTCAAAGGAAACTAAGTATCCTTCTCTTTCTTTTCTTTTTCTCTAGCTGATTTTTCTTACCACACACACTCATTGTCTGCATACTACACATGCCATAAGTGTTCATCAACCCAAAATTTTAGAATCCCTTTCCATCACATGGCCGGCCACTCTAGTTTGGAATTAATGATTTCTTTATTGAACAATTTTTTTTGTGTGTGTGTTTCTTTCAAGTTCAGAGCATCCTATTTAGCTTAAATAACCTCATTTCTATCAATTTCTGCATTTCCCTCAATCTTCCTTCAAGAACCCTAATTTATAAAATCTGAAATTTGTACATAATTCCTACTTAATTGTTAACTTGTTTTATACAATCAAGTCTAGTGTCCATACCTTTAGAAATTTCAGAATTTCAGCTCATGTAAATTGAATATTTTGGCCCCTTTTCTCAAGCATGTAGCCGGCCCTTTCTTCTTTTTCTTCGATTCTGCACTTGTTTTATCCTTATTAGAACCCTTGTTATTGGTTGTCCTCTCTATTTGGAGTTTCTAGATTTGTATTTCTAAGTGATTTGGTGTTGTTCCTTCTCTTTTGAAGAAGAAAATCTGCACTCTTCTCCCTTTTTTTCTTTTGTTTCCAGCCGGCTATGAAAGAGGAATGAATGGGGTATTTATCATAGTTTTGAAACCCGACCCGGTCATCGATCCGGTCAAGTGATCGGGTCAGGGGTCAGATGGGTTGACCCGGGTCAATAAAAAAAAAACAGTTTTTGTGTTCTTGATGCCTAATAACAAGAATAATTGGCGGTTCCAAATTTGCAATAGTCACTGGCTACCCTTCCTGTCCTGTGATACACAGTTTTCTCAACCAATCAATGAGCGATTATTATAGAATTTCTACGCGCCATTATCCCAGTTGGTACAAGATCTGACAATATATTAACTTATCATCAAGAAGCTGGGAAGAATATATATATATATCAGCTAGTAATTGACATCGGAGATGCGCGTCGACCCTCTTATTTTTATTGAGTTATACTACTCCCACAAGCCAGCCTATTGACTTCAAAGATTTGCTAATTTTTTTATTTAATATCAAATATATTTTTTAAAAATACTTTAACTTTAAAAAACTATTGTAAACATACAACATCATCCATCACGACAGCTTAATTATTTTATCCACACACAAAATTGAAATCCATCCTGGAAATTATAAATGATCCCTACTACGAAAACAAAAATAAAATTAATACACACAAAATTTGTTGTTAAGAGGAAAAATTA
>Ga0307516_10007705_pt1 | contig 12320 bp, 5 predicted proteins | sample 19_EM_MG_FD_203310 | JGI IMG/M metagenome (GOLD analysis project Ga0307516, IMG submission 203310) | Populus trichocarpa ectomycorrhiza microbial communities from riparian zone in the Pacific Northwest, United States - 19_EM | ecosystem: Host-associated > Plants > Roots > Unclassified | place...
TAAAAAAGATGTCAATTACATGTTGAATAGAGAAACATTTTAGTTTATTTATTACTTTTACAAATAATAATTATTATTATGAACTCATCTTCTTTAAAGACAGCTCTTTATGCTAGCTGATGGCTATATTAGTACAAAATAGAGTCAACAATAAAAGGACAATATTAGAATAAAAATAGTAAGGGTACCAAAGTAAAATAAACTTAAGAGTAGAGGAACCAGATGCTCCGTTAACCGAGGGAAGGCGTCATGTCATACACGTGAACGGGGTTGCATGAAATTTCTGCGAAATCGCGCGTGAGAACAGAATTGGGAAATATCAAAGGGAGATGGGCCACTTCCCCCAGTGCCACCACTTGGCAACGTAAAGAAGAACCCAAGACCTTTGCTTCAGGTGGGCTAGTCTTGGAATACGAGACTTTCATGGCCCATGACTACCTATATAGGAGTAGCATATGCTCCCTGCCACGAGGGATCTATTTGACACAAACTCGAAAACTAAAAGGACTAAAATGAAACAACCACAAGTTGCAATTTCATACGTATTTGAGTCTCATATTTTTTTTCATAGACAGCCTATATTATATATTTTATAAATTTCTTTTGTTTATGGTGGACTATGTCTTCAGAAAAAACAAAGCAAATAAATAAGATATATTCACATTCCTTACTAAATTAATAAAAAAACACACTGAGCATGTAGCAATCCTTTCTCCTTTTGAACATCCAAACTCTACTTCTACGCCATTTTATAATATGATCTCCTACAAGATAATTAAGTAATTATTTGCTTTCCTTTATCAAAGCCAAAAACCTACCTTGAAATGAAACATTTTCTTGTAAAAATAATCATCCTTTTAGAAAGAAAATTTGTTGCCTAATTTAGAACGAATGATTCTATCCGAATCAACTCCACAAAACATTTTTATATTGTCATTGAATAACTTGTTTTGGGTTCTCGATCAAAAAAATTTAATATTTATAAAAATATTTTTAAATTTACATTGATATAATTTCGTTTCAATAATTAGATTTGAATAAATATAATTCTTAAAAAATCACAATTTGATTAAAAAAATAAGATTTTCAAAAAAACATTATTGATTGAATTTGCAAAATTCTCATAAAAAATGATATTAATGCATATTAGTTAATGAAAAGCAAGCTAGACATCAATTTAGCTCGAAGAAATGCATTGCAACCATTGAATCATAATCAGCAGCTCGGTTTCTTCACAATTCTAACATTTATTTTTCAATAAAATATTATATGGAATTTGGTTTGCATGTTTTGATGCATTATGTTGGCAAAAATTTATTATTATTATTTTTTTAGATGAAATTTAATTTTCAAAATTTGAACTTAATTTTATATTTGTACATGTCAACATCCTAACCGGTAAACTAATTACAAATCTAGTCGGATTGGATTTAACAACAACTATATTAAGCTGATGATGTAACTAAGCTTTGATAATATCAGAGGGAGATCATGTGCATGAATCTAGCGAGTGCTAAGAAGAAACTACATCAATTTCAGAAAAGTAGAAACAAAATACTATATATTACAGCATTTGCTTTAATATTGCAGACATTCCATGGAGGAAAGGTACAGCATGCAACAACATACTATATATTACAGCATTTGCTTTACACAAACCCCTTAATTTCTACAAATTTACAAGATAGTCGAAGTCGCTTTCTGAGTAATTAAAGCTCGGTCTATTTAGCAGGAATTATGGGCAAATCAACCTCATCGCACCACTCTACACTCCTCGTCTCAAAATGTGAACTCTTCACCTCGCTAGGGCAATAACTCACCCAAACTTGCCCTCCTAGCCTCCACTTCAGGACACTGCCTTCCGTTTCCTTGCTCAGTCTCCACTCTACTCCCTCCCCATACTCGTCTCCTGCAAAAACCACCCCTCCTGTTTTTGTAAATGGTCTGTTTGGTCCATTGCATCTAGTCCCAAAGCTTTTGCCATTCCTGCCACCAACACCAACGCTGTTACCATCACCAATTGGTTTCCGTGTGGCAACTTCTTGACCCGTCATGTTGTCATATAAGACAGCATCAAAAACAACAGCATTCCCTTCAACATCTTGGTCACACCTCCAGCTTTTCATCCTTGTCTTTGTTGCCATCCCTGATCTCGTCTTCACCTGCGGGACCTTTGCTTCACCATAACTACCTTTCAAAATCCTTTGAATTTCCACCTCCTTCTCCCCGTTATATGTGGACCGACCCAAACACAATCCACCCACATAAGTCGCTCCAATTTCTGGCCCAACCCAGACTCGAGCCCGTGACACAAAATGCCTCTCGTCATCATAATCCACACCTTCATTTTTCTTGAACCCTAATCTCACCACGTGGAAACGTAAATTGTTGACACGTGCATTGACCTGAATATACCCATCATAGAATCGAACTGCATATTCCAACTGGATAACTGCCTCCAACTGGTGGTGTGCCAAGGCATATTTCAACACAGTATCCTTAGCTTCAAGGATACAAAATTTATTGTTTCTAGGGCATGTAGGATTCATTGCTAAAATTGGAGCGTAGCCCTTTAAGACCCATAACCCATAAGCCTCCGTTGCATAAGATAACCCAACTTGCTGGCTTGCCAAGGGTGCTAATGTTTGTAACCCAACTCCTACTTCCCTTAAAATGAGCCATTTTGCTAACATGTAACCCACTGCGCGCATAAAACATAGCTCAGCATCCACCCCCACTGTAAGTAAAAACGTTCGCAGCACAGGTGCTTGTTTACACGATAATGTTTCCAGGTGAGGACCCAATACCGACTCAAAGCACAGAGACCCAGCTTCGGTGGGTGCGTCAAATGCACACAACCAAAACAAGCGCGTGATAAAAACTAAACTGAAGAAGCTTGAAAAGGACTCGGGTGTGTGAGAGTCCATAATCCAAGATACTGGGTCGGGTTTTAGCTTTTGTAGTTGGGAACGTGGGCAAGTGCTATTGTGCGCCGTGGGTGAACGGACTATGATTTCTTGGAGGAGCTGGAGTACAAGAGGGAGGAAGGGTTTTTCAGAGTTGAGAGGGCAGGTGTCAGAGACCCAGAGAGTCTTTGGAGCATCAAAAGGATGAAACCCCTGTAAACATATAGTGAAAGTCACCAACGCTTCCGAGTTTGACCCGGAAGTTCTCTCAGCTTTGAGTTGAATAGCTCGAGTTGGCCCGTCCTGACTCGATTTCGAACTCGCTAGCTCAAATATGAGTGCTGAGTCTGACTCGTCCCACCCGTCCGAGTTAGGTATCTCACATATCCATGACCAAATGTCCATCATCTTGGCTGATGTCTTGGGTTTGGCTGCTTTTGTTTGTCTATGACTGTTTGGAAGATAGGCAACTCTGGAGATGGGTTGATTAGTAATGAAGGTTTACATAAGATTTTAAAGAGAAAACGAGTGATAATGGGCATGCCAACGGGCATGCCAACTTGGAGTTAACAGAAACCACGCATGAGAGCTGGTGGTTCTCGCGGTTTTGTAAGGTGTTTGGTTTGAGATTGCATTAAATGCATAATATTTTCTTTATTGAACTCTTCTTCTATATATCTCGTCTGGAGATGTTGAAAGATAAGTGCTTGAATGGCCAGAGGTCGCTGCAGGTCGACGACGACGTGGAAATTTAACGTTTTCTTGATGAGTCGCCTTACACGTATACAAAGGGACGTGGATAGTTTGCATGGTGAGTTCTGAGTCACAGAAACTAGAGAAAAAATGCCTTGGATTTAACAAGAAACGCGTGTCTTCTATATATGGTTCACTGAGAATTTCGAAAATTATCCGCCAGAATTTGAATTAAGCAGTTGAAGGTGAGTCCAGCAAAGTAAGTGCCCGTTTGGGAACGGAAGAGAACGGAAGATCAGTTAAACTACTGATACGTTCATGAAAAGAAAGAAAAAGGCGGCCATGGTGGCTAGCTAGCAAAGAACAAATGCTCGGGTAGTACGTCGTCAGAAAGCAGAAGCACTTCTAGCATTGGTGTGTTTACACTTGTTGGAAATTTATGTTGCCCTAATTTTGACTACCTAAATTATATATATATATATATAAAGAGCTTAGTGATATTCTATGCTGCGGATACAGTCAATATTTCCTTTTTTTAGTTTTTTTGTCACTCAATTTATTTTTATTTGATCATATTACAATAGATTAATTTGGAAATGAACATGGATATTTGTTTTATTTAACTTGGTATTTTCTGTTCACGATGTTGATGTTAATAGGGGAGTGCTTGGGAACGCGGTGCAAACCGTGTTCCTAAAAATGTTGAATTTTTTGTTTTGTTTAAAATTAAAAAATTCTTAAGATTTCAAATCGTTTTGATGTGCTGATATCAAAAATAATTTTTAAAAAATAAAAAAAATTATTTAGATACATTTCTAAGCGAAAAACACTTTTAATTGTCACCGCTACCACAATCACAAACAAACCCTAAATAAAATCAAATCTCAATTGATGCTCGATTTGAAAATATTAAATGAAATTAGATTGAATAAAAATAAAATAATGAAATTAATGGAGACCACATTTGGACATTAGACAAGTCTTGAGCTTTTTTTTCTTGTAAACATCAGAGTATAGGGGAGAGATCTAACCTTTTTTTTGTTCCTTGATTTTTTTTTTAATTTGATCCATTAGCATTGAGTTTTTTTTATTAGACTTGATAGTTTTTCTTGACTGTCTAGATACGGGGATCCCAAGATATCAAGAAAAGATTTCAACACGCATTTGATGCTCGGTTTTATAATATAAAATTTAATTTTAATGATCTAAAACAATTAAGTCTTAAGGGATCAAGTTTGACACAAACAATTATAGATATTAAAAAGGAAGAGCAAGACAATTTTGCTAATACGTGCAACACGTGCGGCATGGGTGGTGAAATCACCACTTTTTAATTAGTGACATTTGTAGCTTCCTCCAATAGCTTAACATCGTAGTCCCAAATTCTGTTGGGAGCGTTGTGATGAGCTCTTTTTTTTTAGTATTACGCGTGTCAACGGATGAGCAACGATGAGGCTCCAACGACCTTTTCTTTCTTCTCCTCTCACTTTTCTCTTTCCTCTCCTTAGGGTTCGCATTAATTTTTCAAAAATTAAAGATGTCCTATTGTTTTGTTTTTGTGTATCATTTAGTCCTCATTCTCTTGAATGCTATTTTTTTTTTAAGATCCTTTTTTAAAATCAATTTTTTTTCAATTTTATTCTTCAATATTTGATTGGTTAGGAATTGAGTTTTATAATTTTTTCCAATGGTGTCTTCTCATTCTCATGACTCAGGTCACGAGTTTGAAATGTTAACCCAAGTTGACATTGATTTTTTTTTCAAGTTCTTATTTTAGACTCTTTTTTTTTTAATTTTATCTTTCAATAATGAGTTTGTTAGAAGTCTGGCTTCATTATTTGCTTTGATTTTCTTTCTACGAGATTATCTCGGTTACATAACCTAAGTCGCAGGTTTGAAGAGTTGACTCAAGTTGACTCAAGTTTTTTTTTGTTATTTTTTTAAAAATTGATAATTTTCCGGTTTTGTCTTTCAACGTTGGATTGAGTTGAGAATTGAGCTGTCTAATTATTTTTTGTATTGCTTTCTATTAGGTTATCCTGTTTGCATAATCCAGGTCGCGGGGTTTGGTAGACTTGTCGGGCTTTACTAGTGTTTTTTTTAGGTCATTGCTTTCAATTGATTTTTTTTTCATAATTTTACATTAGGTTGTTGGAAATTAAGGGTCATATTTTTTTATTTTATCCATGTGGTTATCCCGACTTCATGCCATAAAATGCAGATTCAACATGCTAATTGAGGTTAGGTTGATTCAAGTTAGTTATTTTTAATTTTAATTTTTTAAAGTTTTTTCATTTAATATTAGCTCGGCTAACTTTCCCTTTTGGCAAGCTTTTTTATAAGGTCCTCATGGTTTTTTTTTTCTATTCAGTCTATTTACTATTATTATCTTCTTATCATCATATAATTAATGAAATTAGCGTATTTAACTAATCAGGTGTATAAACTAAGTCGCAATTTTCTCTTCCTTTTTTACAGTGCCTCTCCAGCACATGAACGTATTTTTTTATATTTTAAAAAAATATATACCTATCGCGGATTACCAATCTACTTTTTGTTCTAGAAAAGCTAGCGGACAACGGACATTAGGAAGCTGCTAGCAATATCTACATGTCGTAAAGCCATAGCTATAACTCACGCCTATGATAAATGTGATGCTTTGGGAAAACATTGCAAACAACTAGGATGCTAGGGCCATCTAAAGCCGAGAGCCCAAGACTCTGTGATTGACAACTACCTTACATTTCACAAAACGATGCTCCGAGGCTCAAGAGTAAGCATATTGTTTTGGACCTAAAGTCCATCTGCCCATTATAAGACCAACACTTTTTGAGTAAAGCCCATTAATGGCATACTTAGGCCTCGACTTCTAGCGACATTTAGCGGCGAAACGGCATCTCAAGAGCGGGAGATCCAGTCAACGGCTCGAAGAGAAATGCAGAAAGCATTGGGAGTCTATGGACAGGTTCTGCGACTAGTGAGGCGGTTACCAAAGGACTCGAGGCCTTATTACGCCAAATACGCACGCGAAAACTTCGTCAACTACAGAGATGTCGAGGCCAATGACACCCAATTCCTCGACGAGCTCTTCCTTAGAGCATATAACCACTCCCTATGGGTTCTCAACAAGGTTCCTTTTTCATATGCCTTTAATGCTTGTCTATTAATGTTTCTTGTGAATTGTTTTAAAGAGTTTTTATTTACGGAGGTGCATTACGAGTGCAGTATTCGGTTGATGAATCGGCTGCTACTAAACTGAAGGAGATTTGTTGCGGCTAGAAAAGGGAACTATGCGTGTGCCTGCCAGGTGCTTGTCGTTATACCCCAACGGGTAGTCACGAACTCTTTTGTTTTCGAATTGTGAGGATTTATGACTTGTTTCTGCTCGGCTTTTAATGTGGTTGGATTTTTCGCTTATTTCTACATTTTTTAGATATTTATGTTTGCCGACAGGTTGTGTCCGATTAGATTAATAACAGTAGTCGATTGAATGAAGTATCTCATTTTGATCAAGTGAGGTACGCTAATTCTGTGGTTTTCTCTTTCTTCCATATGTGTTGTGTTGCAGAAGAAGTATCTTCCATTTGCATTCCCTGGTAAAACAACAGCTTTTATGCTTTTATTAAATGGTTACAAGTAGGCTGCTTACATGAAGCGACTGGTTATACCTTAAACTGACATTAATTCTCATCTGCATTTCATGGATTACTAGTTAGTTTTTGCCCCCTTTCTGTCCAAGGTTATATTTTAACCTTTCAATTGTATTACTCGGAGGTTAATTTTTAATTTCCTTAATAATCCTTCCTCTCTACTCTTCGACACCACACGATATTAACAATTATTATTGTAAATATAATTCTATTGATTCAATATCGACCATGTCCATAGGATTTGTTGGTCAGATCATGTTAGCTCAATTTGTTTGTTAGGAACTACACTGCGTGCATGTTTTAGAAATTCACAAACTGGATTTATTATAATCACGTGCAATGATCCTTGCTGGTTTTTAATTATTGAAAGCCCCTCTAAAAACTCGACATGAAATTTCCAACCTTCGAAACCAAAATGCTGATGCTTTTCTTCTCGGTAGAAGCTAAGTAAATTAACCATGGCTCAACAACCGTTAGACGGACGGGGGGCAGCCTTGCCCTCTGGTTAAAATTTTAAGTTGTTTTTTTATTTAAAAATATATTAAAAAAATATTTTTAATATCAATATATATCAAATCAATTTAAAAAAATGTTGGAATTCAATACCAGAAATAACTAAATATCGAACCATGTAACTAAACATAGAGACCAGGCACATTGACGAGGGCAAGCGACCAGCGAGGTGTGGAAAGGCGCGTCATGCAACGAAGGAAATGTCGGGAAGGGATTGACTGTCAGACTCCTCGAAGCTCTAGTTTATAGCCAGGTCTGTTTCCAAGTGTCTCTTTCGGTAAACATAATTGCCACGTGCCCTCCATGTGTCTGCTGTTTCGTAGTTGCCAGCTATCAGCAGCTCAGGAAAGTGGAAACTGTACCAGCAGCGGCCGAATACTTGACTTGTGGGCCGCGGTGGGATTTTTCACGTGCTGTCTGCTGCAAGACGCGTTTATATTTACCGTTATAAGTTATAACAATATCAAACAAGCTATAACTGCTCCATCGTTGTTTTTATTAAAAACTTGTTACCTTATCAATCGTCACCGGCTGTTACAATTGTTTTTTTAGAAAACGTTTACTTATTTGTTATAATCGATTGAGTTTTTTAACTAAAACAAATTGCATGCATTTTCAACATAAATTTCTAGTATTAAAAAAATTAATTATGGACCGAAAACTTTGTGTATTTAATTGAATAAATAGATAGGGTAATAAATATTAAAAAATGTTAAGTTAATTAAATATTAAGTTAAAAAATTGAGAGATATATACGGTTAAAATATATAATCTTGCATTGTGAGGGATTATTTAAATTTTTATTTAATTATATGATAATTAAATTTATTTTTATAAAAAAATAATAATAATATTTTAAATCATGATAAAGGAAAATAATTTTACATTATAATTGTTCCTTGTTAGTATAATTTTTTAAAAAAAATATATAGCTTCCCATTATTCATTTAAAAAACGTAGAATTAATTAGAATAAATAAATAAATAAACTATTTGAAATTCAAGGTTTAAGAGATCTTCAGCCCGACCCGACTTTATTTAGAAAAAGAAAACGTGTATCATGCGAGATGCAAAAATCTACAAATTGGAGTTTCTTAATCCATAATCAATGGAATTAAAAATAAAAATAAATAGTTAAAATATTAATAGTGATTGGAGAAGAAAAATATAAAATTATCTTGGTGCGAGAAAAAAAAAAAGACAGGGTGAAAATAAATGCATATATATAATTGAGAGGTTAAATTTTACACTAGATACCTGAATTTAAAAAAATTATTTTAACGCGCTTTCCTTTTAAATGTCCCCCTTCTTTCCTAACACAGCTACACGACAGTTTTAAGGGAATCATACAATTGAAAAGGTTACGGAGAAATAGTAAGGCTTAATAAAATCGTTGTTCATAATCATGTTTATAAAGGGAACTGCTATTTTGTACCGTCTTAATTTTTTATACAAATCACTGTTAAAAATTATGTTTTAAAATTATGTTTTTAATATAAATTATAATTTAGGATCATGGGTTTAATACAACCATGATTTTAAAATCACGGTTACAATGAGTTTACAATTCTTCTACTATTATCAATGCTAGTTGCATGAATTTTAAATCGTGAATTTACATGTTAAAAAAAAATACACATTAGTATGTTTTGTTATTAACATTATCAATTATTTTTATAATTAATAAATAAAAGCGGTGTTTAAAAATAATGATTAATTTATAATTATAATTAATAAATAAAAATTATGTTAAATTATTGTACTCTTAGTTACAATTTCATAATTTATGATTTTGTTTGCATCTTGGTTCGTGGTGGTTTAGGTTTTGTTTTATATAAAATTGAGTTATTGAAAAAAAAATTATTGTACTTAACAATTGTTTAATATAAATACTAATTACAACAATAATTGTTTAAAACAATCGCGAATAAAAATTTATTAGCGATCTATTAATAAAACTGTAATTTTTACTAGCGGCTGAGTTTAATCGCAGTATCTATGTAATAAAATTGTGCTAGTGCGGTAAAAGTTCCCACAAGGAAAGGGGAGGAAGGGGGGGAGGACAACAACGTATGAACGGAGTGCGAGCGACTTCAGTACGTGCCTCATCTTATAGCTGTCCATCACAATTGAAATCGTCATCTGTGTAACCCCTGATCTGGACTGCTCGTGATAAGATGGAAATGTACGATCTGTGGTTCTCCTGCGCGGCTGATCTTTCTTGAGAAACAGCTCGTGGCCCATTCTTGAGTTAGTTTTGCAACGTAATGAAAGTTGAATGTTTAACCCCCACGCGCCCATCAAAGGTCAATCAGCTCCACATATTACTGGCATTCTCAGTGGAGTCTCACGAATGTTATCCTATTTTTTTTTTTCCTTTGTAATTTAAATTATATTATATAATTTTATCTAAAAATTTAAGTTATTATGTTAAGATAGTTCTTTGATATGGTATCAGAGCCTTGATGACTTAGTGATCACGAGTTCGAATCTCACAATCCCCATTTATTTTATAAAAATTATGCACAATGTAAAATGAGTCTGTACAAGTTTCAAGCCCAAAGGACTTTCACTTGAAGGGTGTGTTAGATAATAATAAATCATTTCTTAGGATCTCACCTAACAGCTTAAGCTTCCAAACGGTCATGAGTTCGAATCTCATTATCCTTATTTATTTGATAAAAATTAAGCACAAGGTAATATAAGCATGTGCAAGTTTTAAGTTTGGGCTTTTACTTAAGGGTACGTGTTAGAAAATAATATAAATCATATTCTGAAATCTCATCTAAAAACTTAAGTTATTGGATTGAGATGGTTTTTTAAAACTACAATGAAGCTATATGATGATTTTTAAAGACGAGCTCAGAGATAATCTCGCCGTGTAATTTAAGATTGACCACAAGATATACGAGCTCTATTTTGGTTTGACTATTAGAAAATCTTGATCAAAATTTCACACGCTAGAGTAGATTCTTTTCTGGTTTTGCTTCAAATGGCATCGGGAGGTTTTTGTTTTCAGTCATTCCTTGAATTCCAATTCGCAGCAGCAATGGTATGAATAATTAATTAGTGTCTTTTTATTTATTTTAATGATCAAAATACTCTTGATCAAACTCTTTTAAATTAATATTAAAACTGATTAAATGATACTGTTTATTTCTTACGGTGCTTATTTTTCTAGTCCTCACAGCTTTATTCATGTGTTATTTCATCGTTACACCTGGTGTTAGCATCAATTTATATGTTATAATTCATTTTTATTTTATTGTATGATCATTATCTCTAGATGTACTAGCATCAATATTGTTAGAGAATAATATAAATCATATCCTGGGACCTCACCTAACAGCTTAAGCTATTGGGTTGAGATGGTTCTTTGACATGGTATCAGAGCTTTGATGACCAAGCGGTCACGAGTTCGAATCTCACCATCCCCATTTATTTGATAAAAATTAAGCACAAGGTAATGTGGGCCTGTGCAAGTTTCAAGCCCAAAGGGCTTTCACTTGAGGGGGTGTGTTAGAGAATAATATAAATCATATCCTGGGACCTCACCTAACAGCTTAAACTATTGGGTTGAGATGGTTCTTTGACAAATATTATAAAATAAAAAATAAATTCGTTGTTGTAGAAAAATTGAAATGACAACAAAAAAGGCATTTCATTTTTATTGTTCAATAAACGAAAAACTATAGTTTTATCCCTGGAATTTAAATTTTTATATATTTGGTTTTTATTTTTTAAAGATCTTATGTTTATATCATAAATTTTATTTAATTTGCATATGATCCCTGTATGTCGATGGCAAAGAGCAAAGGACATTAAAAAACAAGAGAAAATGGAAAGATATTCGGTTGTCTACTAGTACGTAATGAAAATAATTGATTTTTATGTTAAGGAATTTGTATTAATAATAGAGTTTTATAAAGGTAGTTGGAAACTTTTTTATTTTTGTTTTAATCGTAGCTTAGCCTGATCTCTTTTATATTTCTTCTTGTTTTTTTTTATTTAAATTCACAATAAATAAAATTATTAAAATGTTATTTTATTTTAATTGTTTCCAAATAATATTATAGTTTGTATAATAATATTGAAAATTACCCCATGAATTATGATATTAATTAATATTCTAAAAGGCATGGGGAAAGTACTTTCCACGCCACATGCTTTTTTTTTCATTTTTTTTTGTTTTTGTTCATTTATTTTTGTATTTATTTTTTTTTTCTTTTCTAGGGTTTTACATGTTTTTTTTTTCAAGATTGTCTTCTTCTTTTTTTTATTCTTTTTTGTTTTATGTTTTTTTTAAATTATCTTTGTCGATTTTTTTTAATATTGAATTGGTTGAAAATTTAGTTCTGTAATTTTTTTCTTTAAAACAGTATGGATTACTACAATGTTTCCCTACATGATTTTTTTTATGAATTTTTTTCTTCTTTTTTTTTTCCAAAATGGTCTTTGTCGATTTTGTTTCGTAGTTTTTTTCTTTAAAACTTTGTGGGTTGTTACAATGTTTCCCCACATGATTTTTGTTTTGCTACAGTATTTTCCCCAATGTTTTT
>Ga0307516_10007706_pt1 | contig 12320 bp, 1 predicted proteins | sample 19_EM_MG_FD_203310 | JGI IMG/M metagenome (GOLD analysis project Ga0307516, IMG submission 203310) | Populus trichocarpa ectomycorrhiza microbial communities from riparian zone in the Pacific Northwest, United States - 19_EM | ecosystem: Host-associated > Plants > Roots > Unclassified | place...
AAAAAGTTAGTTAATAAAACAATTGCAAAATCTTTAAATTGTATTAAGTCACAAAGCAAAATCTTTAAATTGTATTAAGTCACAAAGCAATTTATATAAAGTAGGGTAGGGTGTGTTAAGGAATGCTAATATTTTTTTTAATTATAATTAATTTTTTATTCATGAATTTATGATAAAATTAGTATATTTAGATTTTTTAATGACACTAAACAAATCAAATGAACCAAATAATAAATAACGACTTGTAATCAAATAAACAAACAAAACTTATCATCAACACCAAGTTGGTCATTTCCGACATATATAAATCTAGTTTTTAGTACGTATCATTGTTATTAGATCCGGCTCGGAGGTTGATTTGGTCAAGAGGCTGGATCCCGGATTTTATGAGTTAACACAAAAAAATTATAAAAAAATAAAATTTTAATATTTTATATGAAAATTTTTAAAAAAATCTATATAAATATAGGCTATATATATCGTAAATAATAAAGTTTAAAAGAATATTTTAAAAAGTTTTTTATCCCACATTGAAAAAACATAACTTTTTTTTTGGAACATAGAGTGTATATGCTAATGAGTTTCAAATCCAACATTAAAAAACATAGCTTTTTCTTGTGAACATATAATATACATACTAATAGGTTTTAAATCTCACATCTAAAAAGATAGCTTTTTTTCTTAGAAACATATAGTATATATATTAATGAGTTTTAAATCCCATATTAAAAAAACATGGATTTTTTTTCTTGTGAACATAGAGTATATATAATAATGAATTTCAAATCCAACATTAAAAAGATATTATGTTATTCTTTTAAGTTGAAGTATTTAAACCAAAAATTTTTAATTCACAAATTAAAAAAAAAAAGTAAATTTTTTATTTAAAAAATATTCTATATATATAATAATATTTTTAAAATCTCAAATTTTAAAAAAAAAAAAAAAAAAAAAAAAACTAGGTCTCTCTCAGGTCGCCCGCGTCACAAGTTGACCTGCTGGGTCGACCGGGTTTGACCAAGTTATTGTACCAACCAATCTTTTAATGAACCCAGATAAATTTAACCCTAAAATTAACCCGTCAGTCAGACTGACCTGAGTTTAATAAATATGGTTGGAGCTGAGAAATGTATAATGAGAAGAGTCGGGGAAATAATGTTACAGCCGCTAACTCCCTTAAAAAATATTATTTATTAGTAAGGTCACTCTAATAATTAATTAACGTATTGTTTTTATTATTATTGTTAATGTAAATATCTAGATTAGTCTGTATGTATTTTTAATTAATTTTATAAGTTTTAAAATTAATAATTATATAAATATTTAATTATCATGAAAAAACTCAAACTCAACATTATTAAAAAAACAAATTTCAGGCATAACTAATTAGCTACCAGAATTTTAATTAACGTGAAGGAAGTTGCCAGGAAGCAACCCAAACACTATATTTATAAGATATAGAAAGTTAACGTGTGGACCCACCCCAATGTTCAAACTTTGAAGAAGCTACCAAGAAAATGTAAACACATGAATGTGAGAAAGAATAGCATAATTTTATTTTTTAATTTATTTTTATATTAAAAATACAAAACAATTCACAAACAGTTACATGATAGAGTTTTACATACTTTTAATTAGCCTCACTTATCTTAAAAATTATTTGGGAATGTGATTATAATTATTTTTTAAAATATTTTTTATACTGAAATATATCAAAATAATATTATTTTTATTTTTTAAAAAATTATTTTTAATATCAATATATTAAAATAATCCAAAATATATAGGACTTCTTTGGTAGCCACGTACATGCTTTAGTTTTTTTTTTATAAAAAAAATTCATCATTAGAGACTATTTTATATACTGGGGAGCTTGTTTTGAACGCGGCAGTAATGATATTTTAAATTATGTTTTATCTAAAAATATATAAAAATAATATTTTTATTTTTTAAAAATTATTTTTAATATCAACATATTAAAATAATCTAAAATTATTATTTGAAAAAAATCAAAATTTTTAAAAACACAAGCATTCCCAAATAAGGTATAAAAAACTCTTTTTCATTACTATTTTCATTAACTATTATATTAATTTTTTAAAATTAGATTTATCACTAATATATATGGTTTATATTCATGTTGTTTTTTTTCAAGTTTATACTTTATAGGAATTTAAGCAAAATAAATAGATGTTTTAGATCTCATTAGATTTGATAACATTGACCTAACTTTATATTTAAAATATTAGTGTTAAAACATTTTAATTTCATAATATTTTGATATTTTATTGAAGTTCAATTGTTTTAAATTAAAAATTTATTTAATCTTAACTAATTAAAAATATTTTAAATTTTAAAATTATATTTCATCACGTCTCCATGATCCCCGTTGTGTCAAAAACAAATTGCCTATGCTACTTTCTAGTTTTAGTATTAAATTTGGTCTTAGAAGTTTCAGTTATTTAAAAAATGTGTTTATGAATATGGCAGTTTCAGGTTTAGAAACCAAAACTGCCATATTCATACTCTCTCTTAGTTATTTTAAAAATGTGTGTAGGTTACTTTAATGATAAATCAATATAGTATTTCTTTATTTTTTGGATTTTCATCTTGGAGAAATTCAATGGGATGAAAATATAATATTAATCGAACTTCAAATTATAATTATTTATCTATCCAGTTAAAAAAAATGATTGAAAGAATTGAATATTATTGAATAAGAGCAAATTTAAGGTTACAATCTATTAGTATTCTTACAGAAGGATCGATAGAATTTTTACTACGAAAGGATATATATTATATATTATATTATATTAAGGGCAGAGTAGTCTCCTCCTAGTACCAAAACTCTACAAAGGGACGAAGGACATCCTTTGCGTTAGGATGCTCCCACTCCACTACTCTCTCCCACCATTCTTTTGGCCTTGCATTGATTTCTCTAAGAGAAGGGGGAGGAGATGGCTGGCCATTTTCAAGCAACGGAAGACAAATTGGCATCCTCTTCAGCTTCTCACAAAGCCCTACAGTAATTTCTTCAATAGAATTGCAAATCAGTTTTGCACTGCAAATGCTTTTCAGTTCTGGTAACGTAATCAATTCCAGAGTTGTTAACTTTGGGAGTATTAATTCCGTGATGGAATTGGAGGTGCTGCTTTCTTCATCTGTTGTTCCTATTATCTCCTCCATTTTCTCACAGCACTTCACTTCAATCCTTTCCAGGTTTACGAGGTTTGGCAGCAGCACAAGTGGGAACAGCTTCTTCATATTGTTACATCCACTACAACAAAACTCTTTCAGACCAGAAAACGCACCATTATATGATGGCAATCGTGGTGGAGCAGAGCAGAACCAAGAAGATGAAACCAAGCTCTCCATGCTACCGCAACCATAAATCGTGATGACCTCTAGTTCAGTTGCATTCTCTAATGACAAAACATCACATAAACTTCTTGCATCGATGCATTGACATATCAGTCCTTGAATGCCATTTAAGAACTTGACCTGAAAATCTCTATCTCCGTTGATGCTTAAATTACTCAACCCAACTGTTTTACTTGGAAATTCTTCAATGAGTTGCTCTAAATATCTATACACCTTTCCTACTAAAATTCTGTATGTGCTTAATGATTGGATCCCATCCCGAGATCTGAGATACTCCACGAAGTCAGAAAAACCTTCGAAATGGCATTCCAAAGTTTCCAAATTTCTCAAGGATCCTACTTCCTTTGCTTTAACTGTTGTCGAAGTATGTCTTCCATCAATGACCGGTCTCTCTAGTACAAAGACTTGCAGGTGAGAGAGTTTTGGTAATATCCCACTAGGAAACTCCTTTTCACCATATCCACGCATTCTAAGATACCTCAGGTTGGTTAGGCATTCCATTCCTTGCGGCATCTTTTCAAGTTGAGTACGAGAGAGATCCAACTTCTTCAGTGCCCTGAGCTTCTTTAATAATGGAACATATCTTAAGTTGTCACACTTACGGAGCAATAACGCAGTGAGGCTCACCAAAGCAGAGACAGAGTCTGGCAAATTTTCAATAGCTGTCCAGGACAGATCGAGGACCTTGAGCCCATGCAATTGCTTGAAAAATGAATCCGCAATAAATCGCAACCAACGATTTTTACATAGCAATAGAGTTGATAGAAAGGGACACCTAGGTGAATAGCTGGAGGGAATTTCTTCGATCTCGTTTCTCATTAGTGAAACCATCGTCAGATTCTCCGTCCACTCCTCTGCATCTGGCAACTCTTTTAATTGCGCACCTACTTTAACCATGACTTGAGAGTCTTCTTTCAGTATTTGGATGGCCATGTCCCTAATCAAGTCATGCATCTTGACACGTCTAATATCATCATAATCCATTTGAGCATTTTCCAATAGACAGACATATTCAAGTCTATTAAGCATCATGTGGCCCTCATCAAATGCATCTCCCCTGCTCCTCTTTCCTTTAATAATTCCCTCATCGATCAAATAACCTATCAACTTCTGCCTTGCAATCATATCGTCTTCAGGAAATAATGCACAGTACAAGAGACATTGTTGTAGTGCTAAATCACCTAACCGATCATAACTAAACTTCAATAACTCGAATACTTTCTCATCTATGTCCCTAAATTCTGATTCTCTCAATTTGTTCAATGTATTTCTCCACTCATGTGGGTCATCCACTCCCCTCAAGCTTCCTGCCACTGCAATAATTCCCAATGGCAAACCAGCACATTCCCCTGCAATATCTTTCGCAATTCCTTCCACTTCTAGTAAAAGTGCTATGTCAAGTCTAAGTTTTTCCATGAACAAAGTCCAAGCTTCTCCCTCTGAAAGTAGCTTCACTTTGATTTTGTGGTGGCAAGCCATCCGATGACAAACCGTTTTTGATCTAGTTGTCATAATCAGCTTGCATCTTTTCAACAGCACTGGAATTCCCACTTCATCAAGCTCAAAATTATTCCACAAATCATCTAAAATGAGAATCCATTTTTGTTTCGTCCTTAATTCTTCTGATAATTTGACAGCTCTATGCAGATCATCATCTTCGTTTGCAAGGTTTAGATGAAGACATTTAGCTATGAGATTCTGCAATCTAGTAATGCTAAAATCTTGAGACACAGTCACCCACCAAACATGATCACAAATATCTGGTCTTTGTAGAAGCTCATTATAGATATGTTTGAGTATTGTCGTTTTACCAACCCCTCCCATCCCATAAATGCCAATGGTTGGGACTTTATCATCCATTAACAAAGACCATATCTCCTTCCTAATCTCTTCAAATGCTTGACCCACTGGCTTTGTGGAGCTAGTAGGTAATGGAGCTCCTCTAGTCTCACTTGTGTTGTATTTAAGGCTTATAGAAGATCTAGCTCCAGCGTCAGGCCGCATTAATCTTCCACTATTCTCCACATCCTCCTCCACTGGTTCTGCCCTCACTCTAACCATGTTCTGCACATCATTCATAATGACATCATTGTTTATTGACGGAGTAAATAGTTTATCATAATATCTTCCATGATCAAGACACAATGAATCTGTTGGTTGTGATGAATCTCCTCGAGGCTCATCAGCTTGATTAATTGATGGCCTCTCACAAGAGCTACCTCTCTCCAGATGCTGCACTTGTTCTGTTCTCGGTACAGTTTCAAATCCATCATGCAGACGCTCCACATCCTCATCTTCCTGCATTAAATAGGTAGAGATTTCATTCAGCTTCTGCGCCTTTGAAAGGGCAGAGTGTATCTGAATCCAAGTACCATTAGCAAATTGATCCACTAAATCTGTTCTTTGTGTTGCTTCTCCTCTATTCTCATGAGCATCAACTCTGAGTCCCCAAGGAGAGACACTTCTGTCAACATGCTGAAAAGATCCTTCACCAGTGTATTCCATGCCATTTGCCGCTTCTACACGCGAATGAATTCTCTCAGGCCCAACACCTTGTGCCAAATTACCAAGTACTGCATTGTCTTGTTCTTGTGGACAGGTGGAAATGGCATAATCATTAACATTGCTTGAACTTGCTATGCTTTTATGTCTTTTGTTGCCAACATGCATAGCTAGAAAGGCTGCTTCTTGAACTTCTTTAGGCACCTGACCACAAATGCCAACACCATGCCCTCTCTCTCCTGATAAATGCCATTTGATCCTCGAAATGGAAGTACCATTGGCAAATAAATGCCCACAAAACTTACACTTCATGCTTCCATCATTCATATCTTCAACTTCCTTCCAAAACGGATCATCTGATCTACCCATTTAATTTGTCCTATAGATAAAAAGGGTCAAAATATTGAATAAAAATTAATGGAAGTACATTAATTGGAAAAGGATGGTGAAACTAAAATAATAAGTTACAAACAGCAAAGAAATTAAGAAGAAAAAACAATGAATTCAAGGTTAACTTGGGGTCAATTTAATTAGTATGAACTCCATAAGGCATGGATTGTTAAAACTGAGAAAGATCAAATTATTTTTATTTTTGGAAACTGTTGATGATCCTAACTCCAAAGTTTCTCATTAGAATTTCTACAACTTGTGGTTTCCTTGAAAGATTCAAACCAGAGTTACATGTGAAAAACAAAATGAAGAAGATGGAGTATAAATAATCTACCTGGATTCAAGTTGTTCTTCTAGTGCTGGTTTGCTTAAGCAGTATTCAGCAAAAAAGACAAGAACAGAGTAGAATATATAGTTTAAAAATAACAAGGAAAGATCTTGGAAGTTTCAATTATTTTTAATGAATTAAATTGAACAAAATTTTACCAAATCAAAAGGTAGCAGCGTGAAGCCTAGGAAATTCTACTACTTCTCGAGATAATAGTGACTTTGATGACAAGTTTTAGCTAGGCCATGAAATGTACATGTGCTAGTGATTCGTGTTAGTCCAAATCCGTGCCAAGACATTTCCAGTCTCTACGAGATCCTCCCACTAAATTTTAACGTGTAAAAGAGAGCCGAAAGGCTTCCCAGATTGACTGCAAGGAATCAAGAAATGTCCAATAAGTTGCTGGTTTATATTGCAGTGGAAAATTATACGTAGACTTAGCTTTTTGATGATTAAGTCTCCCCATTGTGTCTTTCACGAAGGCTTTGGATGAGATTATAGAGAGAAAATATTGAGCATTCCTTAGAAATTTCAGTGGTTATTGAATTAATGGGACCATTGAACAACTGGTGTTGATGAATAAGCCAAAAGTCCAAGAATCGAGTGGCCAAGAGAGGAATTTATGTGATTTTGTTTGTTTTTTCTTTAGCCAAAAGTCCAAGAATATTAAATGTCCAGTTCTCCCTTTTTTTTGAAAAAAAAAACAGCTTTTAAATAGAAATCATCTACGGATTTGAATACAAGGCAAAACTAAGAATGTTTTATGCATTAAAGACGTCACTAAAGAAAACAATAAGGACCCAATCGTGAATTGGTTATAAGTTGGGGGCTTGTACGAAGCTAGCCCTTATCCAAACCAATGAAGCAAGTGGGATATCCAATTTGCTAAAGTGGTGGGTGCCTATGTAGTGCTACACTGTTTTTTGAATTATTATTTTTTTAATATAAAAAGATATCCTAATAATAATAGCTTTTTAAAAGCAACAATAAAAATTTGAAATTTAGGTTATTGATTCGAATGGATTTAATAAATTTGATTAATATATATATATATATATATATATATATAAACAAATGATAAAAAACAACAATGATTAATTAGAAAAAATGAACGCTTGTTAATATTATAAAAAATACCCTCTAATTTTTTTTAAAAAGATCTTAACGATCTTATTTGATTACAACATAAAAATTCAATGAAAATAAGATTACCTCATGAAAAGAAAAATAAAAGAAATATGACGCTCAATTACCAGAAAAACAAAGGTTGAAAAATAAACCGGAAAAAAACATCAATTTCAAAAAAGAATAAAAAACACGACTCGACTTAGGACACCAAATCATGATCGGGATAAGCCTGCATATAAGAATCGAATAAAACAATGGAGTTTAACTCTCAAGCAAACTAAATGATAAAAGGTAAAACTAGAAAAAAAAAAAAAAACAAGTGTCAATTAGGTTAACTTGACTAGCTCGTGACCTAGGATATGATACCAGAATAACCTTATAAAAAGAAAAGCAAAGAAAATCATGAAACTCAAGGCCCAATAACCCAACATTGAAGGATATTGAAAAAAAATCTTTTTTTTTAATGACCTAAAAAAACTAAAGGTAAATCGAACTATTCTATGAAACTCGTGACTCGAGTTATGAGACCAAGATCGTCTCATAGAAGACAAACAAAAAAAAATTACGAAGCTAAATTTCTAATCATCTAATTTTTTTAAAAAATAAAATAAATCAAATAGCAATCAAAATATTAAAGATCAAATCTAGTATAAAACTAAATGAAAAAAAAATAATGAGGGATTAAATCAAAAAATCAATCAAAAAATAAGGATCAAATTAAATAAAATAAAAAAACAAGAGATATAATTGAAAAATCAAGTAAATAAAAAAAACTATAAAATAACAATAAAAAAATAAAATAAAATTGGATAGTACCATAATTAATGATTAAAAAAGAAGAAGATAGAATAATAACCCTGGTTCGTATTTGAAGCTCACAAGTCATCAAGGTTGGTGGCTCGTACCATTTAAGAGATCAAACAGACTCTGTCTAGCCAAAAATCTAATTTTGGCCCCAAGAACTCCAGGTGCTGTTCATGTCTGAAAGGGAAAAAAAATGGCTCACAAATAAGCTAGCAACAATTATATGAGGATCGAATCTCCCCAATCACATGCTCAGCACTCAGAAAGCAAATTTACAGAGTAATAGGTCTAATAAACTTCTTGATTTAGTGCAACAGATAATTCTAAATTTATTAATTCGACTCATTAACATTTTTTATATATTTATTGACATAAATAATTCTAAATTTATCTAATTAAATATATACAAAACGTGGTTAGTATAACTAAACACACTGCCTTTTAGCTACCAAACTAGCTTTTCGCATTAAGTGGCTTGTCCCCAGAACCTGGTCCCAAATGCCAGCAGCCGAGCATAAAAAGGTTTCAACCCCATGGTGCCTTTTCCCTTGTTGTAAATATCAAATAAAATTTAAGTCAAGGAGGTCCAGTCTTAAATGCTCCAAACATTATCCATGTCTCAAGCTTATGTGATCCAAGAATTCATATTTATTATAAAATTATAATTTAATATGAGTTTTTATCTTATGATTCAAGAAGTTTATATTGTATATTCAAGAATTTTAAGTTTGTAGTCAATTTTATAATTCATAAAAATATTTGATCCCTGAATTAGTTTTCTAAATGTTTTGCATAAATTCTTAAGAGTAAAAATATTTTAACAATAGTTTTCGTGCTAAAAAGGATACTCTATTGGACTTTTATTTCTAATTCTATTTTTTAAGTTTTTGATTTTTGTAAAATTGATTGGAAAAAAAAAGATCGGGTCATGTGGGCTTAACTCAAATCAGCAAAATTAAAGACACAAGTGAATAATAAATTTCAATATTTAGAGTTGAAGACCGGTGGAGCAAAATCCGACTCTAATCTAGAGCGTGTTTGGGAACGTCGTGCAAATCGTGTTTCCTTAAAATTAAAATTTGTTTTGCTTAAAATTATTTTTTGTTATGTTTTGAAGTCGTTTTGATATGCTGATATCAAAAATAATTTTTTAAAAAAATATTATTTTAATGCATTTGTAAGGGAAAAACACTTTCAACCGCAAACCGCTTGTTTGAGATTGTGGTAGTGATTGCGGTTCAAAGTGTTTTTTGCTTAGAAATGTAGCAAAATAATATTTTTTTATTTTTAAAAAATTATTTTTGATATCAGCACATAAAAAACAAATATTAAACAAACTTCAAATATTTAAAATCCTTGCACACCTTTGGTATTTTAATTATTCTTATTTCGTTTAATAACTCAATAGGATGAAAAACAAATATTAAACAAACTTCAAATTATAATTATTTATCATTTGAGCTAAAAAAAATTATGACAATGCAGTAGTCTTTAATGAAATAAAAAAAATGAAAAATGTTATTTATGTAATTGTAAGCACACTATATTATATTACTTTACAAAGGGACGAAGGACATCCTTTGCGTTAGGATGCTCCCACTCCACTACTCTCTCCCACCATTCTTTTGGCCTTGCATTGATTTCTCTAAGAGAAGGGGGAGGGGATGGCTGGCCATTTTCAAGCAACGGAAGACAAATTGGCATCCTCTTCAGCTTCTCACACCACCTTACACTAATATCTTCAAGAGAATTGCAAATCAGTTTTGCACTGCAAATGCTTTTCAGTTCTGGTAACCAAAACAATTCCAGAATTCTTAACTTTGGGAGAATGACTTCCGTGATGGAATTGGAGGTGCTGCTTTCTTCATCTGTTGTTCCTATTATCTCCTCCATTTTCTCACACTCACTAACATCAATCAATTCCAGGTTTACGAGGTTTGGCAGCAACACAAGTGGGAACAGCTTCTTCATACTTTTACAGCCATTACAAAAAAACTCTTTCAGACCAGAAAACATACCATTATATGGTGGCAATCGTGGTGGAGCAGAGCAGAACCAAGAAGATGAAACCAAGCTCTCCATGTTATCGCATTGCTGAATGGTGATGCGCTCCAGTTCAGTTGCATTCTCTAATGACAAAACATCACATAAACTTCTTGCATCGATGAGGTCACAATCCAGTCCTAGAATGTCATTTGAGAACTTGACCTGAAAATCTCCATCTTTGTTGATACTCAAATTACCCAACCTAACTGTTTTACTTGGAAAACCTTCAGTGAATTGCTTTATACCTCGACCCACCTCTCCTACTAAAATTTTGTATGTGCTTAATGATAGGATCCCATCCCGAGATCTGAGATACTCCACGAAGTCAGAAAAACCTTCGAAATGGCACTCCAAAGTTTCCAAATTTCGCAAGGATCCTACTTCCTTTCCTTTAACTGTTATCGGAGCATAACATTCCCCCATTAACTCTTCTAGTACAAAGACTTGCAGGTGAGAGAGTTTTGGTAATATCCCACTGGGAAACTCCTTTTCACCACATCCATTCATTCTAAGATACCTCAGGTTGGTTAGGCATTCCATTCCTTGCGGCATCTTTTCAAGTGCAGTACGAGAGAGATTCAACCTCTTCAGTGCCCTGAGCTTCTTTAATGATGAAACATGTCTTAACTTCTCACAATCATTGAGCAATAACGCAGAGAGACTCACCAAATCAGAGACAGACTCTGGCAATTTTTCAATAACTGTCCAAGACAGATCGAGGACCTTGAGCCCATGCAATTGCTTGAAAAATGAATCCGCAATAAATCCCAACATACGATTTTCACATAGCAATAGAGTTGATAGAAAGGGACACCTAGGTGAATAGCTGGAAGGAATTTCTTCGATCTTGTTTTGCATTAGTGAAACTCTCGTCAGATTCTCCGTCCACTCCTCTGCATCTGGCAACTCTTTTAATTGCGCACCTGCTTTAACCATGACTTCAGAGTCGTCTTGCAGTATTTGGATGGCCATGTCCCTAATCAAGTCATGCATCTTGACACGTCTAATATCATCATAATCCATTTGAGCACTTTCCAATAGGCAGACATATTCAAGTCTATTAAGCATCGTGTGGCCCTCATCAAATGCATCTCCCCTGCTCCTCTTTCCTTTAATTATTCCCTCATCGATCAAATAACCTATCAACTCCTCCCTTTCAATATCATCATCTTCAGGAAATAATGCACAGTACAACAGACATTGTTGTTGTGCTAAATCACCTAACCGCTCATAACTAAACTTCAATAACCTGAATACTTTCTTATCTATGTCCCTAAATTCTGATTCTCTCAATTTGTTCAATGTATTTCTCCACTCATGTGGGTCATCCACTCCCCTCAAGCTTCCTGCCACTGCAATAATTCCCAATGGCAAACCAGAACATTCCCCAGCAATATCTTTCGCAATTCCTTCCACTTCTGGTAAAAGTGTTATGTCACGTCCAAGTTTTTCCATGAACAAAGTCCAAGCTTCTCCCTCCAAAAGTAGCTTCACTTTGATTTTGTGGTCGCAAGCCATCCGATGACAAACTGTTTCTGATCTAGTTGTCATAATCAGTTTGCATCCTTTTAACATCACAGGAATTCCCACTTCATCAAGCTCAAAATTGCTCCACAAATCATCTAAAATGAGAATCCATTTTTGTTTCGTCCTTAATTCTTTTGACAATTTGGCAGCTCTATACAAATCATCATCTTCGTTTGCAAGGTCTAGATCAAGACATTTAGCTATGAGATTCTGC
>Ga0307516_10007708_pt1 | contig 12319 bp, 17 predicted proteins | sample 19_EM_MG_FD_203310 | JGI IMG/M metagenome (GOLD analysis project Ga0307516, IMG submission 203310) | Populus trichocarpa ectomycorrhiza microbial communities from riparian zone in the Pacific Northwest, United States - 19_EM | ecosystem: Host-associated > Plants > Roots > Unclassified | place...
CCCTTGAACGATCTCGATGGATGCAAAGGCCGATAAGGCGACATTCGGTGAAATCCAGTTGCAGTTGAGGGACGGGATGTCCATTCGGGGCACGAAGGAACGATATGAAGTGGCCAGAAACGATGGTGAGGTGAAAGAGATGATTATCGGCGTGGGAAACGGTCAATTTATGGTGCAGTCACGGTGATATCAGTTCTCCACACCAATCGTATTCGAGGAGACCGGTGGCGCCGGGTCCGCACCAGGTTCAACCGGGCCAAGCTCCAAGTTCTGCGGAGGGTGTGCCCGCAACGCCAACGCCGCTGTCCCTCTTGCTCCGACCTGCCGTTCGGGCCCAGGCTCCAGCAGTGCGTCATAACCAAAAACTCTGGTGAGGGAGGACGTGAACCCTAACACAGGCGGTCGGGTATTTTATTGCCCAGCCTCTCGGAATGCCCTCCCCGCCGTTCGCCGTGCTGGGGCGGGCTACCCGGGGGTGGCACTGTGGGAACACTGGGGATATTTTTGGCGGGTTATGTTCGCGTCTTTTCGTGCGTTTCATACATTTGTGTTCCCCCAGCTTCATTGGCGATGCTAGAATCGTCCGCGCCCGTAGTCTTCCGTAGATGGACAACGAAATCCTCCTAGTTTGGGGGGTGCGCGTTGACCAAGAGTAACCAAGTGAGAGTGATCGAGACACGGATGGAAACGATGGCTACGTTTACAACACGTCATCCTCAACCCTGTATCTCATCGGCATCGCTCCAGCTGGAGCCCTTTCGCGCCGGGACCGAAGGCAACGCGTTGCAGAGGCCGGAGGTCGTCACGGCGCATCACCTTAAGCCACAACCACTCAAGAGGGACTGCGTGGTCCGAGCCCTTTTGGTTTCCAACCTCCATGTCGTTCCTACTGCGGAGTCTCCTCCACGTCCTCCATTTCTTCTACCATGCTTTCACGCTCATAGCGTCGCGGAAATCGCGACCCCATCCACACGAACTCTCGTATCCGAGGAAGCAAATACCTCATCACCTCGCCCTGTTGCTTGTCGCTGACGGCGATCAGTCCATATCCGAAGACGCGGTATTGGAGTGTTTTCTTGAGAGCGTACAGCGGGCGGTTGGGTGGAGTCGGACGGTCGGGATTGGGGAGCTTACTGTCTATGATCGTAATGGTACTGCAATCAGCATCCGCCTTCACCTTGCACGCATAACCAATTCCTCCACAGGTCTTCTGTCCGCGAATATCGAGCAAGTGTCCCAACGTCTTTCTGTCCCCACACAACGTTATTCAGAAGATGAAAACTCGGAAATCGAATATCCATTAACCCCGCCACCCTCAGACGTGTCCGATTCGCGCCCACTGTCACCGGTCAACCTCCGATCGCTCAACCTCGATGTCACCGTCCTCGAGGTCCATACTACGACACCGGTCGAGGAAGGAAATACACTGGGGCCAAAGCAACGACGTGAGCCCACGCCAGGCATGGCCATACAAAGATTAACCTCGTCACAGGAAAAACCCGGCCGAATTCTGAAAAACTCCACACAGATGAAATCACGATCCGTGTGGTCTCTCGGTCATCTGGGAAACCCGCCGTTGCCCACGCTGCCTATATCATGGCCAACGAGTCCAAGTGGAAACAGCAGCGAATTAGCGTCCAAGATTTAAACGCGATCCTCGAAGGTATGTCTTGAGTCGATCTCCTACGCGGATTAACTCAGCCCTTTCAGGTGACCGTGGATTCCCCTTGCCGGACTTTATGATGATACACGATATCTTCCCGTCTTTACGCCGACGAAAACAACCCCTCGAGTTGCATGGATTCCCTCCTTGGCAGATAACCCTTACAGAATTCCAGTGCGTTTCCTTTCATCAATGACCACAGGATGTTCACACGACTCCTGCAGTGATTGTAGCGAGTACTCCCAAATTTCTTTGCCCTGGGTGGGTGCCTCATCGCACGACCCCGAACCGTTAAGCGAGGTGAGCTTCCGCCGCGGCCTCGATGAATTCGCAGGGGCGCAAATGAGGTTCGGCAAATAAATACATCTTGCCCTCACCCACCGTAACCTCTTGTTCGGACTTCCCTCTATAATTCCCATCGTTTAAATCGTCAACCATACTGTAGATCATGTGGACACTCAGTGCTCGCTCACCGCCATAATACTTACCCGCCCCTTTAAATGCTGCCCCGCCCATCAAGTAGATCAAAGACGCACAAATTGAGTGTCGGCTCTTGTCACCGCATCAGTTCGCGAAAGTTCCACTGCCTTCGGGCAATCTCGAGGCGGTGCATTGTCCTAGGGTTTATAACGCTCGGGCTGCCAGCTTCATTCTCCCAGCTCGACCAAAACCTCCCCACCGCACTCTATACCGTCATGTTCGGAGGCTCCGGTCCGCACACAAAACGCCCGACCTACTATCGGACACCGGCACCAGGCAACGGCCCGAAGGCCCCAGTTCGTCGTCCGAGTGTCAAAACTCCAGTGAGGAAAATGTCTTCGGTAGTGGTGAGTCTGGGCGTCGCCTTTTGGCGCGAACTCAGGTGCTGATGTCCTCGTCCCCAGCCGGAAGCCGTCGGTACTGCGCTTCCGACAACGAACGTCGTTCGTCTGTCTGGCCCTGTGGCCATCGAGGGGACTGAGTCCCCGCGGGTTGCGGTTGCCCAATGGGTACCAGGCCTCCCGACCCATCCCAACTTGACTGATCTGCTCGGGGAGAGCGGCTTTGCGCCGTGTCATCCTCGGCGAGAACCATCGTCATGACTAGCGACGAACTATACCCTCCCAAAAAACCCCACGAAATTTATACGGTAGTCGTTCACGTCTTCGAGTGTGTAACTTGGAGTAGTATACGCGCATATATACCTCGCATAACCCCTTCAACGTCTGATTGCTTCTGCGTCTGAGGGTCGATCATTGGCATGGTGACTCACGTGCCTTGCCGCAAGTCGATCTAATTCCCCTCACCTATTCCCCGCGCGGTACCTCTCCCCACTCCGGACCCTCTCAGCTTATATGCGTCCCTCATTCTCTAGATAATCTTCGTTCACCGGAGATCCGCAACCTCTGGCACTCGATCACGATAATTCGAACGGCCGTCATGGGCGTTCAAGACATCGTGCAACTCTATGAAGGCAAGGCCTCAGGGTCGGATCCCAAGGGCAGCTTATCGCGGCGGAACAAGTACAAACCGCGAAAATCTGATGCAGAAATTATACCCTCCAGCGCTGGGTCCGAGGATTTACCTGAAGAGACTGTTGTACAGGGACCAGTGCTAGAACCCCCAGAGCCGGCGCCAAGTGCCATACCCCACCGACCTGCTCGGTTTGTTAGGCACCCGTTCTTTCAACCCCATTACCAGAGGGTTGGGACACCAGATATACCGTTACGAGCTTTGTCCAAGTCACCGGAGAGGATGAGGGAGGGCTTACCGGACCTTCGTACTCCAACCCCAAGACCAGTGGAGAGGGCACGAACACTCACTCAACCGGACGAGATCGAGCGGCTTAATTCAAGTTACCCGGATGTCTCGACTCTCAAATCAGATGAGACCGCCACGAAATTGGTCAAACGATCCGTTGACTCGCTCGCAGCCAGTGTCACGGCAGTTAGTTCAGTGGCCGACGACAGCACCACGCTTGCTGGATCGCATTCAGCCCGTCCACCGATTACTCCGAAAGATTCTTCGGCCGCCGTACATCGCCCCGTCCCCGCGCCAACCCTGTTCGGCCGCAATACCTCTCCCTTATGCCTCCCCAAGCTTGACAAGTATCTTTCCTCGTTACAACCACCGGAGTTCACAAAGTGGAAAGGGAAGGGAAAGGAAAAGGATGTCCCGATGTTTCCGCCGATGGGGCAATTGGCTGCCTCAAAGTGCACGATCGACGACTTGGAACACAACTCGACGGTCACCCCAGTGTGGCGGGATAGGAACTTCTGGTTTTCCTTGGCTAATGACGCGGTCATTGGAGTTGTGGTACGACTGCTCGCTCGCGCTCTCGGGTCCCACCTGAATGATTATGTCTAGGGCTCGAGCGCTCTCGCCCCTTTCTATAGTGTGCAGGGACTGATCGACACGATACAAATATTCGCGTTGTTGCTGAGCACGATAGGTTCGTCCATAAAACGTAACACGCAGTATCGCTGGTAACCGTTTTCTCTGCAGTGCCGAACAAAGGCCAGCACGTCGAGGACTCGTGGCGACAAGTCCTTCTTGGAACAATGTGGGTGTTGTGGAACCTGGAAATCCCCTCACTTACCACGGATGTAGACCCAACGTTCTTGCCCTCAACTTTGCGAAGACTGCGATGGGCGCGCTGGTTTACTTGCTCGTGTTGATGTTTATCACCCTGGCCCTCCTTTTCTACATGCTCTATGTCACCAAGGAAGCCAGCCGTCTCCAGATACAAGAGGGGTTCCAACCGCCCACCGTCCCCGGTGGTGTAGGAATTATGATCGTCACATTCTTGCTGATGGTTTTGTACCTGCCTCTCAGCACGATGGCCCTCCACGTGGTCATATGGTCTGAGGACCTTTGGGTGGTGCCCAACCCGTATATCAACGCCACCTCCCTTCCTCCAGCCCTCGGCCCCCTGGGACCACCAGAGGAGTACAGGGATCCCCTCGATTTTTGTTGGACGACTACGATGAAACGGAATGAAATCAACTTCGCTCCTGCGGTGGTGCTTTGCGGTCTAATCGTTATGGCCACGGTAAGGTTCGCGTCTTATGGTTCTCCAGGATGTTTTGCTTACGCTTCCCAGTTCACCATCTACTTCCCTATTCACCTAACGAGGGTCATCCGCTTCGCCGTCCCAAAAGTTGATAAGTACACGGAAATTGGCAAGTTACGAAGTAAGAGTGAGCTGAATCGAGAGTACCTGCGAACGTTGGAACGGGATAGAAATCCTTTCGCTTTCCTCTACCGGAGTGAGTCTTCGCTGACTCATGGTCGGTGGGTTATTGACTTTGTTCTTAGGCTTTCGCCGAGGGTGGAGTGGATATTCGTTGGTGTCCATCTCAGCGAAGCTCACAACCCTTCTCCTGACGGCACTCATCGACCCCGACACGTGCTTGTTTCGATCTCTGAATCGCAAGAGGATTCTGGTCGCCCGCCAAATCATTCTGACGATTGCCATGGGTTTCTTCTTTATACTCCAATGTGTAACCGGCCCGTTCTCGAATCCGATCAATAATGCCAGCGAGTGGACGTCCAGGCTGAACTTCGTGTTGACATCGGTAGTGTCTTTGGGAACCGTGCTCGATGTACCTGGGAAGGAGGTATTGGATGGCGTCGTGCTTTACATGTAAGCGCTGATCGTCCCTTCTCCCCGCGTGAGAGACTGACCCGCCCCTTTCCCTCCAGGGTGTATATTTTGACGTATGGGCTTGGAATTTGTGGGTGCCATCCCCCCAAATGCTTTCCATCTGATGGTTTCCCAGATTTTACGATCATTAACTTCAGTTTCATGCATCACTGGGTCAAGCGTGAGTTTATTCAATCAAATTTCTCGCCTTGCGACTGACCGAGACCCTCTAGGTATCACCGGGCGAGTAGACTTCAGTAGGCTCAGTTGTCCTGACCCATGTCTCTTCGTACTGACCCTGAGCCCCGCGCAGGCATTGATATATTTTCCCCAAGGTTCGTGTGATCAGATCAGAGCAACAGTGTCGTTCTAACCCACGAAAATCCTAGACTCGATATCTCGCCTTCATCGCCTCATGCAAAACGGAGGATTTGGCAGGAAGCCATATCAACGATTTTCCTCACCACGCCCTCGTGTCAGATACCCAAAGAACAACGGATGATCTACGCAGAATCCACCCGTAATGAATACACCCCATACCTTCTTAATTTCCTTGGGAGCCCAGGCGAGAGACACGCTGAAAATGTCAAGGTGAGGGCAACCCACAGATAGACCGTATATGGAACCTGAATCTCCGCTCAGATCTTCCGCGAAGTTGGCCCCCTGATGTTTGGCCGAGCTGTTAGCCTGGTTTATGGTCCGGACTATTCTTGGTTCCGTAGTTTGGAGGAGACGATTCAAAAGGAATTCACCGGACCGGACTGCCACTGGAAAGACCCCTCCAAGTCAGACCTCCCAGGATACAGCAGATTTTTTGGGAACGCTTGGTGGATCCCATTCCCTCCTAGCCTGGTTTGTGTAGCTCATTCTTCACCTCAGAAACACGCTCATCGGCTCCAGGTTATTCGGTACGACGACGGCGGTGTCGCTACACTTCGAGAGATTGTCCAGATGGAGGAGTACGTGAGGCAAAACACCAGCCCTGACGTGTCCAGGAGGCGCGAGATTCGGTTGACCCTACGGGCGTTGGATGGAAAGATCGTCACTTGGCCTTACGATCATATCATTGTAGGCAATCAGTTGCGTCTGGTTAAAGTTTCTCACGTTTGTACAGGAAGCTGGGTCGCGATCGTCGTGGGGCTGGGGGGGTCGGGGGTATAAAGCGACCACTTCCATTGGCTTCGAGAAGTGTGTGCTACGAGTAATACCCCGTGGTCACCTCATCTGGGAGGGTCTCCAAATTGGCAGCGGTTTCGACGTGCGACTCATATACTCCAGAGAGGTCGAGACTGGTGGCGACGTGATCGGGCTTAACGACGACTTGGACCTCACTGTCCCTCTGGCGAGGTTCTTGAGGATGAACCAGCGTTTGATTCCCGAACGCTTGTCGCATATCGAGGGGATCATCCAGAGCTATCGGGAGCATTATATGGAGGAAGCTCGAGCCAAATCGAACGTGTTGACGTATCGGTTCTTTACCAACGTCTATGATATGCCTCGTGATCCGAACCGTTTGGCGGAGAGTTCGATCACTCATGAGAAGGATATCAGGGTTCGACAGCTAATGTTGGGGTGCGAGGAGATCTTGCAGACGACATACGATAGGCTGTCGGCTGTGACAACGACTGAGGCCGCGACGTGGTGGTATATCTTTTGGGTCAGTGCGATGACGTGAAGACTGCATACTCAGGCTGACGCTGTCGATCGAACCTAGGATGACTTCTGGAGGAGGAACCACGAAACGATCAAGGCCCTCCAGACCCATGCGACTGATTTTAACCCTCATTACCCTACCTCGATCGCCTACAGGCCTTTACCGCGGCATGTATTGGAACAGTTCCTGACTCAACGGGGGTTGTTCAAGGCTAGGCCTGGCCGGACGACCATATTCCATCGTGGGTTCCTCAACATGATCTATGTCAGGTTGAACGACATCGTTTTCCACGGAACACCTGAGGTGAGCCACTTCGCGTGCTCTCTCTGCCATACTTGACTTAGGGATACCCACCTACCCCTCAGGCAATATTGATTCACCTTGGAGAAGGCCAATCCGAATGGGATATGGATGATTTGGATCTCCAGACACTCGGACAACCGTCCACCCTTGGCACTGGTGGTGGAACGGATCATGATGACACAGAGATCCGAGCCAGGCCTACCTTCCGCTGGGAAGGGTTGCTGACCTCCCCGGTTCGAGAGTGCATTCGGGGAAGCCGGTGGTTCATCGGGAAGATCGGTGTTTGGTTCGGGCTAACACCGCTTTGGAGACCTTCGTTTACGGTCACTGGGTTCTCGTTGGATGTAAAACTTGACGATGAGGGGAGGTATGTGCCAATTGGAGAGGAGGGAAGGAGAGGGAGGGCGGTGATTTCTTCGGAGTGATATTTTGGATCGATTTATTATCTATTTAATCTTGACGCACGCAGGACACTTTGTAGATATACCCATCTCATGACACTCACGAGTAATGATTACGCGTACATCCAGTTTACACTTGCCCCCGGGCAGATTGTCCCCACCCGCCAAGCCCAAGTTGTCGATCGTCACAGTGTGACCGCATTTCCGTTCCTTCTCCCATCTCCGATCCGCTACGAAACTTTTGCCGCCGAACATATGCCTCGACGACCCCGTCCCGCTCCACGAGAAAAATCTGGCAAAGGAAAATTTGTGGCTAACGTGGCTTCGAGTTCCAAGGTTAAATCACCTCTTCCGAAGGCTGTGCCTGAGCGGAAGTTGAAAGCTGTGGACGTTGAGCCTCAATCGGATGAAGGGGGGCGGGAGGACGAAGAATCAAGCTCCGATTCTGACGAGGAGGACGGCGAGGAGGGTGATTCCGATGACAGCTCGTTAGGAGGAGACTCTGGTGAAGATGGAGAAGAGTCCGATGTGGATGTGGACGCGCCGAGAGTTTCTCAGTGGGTCGATGACGAGGATCTGGAGGAGCCGGAAGTCACTCCTGGGGATGCCTCACATGGGAGAGTGGAGGATATTGTACGTGTTGCACTTATGTCTTCAAAGTCAAGATGGCTTATTGTAATACTTCATTCTATATAGGAAACGGTGCAAGATAGTGAGGCAATTGACAATGCCTGTGGGGGGCTATCCCTTATCACACCCTATTACAGACTTGGCTTCACTGCCGCTCGGCGCCCTGCGGCGTGCACGACGTGCCCTCGCTAGGGCTCAGGCTGAGGAAAATCCGAGCGACTCTGAAGAAGACGCAGGATCAGAGTCCGGGTCCGAACCGGAGGAAGTTTCGGCCAAGGGCAAGGAAATTAAACCGAATGCGCATAAGCCGGAGTGGAGCAACAAGCCCAGGACCGATATCGCGAAACGAGGGAATAAGAACGCGTGGGTTGTTGTTTGCGGTTCCTTACCTTTGGCTCTGACACTTTTTTTCTAGTCCCGTAGAGGTAACTTCGAAAAAACCAGTAACTCGACGTCGACAGATCGTCGAGGTTCCAAAAGTGGTCCGTCTGCGGTGTGTTGACTTGGAGGTTCGTGCTCACATCGGATTTTAGGAAGTGCGGGATCCGCGGTTCCTGCCATTCACAGGAAAACTTCAGCCGCAGTTATATCGGCAGTCGTACGGCTTCCTCGTGGACATGCACAAGACGGAACTTTCGACATTAAAGGAGAACCTCAAACGAGCAAAGAAGATGTTGGCATCCTCTTCTCGTGATCAGCGGGAAGAACGAGAACAAGAAGTCGCAAAGTTGGAACAGGCTATCAAGCGGGCAGAAAGCAACGTGAACAGGGACAAGAGAGAGCAGATCGAACAGGATGCGCTGCGAGAGGCGAAACAGGAGGAGGAGGAGAAGCGGAAAGCCGGAAAAGGCGCCTGGCACATGAAAGATAGTAAGGCTAAAGTTCTCCCCTGCCGCTCGCATGCTGACAGGCTTGTGTCGCACGACAGCCGAGAAGAGGAAACTGTTGGTCAAGGCCAGATATGATGCACTGGCTGCCGAGGGGGGGAAACGAGCGGTGCGAAAGGCGATAGAGAAGAAACAGAGGAAGATTGGGCAGAAGGAAAAGAAAAGCCGTCCGTTCGGTTCGAAACCCGCGTCCTCCAGAAAGCGGCCGTTGGAAGGGAACAGGGACGGAGGCGGGGGACGGAAGCGGATTCGGACTCAGTAGCAGATGTGACGTCTGTCGTGTCGCTAAGTAGCTGGGAAATTTAGTGCTTGTCCACAATTTTTTGACAGAGCTCTTTTTATGACCACCACCACCCCCCTCCGCCGACGTTCATACAACTCGCCCGCCGTATTTCTCCAATGGCCTCTGCGGAGTTTGAGCAACCAGAGCCATTGCCTGACATCTCCACCATTATTCCCATAGACCCAGAGGTCTGCAGGGAAGAAGACGACGATGACATCTACAGAGGCCTGCCGGACGATCAACCCCCGACCACTGCGATAACCATTCCGTCGCCCCCACCCCGCCCAGAATCCTCAGCGTCAGGCAGCTCATCGTCCTCATCATCTAGGTATTCCGTTTCCGGCAGGCTTGGCGCGCTAGCAGCCGTCGTCGAACATGCGATCACCCGTTGGGCGGGACGCAACTCCTCCTCCTCCTCTCTCACCACATCTACTTCATCGTCCTCGTCAAGGTCTGCTCTGTCTGTTCAGACGAAATCCACAAGGAGAAGGAGACGGCGACACAGCGCAGATCATAATGCGCGTTCCGAACGAGACATCCTCGCGAGGATAAGGGCCAGGGAGGAGACCAGGCGGATCCCTCGAGGGTTTTCTCTTTATGTTCCACCGCAACTGCGAACATCCCGCGCGACCACTCCGGCACCTGACCCCGTGCTTCAATACGACGAGCAAGGCGTTTTGAGAACACATTTGCTCCCCGCAGTCCTGAGTCGTGTCCAACATGCACTCCGCTTGTCCGAGAAACTGCGCCAGCCTGGACGGGTCGTTCAGGATGCCAACAGGATCCCTACCATTGTCACTGACGACATGTCCCCCTCCCCTTCGCCCCCGATAACCCAGAACCGCGATCGTAGGAGGCGAGGACCGAACAGGGCGCCCCGGGAACGCGTACCTAGGCCCATTCCGGGCGGAGCGGTTGGTTCTGAGAAGGGTTCCTGGCCATCATGGTGGCTGGACGTCTCGAGCCCAACGTATGCAGATATGAGGGCACTTGGCAAGGTACCGTTCATGTCCTGTACCACAATGGTTTTGCACTGACATCACCTTTAGTTGCTCCACCTCCACCCGCTGACGCTGGAGGATATTCTCCATCAGGATCCGCGCGAGAAAATGGTACATACACTGCCGAGTTTCCTCAGTCCTCGCCTGTTGAACACGCTTCCAGGAACTGTTCCCGAAACTAGGATACTACTTTATCGTGTTCAAGGCCATCGAAAGTGAACGAACTCGAGATCGGCTGGATAGGCTCGCTCGTCGGAGTGTCGACTCTCTTCCGGCCACTAACGTCGGCGTAATAGCAGAAGACCTAATTTACCTTGTGGTACTACGTGACGGGAGAGGTATATGTACAGTACGTTTTCGCTCCCCACGTACTATTCCACGATCTCACGGTCATGATTCAGTTCCACTTCACAGATATCTCAGGTCCGCACTGCGTTTCCGAGTTGGCCGATCTCGCGTTTGACCACGCACATAGAACACCTAGACCGAGTCAGGGAGAAGGTCCTCTTTCTCGACGAGAACACAAACATATCTTCTGGTGAGGGTCTCGTCGCCGTGTTTGTTTGGCGAGGCTAACACACAACATCCAGACTGGATAGCTCATGGCGTCCTTGACTCGGTTGTCGACTCCTTCTTTCCCTTCGTAGCTCAAATCGACAAAGAAGTTGCCCAGGTAGACAAGTACCTATATTCCAACCCTGACGATTCAGAGGGTGCTGCGAAAGCGAGCTCTACCAAACCCAAGCCCTCGAGTGACTCTACTCTGGATGGTGTTGGCGAGAAGAACGAGAACGACGACACCTCGACAAGTGCCTACGATGAGAAGTCCTCTGCGAGTCCCCAGCAACGCGTCAAGACCACGATGTTCCGAGCTTCCCCATTGCCGATCTCCCTGTACATCCGGCGAGCGAGGAGATTCTTGAAGTCTACGTTTTTCAAAACCTCGACGAGAACCGGCGCCGGAGAACCGTGGATGCCGCAACAAACTAATCCTGCCACTCGCACCGTGTACAGGATGGCGAAGATCAGGAAACTCGTAACGTCTCTCACCAGGCTGCTTTCGACAAAGGGGGATCTCATTCAACAGATTCGGAAGAGACTCGTTACCAGAGGAGAATGGTCCTTGGATAGTGATCCAGAATTATACATCCATTTGGGTGACATCCTGGGTTTGTCACTTTCGTATACGAATAAGCATTACGCTGAGCGCGGGCACCGTAGATCATATCTTGTCTCTGCAGCAGGGTCTCGCTCACTACGAGCGGATGTTAGCCCAGTCACACCCAACATACCATACTCAACTACATATCCGGGCGGTCAAGACTAAAGGAAGCCACGACAGTGCCGTCATTGTCTTGACGGTCGTCAGTATAGGGGTTCTCAGTGTACAGACCTTGATTGGTGGGTGTAAACCGAATGCAAGATGTTTCCATGGCTGACATAAATCGTGTGCCCTCCAGGCATATTCTCCATGAACTGCAAGGTTCCGTCGAATGGCAAGACCCCAGAAGACCCGCTCTTCCTCTTTGGGACGATTGTTGCATCAGCATTTGCCCTGGTTTGCGCCTATTCCCTGTTTGTTAGGCGGGTGTGGAGGAATGCGAAGAAGCGGCCCCAGAAGCTGTAGGCTCCTGATGGCGTTTATAAAGCCCTCACCCACCCGTGGTTTGCATCTCAGCCCTTCGTCGAATGAAGGCAAGGAAGACACACCACCGACTCAAGTCACCTGTCGCTGACAACCGGAATCCACTTATCGCCGGGACAGGCTCATTAATGTGCTTTCCGTCCACATTCAGGCCTAACATCCAAAACGGCGGGGTCTTCACGTTCCAACAAAGTGCTCCTTCACTCATAGAGCGGCAAACGTCCCTT